>Ga0070693_100000333_pt1 | contig 21602 bp, 18 predicted proteins | sample KBSK1103metaG_FD_65472 | JGI IMG/M metagenome (GOLD analysis project Ga0070693, IMG submission 65472) | Corn, switchgrass and miscanthus rhizosphere microbial communities from Kellogg Biological Station, Michigan, USA - KBS K1-10-3 metaG | ecosystem: Host-associated > Plants > Roots >...
ACAACATCTTCGGCACGCAGGCCGAGGACGCGATGCGGCGCGACTTCACCGTGAACGCGCTCTTCTACGACCCGGTGAAGGAGGAGGTCTGGGACTACGTCCACGGGATGAAGGACCTCAAGGCGCGCAAGCTCGTGATGATCGGCGATCCGGCGACGCGCTATCGCGAGGATCCGGTGCGCATGCTTCGCGCCGCGCGCCTCGCGGCGAAGCTGGGCCTCGCCATCGACGCGAAGACGCGCGAGCCGATCCACACCATGCGCCACCTCCTCGAAAACGTCCCGCAGGCGCGGCTCTTCGAGGAGATCCTGAAGCTGCTGCTGTCGGGCAACGCCGTCGAATGCGTGCGGCTGCTGCGCGAGCTGGAGCTGCATCATGGATTGCTGCCGCTGCTGGACACCGCGCTCGAGGACCCGGAAGCCGGACCGTTCGCCATGGCGGCGCTGCGCGCCACCGACGAGCGCCTGGCCGCCGACAAGCCCGTGTCGCCCGCATTCCTGCTCGCCGCGCTCCTCTGGGGCCAGGTCGAGAAGAACCTGCGCAAGTTCGAGGCGAAGGGGCAGCCCACGATTCCCGCGCTGCATGCGGCGATGCACGAGGCGCTCGATGCGCAGCGCGAATCGCTCGCGATCCCGCGGCGCTTCGACGCGACCATGAAGGAGCTGTGGCTCATGCAGCCGCGGTTCCTGCAGCGCGGCGGCCAGCGTCCCCATCGCATGCTGGAGCATCCGCGCTTCCGCGCCGCGTACGACTTCTTCGCGCTGCGCGCGGCTTCGGCGAACGCGCCGCAGGAAGTGGCGCGCTGGTGGGAGCGCTTCCAGGCCGTGAGCCCGGATGAGCGCGAGCGCATGCTGGTGAGCGACGAGGCCGGACCGAAGAAGAAGCGCCGCCGCCGGCGCGGCAAGCGCAAGCCCGAAGCGGGGGCCGCGCCGCGCGAGGAGGGCGCCGATGAGTGAGCGCGCGGCGATCGCGCTGGGCTCGAACATCGAAGACCCGGAGGCGCAAGTCACGCGCGCCTTCGACGAAATCTCCGCGTTGCCGCAAACGCGCCTCATCCGCCGCTCGCGGCTGCATCGCACCAAGCCCGTGGGCTACGCCGACCAGCCCGACTTCGTGAACGCCATGGCGCTGGTCGAGACGGCGCTGGAGCCGCGCGCGCTTCTCGACGCATTGCTCGCGATCGAGCAGAAGCACGGGCGCAAGCGCTCGATCCCGAATGGCCCGCGCACCCTCGACCTGGACATCATCGTCTACGGCAAGCGAGTCATCGACGAGCCGGGCCTGAAGGTCCCGCATCCGCGCGCCAAGGAGCGCGAATTCGTGATGGCGCCGTTGAAGGAGGTCTGGCCCGACGTGGTCATTCCATGAAGAACCACCGTTACATCGTCGTCGAGGGCCCCATCGGCTGCGGAAAGACGAGCCTCGCCAACCGTCTCGCGCAGCGAATGGGCGCGACGACGCTGCTCGAGGATGCGGCGGCCAATCCGTTCCTGCCCCAGTTCTACCGCGATATGCGCCGCCACGCGCTGCCGACGCAGCTTTTCTTCCTCTTCCAGCGCGTGAGCCAGCTCGAGGCGCTCAAGCAGCCGGATCTCTTCGCCAAGCCCACCGTCTCGGACTTCACGCTGGCCAAGGATCCGCTCTTCGCCCGCCTCACGCTCGACGACGCCGAGTTCCAGCTCTACCGGCAGATCTTCGACCACGTGAAGCCGCAGGCGCCGGTGCCCGACCTCGTGGTCTACCTGCAGGCTTCCGTCGATACGCTCATTTCCCGCGTGCGAAAGCGCGGCAACCCGATCGAAGGCGGCATGAGCGAGGACTACCTGCGGCGCCTGTCGGAGGCCTATACGCGATACTTCTACAATTACGCCGACAGCCCGCTGCTCATCGTGAACAGCGAAAGGCTGAATTTCGTCGATGTCCCGGAGCACCTCGACCTGCTGATCGAGCGCGTGAACGCGATGCGCGGCGGGCGGGAATTCTTCAATCGCGCCTGATCGCCCACCGCCCCCGCCTACCGCCTACCGCCAACATGAGCGTCCAGAAGACCGAGCAGAAGGTCCAGCGCGTCACCATCCCGAAGCTGCAGGAGCGCGCGCGCGCGGGCGAGAAGCTCGTGATGCTCACGTGCTACGACGCGAGCTTCGCCAAGCTCTCCGACGAGGCGGGCGTGGACATGCTCCTCATCGGCGACTCGCTCGGCATGGTGATCCAGGGCCGCGACGACACGCTCTGCGTGACGGTCGAGGCGACCGAGTACCACGTGAATTGCGTGGCCAAGGGATCGCAGCGCGCGCTCGTGATCGCCGACATGCCGTTCGGGAGCTTCCAGGGCACGCCCGCGGCTGCATTCAGGAACTGCGCGCGCATGATGGCGGCCGGCGCGCAGATGGTGAAGCTCGAAGGCGGCGCCGTGATGGCGAAGACCACGGAGTTCCTCGTCGCGCGCGGCATCCCTGTGTGCGGGCACATCGGGCTCACGCCGCAATCGGTGAACACGCTGGGCGGCTATCGGGTGCAAGGCAAGCAGCAGGAGGCCGCGGACAAGCTCGTCGCCGATGCGAAATTGCTCGAGCAGGCCGGTGCCGCGATCGTCTTGATGGAGGCGATGCCCGCGTCCGTTGCCAAGCGCGTGACGGAAGCGATCTCGGTTCCGACGATCGGCATCGGCGCCGGACCGCACGTCTGCGGGCAGGTGCTCGTGAACTACGACATCCTCGACATCTATCCCGGCCGCAAGGCGCGCTTCGTGAAGAATTTCCTCGAGGGGCGCGGCTCGATCGGCGAGGCGATCGAGGCGTACGTGAAGGCCGTGAAGGACGGCAGCTACCCGGCGCCCGAACACTGCTTCTGATGGACACGCTCCACACGATCGGGGACCTTCGCAAGCGGCTCGCGCGCGAATCCCGGATCGTGCTGGTTCCGACGATGGGCAACCTGCACGACGGCCATGCGGCGCTCGTGGAGACCGCCAGGAAGCGCGGCGGGTGCGTGGTCGCCACCATCTTCGTGAACCGCCTGCAGTTCGCGGCCGGCGGCGATTTCGACCGCTACCCGCGCACGCTCGCGCACGATCGCTGGGTGCTCGAGAACGCCGGCTGCGACGTGGCGTTCGCCCCCGACGAGCTCGAGATGTATCCGCAGCCGCAGACGATCCACGTGACGCCGCCCGAGATTGCAAGGCCCCTCGAGGGCGAGTTCCGCCCGGGTCATTTCCAGGGCGTGTGCACGGTGGTGGCGAAGCTCTTCAACATCGCGCGCCCGCACGTCGCGGTGTTCGGCAAGAAGGACTACCAGCAGCTCGCGGTGATCCGCGCGATGGAGCGCCAGCTCGATTTCGGGATCGAGATCGTGGGCGTCGAGACCGTGCGCGAGCCCGACGGGCTCGCGATGTCGTCGCGCAACGGTTACCTCTCAAAAGCCGAGCGCGCGATCGCGCCCCAGTTGAGCGCGGAGCTCGCGAAGGTGAAGCAGGCGGTGGAAGCCGGCTCGCGCCGCTTCGAGCGCCACGACGCCATGGCGCGCGGCGCGCTCGAGACGGCCGGATGGAACGTGGATTACGTCGAGGTGCGCAACCGCGCGAGCCTCGCGCCGCCGGGGCCGCACGACAAGGATCTCGTCGTCGTGGCGGCCGCCTGGCTCGGCAAGACGCGCCTCATCGACAACCTGGAGGTCTCGGCGCCGGCCTGAGCCGTCGACCCCGATCTCGAACAGCATGTGGAATCTCTCCTTCACGCCGCCGCAGGCCATCCAGGCGCGCATCCTCGCCCGGCTCCCGGATTCGTTCCGGAAAAAGCGGCGCAACGCGTGGGCCGACGCGAACAAGCCGGGCCACGAAATCGACAGCTTCCTCGAGGGGCCGTCGTTCGATCGCGCGGGCAACCTTTACGTCACCGACATTCCGTACGGGCGCATCTTCCGCATCTCGCCGCAGCTCGAATGGACGCTCGTCGCCGAGTACGACGGCTGGCCGAACGGCTCGTGCTTCCACCGCGACGGCTCGTTGTGGATCACCGATTACCGGCGTGGACTGCTCAGGCTGCGCGTTTCGTCTTCCAGCGGGACGAGTCACGGGCTTTCGGAGCCCGAGACAATCCTCGGCCATCGCAACAGCGAGTCGTTCAAGGGCGTGAACGACCTCACGTTCGACGGCGACGGCAATTGCTACTTCACCGACCAGGGACAGACCGGGCTGCACGATCCGACCGGCCGGGTCTATCGACTGCGCGCCAACGGCCAGCTCGACCTCCTCGTGGGCGGCATCCCGAGCCCCAATGGCGTGGCGCTCGACACGACGGGAAAGGTGATCTTCATCGCCGTGACGCGCGCGAACCAGGTGTGGCGCGGGCCGTTGCTCGCCGACGGGTCGGTCACGAAAGTCGGCGCGTTCCGCACCTTCTTCGGCTCGAGCGGCCCCGATGGGATGGCGGTGGATGCGGACAACGGGCTCGTCGTCGCGCACGCGAGCCTGGGCGGCGCCTTCCGCCTCGACGCGCGCGGCGAGATCACCCACTTCATCAGGAGTCCCGCCGGGTCGACCGTGACGAACGTGGCTTACCGGCCGGCGACCTCGACGCTCGTGATGACCGAATCGGAGAGCGGCTCGATCCTCGAGGCGGACCTACCCGCCGCCGGCGCCACGCTGTATTCGCACGCGTAATTGTGCCAGGCACCAATAACCCATTAATTGTGCCTGGCACATTTATTGGGGCTGGATACCTGCATCCCGAACCACTTTCACCCAACGCGCGTTCTCCGTGCGCATGAAGGTGCCGAGCTCGGAGGGCGACATCGATTGAACCTCGGCGCCGTCGTCGACGAGGCGCTGGCGCACCGCGGAATCGGAGAGGACGGCGGCGACGGCCGCATTGATCTTCTGGACGACTTCCGCCGGGAGACCCTTCGGTCCGATGAGCGCGCTCCAGGTTCCGACCTCGAAATCGCTCACGCCCCATTCGGACATGGTCGGCACGTCGGGGACGGCCGGGTTGCGGTGCTTCGAAGCAAGCGCAATCGGGCGCACATTGCCGCCGCGAATCTGGGGGACGACGGCGGGAAGCGTGGCGAAGTTGAGCTGCGCCTCGCCGGACATGATGGCCATCGTCGAGGGCGATCCGCCCTTGTAGGGCACGTGCGTGAGGTTCATTCCGGTGCGCCCGCGCAGCAGCTCGGCCGACAGGTGGCCCGGAGAACCCACGCCGGAAGACGAGTAGAACGCGGCGCCCGAGCTCGCGAAAGAGCGCAGCTCCGCCAGCGACTTGAAGGTCGTCTGCGGCGAGGCGATCATGATCATCGGATACGAGCAGACGAACGCGACCGGCGTGAAGTCGTTGAGGGGGTCGAACTTCTGCTTGAAGAGCCCCGGGTTGATCGCGTGGACGGCCACCGTGGTCATCATCAGCGTGTAGCCGTCCGCGGGCGCCTGCAGCATCATCTCCGCCGCGAAATCGCCCGCGCCGCCGGGCTTGTTCTCGATGATGATCGCCTGGCCCAGCTTCTCCCCGAGCTTCGGCGCGAGCAGGCGGGCGACGACATCGGTCGATCCGCCCGGCGCGTAGCCGACATAGACCTTGATCGGCTTGTCGGGAAACGCCGCGCAGACCGACGTGCTTGCAGCCAGCAGTACCGAGGCGACGATCCTGTGCATTTTCACTTTCCCTTGAAAACGGGCTTGCGTTTTTCCATGAAGGCGCGGCGGCCCTCGGCGTAATCGTCGCTTTCGAAGCAGTCGAGGATGAGCTTGCGCGCGAGCTCCATGTCCGCGTCCGCGGTCTTCAGCACGTCGCGGATGATCCGCTTGCCGGCCTTGATGGTGAGCGGCGCGTTCTGGCAGATGGCCGTGGTGTACTCCCCGAGCAAAGCGTCGAGCTTGTCGGCGTCGGCCACGCGATTGATGAGGCCGATGCGAAGCGCCTCGGCGGCATCGAGCCGGCGCGCGGTGAAGAAGATGTCCTTCGCGTGCCCGGGCCCCACGAGGTCCGTGAGGTTCTTCATGGCCGAGTAGCGGTAGCCCAGGCCCAGCTTGGCCGCGGGAATCGCGAACGTCGAATTCGCCGACGCGATGCGGATGTCGCAGCAGATGGCGACGTTCACGCCACCGCCGATGCAGTAGCCCTGGATGCACGCGATCGTGGGTTTCCCGAATTCGTAGATGCCTTGCAATGCGGCTTCGGCCATCGCTTCGTACTTCTTCACCGCCTCCTTCGCCGCGCGCATGTCCTCGAACTGCGAGATGTCGGCGCCGGACACGAACGACTTGCCGCCCTCGCCGGAGAGCACCACCATCCGCACGTTGTCGTCCTTCGCGGCCTTGTCGAGGAGCGGCGGCACCGCTTCCCACATGTCCACCGAGAGCGCGTTGTGCTTCTCCGGATTGTTGAAGCGGATGTGAAGCACCTGGCCATCGAGCCACGTCTTCACGCGCTCGGTGCCGGCCTTGTAGACCATGTCGTTCATCAGAAAACTCCTTGGGACTTCAGTCGCGCGAGCTCGTCCGCATCGTAGCCGAGCTCGCCCAGGATCTCCTCGGTGTGCTCGCCGCGTTTCGGCGCGGCGCGCGCGATGGTGGAGGGCGTTCGCGAGAGCGTCACGGGCTGCCCCATCAGCGTCTGCTCGCCCAGCCATTTCGACTCCACCTTCTTCAGCATTCCGAGGTGTTGCACCTGCGGCTCCTCGAACACTTCCTTCACGTTGTTGATCCGCCCGCACGCAACACCCGCCTTGTTGAGCGTGTCGATCCAGTGGTCGCTCGTGTCCTGCTGGAGGCGCTTCTCGATCTCGGCGTTCAGCCAATCCCGGTTCACGGAGCGCGAGCCCTTGGTCTTCGAGCGCTCGTCGCCGATCCACTCCGGCGCGCCCATGGCCTCGGCGAAGCGCTCCCAGATCTTGCCGCCGAAGACCGCGATGTTGATGTGCCCGTCCTTCGTCTTGTAGACGCCGGTCGGAATCGAGGTCGGATGGTAGTTGCCGGCCTGGCCGGGAATCTCGCCTTCGATCGTCCAGCGGGAAGTCTGGAAATCCATCATGTAGACCTGCGCTTCCAGCAGCGAGGTGTGCAGCCATTGGCCCTTGCCGGAGGCTTCGCGCTCCAGGAGCGCCACCGTCACGCCGTACGCCGCGAAGATACCCGCGCACAGGTCCGCGATCGGTAGCCCCACGCGCAGCGGTCCCTGGCCCGGCAAGCCCGTGACCGACATCAACCCGCCCATGCCCTGCGCGATCTGGTCGAAGCCGGGGCGCGTCGCGTAGGGACCGGTCTGGCCGAAGCCGGAGATGCTCGCGTACACGAGCCGCGGATTGATCTTCGAGAGCGCGCCGTAGTCGATGCCCAGTCGCGTCTTCACGTCGGGCCGGAAATTCTCGAGGATCACGTCGGCGGTGACGACGAGCTTCTTCAGCGCGTCGATCCCTTCCTTCTGCTTCAAGTCGAGCGTGATCGAGCGCTTGTTGCGATGCGTGTACTGGTAGTCGCTGCCTTCCTGCCCGCCCAGCGTGTCGTCGCCGCGCATGTGCTCGGGCATCTGCACCTGGATCACGTCCGCGCCCCAGTCGGCAAGCTGGCGCGCGGCCGTGGGGCCGGCGCGGACCTGCGTGAGGTCGATCACGCGAAATCGCGCAAGGGCTTGGGAGGCGGGCAGGTGCGGCATGGTGTCAGGCACCATTCTCGCGGAAATGGTGTCCGGCACCAAGTAACAAGCTATGGGATTCGCGCGATCCTTGCGAGGGGATGCATGAACGTGCTCGCGATGCCCGGCGCTACCGAGGCGGGCGGGCCGATTCGCTGCATCGCTGCGCGCGCGTCCGCGGCCGCGATCTGCGAGGCCGATCCGGGCAGGCCGAAGGAGGCGACGACTTCGTAGGCGCCGTTCGAATCGCCCAGGACGATCGAGGCGACGCCCGTCGTTCCTGCGCTGTTGCGGAAAAGGCCGTCGAAGCGGCCCTGCGCGCTGCCCGCGGATCCGCAGCCGCTCCCGGTGCATGCGACGGCAAGCGGTGCGACATATGTGGGCCGTTGCGAGTCGCTCGATGCCGAGAAACCCGCGCCGACGATCGGAATGTTCGAAGCGCTCGCCGTCAGCGTGGGATTCGTGCAGCCGCATCCGCCCGAGACGGACGCATTCACGCTCGCCGTCTGGCTCGAGAAGTTGGCCGACACGGTACCGCTCACGCTGGGCGTTGCGGTCGCGCCGGGATACGTGCTGAAGGAAAGGTTCGGATCGACGGCGGTGAACACGAGGCTCGCCGTCCCGGTGCGCGGAAGCGTGATGCCGACGGTGGGAGCAGCCCCCGCGTCCAGCGCCATCGATCCCGTGATGAAGTCGGAAAAGCCGCTGCCGGGCGCTCGATTCGGATTGAGGCGATACGTGAGGGCGATCCAGCGGCCCTCGGCGCCGGCGATCTGGCCGTTCAGCGTTCCGAGGTAGCCCGCATTGGAGCAATTGCCGCCGCTGCAGTTGATCGTGAGATTCTGGAGCGCCGATGCGAAGGCGAAGTCGGATGCGCCCGGCGCGAGGCCGGCGACGCCGGTCAGCGAGAAAGCCTGGCCGTTGATGGCGAGGGCGAAGCTGCCGTTCATCGTGCGGGCGCTGAAGTTCGCGGCGATCGTCGCGGAGGAAACCGTGCCGACGTGCCCGGCGGCATCCGTGGGCGCCGTCGAACCTGCGAGCGAGTAGGTCGCGGAGCCTGTGAAGCTTCCGGCGATGCCGCCCGGTGTCGGCGTGACGACCTGGTAGGACAGGCTGCGCGGCCCGAGATCGAACGTGCGCGGGCCCGAAGGATCGGCGACGGTCACGGTGCCGCCTTCCCATCGCCCGAGGATCACGCTGCTGTCGGGCGAACGGAACGCATCGTGGTGCGTGCCATTGGAGAACGTGACGTCGCCCGAAAGCGTCGTCACCGAATATCCAGGCGGCTCGGCGCCGGGTCCGGCGAGGAATGCGGTGACCGACCCGTCGGTGATGGATACGAGGCGACCGCCGTTGTCGAGCACGGCGGCCGATCCGGCGCTTCCATCCTGGCCCAGGACGCCTTCGAATCCCGTCGAGATCGGATTGAAGAAGCGCAACACCACGCTGTAGTTCGCGCCTTGTGCCGGCGGTTGTCCGGTGGCGATGGACGAACCGACGCTGCCCGTGGTTGCCTGCGACGCGGTGACGTTTGGATTCGTCGTGGTGATCGAAGTGGAAGTGGACGGCGATGTGGTCGACGTCGTGGCCGGCGCGGGTTCCGTGGACGACGTCGCCGCCGGTGTCGTGACGGTCGCCGTGGTTGCCGTGGGCTCGCTCGAGGCAGGAGCCGTCGATGCGGTTCCCGACGAGGAAGACGTTCCGGAGGAACCGGAGCTGCTCGACGAAGACGAGCTGCCCGACGACGAGGACGACGACGACGAAGACGAAGACGAAGACGCCGCGGCCGTGTCGCTCGCTTTCTCGCCGCTGCCCGAGGCGCGTTGCGTGGCGGGCGCGGACGCGGCCGCCATCACGACCGGCGGGGTGGGGACGTATCGCGGCGCCTGGCGCGGAAGCACCTGCACCGTTTGTCCCGGCCGCGACACGAGCGTGCGCTCGATACCGGCCGCATCCACCGACGTCACGCTGTGCGCGCCCATGAGCGTGTGGTTGAAGGTCTCGGTCCCGTCGAGGTTCACGAGGATGTTGCCCGACCCGCGAATGCCGACGGTCGCGAGGTTGGTCTTCATCTGGAACCGGTTGCGGTCGCGATTGACGATGCCGCCGGTGAAGACGCGCAACGTTCCCGTCACCAGGTGCAGCAGCGCGCGTCCGGCATCCGTGCCCTCGGTCCGGAACTCGTACTGGTCGATGCGAAGCTGCGTGCCGGGGCGCATCGCCACGCGCGCGCCATCCACCATCACGAGCTGGATGTTGCCGTCGGCGCCCGTGCGAACCAGATCACCCTGGCGCACGACGGAATCGTGCGCGAGCGCGACGCGCGCGCCGGATCGCTCCGCGTACGCCTCGCCCGAGACGAAGGAGACTCGACCGGCATCCTGCGCATTCGCGGCCGCCGCGATGAAGAAGATCACGAGCCACAAGAGCCGCGCGAGAGTCCGCATGGGCATCCCCTATCTCACTTCGTACCGGAACATGAGGCCGACCTCGGATTTGTGGAAGGCGTACAGCGCGATGTTCGACCGGTTGTAGATCCACGAGAAGTACGGCTGGATCGACCACGACTGCGAAACGCGATAGCTCGCGCGCACGAACGTTTCGAAGAGGTCGTCCTTGCCCGTCTCGACCAGCGTCGCCCGGGCGAAGGAATCGTCGTCGACGCGCCGCGACCAACCGAGCGCTGCTACCCAGCTCGTCTGCGCGGCAGGATCGGTCTGCCCGATCGCTCGGATGCCGAAATTCCTGCGCGACGCGGTGGTGGTCGTGAACGGGTTCAGGGGGTTTTGCGCTTCGTCGTGCGAGTAGAAGAACCGAAGGCCGAGCGACGTCCCGTCGAGGGCCGCGGGCTTCATGTCGATCGCCCCGGACACCAGCCATTGGCGCGTGTCCTGGCCGGAGTTCGTGGGATAGCGAAAGCCGGTGAACTGCGCGCCGAACGCAAGCTGTGTCGCGGCATCGATCTCGCGTCGCACCTCGAAGATCGCCCCGAATGCATCGCGATCGTTGGTGATGCGGTCGGTTCCCAGCGCGTCGACGAAAGCCCCGTCCTGGCGGAATGTCTGCGCGAGGATGCTGGCGGTCCACAGGAGGCCCTTCGCCTGCGCGCGATAGCCGCCGAGGAAGTCGCCGAAGTAGTAGTCGTAGTCGTCGAATTCGCGGTAGCCGCGCCAGCGGAAGTTGGCGGCCGCGAAAAGCACACGGTCGGGCGCGAGCATGTACGAGACGTCGCCGCCCGCGTTGGCCGTGACGAAGTTGTCCTCGCGGCGAATGGAGTTGCCGGTGGGAACGATGTTGGGCAGCCCGAAGGACACCAGGATTGCGCCCGGAAAATCGTTGGTGGTGCTCGAGAGGTTCGTGTCGCGCCCGAAGCCCGCCTCGACGTAGCCATAGGTCGCGATGCGCTGGCGCCTTCTCAGCCGCTCGATCTGCGCGCGATACTCGTCGATCACCTTTCGGCCTTCCGGCGTCGGATTGCGCGCGGCCAGGCGATCGAACTCCTGCGACGCGACGTCGAGCGCGCCCATGCGCAGGTAGGCGCGCGCGAGCTCCAGGCGCGCGCTGTCGAATCCCGGATTGCGCACCAGCACGCGTTCGAAGGCGATCACCGCGCGATCGAGGTGGCCGCTTTCCAGCGCCGCGACGCCGAACCAGTAATCGAAATCGACTTCCCCCGAGAAGCGCTGCTCGTAGGGTTCCAGCATGCGAAAAGCCTCTGGAGCATCCTTGCGCTCGACGAGTGCGCGCGCCTGCGCCGCGAGGGTGCGCGCATCCTGGGCAGCTGCCATTGACGGAGCCGCAAGGGCGAGCGCCGCGGCGAGGCTCGCCAGCAAGTACCGCATCGGAAAAGACCCTTCTTCTTGGTATTTCTGGGGTACGATTTCCGGCCATGTTAATCCGGCTCGCCGTCGCATGCATCGCCCTGGCCGCCGCGGCGCATTCGCACGCCGCGCAGACCTTCGGCGGCTGCCCGGTGTTTCCCGCGGACAACTACTGGAATACGCGCGTCGACTCGCTCGCCGTGCACCCGAGCTCGGCAGCGTGGGTGAACACGATCGGCGCGAGCACGACGCTCCACCCGGACTTCAGCAACGACCTGGCCGACGGATTCGGATTCAATCCGATCGGGGTGACCTCGGCGCAGCAGGGCGTGCCGATCTTCTACTACCCGGGCGCGGATCCTTCGAAGAGCGATCCCGGCCCGTACCCGATTCCGCCGTCCGCCACGGGCGGCGTGGACACGGGCGATCGCGAGGTCACGGTGACCGACACGACCAACTGCATCCTCTTCGAGTTCTTCGGCAGCCCGCAGAACAACGCGACGAGCTGGATCACGTCGGCGTCGGCGAAATGGAACCTGCGCTCGAACACGTTGCGTCCCGAGGGCTGGGAGTCGGGCGACCACGCGGGGCTGCCGTTCCTCGCGGGGCTCATGCGCTGGGAAGAGGTCGCCGCGGGAGAGATCGGGCATGCGATCCGCATCACCGCGCGCAACCCCTCGAGCTTCCACGTCTGGCCCGCGCGGCACGGCACGGGCACCAGCGTCGACACCTCGCAGCCGCCGATGGGCGCGCGCTTTCGCCTGAAGGCATCGTTCGACATCTCGGGATTCGACGCGCGCACGCAAGTCGTGCTGCGCGCGTTCAAGCAATACGGCATCGTGCTCGCGAGCGGCGGCGGCAACTGGTTCATGCAGGGCGTCTCCAACACCGGATGGCCCGATGTCGTGCTGGGCGAGCTGCGTTCCATCGCCGGCTCGAATTTCGAGGCCGTCGACACGGCGCCGATGATCGTGGACGTCGACAGCGGCCAGGCAGTGCAGCCGGCATCCGGTGGTGGTGGCGGCGGCGGCGGTGGCGGCTCGACGCCGTCCCATCCCGAGGACAATTTCCCGCCCGGCGGAATGCCTTCGGGATGGATACAGCCCGCGGGCTCGTCGGCCGCCTGGGTCGTCGCCAACGATGCGTCCTATGGCGGAACGCTCAGCCTCAAGTCGGGCTTCATCGGCGACGGGCAGAAGTCGGAGGTCTCGGTGACGCGCGGCTTCGCTCCGGGCAGCGTGTCGTTCGCGCGCAAGGTCTCGAGCCAGGCGTCCGACGCCCTCGAGTTCGCGATCGACGGCGTGGTGCAGGGGCGCTGGAGCGGCGAGCAGGATTGGGCGGTCGCCTCGTTCGCGGTTCCCGCCGGACCGCACACGCTCACGTGGCGCTATGTGAAGGACGCGTCCGGTTCCTCCGGTGCCGATGCGGCGTGGATCGACGGCGTGACGCTCCCACAGGCGGTCGTGTGCCTGGGCCGGCGCTGCCCGCCGCGCTAGCGATCCCGCGGCGCGCGCCGGCCCGCTTTTCGCGGCCGCGATCGGCCTATACTTTGCGCCATTGCATCGGAAGGAGGCTTTCATGATCAATCGCCGCCGCTTCCTCGCGGGAATCACGCTCCCGACCCTCGCGCCCATCGCCGGCGCCGCGGAAAAGGTGTGGCAACCCTCGGAGCTGCCCGAAGGTGCCGTCGACGGAGTCGTCGTCGAGAAGCTGCAGGGAAAGGTCGGGCTCATCAAGCGAAGCTACCGTCCCCCGAATTACGAGACGCCGATCGAGTACCTGCGCGAGCCGATCACGCGAAACGACGCGTTCTTCGTGCGCTATCACCTCTCGTCGATCCCGAAAGTCGATCCGAGGACGTGGAAGCTCGCCGTCGGCGGGGATGCGGCGTCCAGGCGCCTGGAATTCAACATGGCAGAGCTGCGCAAGAACTTCGACGCCGCGGAAATCGTCGCCGTGTGCCAGTGCTCCGGCAACCGCCGCGGCATGTTCTCGCCGCATGTGCAGGGCGTGGAGTGGGGCGTGGGCGCCATGGGCAACGCGCGCTGGCGCGGCATTCGCCTGCGCGACGTGCTGCAGAAGGTCGGCGTGGGAGGCGATGCGGTCGAGGTCGCGTTCGACGGCGCCGACGGTCCCGCGATGCAGGGCACCCCCGATTTCGTGAAGAGCATTCCCATCGACCGCGCGATGGACGAGAACACGCTCATCGCGTTCGAGATGAACGGCGCCGCGCTTCCGCACTGGAACGGCTTCCCCGCGCGCCTCATCGTTCCCGGGTGGACGGGAACGTACTGGGTCAAACACCTGACGAGCGTAGAGATCCGCAAGACGGCGCTCGGAAGCTTCTGGATGACTCCCGCCTATCGCATCCCGGCAGGCAAGTTCAAGGTGGACCGTTTCCCCACTCAGGAGACGCAGGCCAACCAGCCGATCACGGACATGGTGGTGAACTCGCTCGTGACTTCCATCCGCGATGGGCAGCACGTGAAGCGTGGGCAGCCCGTCGAGATCGCGGGCATCGCGTGGGACGGCGGTCGCGGCATCCGCCAGGTGGAAGTCTCGACCGATGGCGGCCAGGCCTGGGTCCTTTCGCAGCTCGGCAAGGATCTTGGGCGCTTCTCCTTCCGCGCTTTCAAGCACACCTTCAAGCCGAAGGAAGCGGGCGAGGCCGTGGTGATGGTGCGTGCGGTGAACAATCGCGGCGACACGCAGGTGAGCGAACTCATCTTCAATGCGGCCGGCTATCACCACAACGTGATCCAGCGCATCCGACTGGAGGTGGCGTGATGAAGGCGATGCGAGCGGTGGCAATGTCGGCGGGCCTCGCCTTCACGGCCGCATGGGCCGGCGAGGAGACGGTGAAGCTGAAGGAGGGGCCGGGCGTGGACAAGGTGCGGCAGAACTGCGTCGCCTGCCACAGCCTCGACTACATCCCGCTCAACTCGCCTTTCCTCGACAAGAAGGGATGGGAAGCCGTGGTGACCAAGATGAGCAAGGCCTTCGCCGCTCCGATCAAGCCGGAGGATGCGACCGTCATCGCCGAATACCTGGCGGCGAACTACGGCAAGAAGTAGCCGCTGCCTCGCCGCCTAGTTCACCCATGACACTGCCGGAGCCGGAGAAATAGCGCTGCCTACGGCGCGAAAAACCTCCTCAGCTCCCCATACGTTTCGTCCGGCGTCTGCTCCGCGGGGTAGTGTCCGCACGGCAGCATCTTTCCGTGCACCTCGGACGCTCGCGCCTGCCACGCTTCCATCGGCTTGTAGCTGCGGTTCACGTGGCTTTTCTCGCCCCAGAGCACCAGCATCGGCATCTCGATCCTGCGCGGGAGGTCGACGCGGTCGTGCTCGAGGTCGATGGAGACCGCGGCGCGGTAGTCCTCGCACACGGCGCGGATGTTCTCGGCGTTGCAGCAGCGGATGTACTCGGCCATCGCTTCGGGCGTGAACGCGGCGAGGCCGACACCGGGCTTGTCGAGCTTCTTCCGGATGTATCGCTCGAAGCCGTACGCCTCGATCATCTTCTCGGGATAGTCGTGCGGCTGGGCCATGAAGAACCAGTGGTACGAATCCACCGCCCACTTGAGCGGGATGTTCGAGAGCATGTGCAGCGTCGGCACGATGTCCAGGAACGCGACCTTGATCACGTGCTGCGGGAAATCGAGCGCCATGCGGTGCGCGACGCGCCCGCCGCGGTCGTGGCCGGCGACGTACCAGCGGTCGAAGCCCAGCTTCTTCATCACCTCGACGTTGTCGCGCGCCATCGAGCGGAACGAGTAGTTCATGTGCGCGTCGTCGTTGGGCGGCTTGGACGAGTCGCCATAGCCGCGCAAATCGGGGGCCACCACGGTGTAGTCCTGCGCAAGGCGCGGGGCGATCTTGTGCCACATCACGTGCGTGAGCGGGTTGCCGTGCAGGAGCAACAGGGGCGGGCCCTTGCCTGCGTGGCGCAGGTGGATGCGCGCGCCGGCGCCCTCCATGTCCTTCGTCTCGAATCCCTCGAACACTAGCGCTTTCCTTTCCTTACTTCCTCGCGCGCCTTCACCTGCTCGGCCTCGACCTCGGTCATGAGCTTGTAGGCGACGTAGTACTTGTAGATGTTGCGCACGTAGGTCGGCGTCTGCAGGCCGGTCTTCTCCGCCGTGACGAGCTCCACGTTGTTGAACCACTTGTCGGGATCGAGCCCGCGCTTGCGGGCCTCGTCGCGCATGCGGCCGATGGTTCCCGGCCCCGCGTTATAGCACGCGAAGGCGAAGAGGCTGCGGTTGACCTCGTCGAAATGGGCATCGACGAGGTGTTTTTCCATCAACTCGTCCATGTACTTGGCGCCGGCGTGCACGTTGTTCTCCGCCACCCGGATGTCGCCCACCTTCAACGACTTTCCCGTGGCGGGCATGAGCTGCATGATGCCGATCGCGCCCGTGTGGCTGCGCGCGTTCTGGTCGAGCTGCGACTCCTGGTAGCCCATGGCCGCCAGCATCAGCGGGTCGAAGCCGTAACGCGCGCCGTACTTCCGGAAGAGCCCGATGGTTTCCTCGAAGCGCTTGCGCTCGCGCGCGGCGGCAGGATCGCCCATCTGTCCCACGCGCGCGAACTGCGACTTGAGCCGCTGGGCATAGAGGCCCTGCTTGTTCACGAAGTTGACGTGGAAATCCTTCAGCGCCTCGGCGAGCTTCGGGCTGTGCTTGCGGATGCCCCAGCCGATCGTGCCGCCCTTGCGCAGGGCCGCCCCTTCGTTCAGCTTGATCTTCGGCAGTGCCTGCTTCCAGATGCGCGCCTTCCAGTCGTCCACCACGATGATGCGCACGAGGCCCGCGTTCACCATCTCCATCAGGTCCTCGTCCTCGAGCGCATCGGGAACGAGCGCGAAGCGCACGGGTTCCTTGCCCGCCTGCCCGAGTTTCCCATTGAGCGCGACGAGGCTCTCGTAGTAGCTGGAGGCCTTGCGCACGTGCACGAGCTGGCCGGCCAGGTCGTCCACGCGATCGATGCGCGGCGACTTCGGTCCGGTCACGACGATCTCGGCGACCGGCGGCATGCCGCCCGCGGGCAGGAAGTCGAGGACCTTCTGCCGGTCCCCGGTGATGGTGAGGTTGCCCACCGCCATGTCGGCATAGCCATCGGCGACCGACGTGAGGAGCTGGTCGCGCGTCGTCGGGCGCAGCACGACCGTGATGGGCCGGTTCCCAAGGCGCCGGGCGTACTTCTTGTTGATCCATGCCTCGAAGTCGCGCACGAAGTCCGCGCTCGTGCCGCGCTCCCGGCCGTTGTCGTTGTAGTAGAGCGTGCGCGAGTAGGGCGAAGCCACGCGGATGAGGCGCCTCTGGACGAGGCCGTCGAGGTCCGCCTTGAATTCGACCTCGTGCGTGGGAAGTGCGCGAGGCGGGTCGGCGGCCGCCGCGGCAGTCGAGATGAGGAGAATCGCGGCGGCGACGCTCGTCCTCGTGTTGCCTCCTAGGAGCGCAGGAGCCTCGTCAACTCGTTGACGTCGCTCAGCGCCTCGATCTTCCAGAGCAGCTTGAGCACTTCCTCGGCCTTCGCCTTGTCGAGCTTGCCCCACGCCGCGCACTCGCGGAATTTCTCCGAGAGCTCCGCGTCGGTCATCGGATTGGCCGGGCTGCCCTTGCCGAAGTCGGCCTGCGTCTTCAACACCTTTCCGTCGGTGAGCTCGACTTCGATGATCGTCGTCATCTTGTCGAAGCCGGCGGCCTCGGCTTGCGGATGCACGCCGAAATTCACCTTGCGGATCATCGCCTGCACGTCGGCGCGGTTCACGACGTCGTCGGTGAACTCCTGCAGCCCGCCCTTGCGTTCGAGGAGCAGGATCGCCATGCAGAATTCCATCGAGAACTTGGCCTGCAGCTCGTTCTTCGGCTGGTGGTGGATGAGCGCGTTGGGCATGTTGTGGTTCGTTCCGACGGAAACGCGCTTGACCTGCTCCGGCTTGATGTCGTGCTTGCGGATGAGCTCCAGCATGGCGCCCATCCCCGGATGCGTGAGTGATCCCGATGGATGCGGCTTGATGGAAACGCCGGGGGAATGGAACGTCCACGGGTCGCCGAGCTTGCCCTGGATGGCGTTCACGTCGAAGCCGCCGCCCGCCGCGCGGAAGAACCCGCGATCGGCCTCCAGCCCGTTCGGCGATGCGGTGAATCCGAGGGCGGCGATCTCCGCGGCGACCACGCCGTTCTCGGCGGCGCGTCCCGCATGGAAGGGCTTGGTCATCGTTCCGAAGTTCTCGCGCAGGCCGCCGGCCTGGGTGGCGCCGATCGAAAGCGCGCGGCGCGTGGCTTCGCGATCGAGGCCGAGCAGCCTCGCCGCGCCCGCGGCCGCCCCGATGGATCCGCAAGTCGCGGTGCTGTGGAACCCGGTCTGGTAGTGGCGCGGCGCGATCGCCTCGGCCACCTTGCATTCGACTTCGACGCCGACCTGGTAGGCGAGCATCATGTCGAGCCCGCTGCGGCGGTCGCGCTCCGCGAGTGCCAGCACCGGCGGCAGCGCGGGCGCGGTCGGGTGCGTGAGCAATCCGTAGACGCGGTCCTTCGCGACCGCGAGCTGCGTGTCGTCGTAGTCGTCGGCGTGGATCGTGAGGCCGTTGGCGAACGCGGCGAAGCGCGCCGGCAGGCGAAGCGACGATCCGATCACGGTGCTGCCGTTTGAATTCGCGATCCCGAGGTTCTCGAGATACTTGCGCGCGATCTCGCCCTGGTGGGATGCCGCGCCCGCGAGTGCCAGGCCGATGCCGTCGAGCACCGAACGCTTGCCGAGGTGCGCGACGTCCCTGGGAATGTCGGAGGACTTCGTGCCGGTCACGAAGCCGGCGACGTAATCGGTGACGGCCGCAGTTTGCTGCTGTGTCTTTTCGATCGTGCTCACGGTTTCTTCCTGCTGGTGGCGAGTCGAGCCGCAAGTCGCACGGCTTGTTCGAGAGCGCCCGTCGTCGCCACACCCTTGCCGACGATGTCGAACGCGGTGCCGTGCGCCGGCGTGCAGAAGACGGTCTTCAGGCCGCCGGTCACGGTCACGCCGCGGTTGAAGCCCTTCAGCTTCGTCGCGATCTGCCCCTGGTCGTGGTACATCGAGAGCACGCCGTCGAACTCGTCGCCGAAGCCCTTGATGAACACGGTGTCCGAGGGATAGGGTCCCCTGCAGTTGATGCCGCGCGCGGCCGCCTTCTCCACGGCGGGCTTGATGATCTCGATCTCCTCGCGGCCGAAAAGCCCGTTCTCTCCGCCGTGAGGGTTCAGCGCCGCCACGGCGATGCGGGGTGTCGCGAAGCCGGCGCCGCGCATCGTCGCGTCCGCGAGCGTCAACGCCTCGTCGATGCGCTGCGGCGTGATCTGGTCGATCGCCTCGCGCAGCGACACGTGGGAAGTCACGCGCGACATCCACTTGTTGTCGAGCACGTTCATCTCGCCGAAGAAGCCCTTGTGGCCGGTGAGGTAGGCGAACATCTGGTGCTCGTCGTTGTATTTCCACCCGCCGGCGTGCAACGCCGCCTTGTTGAGCGGCGCGAACACGATGCCGTCGATGCGCTTCTGCAGCGCCATCTCCACCATCACGGCCAGCGTCTCGCCCGCGATGCGCCCGGAAGCGGGCGACATCACGCCGCGAGCGAATCCTTCCGACGGATCCAGGTTGCCGAGGTCGATCATCGGCACGTCGTCGGAATCCCAGTCGACCTCCTGCGGCGTCTTGTATGCGTGCCAGTCGAAGCGAACGCCCGCGTCACGCTGGCCCTGCGCCAGCACGCGCGAATCGCCCACCACCACGAGGCGCGCCGCATCCGAGAGCCTCTTGTCCGAGAGCACGCGCGCGCATTGCTCGGGACCGATCCCGGTGAAGTCTCCCAGCATGAGGCCCAGCACGGGCAGGTGCCTGTCTTTCAAGTCGCCCTCCGGTCGGTGAAACGGTAGATCGCCGCGATCATGAGGAAGGTGATCACGAGCATCGTGATGGATAGTACGGCGATCGGCCCCCAGTCGTTGCTCTCGCGCAGGTCGAACATCGCGACCGACACGGTCTTGGTCTTCACGGTGAAGAGCAGGATCGTGGCGGACAACTCGCGGATGGAGCCGATGAAGATGAAGATCCACGTGGCGATGACGCCGTTGCGGATGAGCGGCGCCGTGATGTCCCACAGCGCGCGCAGGCGCGTCGCGCCGAAGATGCGGCTCGCGTCCTCGAGCTCCGGGTGCACGCTCTTCAGGCTCGCCTGCACCTGCTGGTAGCCCACCGGCAGCTCCTTGGTGAGGTAGGCGAGGAAGATGATCGCGAGCGTTCCGTAGAGGACGAAAGGCGGCTTCGTGTAGCTGAGGAAGAGGCCCACCGCGAGGACGATGCCGGGGATGGCCACGGGCGCGGTCGCGAGGAAGGCGAGGTAGCGGTGGCCCCACACGACCTTACGGATGGCGAGGTAGCCCACGCTCGTGGCGAGGATCGTGCCGGCCGTGGCCGCCGCGAGCCCGAGCTCGAACGTGTTGAGGAGCGCCTGGCGGGTCTGGCTGAACTCGAAGAACACGAACTTCCAGTTGTCGAGCGTGAGGTTGCCCGCCATCGGCGCCGACCAGTTCTTCACGAAGGCGGTGCGCACGAGCACGCCGTACGGAAGGATGATCGAGCAGGCGAGCACGAAGGCGAAGAGCCCCAGCGCGGGGACCATCCACGGCCCCAGCTTCGCGAGGCGCTGCCCGGTGCTCTTGCCGCCGATCACCGAGTAGCCGCGCCTGCCCATGATCGCCGCCTGCACGCGCAGCAGGATCACCGTGACGACGAGCAGCGGCAACGACGCCGCGGCGGCGAGCCCCAGCTGCGGCGGGAACTGGAAGAGGCTCCAGATCTTGGTGGTCATCGTGTCGATGCCGGCCGGCAATGCCAGGATCGCGGGCGCGCCGAAGAGCGTCATCGATTGCAGGAAAGCCACGAGGAACCCCGCGACCAGCGCGGGCATCACGAGGGGCATCGTCACGTGCATCGCCGTGCGCCACGGGGACGCTCCGAGGATGGACGAGGCCTCCTCGAGCTCGCTCGGGATCACCTCGAGGCTGTTGGTCACGAACGTGAAGACGTACGGAAACGTGTAGAGCGCCATCACGAACACCATTCCCCACGCGGAGAAGATGTTGATGAGCGATGCGTCCTCGAAGGGCTTCAGTCCCGTGAGGGCGTAGTACCACTGGTTGACGATGCCGGCGTTGGGCCCGCCGAGAAGGACCCACGCGAACGCGCCGAGGAAGGGCGGGGTCACGAACGAGGCGAGGACGAGGGTGCGGATCGTGCGCTTGAAGGGAAGGTTGGTGCGCGCCACGAGCCATCCCATGGGCGCCGCGAAGGCGACGCACAGGGCGCCCACGGCCGCGGACGTCCACATGGTGGTGATGAGCGGCTTGATGAAGCTCGGGTCGTCGACGAAGTGCCGGTAGTGCGCGAAGGTCAGGTTCTTCGCTTCGTCCGTGAGGCTCGTGACGGTGAGCCAGTACATCGGAAGCAGCACGAGGATGGCGAGCAGCGCCACCATCGCGAGGGAGAACGGGGCCGTCAGGTCGACGGCCCCTCGTTGCCTAGTTTCCAAAGATGGCGGTGTACTTCTTCTTGATGTCGGCCACCTGCGGCATCATGCCGGCCGGGTCGTCGGGCAGCAGCTTGATCTTCGAAAGCGGCGTGCGGTCGGCCGGCTCCTTCACGTCCGGGTGCGCCGAGCGCTGGCCTCCCAGGTCCACGAGCATCTGCTGCACCTTCGCCGTGTAGATGAAGTTCTGGAACACGCGCGCCGCGTTCGGGTGCGGCGCCTGCTCGAAGATCGCGGTGGGCGAGGAGATGAACGGCGTTCCCTCCACGGCGTAGATCGGCTTGATCGGGCTCTTGGCCTTCATCTCGATGAAGACGTTGTACTCGTTGCCGTCCACCATCACGGCGCGCTCGCCGCTCGCGACGCTCTTGGGCGTGGCGGTCGTCGATTGCAGCTGCTGCACGCCCTGCTTGGCGAGCTGCTCCAGGTAACCCCAACCGAGGAGCTTCTCGATCGCGTACGTGCCGGTGAGCGCCGTGCCGCTATACCCCGGGTGCGCCTTGGTGAGCTTGCCTTTCCACTTGGGATCGAGGAGGTCCTTGTAGCCCTTGGGGGCGTCGGCCTCCTTCACGATGTTCGTGTTGTAGGC
>Ga0070693_100000334_pt1 | contig 21492 bp, 41 predicted proteins | sample KBSK1103metaG_FD_65472 | JGI IMG/M metagenome (GOLD analysis project Ga0070693, IMG submission 65472) | Corn, switchgrass and miscanthus rhizosphere microbial communities from Kellogg Biological Station, Michigan, USA - KBS K1-10-3 metaG | ecosystem: Host-associated > Plants > Roots >...
TTCGTCCCACCAACCCACAACTCCACCCATATGCCATTCATCTCCCTTGTGAGAATCGGTATCAGTACTAATGGTTTTTCCCGCTCCCCCGTACGTAGGGAGAGTAGAGAGAGTCAACTAGCCTTCTTCTTAGCCCTCATGTCAGCGCCCAGCTTGAACATCTGTTCGCCTACCCGCATGGCCAGATCGGGGTCGATCTCGGCCAGCATGGCGTCCCCACTGCCTTGGTCCGTGAGCCTGATGCCCAGCATGAAGCTCTCGGTGTCGTAGCTGATCTGTACCCGCATCTTGGACGGGTCACCGATCATCCGTGCTTCGTCAGGCACTGGTTCGACGCTTTCTGGGGACCTTGCGGTCGACGTCCCAGCCGTTGCGTCCTGCCTTGAGGCGGACCGCTGCATTGCTCTGGCCGAGAAGAGATCCCAGTAGGGTGTAGGACTTCCCGCTGACCACGGCCCACTTGAGAGCGTCATCCAGCATCACCTTCGCTTCGTCGAAGTTCTTCTTGCGCTGAACCAGCTCGGTCTTCCACGCCTCGTCCTGATCAGTCAGCATCACGTCAGACTCCATTCAGTTGCGACCAGCTCGTCCTTGGCTACGACCGAGCCTTCGACGCGTACTGCTGAGGATGCAGCCAGGTGCTGCGTGTTGAACCGGAACTGCTTGTCTACCCACGTGGTGTCGCTCTTGGGGAAGCCCAGCGGAGAGACGTTCGGGTAGTTGTTGGACACTGCCTTCCAGGCCAGTGCCGCTGAACACACCTCATCGGGGAGGTGGAACTCTTGGGCCCGGGAGTACAGGTCCTCCACCCGGCAGTACTTGGTGGCGCTGTAGTGGGTCTCGATCTTGGGGCTCTTGATCCGGTGGTTCTCGACCGCGCTCACGTACTCGGACAGCATGTCGTCCCGCTCACGCCCGGTCATCAGGAAGCCCCATGAGCGGGCATCCACGTAGTCATCGATGACCCCACCCAGGCCAGTGGCATCGTGGATGGACTGGCAGTCCCCGTACTCCTGCTGCAGGCGGTTGAAGATGCCCACCATCTGCGGGTAGGGACGACGGTTGATGCGCACGTAGTGCACCAGCTCGATGGGCAGCACCGTGACGTTCCAGACCCCGATCACAGTCATGTCCTGTGCCTTGGCCCAGTCCGCTGCCACCACGTAGTCCTGGTCACGCTGGTAGCCCTTGAACCGGTACTCCTCGTGGCCCTTCACCTTCTTGATGGTCTGATCCACGGTGGGCACCGGCATGTCGAACATCCACTCCACACTGTCCGTGTCGAAGGCACGGTTGCCGATGGAGGGCTCACCTAGTTCGTACTCGACCCGCCACATCTCGGTGGGGATCTCACGCTTCTTCTGATCGATGGTCTCTTGGTCCAGCCAGCCATCGATGGGGTTGGCACTGTCCTTGTAGCACCAGGTGTAGATGGGCAGCCCCTCCCCCTTGAAGCGCCGGTACTCCTGGGCGAATGTCCCATCCGCGTTCTGCCAGGTGCTAGCCATAGCCGTCTGTGCGGGGATCTTTACGCCCAGCCAGTTCTTCTGGGGGAGGGGCTGACCTAGAGCACCCTGCAGGATGAGGTAGTCCATCTCGTCGATCTCATCGAGAAGCAGGCGTGCCGGGTGGGGACCACGCACAGTCTTCTGTGACGCGGTGAGGGGACGGATGCGAGCCTTGTTGGAGAGCAGGATCTGCAGGTTGGACTCATCGAGCTTCATGTACTTGGGAGAGCCGTCCCAGTCCCAGTACTTGCGCATGTGCTCGTGCAGGTTCATCGACTGGGCTAGTGAGCCACCCAGCAGGTTGACGTCAGCGCCCCACACCACAGCGTTGGTGAGCCCCAGGGCGGCCATCGCGTAGCTCTTGCCCGAGAGTCCTCGGGACCCGTGAACCAGCGTCTGTGGGGCTCGACCGAAGAAGCTATCAGCGAACCAGCTGAAGGGCGTGTCGTGTTCGATGCACACCTTGTACCGAGGGATGACGATGCCCCACAGGGCTTTGACCAGCTCATAGAGCTCGTCGTCATCACGGGGTGGACGAGTCAGGCTGTATCGCCCGAACGTCTTGGTGCTCTCTGGCATGGGAACAACAGTACTACGTGACTTCGGGAAGTAGTAGAGCCACGCACACGCAGATCACTGCTGCTGCCAGGATCTGGAACGCTCGCGGTGGGAAGAACAGCGAGATGAACGCGAGTATCAGTGCGACGACGAGCAAGATCGTGGCGAGCATGACCCCTCCTCAGTACTGCTGCCAGCGCATGTACCACTGACCACCGCTGGTACCACGTCCATAGAGCAGTGCGTAGGCAGTGGAGGTGTAGGACGTCTTGCCCACCCCACCCGTAGCCATGCCTGCGATGGTGCCGCCCTTCATCTCACCCATCCAGCCCGAGTTCAGCTGGTACCAGCCACCCACACCACGACCCAGATCGATGCCACCGCCCCACAGTGAGGCGATGCCCGGACTACCGCCTGGCTTGGTCACTGCACGGTGCACGCCCACGTTGACGTGCGCGTTGCCACTGACCCCGTGTGTGCTGTTCACCCGGTAGACGAAGCAGCGCACCTCCAGACCGTTGACCATGTTGGGCAGGTTGGCCGAGATGTTGCCGTTGTAGAACCAGTAGCCCTCCAGGGCGTAGTCACCACCCTGGCCGCCATAGCCGTTGGAGTTGCCCGAGCTGGTCCAGTAGTTGTTGTTGGTGGACCACTGCCCAGCATCACTGCACTGGAACTCGGCAGACACCTCACGCAGCGAGGGTGCAGGTGGGTCAGGAGCCAGCGTGGTGATCGCTGCACCACCCGAACCCGACCAGTTGAAGTAGTCGTCCTGGGCCCAGGCGTTGACCCGCACCGTGGTGCTCAGCGGGATGGAGAACGTCTGGTAGCTGCTGGGCAGGTACTTGGCACCCGAGGTGTTGGCACCGATGGTCATGTTCTTCCAGTACTCACTCCACTCCTCCGGCCCACCACTACCACCTGTGGTGGTCTGGCTGAAGTAGTCCCCATCCACCGTGCCAGGGTTGGACGGCCAAGAGCCTGTCCAGTTCGCCTTGACCACCGTGCGTGTGATGGGCAGCACTGCACCGTGTGTGACCTGCACGATGATCACGTTCTTGGTACCCGGGTAGAGGGACAGCGCCACGGTGGGTGTGGTGGGTGGTGTGCTGTCACGCACCCACACCTGCACCCACGAGGTGCCGTTGTGTCGCCACACGTAGCGTCCCGGCACGTAGCCAGTGGCTGTCCCGACCAGCGGGTTGCCACCCTTCTTCCACGTGCCGTTCAGCTGTGCAGTCCAGATCTCACCCACAAGGTCTCCTAGTACTGCACATAGAGCGAGCCAGCCTCAGCCGTCCCGGTAGGCACCGCGCTTCCTGTGCTCACCTGCACGGGCGGCGGGTACACCCGCACCCAGGCAGAGCCGTCATGGACCAGCAGACGTGGCACCGGGGTGGCATCGGTCATCCAGCAGATCGCGCCAGCCACCGGCGCAGGGATACCCGTGGTGCGTGCGGTAGCGCTGGCGAAGGTGGGCACGACCTTGCCCTTGTCCAACGCCAGCGCGAGCACCCGCACGAAGTCCGGCACGTCTTGCAGCAGTTCGTTGTCGTCGGGGTAGGGCAGCCCCAGGTTGGGGGTGGCGAGCATTCCCATGAGGGCGTCCTTACGTCGCAGCGATCTGGGTGAACGTCGTGGTCTTGTTGGCACCCGTACCAGCAGGCCCCGCAGGCCCGATGGGTCCAGCAGGACCGATGTTGCCCTGGATGCCCTGAATGCCCTGGATGCCCTGGGGACCACTACCGATCTTGCTGATCCAGAAGCGTGCACTCTGCACCTGCAGCGTGACGCCCTCTGCGTGGTAGGCGTGCAGCTGGATGATCGTGGCTGCGTCGGTGATCCGGAACGCTGTACCGATGGTCAGCTCGGTAGCGATGGTGGGTGCCGCCGTGCAGTTGATACCCGCGATGGTGGTGGCCGCAGGGGCTGAGGTGACGATGCGGATGCCACGTGCACCCACCGCGTTGCCTGCCTGCTTGGTGATGATGAAGAAGCCCGTGAGGTAGAACATGCCCACCCCAGGCTGGAAGTTGGTCACCGACTTCACGGCGCTGTAGTCATCGATGCTCACGGTGTCGAAGCTGACCGGGGTCCAGGTCGCAGTAGCGATGGACTGCAGCGTGCCGTTGGTGACCTGGGTGGCGTACTCACCAGTGGAGCCTGTGGGCCCACGCTCGCCCTGGATGCCCTGAGGTCCAGTGAGCCCTTGTGGACCAGTAGGCCCGGTGGGTCCCACAGGACCGATGCCCTGCAGCACCCCCGTGCGCACCTGGATGGTGTCCCCGGAGGACACCCGGATGACCGAGTTAGACATTCCGTGTCACCTTCCCACGCACCTCGACCTGGCCCCAGAGCAGGCGCTGCTGACGCAGTGTCGTGCTGTTCTGAGCGTCGGAGTAGGTGACGTACAGGTCGTAGTAGAACAGCCCAGGGTGCATGGCGTTGGTCTGCTTGGCGGGCATGACCAGTTGGATCAGCCCAGAGTCTTGGTTGAACGTGATCGAGGGCGGTACCTGGCCATCGGGGACGTCACCGTCGTAGATCAGCTCGGCCTCCAGCTGCCCAGTACCGGAGCGGATCTCCATCCTGATCGGTGACACCACGGAGATCGGGACGTTGTTGTAGTCCGTCCAGTAGATCTCCGCGATGAAGTCGGCATTCTGGTCGATGACGAAGTCACACTGAGCACTAGCGCTCAAGGCCCTCTCCTTCCAGCTCCTCCTCATCATCAGGGAGCTGGCCAGCCATGAGCTGGGCCCGTCCAGACTCCAGCGCTTCGATGTAGGCCTTGCGGTCACCACCCACGATGAGCACGCTGGCGAGCACCTGCTTGTCCTGAGCGTTGAGCTGGTCCATGCCGGTGAACTTGGCCCGCTGGGCCATGATGTTCAGCACCATCTGGGCTGCTCGCAGGTCACCCTTGGTGGCGTCCTCGAAGTAGGCAGACTGCAGCTTGTCCAGGCGAGAGAGCTCCATCGCGAGCAGCAGTTCACGGTCACCTGCACCCATGTAGGTGGCCATCGACATGGTGTAGCTACGCAGCGTGTAGCGCAGCTCATCGACGCTGGGAGCGTGCTCCACGTAGTTGTGGGCGACCAGGTGCTCTTGGATCTGCGCCCAGTCCATGCCGATCTGACGCATGTGGTAGACCTTCTGCGCCACCATGTCGCCGTTGTACTCGATGAGGTCAGGCACTGCGGTACTCCTCGTAGGCGACGATCAGGGTCTCGATGTTGGTGACCCCAGCATCGATGGCGTGCAGCATCTTCTTGCGCTGCTTGCGCGTGGTACCAGCCCACACGCCATACTCCTCGCGATTCTCCAGCGCCGTGCGCAAGCAGAGCGCGGACACAGGACAACCCCCGCACAACGTCTTGGCCTTCTTGATGTCACCAAGGTTGTACGGGGGTCGGATGTCCGGCTCGGAGGCCCCGAAGAAGAGTTGGTCGGCCTGCCCTAGGCAGGCTGCGTCACGGTGCCAGTCGGGGTAGAGGTCCCACATCTGGTAGGTGACGTAGCGCTCACCAGGACGTACTGGGAAGACCTCCATGTAGTCCGGCTGCTTCGGCGGCGTGATGTTGGGCTCGTCCGTAGAGAGCGATGCAGGCTGCGTCGATGAGGTCTTGGGATCGGCAGTACCTGAAGAGGTCGGGATGAGTGTCTGCCAGCCATTGCTTGACGGCAGCCTTGTCAGCATGTCCGTTGCCCACCGTTCGCTGTTTCCAGGAGGCCACAGCCACTTGGTGAGTGTCGGACAGCGACGCGTGTACTACGCCAGACGTCTGCGCGATAGCGATGGTGGACTGAATATTGCGCGCGCCTGCGACCACCGGAGCTTCGACCCACTTCGTGCCCTCCAGAAGCCCATCGGCTTCTAGAGAACGAAGGTACCGCGACATCAGCCCAAGCTCGATAGTTCTCTCGCTTTTGGGCACTTCATGATGCAGAAAGAAGCCCCTGTCGATGTCCACGATGTCGACCTTGCGGCCCCCGAGGTCGATGCCGATCACGTCACTCCCCGTTCACGTAGATGTCCAGGAGGTAGAGCAGGCTCTCGATGTCCCCGTCGCTGAGCTTCTTCTTGGGCCCGTGGATGTCGTGGAACCAGAAGCCCTCCATGCTCACGTCGTTGTAGATGAAGCTCATCGGCTTGAAGCCATCAGCGAAGAACTCTCCGAGCGCCTTGGCTGCTTGCTCCTCGTTCACAGCACCTCACCCACATCCCGCCGCTGTCTGGACAGAAGGTCCTCCTGTGAGAGCCTGCGGCTGCCCAGGTCGGCAAGGCGCTTGGCCATCTCGGAGAAGTCTCGCAGGACGCCTGTCCGAATTGCGGTGTACTCGCGGGAGTGGTGCTCGCGCTCCTGGTGGTGGATGAGCATGGTCAGCTCCATGGCCCGCGCGTAGTAGGCGGTGGCCACCTCCATCAGATCCAGGTACGGCGAGAACAGCGGTGAGTCCATCCGGCCCAGCAGGATGGCGGTGTACTCACCCAGCTCGGTGTAGATCTCCTCGGGCTCTGGCAGCCCTTGCGGGAGGACCACGCCGATCAGCCGGAGAGAGTGCTGGACTGAATCCGGATGGGCGGCTTTCGCTCCGCGCGTGATGTGAACTTTGCGACGGGGCAGCTCTTCTTGTACTGGCACCATGAGTAGGTCGTTCCTGTCTGCGCGACGCAGTCCGGCAGCATGGGCAGGAGTGCGTGAGCCTGTTCAGCAGCCTGCAGAGCGACCAGATCGTCGACGACCCGCTTGATGGTCGCCTCGTCACGGTGGACGACGTACTCCTTGAGACGCTGGTCGTTCTTGTTCTCGTACACGACGTGGAAGGTGTCCAGGTCGGCCAGGAGCATGTAGCTGTGCACCTGCAGAATGTGATCCTTCTTCGGACCGAAGGAGCTGATCTCCTCGAAGCCACGGGTGTTGATGGACTTGATCTCCAGGCCTTGGCCATTGGAGAGCATGCCGTCCAGCGTCCCGGTGAGGTTGTACTCAGCGTTGGACGCCGACACCTCGGCAGCCGTGATGTAGCCGTTGATGATCCCGGCGACCTGATGACGCAGGTGCACGTAGTCACCGTTGGCGAAGATGTTCGCGCTCTTCTCGTCCAGGAGGAGCCGCTTGGCTCCGATGTACGCCAGCTGTCGTTCGCGCAGACACCGTCCAGCTCCAGAAGCTGAGTAGGTGTTGGTCCTGACCCTCGGTGGCCGGGTCATGATCTGCTGGAGAGCGTCTCGCTCCTTCTCCAGGTTGCGCGGGCCAGTGACGTAGTCGTAGTACCTCTGGGTGACCCAGTAGTCGCCCTTCTGGCGCTTGGCCACGTCTGCAAGCTTCACGGTCTCAACTCACACTTCCTCTCGTGGATCTGTCCGACGTCATCCGTCCCGAACACTTGCAGACACCACTGACACTGATGCTTCGGGACCGTACTTGGCCGTGAGGTAGACGTCTGATCCTGTGTAGACCGGTCGTCCGCTGATGCTGTCTGTGATGACGTAGCCATCGATCAGCAGTCCTGTCTCATCCCCGCTGGTCTCTGCATAGCGATGGTGCTGATGGCAGAGCGCGATGAGGTGATAGATGTCGTAGGGGTCGAGCAGGGCTCCCCCTCGGGAGCGTTTGAGCATGTGGTGCACCTCGACCACGGGGCGACCACAGCGGGTCCAGGTCCGGGGGAGGGCGACCATCGCTTCGCACCTACCCCCGGACCGGACGACTACATCTTCTCTGGTCACCAGCCACCGGCGTTGAGGCGGCGCTGGAACTCCTTGACGCACGGGCTGTTGGCCCACAGCTCGCCGTCCTGCACCAGGCCGTAGCGTGCCTGCAGGGACTTGATGAACTGCGTACCCACCACACCGTCGTCAGTGATGCCCATGCCCTGCTGCATCTTCTTGATCAGCGGCGAGCCCTTGCCAGCGGTGTAGTTGTAGACCCAGCCACCCACGAACGCAGGCTGCTTGTTGGGCAGGTACTGGTACCAGACCTCGCCGTCCACCTCAGTACCCAGCACCTCCTGGGCCTTGGTGGTGGTGGCGTTGCCCCACATGCCATCGACCACCAGCTGACCAGCCGGGGGGCGCGGACGAGGTGGCTCGGGCTTGGGTCCCGGTACCGCAGCACCACCAGCGACTCCCGGTGCGATCCGGTCGTACATCTGGTCGATGGGCCCATCCACCGGGCAGGTCTTGCCCTTGGAGACCGAGTAGTGCATCCCGCCACCACGCTGCAGGCGTCCAGCCAGCCGAGAGGGCAGGGCGGGGAAGTTCCCGTCGATGCCGAGGCGGTGCCAGGACAGACCCTTGGAGGACTCCCCGATCTGGCTGTTCTGCGCCAGGCGCTTGGGGATGCCGTGGGTGTTGCAGATCCAGATGTCCAGGTTGATGATCGCCGTCACCTGGGCTTCGGTCCACGCCTCGCCCTTGGACTCGGTCTCGATCGAGATCGTCGCGTCGTTGCCGTGCAGGTCAGCCTCGGCACGCAGCGAGGTGTCCACGTACTGCTCCACCAGACCAGACTTGGCCACCCAGAAGTGCGAGGACGCACGCTTGGGCTGGTTGAAGAAGTTGTACAGCGACCCGTACCCCGCTGCCACGTGGTGATTGATCCGGTTGTAGGCCGCCATCCGTCCACCGGTCAGATAGCTGGTACTGATCAGACGCACGTGTGCGCCGGGGTAGATGGCCATCAGCTCTTCTTGCCCTTCTTCTTGCCCTTCTCTTCCTCCACTGGAGGAGTGGACTCACCCTCGACGTACTCCCAGTCCTCAGGGGCTAGGGACTCGTCGTAGTTCACGACGCCACCAGGACCGCCCACGTCATCCTTGGGATGCGCGGCTGCTACCTCCTCGGCGTCCTCTTCGGAGAGCTCCTCGGGCTCGGGGAACTGGTCCGGGTCAGGGATCTGCCCCTCAGGCTGCTCGGCCAGAGCCACCTCGCCGGGGATGATCTCTCGCGTGGGGTCCTCGTCCTCACCGAGCAGGGCCTTGTACTCCGGGCTCTCAGTCATGTCTTCATCCTCCGCTAGTCGTCATCCCTAACCAGGCGCACCTTGGGCACCTGGCGCTTGCGCACCTGCTCAGCCGGACGTCCATCGACCCGCATGCCTTCCGGGAAGTAGACCCCGGTACCAGCGTCCTCCACCTCCTTGGCGTACTGCCGGTCCTGCTTGTCGATGACGATCTGCTGCTCGTGGACGTCATCCACGATGTCCCTGGCCAGGGACTCTGGGACGTACAGTCCTTCCTCCTCATTGGCCACCGGCTCGTCCTCCAGCTCCTCGCTGGCCACGGCCGCCAGGGTCAGGTCGTACACGCAGGACCAGGAGCAGATGTCCCAGGTCCCCTCAGGCACCGCTCCATCCATGCCCTCCTGCACCACGAGCTCCACGTGGGGTACATCGAGCTCGTACGGGTTACCGCACACGTCACACACGAACTGCTTGGTCACTGCTCCTCCAGGAGAGAGTTGAGCGCTCCGGCCTCGTGCAGCATCGCGACGGTGCCGATCAGGTCGGACTCGATGCCGGTCATCAGGAGATCCTTGATGCCGGTGACCTGCCGGGGGTTCACCCTCGCGGTGAAGTCGGTCAGGTCGGTGAAGGGCTGGGCGGTGGTGATCGCCGTCGCAGCCTTGATGCCTACTCCCTTGATCGCCAGCAGTCCCTTGCGGACTGCCTTGCGTCCGGGGTCCATCTGGTAGCTGACGCCCGAACGGTTCACGTCCGCACGCAGAACGCGCACGCCCCGTTGCCTGGTCGCCCGCAGGTACATGGACTCCTTGGGTGACCCAGCAGCGACAGCGAGAAGTGCGGCGTGGAACTCGACAGGGTGATTGCGTGCCAGCCACGCGCACCGATAGGCAGTGAGTCCGTAGACCGTGGCGTGAGCGGCGTTGAACCCGTATCCCGCATATGCCTCCAGAGCGTGTTCCAGCCACTCCACATCGCGTTCATCCATGCCACTTCGCGCACAGCGCTCCTTGATGTCGACGAGCATCACCTTGATGACGCCTGCGGCATCTCCGATGTTGCCGTTGGAGGCCTTGACCGCCTTGAGGAAGGCCGTCAGGTCGTCAGGGTCGAGCCCCAGATCTCGCAGCACGGCGATCACCTGCTCCTGGTAGAGCAGGATGCCCTGGGTGTCCTTGGTGTGGCGCTCGATGATCTCGTGCCGCGCCTGACGCTTCTCCCCGTGCTTGCGCTTCACGTAGGACTCGGTGGCCCCGGACTGCATGGTGGCAGGGCGGTACAGCGCCATGGAGGCGATCACGTCCTTGACCGTGGTGGGCTTCAGTTCACGCATTCCGCGTGATGCCGTACCACCCTCCAGCTGGAACACTCCGGCCGTGTCCCCCTTGGCCAGCATGGTGAACGTCTTGGTGTCGTTCAGTGGGATGAAGTCCAGGCCGTCCTTGGGGTCCCTGCTGAGATTGAGAATCGTCTGCCGCAGCACGCTCATCGTCTTCAGACCCAGCACGTCCAGTTTGACCAGGCCCAGCTTCTCCACGTCGTGCATGTCGTACTGGGACACGAAGGTCTTGGAGGAAGCGATGTACATCTGTGGCACCAACTCCTCCAGCTCGGTCTTGGTGGAGGTCAGCAGCACACCTGCGGCGTGCACCCCGTAGCCGGAGATCAGGTCCATCTCGGAGAGCAGGTGCAGTTCGTCCCTGGTCTCCCTGTCGATGTTCTCCCACACCGCCTCCAGGCCCTGCTTGCGCAGCGAGGAGAACATCCGCACCCGCAGGCTGCCCTTGCCGTCCTCACCACCAGCCATGGAGTAGGTCAGCCAGTTGCCGATCTGCATGGTGGCGAAGCGGGTACTCAGCCAGTCCAGGAGTTCCAGGCGACGGGTGGACTCGATATCCAGGTCGATGTCAGGCGGCTTGGTCCTGTCCTTGCTCAGGAACCGCTCCATCATCAGACCCCACTTGATCGGGTCGACGTTGGTGATGCCCAGCAGGTAGCAGATCAGGCTGCCCGCAGCCGAGCCACGGCACTGGTAGAAGATGTCCACTTCGCGGCAGTGGTCAGTGACCTCAGCCACCAGCAGCAGGTAGCCCGCCATGCCGGAGACCTCGACGATCTCCAGTTCGTGCCTGAGCCGGTTGAAGTAGGTCTCTGACTTCCTGAAGCCCACCCCGGTGTTGTTCTTGTCGCTGATGTAGTCGGCCAGCAGGTGGTGCGTCCTGACCGACAGCGTCTCCTGGGGCTCAGCGGTGGTGAACGGCACCCGGTACTCGTAGTGGTCCAGTTCGGGGATCGTCAGAGTGTGCTTGGCCAGCAGGTGGTTCAGCCCCGCGATCCCCTTGTTGTAGCGACGGGGATCGTGGTGCATCTGCATCCACTGCTCATCGGCCATGTGGAAGCCGTCGCCAGGGAACACTGCTTCATCGGCATCGGCAGACCAGGAGATGAGCCTCTTCAGGGACTCGTGATGCTCCTTGTCCTCGGCGTGGGTGTAGTGGCTGTCCTGGGTGATGACCATCGGCAGACCGAGTCCGTCAGCGATGAGTTCCAGGTGGATGCCGATCTCCGTCTCGCTCATCGGCTCCTGATCGATGTGGTGCTGCTGCATCTCCACGTAGGTGCTGTCGGGGAACCACTGCGCGAACGAGGCCACCAGGGCCTTGGCCACGTCGAACCCGTCGTTGATCAGGGTCTGCACCACCATGCCGAAGTAGCAGCCGGTGGTGAAGGCCAGGCCCTCGGTCTCTCCGGCCTCGGCCATCTCAGCCAGATCAGCCAGGTCGAGGATGGGCTTGTAGTGGAACTGCCTGTGCGCCCTGGTGTTCAGCTTGACCAGGTTCTTGTAGCCGGTGTTGCTGAACGCCACGACGCAGGCGTGGTAGCGCTTGGCGGTCTTGTTCTCCCGGTTGTGCACCAGGTAGATCTCGGTACCGGGGAAGGGCTTGATGCCCGCCTTCTGGCAGGCCAGGTACAGCTGGACGGTGCCCGCCATGTTCCCGTGGTCCGTCAGACCCAGCGCCGGGTAGCCCAGCTGCTTGGCCCGCTCTACTAGGGAGTCGACAGAGGGCAGCGCATCGTTAGCCGAGAACCGTGAGTGGGTGTGCACCGACCAGTACTCGCTGACCTTGCGGGTAATGCGAATCTTTCTCGACCGCTGGATCGTGAGCTTCATGCGTGTCATCCTTGAATCACCTTGTGAGAGAGGCAGCCCTCGCTCTACGGAGCTAGAGGGCCTGGAGGGGGTGTCGGGAGACACCCCCTCCGTTCTGTCTAGGCCCCCAGCATGCGGATCAGGTAGTCCGCCAGAGCGTTGGGGTCGTCCTCCTCGATGACCTGGAACCCACACTGTGCGATGAGCACCTTGATCGCCTCGGGCTCCATGGCCCGCAGCTCTTCCTCGGAGAGAGTGACCTCGTCGTCCGCCTCAGCCACCTGGTCCACCGCAGGCTGAGGCTCAGAAGGGGGGTCCTCCGACTGCACGGGTGGGACGAACTCCTCGACAGGCTCTCGCTGCGTAGGCACCTCACGGGTCCGCCGTGCACGAGCGGGCTGCTCGGGCTCGGTGTCCTTCTCCTCGGGCTCCACCCGACGCGAGCGTCGAGCAGGCTTCTCGTCCACAGTGGGGTCGGTGTCCCCGAAGGCACGCCGCCACATCTGCTGCAGTGCCTCCTCGTGGTCCTGCATGTTCTCCCGGAAGGACTCCGGGTCGAACGGCTCACGCACATCATCACGATCCGCGTGCCAGGTGGTGTTCTTGTCGTTGCCCACCCGGATGACGTAGTACATGCGCCGGAACAGGTCGCCGTCGTCGCGAGCCGCCTTCAGCTCCACGTCCTCGGCCAGCCGCCCGGTGATCTTGTACAGGTCGACGTACGCGGTGTCCGCCTTGGGTGCTAGCACCTCTGCGTTCACCAGGTACTTCTTGCTGGCGTTGCGGGTCCGCTCGTTCTCGGACGTGCAGCCAGGGCAGGTGTCCCGGTCCCCGGTGCAGGGGAAGAAGGCCCCCTTGGACCCCAGCGTCTGGTCGTAGTGCTCCCAGTACGGGGTCCACTCCTCCATCTGCTCCAGGAACCGGACCTCACTCTCACCTTCCTTGAACGACTTGATCCACCGCTCGCCGTCCTCACCACCACCAGCCTCGTTCTTCACGAAGCCCTTCTTGCCGCCGAACTTCATCACCGATCTCCCATCTCTCGCACCTGTTCCACGACCTTCATCACTGTCATCTCGAAGCTCTCCTGCACGTAGGAGAGCACCCGCTCGTGTGCCTCAGCACCACTCTCACCAGCACCGACTGCGCTCTTGGCCTTGAACGTGATCCACGTCCCATCACCATCGATCTTCACGTCAGCACTCACACCGACCTCGATCTGGTCACCTTCGTTCAGGGTGGCCTTCATCGGGGCGGGCATCTCCGCACGCACCAGGCGCACCGGCTTATCTGCCACTACCGCTCCTTGAGGGTCTCGTTGCGCAGCGCGCGCAGTTCCTCGATGTCGGCCTGCGTGTAGACGTAGGCCGGAGGAGCGTCGCCCTGCGGCAGCACCATGGACGGGGCCTTGATCCCCGCCTTGTTCAGCCTGCGACGCAGCCAGGACGGGGAGACCCCGATGAGCCGAGCGGCGTCGGTCAACTTGTAGTACTTGCCAGGAGGCAGATCAGCGAACTTGCGGTCGATGGGCGACAGGTGCAGTTCCTTGGGAGCCACGTACTCACTCCTGGGGATCAGTTCGCTCTCCGTCATCGCTGTCCTCCTCCTTGCGTTGTCCCTCGCTGAACCGGATGTAGGGCTTGCTCTGCTGCACCGAGATGAAGCTGGATGCCAGCTCCTGAGAGATCTCTCCCTCTCCGATCAGGGTGATGAGCTTGGCCTTGTTGACCTTCCGGTCGGTGACGCGGTTCCAGAGCTTGACGCCTACTGCCTTGCGCAGACCGTCTTCGTCGATCTTGGTGGTCTCGGTCTGCACATAGGTGGCCCGCTGGACCTTGTCGCCTTCAGTGAGAGAGATGGTCTTCTGTCCTGCTGTCCGGAGGCTCTCTGCGAGTTCCTCTTCAGCCAACTTCAGCTCACGGATCGCCTGATCTGCAGCCTTCTTGGCTTCGATGTACCTGGTGAGAGCTCCGGATCTCCGTGTGGTGATCCGCATGAGACTGACGCTACCTTCCCTTCTCTAGCCTGCGCAAGTACTTCTGTACGTTGATCTGTCGGGATGCTCGCGACGTCCTTGGCCCCATCCCACAGCAGACGTCTGACATCGACGCCGGGGAACGCCCAGGCCACGTCGGCAGCCAGCCGGTGGCCCTCCTTGTCCTGGTCAGAGGCCATCCAGATGCGCTTGGGCCGGTACCGGTCGATCAGCCGGTACTGCGCCCGGGACAGCCGGGAGCCGTACAGCGCCATGCCGGGCAGGCCCACCTCGTACAGCGCGATGGCATCGGTGGCCCCCTCCACCAGGTAGATCTCGTCCTCCTCGACCTCGTGGTAGCCGAAGATCAGCGAACTGGTGTTCGAGCCCGGTGGGTACTTGTACTTCTGGTGGGGATCGTCGGTGCGCTGGACCATGCCCAGGACGCGCCCTGCGGGGTCCCTGAGCGGATAGACCGACGCACCCTCAGTGGCGTCGTACCCCAGCCGGAAGTGGCGGCAGGCGTCCAGGGAGAACCGTGAGAGCCAGTACTGGCCCGGGCCCGACCCATCGAAGATGGTGAGCCAGGACTCCGGGTAGTGGTCGTGGCCGTCACCCTCGATGGTGGCCAGGGCCTGGTTGACTGCCCGCACCACGGCGGACGGGGCGATCTCGATCTTGTCCGGGTCGATCTTGCCCGCCGCGCCACACGCGTAGCAGAGCCACAGCCCGGTGACAGCGTTCACGGATGCACTGGCGTGGGTGTCCGGGTGCACGTGGCAGACGAACTGCCGCTCGATCCCGTAGCCCAGCGCCAGCGCATCCTCGATACTCCGGTAGGCCATCAGTACGGGGCGTTCATCACGGAGTCGTGGATGAGCTCCCACAGCGTCATGCCACGTTCGTCTGCTGTGTCCTGCAGGTAGTGCATCTCGTCCTCAGTGAAGGCCTCCACGGCCTCAGCAACACTCATCAGTACTCTCCGTCTTCGTCGTTCTCACGAAGGTCGCGAGCCTCGTCCATCGAGATCTCGCGGTAGTCGCCGTGGTCGGCATCGAACCTCGTCCAGAAGGGGACCTTGCTTGCCCCGTGGCGGTTCTTCTCGATGCTGAACATGGAGACGTTGCTGGCGAACCTCGCCAGGGTGAGCAGGACGTCCGCGTCCTGGCCGAGGGCGTCGGAACCCGTGAGGTTCTCCAGCCGGGGTGGCCTTCCCCGATGACTGATGCCTTCCCGGTTGATCTGGGAGGCGGCGACGATGCGCGCGTCGTGTGAGAGAGCGGCCTGCTTGAGTGCGTTGGAGATCGCCGCGATGTTGCGCCAGTCGCTGATCGCGGCGGTCCCTGCGTCATCACGCATCAGGCCGATGTAGTCCACCAGTGAGAGGTCGTAGTCCTTGGCCCGGGAGCCGATCAGCCCGGGGGTGGTGGGGCCCTCGGCTGGGGTGTGGATGTGGATCTCGCCGGGTACCTCGCTGCTGATCCTGGCCAGCAGGTGCTTGTACTCCAGCATGTCGAACCTGCGGGTACGCATCTGGTGGTGAGAGACCTTGATGCCCAGCTTGTGGGCAATGCCCACATGTACCCGGTACTGCATCTGCCGCTTGGTCATCTCCAGGCTGTAGATGATGCTGCTCTGCCCGCGCATCGCGGCGTCCACCGCGATCTCCAGCAGGGTCTGCGTCTTTCCTTGTGAGGGGCGGGCGGCGATGTACCAGAGCTCCCCTCGCCCGATGCCGTCCGTGTGGAACTGGGGTGTGGGCCAGGGGACCGCGATCCGGTCCTCCGGCTTGTCGTAGTCGTCCAGGAAGGCGGGGTCCTGCAGCAGGTTGCTGGCCCGGTCGGTGACGGTGAAGTTCTCCAGGTGGGCCAGGTGCTCGTAGGCGTCCTCGACCTCCCCGGCCTTCAGCGCGGATGACGCCTGGATGAGCTTCTTGGACAGCACCCGGGTGGCGTAGTTGCGCTTGACCTCGGTGGCTGGCCACCGCACGTCGTCCTGCTCCTCGGACAGCGGGATGTCACGGAACTTGGAGGTGAACTCGTCCTTGGTAGGGCAGCGCCCGTACTGGTCGTGGAAGGAGACGATCCAGTCGAACTCCGTTCGGTAGCCGAGCATGTGCTCACTGGCCACCCCGTAGGGCAGGTGAGCCTGGGCATCTTGCTGGTTGAGCATCCCTGACAGCAGCAGTGTCTCCGGTGTCGACCGGGTCATGAGCGCGCGCCGTGGAGGGATGGCAGTTTCTTCGCCATGGGTACTTCCCCTTGTGAGTAGAGAGAGTGCGTTGGACGCTACTCCGCGAACAGTGGTTCTACAAGGTCGTAGCGCCACGCGTTCTCCGCCCACACCCAGGTACGCCACGGGTGAGTCCCACCGCGTCGTGGGATCAGCACCCGGACGGCACCGTTGTGCGGACAGGGCAGAGGGCGGGACTGCTGGCAGATCCTGCAGATGGGGTGCCAGATCTTCAGGGTCGGAAGATCCGGGAAGCACCGCCTACAGGGCACCGCGTAGGGCACCTGAGACATCGGGACTTCGACGTACTCCGCACGTGTGCGATGAGCTGACGTCCGCGCACCATGGCAGTCGGGGGAAGCATGGACATGCCCATGTCGAGTCCCCGTCGTCCACACCGTGCGTTCCATGCCAGCGACTCTCCACCTACCAGCCACCCACGTCCAGCACGGGTTAGAGACCTTGAAATGAGCCTAAAAACAGCGTATAATGGGGTCAATGGCTTCGCCATGCCCGTACTCGCCAGAGAGTGCGGGCTTTTTCCATGTGTGGAGGTGCGAATGAGCATGTACATCCGCGTCGGTGACGTGCGGATCGATGACGTCATCAACTTCGAGGGCGAGGACCTCGTGGTGGTCGACACCAGCTATCGGCGTCAGCAGGGCCGCAAGATGATCGACCTGGTCCTGGAAGTCCCGGCTGACCGGGATGACCGCGTCGTGCGCTCGCTGCCGGTCGAGGTGATCCTCACGTGGCGCGGGACGTCGCTGCTGTGACGGACGGCTTCTTCGTGCCCGAGGTGCACTACCACGTCACCAACGGCATCCGGACCTACGTCTGGAGCCGGGACGAGGGACGTGCTCAGCGCCGGATGCTGGCTGACAACCGCGACCTGCGGCTGGCTGGCAAGAAGGCTTCCAGCAGGGTCTACGCCTGCTACAACCCCGACTGCTTCGTCCTGCATCAGGACGAGAAGGAGAAGGACTGAGATGGCTGTCGACATCGTCATCCACGAGCCGGGTGACGTCATCTTCGTCATGAATCGCGGAACGCTGCTGGCGTACCGCGTGACGGAGTACGGGGACATCGTCCCCGAGAACGTTCACAACGCTCTGGAGCAGGTCGAGGAGCACGGATTCGTGGGGGTGAAGGATGGCCGTCGAGCCAACTGACGGTCAGATCCAGGCGTTCAAGATCGCCTGGAACGAGGCCAACGCACGTGGTGAAGAGCACCACCGTGTGGAGGCCGGTCTTCGTGCTGCCCTCAACTACGAGGAGCCGTACACCGAGGAGGACAAGAAGTACGACTTCGCCCTCGCAACCACGGACGCGATCAACGGTGACGGTGCCTACGCCGGAGTGAACCGGGACAACCCCAACCCGATGGTGCAGCGCGCCATCAGACGCTGGAGGGAGAAGCAGTGAGCGTCGCACAGAGCTTGTGGGCCTCCATCCAGGAGGACCCCGTCTTCATGCGCAAGATCAACGGCTGGCTGACGATCTTCTGGCTGCTGAACTTCCCACCCGTGATCGCGGTCTACATCTGGGCACCGGACGCGTGGAAGCAGGCCTCGATCCTGTACCTCGCCCTGGTGTCCATCTACGCCAACGTCGCCGGTCACCTGGCAGCCTGGCAGGCCTCCCGCATCGAGGTCATCCAGAACGAGGACGCCAACGTGGCCGACGTGCTGGAGAAGGTCGAGGAGGTCCACCAAACCGTCGTTGCTGAGCCCTACGACGACGAAGCATGGGAGAAGTGGGACTGATGCCCTCCGCTACCTCTTACGGCAACCCCGAGAAGATGGTCAGGAAGCGGATGGACGACCGGTCCGTGGTGGAGATCATCACCAACATCTGCATCGCCGTCACGATCATGTTCGTGGTGGGGGCGATCCTCACCCCGTTCGTCTACTACGTGGCCAAGGTCGTGCCGGTCCAGCAGCGTCAGATGCACGAGCTGCGCATCGAGTGCCTGGCTCACCACACCGTGCAGTCGTGCATGCAACTCACACAAGGGATACCCAATGAGTGACATCGAGAAGGTCATGGCGGCGCTGGACGTGCACCGCTGGAAGAGGCACAACGGCAACGAGCTGGAGTGCGAGTGTGGCGCGGTGGTCACCGGCGAGCAGCCGGGTGAGTACTACCACTCCCCGCTGGACGAGGCGTTCCGGCGTCACATCGCCCAGGCAGTCGTAGAGGCGCTGGGTGGGCTCGACGTGGACCAGATCCGCCAGGTCATGGAGCTGGCCTGGGACCAGGGAGCTCAGTACACGATGACCCAGTTCTCCACGGACCTCGACTTCACGGGAGTCGACCCGGCGATGAACCCCTACCACCGTGAGTGACGACGCCGCCCTGGTGATGTGCGTCCGGGTGGACGAGGACAAGATCATCGTCCCCGGATCAGTGATCCGTACCTGCCGATGCGGTGCTGACGTCTGGGTGGCCCCAGCCACCTTCGTCAAGACCGAGGGCATGGAGCCGGTCCTGGTCTGCGAGCAGTGCACCACCCCAGAGGAGCGCGAGATGTTCGCGGACTACCTGGCCAAGTGGCTCCAGGCGCTGATCGACCATGAGTGAGTACGACCAAGAGGGCTGGCCCAGCATTGCCGAGATCATGGCATCGGCCAAGCACGCCTACCACGAGCGGCTCTACTACGACATGGTCGCGCTGCTGGAGCGTGGGATTCAGAGAAAAGCAGGAGAAATGGCTAGGCCCTACACAACCGCCATTAACCATGAGCAGGAGCTCTCGACCGAGATCAGCCAGCTGACCTACGAGATCGCTCGGCTCAAGACGCAGCTGGCATCGCCACCTGCACCGTGGAAGACCTTTGGCCAGATCCCAGTCCACCAGGACGTGGAGTACTGGGGTGAGGACGGCACTGGACTCCCGATCTGGGAGCGAGTCAGAGAGGAGAAGAAGTGAGTCTCTACACCGAGATCGACCACACCTGCCCCAAGTGTGGTCAGCATCTGAACAAGGCCTCCAGCGCCTACGGCGAGGAGGAAGCGCCCTGCCCGGGCGATATCAGCGTGTGCATCAACTGCGGCTCGGTGGGTACCTACGTCGAGGGCGAGAAGCTGAACATCCGCAGGCTGACCAAGGAGGAGTTCGACGAGGTCTGGGCCGAGAGCTACCAGCTGCGCGAGGTCCTGCTGGCCTGGCGCACGATGTACCCGGAGAGGGCGCTGTGAGCATGGTCAAGGACATGGCTCTGGTGTTCGCCACGAGCCTGCGGACCAAGGACGCCTCGACCAACGAGAAGCTGGAGCAGGCCTTCGTCGAGGGGGCCCTGTTCGCCCTGCAGGAGGCCGCTGACGCCCTGCTGCGTGACGATCACCCGGCTGGTGGTCGTTCCCACCGCAAGGACCGGGTCTACGCCGCCTGGCTACGAGAGCGGGCCATCCACATCGGGGACGACTGATGCCCATGCCCTGGCGGTGCAAGTGTGGCCTGCACAGCTGGCGCTACTACCGAGGTAGCGACGGCATGGTCTGGAAGCGATGCACCCGCTTCGGCTGCAACACGTTGCGGTGGGCGCAGAAGCCGCAACGATGAGCATGCACTGCCGCTATTGCGGTGTACCTCTCTCCACCAACCCCAAGGCAGTCGGAGACATCTACCTGTCTGCCAAGTGGTTCAACGGGGATACCTACTGCCCCGATCACTACCCGCAGTACCAACCGCCCAACGAAGAAGAGGAAGACGATGAGCACTAAGACCCAGACCCCGCTGGTGCAGCCGGGGGGCGTGCAGCGTAGCGACGACCCCAACCAGCACTTCGACTCCAAGCACCCTCGGCCCGAGACGACCGAGACGCTGTGGGTCCGGCTGTTCGACGGCAAGCGGGACCACCCGGTGTTCTACCCCGGCGCGGTCATCCGTTGGGTCTCCCGAGACAACTCGGTGGGCCGTCCCTACCAGATCTACATCGCAGTGCTCGGTCAGCACCGCTGGCACATCACTGGCGCAGGCAAGCTGGCCAACCTGCTGCCCATGACCACCGAGACGCTGATCTCCACGCTGCACCGGCTGGAGATCGCAGACGGGGACCTGGACGTGCTCTCTGGCGGATGGCCCGACCGCGACCTGTGAGCAAGTGGCTCGACGACTGGGTCCCCTTCTGGACCAACCAGGACCGCGTCTGCGACATCCTCACCGGGGTGATCGCAGGCGTGGTCCTGGGCTTTGTGGTGTCCGTACTCGCCCTCATCACCTAGGGAGGAGCATGACCAAGCTCATCAACAGCACGAGCAGCGAACTGCTGGAGAAGTTCAGCCAGACGGTGCGCTACGCCATGGACGAGGGGCTGATCATCATCGGCATCGTCGTGGGCATCGTGGCCTGTCAGATCGGCACCCCATGGCTCTCCGTCGTGCCGGTGTTCTGCATCGGCATGTACTGGGTCATCCGTGCCTGGCTGATCAGCCGCATCTTGACCGCCCGGATGAAGGGACAGATCCCTCGTCCGAGATCTCTGTTCGAGGAGGACCTTGATGACTGAACTGTTCGACCAGCTGTTCCCAGAGAAGGGTGCTGGCAAGCATGACCTGGAGGACCTGATCACCCTGGTCAACGAGCTGATGCCCCACCCGCAGGCCGAGATGGTCATCGCCAGCTGCTTGGTCACCGCTGGGCTGATGGCAGCCAGCGAGGACCTGAAGAACGTGAACGTCGATGTCCACGACCGCACGGCGGGCCAGTGGGACGACGTCTACATCGAGTTCTCCCTGAACGGGGTGGAGCTGGCCATGGAGGTGAAGCTGCTGTTGACGAACGAGACTAGCCGGGAGTAACTTCCGTTCTAGTGGTACGTCGAAGCGCTACCCGTCGAAGCCCCCTGGTCCCTACTACCTCTCACAAGCAACCAGCAAGACCAGGAGGACAAGCCAGGCATCTCACAAGACCCCCTACCTACCACGAAGGACCTTGGAGCCACAGGTGTGGCTCTATCACCAGGAATAGATTCTCCTCAGGAAGTACTAGGCGTTAGTCCTGGTACACCAAGTTCACCTGGAAGTTCCTAGATGAAGATTTGGCTCATCATCACCATCTCAGCCTTGAAGGCTGTAGCCATGATGAGGAAGTACTAC
>Ga0070693_100000337_pt1 | contig 21397 bp, 17 predicted proteins | sample KBSK1103metaG_FD_65472 | JGI IMG/M metagenome (GOLD analysis project Ga0070693, IMG submission 65472) | Corn, switchgrass and miscanthus rhizosphere microbial communities from Kellogg Biological Station, Michigan, USA - KBS K1-10-3 metaG | ecosystem: Host-associated > Plants > Roots >...
CCCAGCTTGACGTGGTTGCCGTTCTTCCGGATACGAAGCTTGCACTTGGGGCAGGTCCCCATGTCATTCTCCTCCAACGACGACGTCCGACAGGATGTGACGCGTCGAGCATTATACATGAGCCCGGGAGAGGCCCGTGACCCAGACCTGCATCTTCTGCCGCATCGTCGCCAAGGAGAGCCCGGCGCAGATCGAATACGAGGACGACGAGGTCGTCGCCTTCCGGGACCTCTATCCGAAGGCGCCGATCCATCTGCTCGTCGTGCCCAGGCGCCACATCGAGTCGATCGCGCGCCTCGACCCGGCGGACGCGCCGCTGATCGGCCGCTGCGTGCACGTGGCGCGCCTCCTGGGCGAGCGCACCGGCTACGCCGAGCGTGGCTACCGCCTCTCCTGCAACACCGGGCCGGAGGGCGGGCAGGTCGTCTACCACATCCATTTCCACTTCACCGCCGGCCGCCGGTGATCCGGGTCCGGGGGCTCCGCAAGGACTACCCGGGCGGCCCACGGGCTCTGGATGGCATCGACCTCCACGTGGCCCGGGGCGAGTTCGTGGCCCTGATCGGCTCCAGTGGAGCGGGGAAGTCGACGCTTCTGCGCTGCCTAAATGGGCTCGTCACCCCCACCGCGGGCCAGGTCGAGGTGGACGGCGTCGCGGTCACCGGGGCCGCGGCCGAGGCGCTGCGGCTCGTTCGATCTCGCGTAGGGTTCGTGTTCCAGCAATTCAATCTGCTGCGCCGGCTCACCGTGCTCGACAACGCGATGCTGGGGCGGCTACCGCACCTGCCTCGATGGCGGTCCCTGCTCGGGTGGTTCGCCGCCGCCGAGCTGGAGCGGACGCGCGCGACCCTTGCGCGGGTGGGCCTGGCCGATCTGGCCGGCCGGCGCGTCGACACGCTCTCCGGCGGGCAGCAGCAGCGGGTGGCCATCGCCCGCGCCCTCGTGCAGGGGCCAGCCGTGATCCTGGCCGACGAGCCGATGGCGAGCCTCGACCCCGCGCTCTCGCACACCGTCATGGAGCTGCTGCGCCGGATCAACCGCGAGGACGGCATCACGGTGGTGGCCTCGCTCCACGTGCTGGAGCTGGCGCGCAGCTACGGGCAGCGCATCGTGGGCCTCCGTCACGGGCGCGTCGTCCACGACGGCCCGCCGGCGTCGCTCGACGACGCGGCCGCGGCCCGCATCTTCGAGCCGGCGGGGCCAGCGGACCGGCCGTGACCCGCTGGAGCCGCGTGGCGGGCTGGACGGCGCTCGGCGCGGTCTTCGTGTGGTCGGCGGTGGCGACCGAGGTCTCCCTCGGCCGGATGGTCGAGGGGCTGCCCTACATGTGGGACTTCGTCCGGCGGATGGTGCCGCCGGATCTCTCGGTGCTCGGCAACGCGGTGCGCGGAGCGATCGAGACCGTCCAGATCGCGATCGTGGGCACCGCGGTCGCGGCGGTGCTGGCCCTGCCGGTGGGCTTCGCGGCCGCCCGCAACGCGGCGCCGCGGTGGCTCTTCTACTCGAGCCGACTGCTCCTCAACGCGTTCCGCGCGGTGGACACCCTGGTGTACGCCCTCTTCTTCGTCGCCGCGGTCGGCCTCGGGCCGTTCCCGGGCGTCCTGGCGGTGATCGTCTACACCGCGACGGTGCTGGCCAAGCTCTACTCCGAAGCGATCGAGGCCATCGAGCCCGGTCCGGTCGAGGCGGTGCGGGCGACGGGGGCCACGCGGCTCCAGGTCCTCCGGTGGGGGGTGCTCCCGCAGCTCGCGCCGCAGTTCCTGTCGTTCACGCTCTATCGATTCGAGACCAATATCCGCGCGGCCGCGATCCTGGGCTTCGTCGGAGCCGGGGGGATCGGCTTCTACGTCCAGACCTACCTGCGGCTGCTCAACTATCCGGCCGCGGCCTCGGTACTGCTGGTGCTGGTGGCGCTGGTGATGGTGATCGACTTCGCGTCGTCACGGCTTCGCGCCCGCCTGGTCTGAGAAAATGAAACGGCCCCGGGGATGACCCCGGGGCCGTGATGGTACCGTTCAGCGGATCGTTACTTCTTCAGCAGGTTCATCGCCGCCTTGGCCTTGTCGGCCGCCACGGACGACTTGCCCGCCTTGCACGCCGCCTCGGCCTCGCTCACGAGGGTCGCGGCCTTCTTGTACTCGGCCGACCGGGGCGACTGGATGTCCTGACTGCGCGGCGACTGCACGTCCTGACCGCGCGGCGACTGGATGTCCTGGCTGCGCGGCGACTGGATGTCCTGGCTCCGGGGCGACTGCACGTTCTGGCTGCGCGGAGACTGGATGTCCTGGCTACGCGGCGACTGCACGTCCTGACCGCGCGGCGACTGGATGTCCTGGCTACGCGGCGACTGCACGTCCTGACCGCGCGGCGACTGGATGTCCTGGCTGCGCGGCGACTGCACGTCCTGACCGCGCGGCGCCTGGATGTCCTGGCTGCGCGGCGACTGAATGTCCTGGCTCCGGGGCGCCTGCACGTCCTGCCGCGCACCCGCTAGCGACCGAGGAGCCTGGATGTCCTGGCTCCGGGGCGACTGCACGTCCTGACCACGCGGAGACTGCACGTCCTGACCACGAGGAGCCTGCACGTCCTGGCCCCGCGGGGACTGGATATTCTGGCTGCGCGGCGCCTGCACGTCCTGCCGCGCACCCGCCAGCGACCGCGGCGCCTGCACATCCTGGCTCCGGGGCGACTGGATGTCCTGGCTACGTGGCGCCTGCACGTCCTGGCGCGCGCCCGCCAGCGAGCGAGGAGCCTGCACGTCCTGGCTCTTGGCGGTCTGGGTCAGCATGGCCTTCGCCGACGCGACCTCGGGCGGGCACGACGTCTGAGCGATGCCGACCGTGGCCGACAGCGACATCATCGTGACCACGCTCAATACACCTGCGAGAACCTTTTTCATCGTTTCCGTTCCTTTCTTCCTTCGTTTTTCGGCCTGCGTTTCGCTCGATTCCGCCCGTCCGCCCCTGGCCCCCCTGCGCCCCGGCTCGCGACCTTAGGATGCAGTCGGGATGCCATCGGTCTCATGAGCAATTAATCACAATATAGACAAGGTGTTACGGCCGAAGAGCCCACCATCGCCACGGGGGCTCCTGGGCGTTCTGCCCGGCATCCCCCCTAGGCGGCGCCCGACAATCTGCCTCGGGTCGGACTCCCTTGAGGCCCCCGGGACGCTCTGATACCGTGGAGCGCCATGACCTCCACCCCGGGCGGGCGCACGTGCGTCTTCGCGCTCGTGATCCTGCTCGTGACCGCCGCCTGCGCCGCGCAGACCCCACTCGCACCCGCGCCACGACACGGATTGCCCGCACCCACGCGAGAAGTGCTGCCCGGCGGCCTCCGCCTGATCGTGCAGGAGCACCGCGCGGCCAGCACCGTCGCCATCCACCTCTGGGCTGGCGTAGGCGGTCGCGACGAGGCGGTCGGTGAGCGTGGCTTCTCGCACTTCGCGGAGCACATGCTCTTCAAGGGCACCACCACGCGGCCCCGTGGCTTCGTCGAGACCGAGGTGGAATCGGTGGGGGGCCGCACCAACGCGGGCACCTCCAATGATTATACCTTCTATTACCTGCTGCTGCCAGCGAGCCGCACCGTTCCCGGCATCCGCCTGATCGCCGACATGGTCCTCAACTCCATCTTCGACCCGGCGGAGCTCGCGCGCGAGCGGGAAGTGGTGTTCGAGGAGATGCGCCTCAACGAGGACAACCCGCGCTCGTCGCTGGGACGCCAGCTCTACACCCTGCTCTATCAGGGCCATCCCTACGGGCGACCGGTACTGGGTGACGCGACCGACCTCCGATCCGCGACGCGGGAGAGCTTGCGCGCGTACTGGGCGCGCTACTACGTGCCCAGCAACATGACGCTGGTGGTGGTGGGCCCCGTCGATCCGGCCCAGGTGCGCGCGGCCGCGATCGAGGCCTTCGGCTCCCGGCCCGCCGTGACCTCCGCTCGGCCGCCCTTGCCGGCGCCGGCCGCGCTGGACGGAGTGCGGGCACGCACCGTGGAGCGCCCGGAGCGGCAGACCCAGCTGGGCCTGGGATGGCTCGCGCCGCCGCTCGGCGATCCGGACATGGCCGCGGTGGATGTGCTGGGCCACATCCTGGGCGGCTCGCGCAGCTCGCGGCTCAACCAGGCGCTGCGCGAGCGCACCCGTCTGGTCTCGAGCATCAGCGGCTGGTACGGGGCGCTCCAGGGAGCGGGCGCCATCGGCGTCACCGCGCAGCTCGAGAGCCGCGACCCCGCGACGGTGGAGCAGGCGATCCTCACCGAGATCCACCGCCTGCAAACCGACGGGGTGACCGCGGCGGAGCTGGCCCGGGCGATCACCGCCTCGGAAGCGGAGCGCGAGTTCTCGCGCGAGACGGTGGAAGGCCTCGCGCTGGCGTACGGCCGCGCGGAGACGACCTGGAGCCTCGAGGCCGAGCGCGGCTACCTGGACCGGGTGCGGAAGGTGACACAGGCCGACGTGCGCGAGGCGGCCCGGCGATACCTGACGAACTCGTACGCGCGGCTCACCTTCGTGCCGCGGAGCACTCCGTGACGGGCGGGCCGCGGCTGATCGCGCTGGGGGTCGCCGCCGCGCTCCTGGCCGCGACGGGGGCCGGCGCCGCCGCGCAGACCCCGCAGCGCGAGCGCCTGCCCAACGGCCTCACGGTGCTGGTCCGCGAGAGCTCGGCCACTCCGGTGGTGGCGGCCTCCCTCTTCGTGCGAGTGGGCTCCCGGTGGGAGACGGAGGACGACGCGGGCATCACCCACCTCCTCCAGCAGGTGCTCCTGAAGGGCACCACCACGCGCTCCGCGCTCGAGGTCGCGGAGGCCGCGGAGACGCTCGGGGGCGGCATCAGCGCTGCCGCGGACATGGACTTCTCGGAGGTCCGCACCACCGCGCTGGCGCGGAACTGGAAGCACATGCTCGAGCTGCTGGCCGACGTCGCTCTGCGGCCCACGCTGCCGGATGGCGAGATCGACGGGGAGCGAAAGTCGATGCTCACCGCGCTGCGCAGCCGTCAGGACCAGCCGTTCCCGCTCGCCATGGATACCGTGATGGCGCACGTCTACGGCGCTCATCCCTACGGTCGCCCCCTCCTGGGGCGCCCCGCCGCGCTCGCCAAGATCGACCGCACCGCCCTCCTCGCGCACCATCAGCGCTTCTACCGCGCGCCGCGAATGATCCTGGCCGTGAGCGGGGACGTGTCCGCGCGCGAGGTGGTGGCCGAGATCACCCGCCTCTTCGCCGCCGCACCGGCCGGGGAGGGAGATCCGGATCCGAGCGCGACGACCGCGGTGGCGCGGGCGGACCGCACCGTGATCGTGAAGCCGTCCGCCCAAGCCCAGGTGCTGGTGGCCTTCCTCGCCCCGCCCACCTCGCATCCCGACTACGCGGCGGTGAAGGTGCTCGCCACCGCGCTGGGCGGCGGCATGGCCGGCCGGCTCTTCACCGAGGTGCGCGACAAGCAGGGGCTGGCCTACTCCACCGGCGGCGCCTATCCCTCGCGCCTCGGCCCGGGCGTGCTCTACATGCAGCTCGGCACCGCCCCGGCCAACCAGACGCGCGCCGAGGCGGCGATGCTGGGCGAGCTGACGCGCATCCAGCGCGAGCCCCTGAACCCGGGCGAGCTCACGCGCGCCAAGGCGTACCTGCTCGGCCAGTTCGCGCTCGACCGCCGCACGAACGCGCGGCTGGCGTGGTACGACGCGTTCTTCGAGGTGCTCGGGGTCGGCCCCGATTTCGCGGAGCGCTATACCCGGGCGGTGGAGGCGATCACGGCCGCGGACGTGCAGCGGGTGGCGCGTACGTACCTGGCCGCGCCGACGATCGTGACGCTCGGGCCGTCCGCGCAGTAGGCCGCCCGTGTTCCCGCTCAAGGACGACAATCCGAGCGCGAGCGCCCCGCTCGTCACGGTCGCGCTGATCGTGCTGAACGCGCTCGTCTTCGTCTACCAGATCTCGCTCGAGGTGGGCGGGGCGGAGGGGGCGCGGGCCGCGCAGGCGTTCGTCGAGGAGTTCGGCCTCGTGCCGTGCCGGCTGACCGGCGCCTGCCGCGTCGGCTCCGAGGTGCCGGCCCCGATCCTCACGATCTTCACGTCGATGTTCATGCACGGGGGCCTCTTCCACATCGGCGGCAACATGCTCTACCTGTGGATCTTCGGCAACAACGTCGAGGACACCCTGGGACACGGTCGCTACCTCCTCTTCTACCTGCTGTCCGGGATCGCGGCCGCGCTCGCCCAGACCGTGGTCGGGCCCTCCTCCACGGTCCCGATGATCGGCGCGAGCGGCGCGATCTCGGGCGTGCTCGGGGCCTACCTCGTCCTGTTCCCTGGCGCGCACGTCACCACGCTCATCATCCTCGGCTTCTTCTTCCGCTTGGTGCAGATCCCCGCGGTGGTCGTGCTGGGCTTCTGGATCGTGGTGCAGGTGCTGACCGGCCTCGGCAGCTTCGGGGCCAGCGGCGGGGTGGCCTTCTTCGCCCACATCGGAGGCTTCCTCGCCGGGATGGCACTGCTCTTCGTGCTCCGGCCACGCCCGAGGGGCCGCGCGGCGTGAGGCGCGCGCCCGCGCCTGAAATGGGGCGGGCCAGGGGGTTCGGCTATATAATTGTGACCGTTGATATTTCCGGCATGGTCCCCTGGGGCTGAGGAGCCCGTATGAACGCGGTGTTCACGCCTTTGGCAGTCGGGGCGCGTCGCGGGCCCCAGACCGTCAGTATTTCCGGGCCTTTGCATTGGGCTCGTCGCACCGCCTCCCATGAAGTTCCCTTCGACGTGATCACCGTGCGCCCCCTCGCCGGCCCGACCGTGCGCTCGAGGGTGGCCCGAGCCTCGGGTGTGGAACTGGACGAGATCGAACGTGAACGAGCCTGGCGACCGGTCGTGCGGGGGTGCGGGCCGGTCGGGGGCTCCGGAAAGGAGCCGGCGTGAAGAGGTTCCCCAAGAAGCGTGGCCTGTCGAAGCCTGCCGTGTCGCACCGGAAGACGACCGTGGGGGCCCGCGGCAAGGTGGCGCCCGCGCCCGAGCCAAAGCGTGGCCCGGACAACCGCGCGAAGACCAAGGTCCGGCTGGACGTGGCGCTGGTGGAGCGGGGGCTCATCGAGTCACGCGAGAAGGCGGCGCGGGTGATCCTGGCCGGCGACGTGCTCGTCGACGGCCAGCGGGTGGACAAGGCGGGAGCGCTGGTCACGCCGGGGGCCAAGCTGGATCTGGTGGCCCGGCCGCGCTTCGTGAGCCGCGGGGGCGACAAGCTGGCCCACGCGCTCGCCACGTTCGCCATCGACCCGCGCGGCAAGGTCGCCATCGACGTCGGCGCCTCCACCGGGGGCTTCACCCATTGCCTGCTCGAGCAGGGCGCGGTGAAGGTCTACGCGGTGGACGTGGGGCACGGACAGCTCGACGCCAAGCTGCGGGCCGACGGCCGCGTGGTGGTGATGGAGAAGACGAACGCCCGTAACCTCCCGGTGGACTCCTTCCCCGAGTCGCCCGCGCTCGCCACCATCGACATCTCGTTCATCTCGCTGGAGAAGGTGCTGCCCTCGGTCTACGGGGTGCTGACCCTGCAGGGCGAGGCGGTGGTGCTGGTGAAGCCGCAGTTCGAGGTCGGCAAGGGACAGGTGGGCAAGGGGGGCGTGGTGCGCGACGGCTCGCATCATCGCGGCGTGCTCGCGCGAATCGCCCGCTTCGCCGTCCTGCACGGCTGGCACGTGCGGGGCGTGACCGCCTCGCCGCTCAAGGGGCCCAAGGGCAACCGGGAGTTCTTCCTCTTCCTGACCAAGACCGGGCGCACCCTCCCCGAGCTGGACGCGCTGATCGCGAAGGAGACCGCGGAGGAGGAGCATCCCGCGTGAAGCGGCTGGGCATCGTCGCCAAGACCGACCGCGACGAGGCGCGCACGGTCGTTCCCCAGCTGCTCGACTGGTGCGCGGCGCGGGGCATCCAGCCGATCCTCGAGAAGGAGACCGCGGGGGTGTGCCCCCAGGCGACCTGCGGGGTGGTGGGCCGGTCCGAGTTGCCGTCGCACTCCGATCTCCTGCTGGTGCTGGGCGGCGACGGCACGCTCCTCAGCATGGCGCGCATGGTGGGCGACCTGGGGGTGCCGATCCTCGGTGTGAACCTGGGCGGTCTCGGCTTCCTCACCGCGCTCACCCTGGACGAGCTCTTCCCGGCGCTCGAGGCCTACCTGCGGGACGAGCTGGTCATCGAGGAGCGCATGCTGCTCGAGGCCCGCGTGTACCGGCAGGGCGAGCGCCTCGGCGAGTACGCGGCGCTCAACGACGTGGTCATCACCAAGTCCGCCATGAGCCGCATCATCCGGCTCGAGGTCGCGGTCGACGGCGACTTCGCCACCGGCTACCGCGCGGACGGGCTGATCCTCTCCACGCCCACCGGCTCCACCGCCTACTGCCTCTCCGCGGGCGGGCCCATCGTGTTCCCGACCATGGACGCGGTGGTGCTCACCCCCATCTGCTCCCACACGCTGACCAACCGTCCGATCGTGCTGCCGGCGACCCAGCGCATCTCGATCACGCTGCTCACCGACCAGGACGTGATGCTCACCCTGGACGGCCAGGTCGGCTTCGCCCTGAAGGCCAACGACACGGTGGAGGTGCGGCGGGCCGCCGCCCGCACCCGGCTCCTGCGCGTGCCCCAGAAGCACTTCTTCTCGGTCCTCCGCACCAAGCTCAAGTGGGGGGAGCGATAGGGATACAGTTGAGCGCGGCCGGGCCGGGGCCGTAGCATGGCCAGTGCGATGCTGCGCGAGCTGTCGATCCGCAACCTGGCCGTGGTGGAGGAGGCCCGGGTGCCCTTCGCCCCCGGCCTCAACGTGCTCACCGGCGAGACCGGCGCCGGCAAGTCAATCGTGGTCGACGCCCTGCTGCTGGTGACCGGCGCGCGCGCCCAGCTGGACTGGATCCGCACCGGTGCCGAGACCGCCCTGGTCGAGGCGGTGTTCGAGATCGATCCCGCCGGCCCGGTCGCCGCGCTGCTCGACGAGGCCGGCCATCAACCGGGCGACGGGCAGCTCGTGATCAAGCGCGAGCTGGCCCGCTCCGGACGCCACCGCGCCTTCGTCAACGACGGGGCCGCGACCGTGGGGCTGCTCGAGCGCCTCGGCGATCTCCTCGTCGAGATGCACGGCCAGCACGAGCACCAGCGGCTGATGGAGCCGGCCCGGCAGCTCCTGCTGCTGGACCGCTTCGCGGACGCCGAGGCGCGGCGGGAGTCGGTGGCCGCGCTGGTCCGCCGGTGGGAGGAGGCGCGGGCCGCCCTGGACCGGCTCCAGGGCGAGATGCGGGAGGGGGCGCGCCAGGAGGACCTCTACCGGTTCCAGGTCGCGGAGATCGACGACCTGCGGCTGCGGGACGGGGAGGAGGACGAGCTGCGGGCGGAGCGCTCGCGCCTGCAGCACGCGGAGCGAATCGTCGCCGGTCTGCAGGAGACGGTCGGGCTGCTCTACGAGGATCCCCAGTCCGCCACCACCCGCCTCGCGCGCGCCGCCGCGCTGCTGCGCGACCTCTCCCGCTTCGAGCCCGACGCGGCTCCCTCCATCGAGGCCATCGAGGGCGCCCAGGCCTATCTCGAGGACGTGGTGGGCCGGGCCCGGGCCCTGCGGGACCGGGCGGTCTTCGACCCGGAGCGACTCGAGCAGATCGACGCGCGCCTCGACGCCATCGTGAAGCTCAAGCGCAAGTACGGCGACTCGGTGACCGCGATCCTGGCCCACCGGCAGGAGGCGGCCGCCGCGCTCGACCGCATCGTCCGCCACGACGCGATCGCGGAGGAGATGGAGGGCGCGGTGGCCGAGGCGGCCGCGGCCGCGGCGGCGGAGGCGATCGCGCTGTCCGGCGCGCGGACCCGGGCCGCCGAGCGCCTCGAGCGCCTGGTGCAGAAGGAGATCCGCGGGCTCGGCATGGAGCACGGCCGCTTCCGGGTGGCGCTGCGGCGCGAGACCGCCGGTGCCGACGAGCTGGCCGCGGGGCCGGAGGGCTGGCGGGTCGGGCCGCGCGGGACGGAGACCGCGGAGCTGCTGCTCTCCGCCAACCCCGGCGAGGACCTCCGCCCGCTCGCCAAGGTGGTGTCCGGAGGAGAGCTCTCCCGGGTGATGCTGGCAGCCAAGACGGTGCTGGCCGCCGCCGACGACGTGCCGGTGCTGGTGTTCGACGAGGTCGACGCGGGGATCGGCGGGCGGGTGGCCGACGTGGTGGGGCAGAAGCTGGCCGCCACCGCGGCGGGCCGGCAGGTCCTCTGCGTGACCCACCTGGCCCCGATCGCGGCCTATGCATCCCAGCACCTGCTGGTCGAGAAGCGCGTGGCCCGCGGCGCCACGCGCACGACGGTGAGCCCGCTGCCCGCGGCGGCGCGGGTGGACGAGCTGGCCCGCATGCTGGGCGGCGAGCGCGTCACCGAGACGTCCCGCCGGCACGCCCGCGAGCTCCTGAAGGACGCGCGCTGACCCCGACCGCGCCTGCCGGCCGGGCGCGGCAGGTGGTGTAAGATGAGGCCCTGATGATCAACGCGATCTTCCGCTCGATCTTCGGCACCAAGCACGAGCGCGACGTCAAGCGGATGGGCCCGGTGGTGGCCGAGATCGCCTCGCTCGAGCCGGGACTGCAGGCCCTGTCCGACGAGGCCCTCCGCGCCCGCACCGTCGAGCTCCGCCAGCGCCTGGCCGACGGCGCGGAGCTCGACGAGCTGCTGCCGGAGGCCTTCGCGGCGGTTCGCGAGGCGGCGCGCCGGACGGTTCGGATGCGTCATTTCGACGTGCAGATGATGGGTGGCATGGTGCTCCACGCGGGCAAGATCGCGGAGATGGCCACCGGCGAGGGCAAGACCCTGGTGGCCACGCTGCCCGCGTACCTCAACGCGCTGCCCGGCAAGGGCACCCACCTGGTCACGGTGAACGACTACCTGGCCCGTCGCGACGCCCAGTGGATGGGGCCGATCTACCACGCGCTGGGGCTGACGGTGGGAGTGATCCAGCACGAGATGCAGTACCGCTACGACCCCAACTTCGCCTCGCCCGACATCCGGCTCGCGGCCCTCCGCCCGGTTACCCGCAAGGAAGCCTACGCCGCCGACATCACCTACGGCACCAACAACGAGTTCGGCTTCGACTACCTCCGCGACAACATGCAGTTCAGCCTCGACGACATCGTCCAGCGCGAGCACTTCTACGCGATCGTGGACGAGGTGGACTCGATCCTGATCGACGAGGCGCGCACCCCGCTCATCATCTCCGGGCGGGATCGCAGCGCGGAGAGCCGGGCCCCGCTCTACGAGAAGGTCAACCGGGTCATCCCCCGGCTCAAGCGGGCCGCCACCATCGTGGAGGGCAAGCTCTCCGAGATCGAGGAGACCGCGGAGGGCGACTTCATCGTCGACGAGAAGTCCCGCACGGTCTCCCTCACCGACCAGGGGGTCGCCTACTGCGAGCGGCTGCTCGGGATCGAGAACCTGTCCGACCCGACCCACATCGAGGTCGCCCACCACATCCACCAGGCGCTGAAGGCCCACCACATCTTCCACAAGGACGTGGACTACGTGGTGAAGGATCTGGAGACGGTGGACGATCAGGGGCGGGTGGCGCTCCAGCCGCAGGTCATCATCGTCGACGAGTTCACCGGGCGGATGATGCCGGGCCGGCGCTGGTCCGACGGGCTGCACGAGGCGGTGGAGGCCAAGGAGGGGCTGAAGATCGCGCGGGAGAACCAGACCCTCGCCACCATCACGCTCCAGAACTACTTCCGGATGTACGACAAGCTCTCCGGCATGACCGGCACCGCGGCCACCGAGTCCGAGGAGTTCGCCAAGATCTACGAGCTCGACGTCACGGTGATCCCGACCAACCGCACGCTGGGCCGGATCAACTTCCCGGACGTGGTCTACAAGAGCGAGCGCGAGAAGTTCGACGCGGTCGCCAACGAGATCGCGGAGCGGCACGGCAAGGGCCAGCCGGTGCTGGTCGGCACGGTGTCCATCGAGAAGTCGGAGCGCCTCTCCAAGCTCCTCAAGAAGCGCGGCATCGCGCACCAGGTGCTGAACGCCAAGTATCACGAGCGCGAGGCCGAGATCGTGGCCCAGGCCGGGCGCGAGAAGTCGGTGACGATCGCCACCAACATGGCCGGCCGCGGCACCGACATCCTGCTCGGGGGCAACCCGGACTTCCTGGCCAAGGCCCTCCTGAGCAAGAAGGGGCTCGACCCCGCCACCGCGTCCGCCGAGGCCCGCGAGGCGGCCTGGACCGAGGCCAAGCGGCTCACCGATCCGGAGCACGAGCGGGTCGTCCAGCTCGGCGGCCTCCACATCATCGGCACCGAGCGGCACGAGTCGCGGCGGGTCGACAACCAGCTGCGCGGCCGATCGGGACGCCAGGGCGACCCCGGCTCCTCGCGCTTCTACCTCTCGCTCGAGGACGATCTCCTCCGCATCTTCGGCTCCGAGCGGATCCAGCGCATCATGGACCGCCTCGGCATGGAAGAGGGCGAGCCGATCGAGCACAAGCTGGTGACCCGCGCCATCGGCACCGCCCAGAAGCGAGTCGAGACCCGCAACTTCGAGATCCGCAAGCACCTGCTCGAGTACGACGACGTGATGAACAAGCAGCGCGAGATCGTCTACGGGCTGCGGCGCGAGGTGCTGGAAGGGGAGAGCCAGGAGGAGACGGTCCTCGAGTGGATCGAGGAGCTGGCCGACGGCGTGGTCGGTCGGTACGCGGCCGCCGACGCCCATCCCGAGGACTGGGACCTGGTCGGGCTCAACGAGGCCCTCAACCGTCAGTTCGACTTCCGGGCGCCCGCCGACACGCTGGAGGACGTCGGCACCCAGAGCGCGCTGGTCGAGGCGGTGAGGCAGGCCGCGGAGCGGCACTACCGCGCGCGCGAGCAGGAGATGGGCGCGGAGATGTTCCACCGCCTCGAGCGATGGATCGTGCTCGGGCTCGAGTGGGAAGGCGGCGGCTTCCGCGGCATCAACCAGCTCTGGCGCGAGCACCTGCTGAACATGGACCATCTGAAGGAGGGCATCGGGCTCCGCGGCTACGGCCAGCGCGACCCGCTGACCGAGTACAAGAAGGAAGCCTTCGACATGTTCCAGGAGATGATCGGCAGCCTGAAGGAGACGGCGGTCGAGCAGCTCTTCAAGGTGCGCATGACCCAGGAGGAGACGCCCACCACCCGCGTCGCCCAGCGCACGCCCGAGTGGAGCGAGACGCGCGGCGACGAGTCGCGCGAGAGCGGCGCCGCCCCGCGGCCCGCCGCGAGCCGCGGCGAGCCGCGCACGCTGGACGGCCAGAAGGTCGGGCGCAACGATCTGTGCCCGTGCGGCTCGGGCAAGAAGTACAAGAAGTGCTGCCTGCTGAAAGGGGCCTGAGGCCGCCCCTTTCCCTCCACGGGGCTCCCGCCAACATCTAGTGCGGGGTGACCCCCCGGGCCCCCACTCGTGGGGCTTTTTTCTTGGTTGATCCCCGGGCCGTGTGTTATCAATGAACCACGCCCTGCGTGGGCGCGGCCATCCAATGCGACTCGAATCGATCCTGATCCATGGCTTCAAGTCGTTCGCCGAGAAGACGGACGTGAAGGTCTTCCCCGGCGTCACCTGCATCGTCGGCCCCAACGGCTGCGGCAAGTCCAACGTCGGCGATGCCATTCGCTGGGCCCTCGGCGAGCAGAGCCCGAAGACCCTCCGCGGCGCCAAGATGGAGGACGTCATCTTCCACGGCTCCGCCTCCCGCAAGATGGTCGGGATGGCGGAGGTGAGCCTCGTCTTCAACAACGACGGCGGCCTCAGCGTGCCGTGGAGCGAGGTGGCGGTCGCGCGGCGCCTCTACCGGACCGGTGAGAGCGAGTACCTGCTCAACACCAACGTGTGCCGTCTGCGCGACGTGCAGGATCTGTTCGCCGGCACCGGCGTGAATCCGAAGGCTTACGCCCTGATGGATCAGGAGCGGCTCAACCACGTGCTGACCGCCAAGCCGTGGGAGCGTCGCATGTTCATCGAGGAGGCGGCGGGCATCGCGCGCTACAAGCAGCAGCGCTCCGAGACCCAGGGCAAGCTCGACGCCACGCGGCTCAACCTCCAGCGTCTGCGCGACGTCATGGAGGAGGTGCGGCGGCAGCTGTCGTCCATCGAGCGCCAGGCCCGCAAGGCCCAGCAGTACAAGGCGCTGCAGGCGGAGCGGCAGGGCCTCGACCTGGCCCTGGTCGCGGCCGACTACGCGGCGCTGGCCAGCCAGCACGAGACGGTCACCCGCGAGATGGAGTCGCTGCGGGAGTCGGAGGAGCAGCAGCGCTCCCGGGTCGCCACCCTGACCGGCCGTCAGGCCCTCCAGGCCGCCGCGATCCAGGACACCGAGTATCGGCTGGGAGACCTCCGGCAGTCGGTGCAGAAGATCCAGGGGGAGGCCGAGCGCCTCCTCGAGCGCCGCGAGCAGATGGGCGTGCAGATCCAGGACCTGCTGGCCGAGGAGACGCGCCTCGCGGAGGAGATCCGCGGGCTCGCCGAGCGACGGGTCGCGCTGTCCGCCGAGCGCGACGACAAGAGCCTGGCCCTCGAGGAGTCGCGGCAGCGGCACGGTGAGCAGGATGCGGAGGTCCGCCGGGTGGAGGTCCAGATCGAGGCCTGCCGGTCCGCGCTGAGCGAGCGCCGGGAGCGCTTCGAGGCTCTGCGCCTCGAGCAGATCCGGGTGGCGGGCGCCCGCGCCGATCTCACGCGGTCGAGCGGCGAGCTGCGCGAGCGGAGCGCCCAGGTCGACCGGCGCGGGGAGCGGCTCGCGACCGAGCTGGCCGCGGCGCGCGCGGAGGCCGACGCGCTCGCGGCCGCCCGCCTGCGACTGGAGGCGGCGCGGCAGCGCACCGGGGCCCAGCTCTCCCTGCTCAGTACCGAGCTGCACGAGATCGAGACCGCGCGGCGCGACCGCGAGGCGGTCCGGATCACCGCCCAGGAATCACTGGCCGAGCTCCGCGTGAAGCTGGCGACGCGGCAGTCGGCCCTGGAAGCCCTCGAGCACCTCGAGCGGGAGCGCGAGGGCTACGGTGCCGGCGTACGGGCGATGTTCGCGCGGACCACCGCCGGCGGTCTGAGCGGCGTCGTGGGCACCGTGGCGGACCTCCTGGAGGTGCCCAACGGGCTCGAGGCCGCGGTGGAGGCGGTCCTGGGCGACCGGCTGCAGTGGGTGGTGGTGGAGCGCTTCGAGCACGCGCGCGGGGCGCTCGACTACCTGGACCGGGAAGGCGCCGGAGCGGCCACGCTCCTGCCGCTCGAGACCCTGCCCGCGGCGGCGGTGGTGCCGGAGGACTCGGGCGAGGTGAGCTGGGCCACGCGGCTGATCGGCGGGCCGCGACCGGCCCTGCTGCACTACCTGCTGGGCCGGGTCGGCGTGGTCGCCCACCTCGACGCCGCGGAGACGCTCTGGCGCCGCAACGGGGTGGTCGCCACCTACGTCACGCGCTCGGGGGAGGTGCTCTCGCCGAGCGGACGGCTCACCGGCGGTCACCGGGTCGGCGAGCGGCAGAGCAACGATCAGTCGCTGCTGGGCCGCAAGCGCGCGATCCGCCAGCTGGTCGAGGAGCTGGGCACGCTCGGGCGCGAGGTCGACGCGGCGACCGCCCACCTCGAGTCGGTCGAGAGCGAGGTGACCGCGCTGCGCGCGCGGCTCGAAGGCCTGCAGTCGAACTACCAGGCCCACGAGACCGCCCGCCTCTCGGGCGAGAAGGATCTCGAGGCCACGCAGCGCGAATCGGACCGACTGGCCCGGCACCTCGAGACGCTGACCGCGGAGAGCGAGCAGCTCGCGGGCGAGCGCAGCGAGACCGCGGCCCAGCTCCGGGAGCTCGAGCGCGAGATGATGGCGGCCGCGGAGCAGGAGACTCGCCTCGGTGGGGACATGACCGCGCTGCAGGGCCTGCTCGAGACCGGGCAGGGGGACGAGGCCGGCCTCACCGAGCGCCTCACCGCCTGCCGCGTGGAGCTGGCCACGGTGGCGGAGCGGGTCGACTCCCTGGGACGTGACATCGAGCGGATCGAGGGCCTCGAGCGCGACTTCGGCCAGCAGCAGGAGCAGTCCGCCGCCCGCCGGACCCAGACCGCGGAGCGACGCGCGGACCTGGCCGCGGAGCGCGAGCGGACCGACGCGCAGGCCCGCGACGCGGTGACCGAGCGGGATCGGCTGGAGGCCGAGGTCGCGGTGATCGCCGAGGAGCACCAGCGCCAGCTCGCGGAGCGCCAGGCCGTCGAGGGCGAGCTGCGCGAGGTGCAGCAGCAGCTCAACGCGCTGGTGGGCCGGCTGCACCAGCTCGACCTGATGGAGACCGAGGGTCGCGTCCGGCGAGAGGAGCTCGTGCAGGAGGCGCAGCGGCGTCACGCGGTGGAGAACGTCGACGCCCTGCTGGCCGCCCACGATGGCACCCGTGACCTGGACGAGGTGCGCCAGCGGCACGAGGAGCTGACCACCAAGCTCGAGGCGATGGGGCCGGTCAACCTGGTGGCGGACGAGGAATTCCGCGAGCTGACCGAGCGCCTCGACTTCCTGCGCACCCAGCACGACGACGTGGTGGCCTCGATCAAGGACCTCGAGAAGGCCCTGCGGGGGATGACCCGCACCGCGCAGGAGCGCTTCCAGGAGGCCTTCGAGGACATCAACCGCCACTTCAGCGGGATCTTCTCGCGCCTCTTCGAGGGCGGCCGCGCCGAGCTTCGGATGGTGCCGCCGGAGGAAGGCGAGGACGATCCGCTCGAGCTGGGCGTGGAGCTGATGGCCCAGCCGCGGGGCAAGCGCCTGCAGGCGGTCACCCTGATGTCGGGCGGGGAGAAGGCCCTCACCGGGCTGGCCCTGCTGTTCGCGATCTTCTATCACCGCCCGAGCCCCTTCTGCGTGCTGGACGAGGTGGACGCGCCGCTCGACGACGCGAACATCCATCGCTTCATCCGGGTGCTGCGGGAGCTCTGCACCCAGACCCAGTTCGTCGTGATCACCCACAATCGCAAGACCATGGAGTCCGCCGACGTCCTCTACGGCGTGACCATGGAAGAGCCCGGGCTCTCGCGCCTCGTCTCGGTCAAGCTGACCGAAGCCTGAGCCGGCGCTACACTACCGAGCATGGAGCACGCTGAACCCGGCGGCGCATCGCTCGGCGCATACCTCCGATCGCTCCGCGAGGCCAAGGGCGGCTCGCTCGAGGACATGGCGCGCTCGACCCGGGTGGGGATCCGCCACCTCGAGGCCCTCGAGGACGAGCGCCTGATCGATCTGCCGTCGCCGGTCTTCGTCCGGGGGTTCATCCGCGCGTACTGCGGGTTCCTCCGCGAGACCCCCGATCCGGCGCTGGCGCGCTACGAGCGCCTGGCCGGCGCCCGGGCCGCCGCCCACGCCGCCGCGACGCCGCCGCGGGCCAGCACCAACTGGGCGATGAGCTCGCTGGTGGTGGGGCTGGTACTGCTGCTGATCCTGGGGCTGGGGCTCGTCCTGGTGAACCTGAGTGTGAGGAGATCCTCCGTAACTTCGCCGGCGATCGCCAGGACCGAGCCGGTCACCACGGTCCCGGCGGCGCCTCCGGCGCCCGCACCGGCCGGCCCGGCACCGGTGACCGCGCGGCCGACCACGCCGGCGCCGGTGGCATCGGTGCCGGCAGCAGTACCTCCGGTGCCGGCCCCAGCGGCCCCGGCGGTGCCGGTGACCACCGCTCCTCTTTCGCCGCCGGTGGCGCCGCCCGCGGCGGCCCCCCCCCCGGCGCCCCGGGCGGCCGTGGGCGCGCCGGCCCTGGGGGGCCAGCGCCTGGTCGTGCGCGCGCTCGAGCCGACGTGGATCAGGGTGCAGACCGACAGCGGGCGCGTCGCAGAGGAGCTCCTGCCCGCCGGGGCCAGCCGGGAGTGGACGGCGGAGCGCCGCTTCCTCGTCACCGTCGGCAACGCGGGCGGAGTGGAGCTGACGCTGAACGGCAAGGCGCTGCCCTCGCTCGGTCCCAAGGGCACGGTCATCCAGCGCCTCGAGCTTCCCGCGCCCGACGCCAACCCGTCGTGAGCCTCTTCCGCTCCCTCGGGGAGCGCGTCCGCCAGGGGCTGCGCCGCACCCGCGAGCTGATGGACGATGGCCTCGGGACCATCCTGGCCATCGCCCGTCCCATCGACGACTCGATGCTGGACGAGCTCGAGGAGACGCTCATCGCCGCCGACCTCGGAACCGGGGCGGCGGCCGCCTTCGTCCAGCAGGTGCGCGACGAGGTCAAGCGGGGCCGCATCCGATCGAGCCAGGACCTGCGCGGCGCCCTCCACCGCTTCCTGACCGGGGCGCTCGAAGGCGCCGGCGGCCCGCTCAACCTCGACGGCCATCCCGCAGTGATCCTCATGCTGGGCGTCAACGGAGCGGGGAAGACCACCACCACCGCCAAGCTGGCCGCCGGGCTGAAAGGCGACGGCAAGCAGGTGCTGATGGCCGCCGCCGACACCTTCCGGGCCGCGGCCATCGAGCAGCTTCAGGAGTGGGGCCGGCGGATCGACGTCGACGTGATTCACCAGGCGGCGGGGGCGGATCCGGCCGCGGTGGTCTTCGACGCGGTGAAGGCAGCGTCTTCTCGAGGCGTCGACGTCTTGCTGGTGGACACCGCGGGACGCCTGCACACCAAGTCCAACCTGATGGACGAGCTGACCAAGCTCAAGCGGGTGCTGAGCCGGCAGCTGCCCGGCGCCCCGCACGAGTCGCTCATGGTGCTGGAGGCGCCGACCGGCCAGAACGGTCTCCAGCAGGCCCGGATCTTCCACGAGGCGGTCGGGCTCACGGGCCTGGTGCTCACCAAGCTGGACGGCACCGCCAAGGGTGGCATCGCGCTCCGCATCCACCAGGAGCTGGGAGTGCCGATCAAGCTGGTCGGCGTGGGCGAGCAGATCGACGACCTCCAGCCCTTCGTGCCCGCCACGTTCGTGGACGCGCTCGTGGGGGAGCCGCCGGAGACGGCCGCGACGGGGTAGAATGCGGGCCGGGCGGCTCGGCGCCCGGCGAACCCATGGACGACATCCGGTGGATGGCCCGCGCGCTGGCCCTGGCCGCTCGGGGCCGCGGCATGACGTCGCCCAATCCCATGGTCGGCGCCATCGTGGTCCGCGACGACGCAATCGTCGCGGAGCGCTTCCACGAGCGGGCCGGCGGCCCTCACGCGGAGGCGGCGGCTCTCGAGGCCGCCGGGGCGGCGGCCCTCGGCGCCACCCTCTACGTCACGCTCGAGCCCTGCAATCACGTGGGTCGAACGCCGCCCTGCGTGGCCGCCATCCTCCGCGCGGGCGTGCGACGCGTGGTGGCGGCGGTCCGCGACCCGAACCCGCGCGTGACCGGGGGCGGGGCGGCGGCGCTCGTCGCGGCCGGGGTGGAGGTGATGCTCGGCTGTCTGGAGGCCGAGGCGCGCGAGGTGAACCGCGCGTTCTTCACCGTGGTCGCCCAGCAGCGCCCCCACGTCACCGCGAAATGGGCCATGACCCTCGACGGCAAGATCGCGGCCCACGACCGCCGGTCGCAGTGGATCACCGGGGAGCCCGCGCGCCAAGAGGCCCATCGCCTGCGGAGCGAGAGCGACGCGATCGTCACCGGCATCGGCACCGTGCTGGCCGACGATCCGGCCCTGACCGTTCGTCTCGGCGAGCCGTGGCCCCGCGAGCCCTACCGGGTGGTGGTGGACGGACGCGCGCGCCTGCCCCTCGAGGCCGCGCTGCTGCGAACCGGCACGCGGGCCCGGGTGCTGGTCGCGGTCGGGGAGGAGGCGCCGGGGGCCCGGGTCGCCGCACTGGCGTCGGCGGGCGCGACGGTCCTCCAGTGCAAGTCGCGCGAGGGGCGGGTGGACGTGACCGACCTCTGCGCCCGGCTCCTCGGGCTCGACGTGATGGCGCTGCTCCTCGAGGGAGGCAGCGAGCTGACCGGCGCGTTCCTCCAGGCGGGGCTCGTCGATCGGGTGGCGGTGTTCGTGGCCCCGAAGCTCCTGGGCGGCGCAACCGCGCCGGGCCCGGCCGGCGGCCCCGGCCTGCTGCTTCCGGACGCGGTCCGCCTCGGGCGGCTCACCGCGCGCCCGATCGGCGACGACTGGCTGCTGGAAGGGACGGTCGAGCGCTGACATGTTCACCGGACTGGTGGAGGAGGTCGGCACGGTGGTGGAGCGGGCGGGACCACGGCTCGTGGTCGCGGCGAGCCACGTGCTGGAGGACACCGGCCTCGGCGCCAGCGTGGCGGTGAACGGAGCGTGCCTCACGGTGGTGGAGGTGGGCGGCGGGCGGCTGCGCTTCGACGTGGGCCCCGAGACGCTCGCCCGGACCGCGCTCGGCGACCTCGCCGCGGGCGACCGGGTCAACCTGGAGCGGCCGATGCGCCTCGGGGGAATGGTCGGCGGTCACTTGGTTCAGGGCCACGTGGACGGGGTGGGAACGGTGGCGGCCCTGACCCGCCAGGCAGACACCGCCCGGCTCACGATAGAATGGCCATGCTCAGAGCTGGCCCCGCTGCTGATCCCCCAGGGCTCGGTGGCGGTGGACGGGGTGAGCCTCACGGTGGCGCGGCTCAACGCGCGGGACTTCGAGATCATGATCATCCCGCACACGCTGGCCGCCACCACCCTGGGGGGGCTCGCGCGCGGCAAGCGCGTGAACCTCGAGATGGATATGATCGGCAAGTACGTGCAGCGCATGCTGCAGCTGAGGGAGTCGCCGGCCTCGATGGAGAGACCGGACGGGAGAGAGGGGATGACCCGGTGAGCGAGTCCGAGTTCGTCTCGATCGAGGAGGGCATCGAGGAGATCCGCGCCGGCCGCCTGCTGATCGTGGTCGACGACGAGGACCGCGAGAACGAGGGCGACCTGCTGATGGCGGCCGAGAAGGCCACTCCGGAGGCGGTCAACTTCATGGCCAAGCACGGCCGCGGCCTCATCTGCATGCCGATGATGGGTGAGCGCCTCGACGAGCTGCAGATCTCCATGATGGTATCCGACAACACCGCCCCGCTCGGCACCGCCTTCACGGTGAGCGTGGACGCGCGCCGCGGCGTCACCACCGGGACCTCGGCCTACGACCGCGCGGTCACCATCCGCACCCTCGTCGATCCGGCCACGCGGTCGGATGACCTGACCCGGCCCGGCCACATCTTCCCCCTGCGGGCGATGCCGGGCGGTGTGCTGCGGCGCGCCGGCCACACCGAGGCCGCGGTCGACCTGGCCCGCCTGGCCGGGTTCGCCCCCGCGGGCGTCATCTGCGAGGTCCTCGACCAGGAAGGCGGCATGGCGCGCCTTCCCGAGCTGATGACGCTGGGACGGGAGTTCCACCTCAAGGCCATCACCATCAAGGCCCTCATCGAATACCGCATCCACAAGGAGAAGCTGGTCCGCCGCGCCGCGACGACCCGCATGCCCACCGAGCACGGCGAGTACCAGGTCATCGCCTACGA
>Ga0070693_100000341_pt1 | contig 21257 bp, 19 predicted proteins | sample KBSK1103metaG_FD_65472 | JGI IMG/M metagenome (GOLD analysis project Ga0070693, IMG submission 65472) | Corn, switchgrass and miscanthus rhizosphere microbial communities from Kellogg Biological Station, Michigan, USA - KBS K1-10-3 metaG | ecosystem: Host-associated > Plants > Roots >...
ACGAGGGCTTCTGGGACTGCATGGACACCTACAAGGACGCCGTCGTGCTCAACGACCTGTGGGCTTCAGGCAGGACCCCTTGGCGCGCCTGCGCCACCGCATCCGATATTGACCACACCCTGACGGGGTCAATGTCGGATGCGGTGACGGGAGACCGCGCGTCGTGACCGTCCTCGTCACCGGAGCGCACGGGTTCGTCGCCTCCCACCTGGTCGCGGCGCTGCTGGAGCGCGGCGACGACGTCCGCGTGCTCGACCGGCCCGATCCGCGCACGGCCGACGTCGGCGGCCCGCGCCTGTCGGCGCTCGACCTGCTCGGGCTTCGGGAGGAGGTCGAGCTGGCGGAGGGCGACCTGCGCGACGCCGAGGCGGTCGCCGCCGCGGTCGCGGGCTGCGACTCGGTCTTCCACCTCGCGGCGCAGACGATCGTAAGCGTCGCCCGCCGCTCTCCGGCCGCGACCTTCGAGGTCAACGTGCGCGGCGCCTGGAACGCGTTCGAGGCATGTCGGGATCACGGGGCGGCGCGGGTCGTCTTCGCCTCTTCCGACAAGGCCTACGGCTCGAGCCCCGAGCTTCCCTACCGCGAGGACTTCCCGCTGCGCGCCGCCTATCCCTACGACGCGAGCAAGGCGGCCGCCGACGTGATCGCCCGCAGCTACGCGCACGCCTACGGGGTGCCGCTGGCGGTGACCCGCTTCGCCAACGTCTACGGCGGCGGCGACCTCAACTTCTCACGCTTGATCCCAGAGACCGTCGTCGCCGTCCTCGACGGCCGCCCGCCGGTGATCCGCTCCGACGGCAGCCCCGAGCGCGACTTCCTCCACGTCGATGACGCCGTCGCGGCGTACCTGGCGGTCGCCGCGGCCCTCGACGGTGAGGGGGCGAGGGGCGAGGCCTTCAACGCCGGCGGCGAGCGTCCGTACGCGGTGCGCGAGGTCGTCGAGGAGATCGCCGCCGCCGCGGGCGCCGGCATCGAGCCCGAATACCTCGGCGAGGGCACGCCCGACGGCGAGATCGACCGCCAGTACGTCGACTCGACCAAGCTGCGCGAGCTGACCGGCTGGCGCCCGGAGGTCGAGCTCGGCGACGGCCTGCGCCGGACGCTGGAGTGGTACGAGGCCCACCCACGGGCCAGGCCTGCGAAGCTGACGGCCTAGCCATGTGCGGGCGCTTCACGGTCACGGCCAAAGACTCGAAAACGATCGCCGACCGCTTCCAGGTCGAGCTCGAGAAGGCGCTGGAGCGCAACCGCTCCGGCGACGCGCCGGCGCCGACGAGGGAGCGGGCGAAGAAGGTCGAGTCGACCCTCGGCCGCTTCAACGTCGCGCCGACCCAGGAGGTGCTGACGGTGCGCTCCTCACCCGATCCCGAGGAGGCCGCCGCCGGCCTGCGCGAGGCGCGGCCGATGCGCTGGGGCCTGGTGCCGCGCTGGGCCAAGGACCTCAAAGTCGGCTACCGGATGATCAACGCCAAGGCCGAGAACCTGACCTCGAGCCGCGCCTACTCGCCGCTGGTCGGCAAGTTCCGCCACCGCTGCCTGATCGTCGCCGACGGCTTCTATGAGTGGATGAAGGCCGAGGACCCCAAGCAGCCGCGCCAGCCCTGGCGCTTCACGGTCGACGGCGGAGAACCCTTCGCCTTCGCCGGCCTCTGCACCCGCAAGGAGTGGGAGGACGCCGAGGACCGGGGGTTCGACGACGGCTGGCTCTACAGCTGCACGATCGTCACCACCACCCCGAACGCGGTCGTCGCCAAGGTGCACGACCGGATGCCGGCGATCCTGGCGACGCCTGAGGCCGAGGCCGCCTGGTTGCGGCCGGACCTCGACGTCGAGGACGCGATCGCCCTCTGCGGTCCGCTGCCCGCCTCGCGCATGGACGGCGCCCCGGCCAACCCGAAGCTGAACAAGGTCGGCAAAGGCAGCGAGGGCCCCGACCTCTTCGTCGCCCCGTCGTAGCAGACGTGCCACGAGTTGGGCACCCATATGGGCACCCAACTCGTGGCACGTCAGGCTTCGAGGCGGCCGGCGGTGGCGACGGCGGCCGAGCCGGTGGCGGTCTGCACTGTGCAGGAAACGCGCGCCCTGAGTTCGCCGGCCGTGCGCCAGAACGTGGCGAACCCGAGTTCCAGCGGCTGCTGCAGCGAGCCTTTGGGCAGGCCCCACTGCCATTCCTGAGAGTGGGTGTGGACCGGCATCCAGCTGACCACGACGCCGGGCAGGTCGGTGAACACTTCGAAGGCGTCCTCCATGTCCAGCGACGCGTATTCGGCTCCCTCGATCGGCAGCCTGACGCCGACGCTGCCGGGGACGTCCTGCTTGGTCAGGTTGTATTCGCCGCTGGAGCGGGGGAAGGCGCCGCGGCTGTTGACCGTGCGGCCGAGTTCGGCGCCCGGCCCGCCGGTCATCCGGCAGCGCACGCGCCCCTGTCCGACCGCCGAGTCCGGCGCGAGGCGCAGGACCGAGACCAGGCGATAGATCCGTTCGCCTTCGAGGTTGTCTTCGCTGGCCCGCATGCCGCCGTCCCTCAGCTGCATCGACCCCCCGCCGGGGATCGCCGCCACGCGCGAATCGGGGAGCGGCGCGTGCGCTGCCCATTCGACCGTGACCGAGCTGCCGCCGGAGCTGTCCGTCGCCAGCAGCGCCGCCGCCAGGGTCGCGATCAACCCCACCGCGATCACGATCAGCGCCCCCCGCGGGGGCCGGCTCTCGAGCACGTCGCCCATCGTCGGCGACAGTATTGGACGCGGGGGCGGAACGCGCCCGACAGGATTCGAACCTGTGGCCTTTCGCTCCGGAGGCGAACGCTCTATCCAGCTGAGCTACGGGCGCAGTCCGAGCCAGTCTAGACGTGAGCGGCCGGGCGGCTTCGCGTAGGCTCGCAGGCCGCATGGATCTATCGGTCGTATTCCTCGGCACCGGTGGCTCGGTGCCCTCGGCGCGGCGCTCGACGGCGAGCGTGCTGGTCGTGCGTGGCGGCACGCGGCTGCTGGTCGATTGCGGGGAAGGGACGCAGCGGCAGATGCAGCGCTCGCTGGGCCTGGTCCAGGTAGACGAGATCTACCTCACGCACTTCCACGCCGACCACATGCTCGGGCTGCCGGGGCTGCTCAAGACCTATGACCTGACCGGTCGCGAGGAGCCGCTGACGATCTACGGGCCGCGCGGGCTGCGGGGCCTCTTCGATGGGCTCGGCCGCCTGATCGGCCGCGTCGGCTACGGACTGGAGCTGGTCGAGCTCGACCCGGGCGATTCCGTGCCCCACGATGGCGCCCGGGTCGAGGCATTCGCGGCCGAACACAGCGTGCGCGCCAACGGCTACGTCCTGATCGAGGGGTCCCGACCCGGCCGCTTCGACCCGGAGGAGGCGAAGCGCCTCGGCGTGGCCGAAGGCCCCGCCTTCGCCGCCCTGCAGCGGGGTGAGCCGGTCGAGGGCAGCGCCGGGGCGGTCCGCCCGGAGCAGGTGCTGGGCGAGGCCCGCGGCGGTCGTATGGTGGCGATCACCGGCGACACCGCTCCCAGCCACGCGACGGTCGCCGCCGCGGCCGACGCCGACCTCCTCGTCCACGACGCCAGCTTCTCCGAGGAGGAGGCCCAGCGCGCCGCCGACACCGGCCACTCGACCGTCGGCCAGGCCGCCGCGGTCGCCCGCGAGGCCCACGCCAAGCTGCTCGCCCTCGTCCACATCTCCTCCCGCTATCACGTCGGCCAGGTTCTCGACGAGGCGCGCGAGGTCTTCGAGCCGACCCTGGCCCCGCGCGACTTCGACGTCGTCGAGATCCCCTTCCCGGAGCGCGGCGAGCCGTTTCTCGTGCCCAACGGGGCGCGTGAACGCGGTGAGCTCCAGTCCGAAATAGCGGACTAGGGATTCCCGGCCGCCTGTACCGCTGCTACGCTCACTCCGTCCTTTAACCAGGGTCCCGTGAGGCCCAGAAGGAGCAAAGTCAGCGGTGAACGAGAAGCTCGTGCTCGAGCACGACGACGTGCGGCGAACGCTCAAGCGGATCGCACACGAGATCGTCGAGAAGAACCCCGATGCGGGGAATCTGGCGATCGTCGGCATCCACACTCGCGGTGCCCTGCTCGCCCGTCGTCTCCACGCTCTGCTGCGGGAGCTGACCGGCGCGGACCTTCCGATCGGCGATCTCGACATCAGCTTTTACCGCGACGACCTTGGCGCCAAGGCCCCGGCCGATCAGCCGGTCGTCCACGCCTCGCACCTCGACTTCGACCCCTCGGGCAAAACCGTCGTCCTCGTCGACGACGTGCTCTTCACCGGCCGCACCGTCCGCGCCGCGGTCGACGCGCTCTTCGACTACGGCCGCCCGCGGCGCGTCCAGCTCGCGGTCCTCTGCGACCGCGGCCACCGCGAGCTGCCGATCCGCCCCGACTACGTCGGCAAGAACCTGCCGACGGCGCGCGAGGAGCGGGTCAACGTCCGCCTCGGGGAGCTCGACGGCGCCGACGAGGTGACGATCTCGGCTCCGGCGGAGGTCAGCGCATGAGGCACCTGCTCTCGATCGCGCAGCTCTCCCGCGCCGAGATCGAGGCGATCCTCGACCGTGCCGAGAGCTTCGCCGAGGTCGGCCGGCGCGACATCAAGAAGGTGCCGACGCTGCGCGGGCGCACCGTCGTCACCCTCTTCTACGAGTCGAGCACACGCACCAGTTCCTCCTTCGAGCTCGCCGCGAAGCGGCTCTCGGCTGACCTCGTCTCGGTCAAGGCGGCCGGCTCCTCGGTCGACAAGGGCGAGTCGCTGAAGGACACGGTCGCCACCCTCACCGCCTACGAACCGGCCGCGATCGTGATCCGCCACCCGCACGCCGGCGCCGCGCAGCTGGTTGCCGGCTGGGCCGACGCCGCCGTCGTCAACGCCGGCGACGGCAAGCACGAGCACCCGAGCCAGGCGCTGCTCGACGTCTACACCCTGCGACGCCGGCTCGGCTCGCTCGAGGGCAAGCGGATCTGGATCGTCGGCGACGTCCTGCACAGCCGCGTCGCCCGCTCGAACCTGATCGCCTTCAAGGCGATGGGCGCCGAGCTCACGGTCTGCGGGCCGCCGGCGCTGATCCCACGCGGTCTGCGGGAGCTCGGCTGCGAGGTGACCCACTCGCTCGACGACCTCGGCGAAGCCGACGTCGTCTACGCCCTGCGCCTGCAGCGCGAGCGCATGCGCGAGAGCTTCGTCCCCTCGCTGCGCGAGTACGCCGCCCACTTCCAGATCGACTCGCGCCGGCTCGGCCCGCGCCAGCTGCTGATGCATCCGGGGCCGGTCAACCGCGGCGTCGAGCTCTCCGGCGAGGCGATCGACTCGCCCCAGTCGCTGATCGCCGAGCAGGTCGCCTCCGGGCTGGTCGTGCGGATGGCGATCCTCTACGAGCTGCTCGCCGCCGGTGACGAGGAGCCGGCGCCCGCGGCCGGCAACGGCGCGACCCGCCCGACCCCGATAGGGCAGCCAGCGTGAGCGGCCCAATCGTCACGGTGATTGCCGGTCGTTCGAGTCCGGGGCGATTGGGCCGCGATCTGAAGGTTGTTCTATGAGCGCCACGCGAATGGAGATGCGCTCCGGGGAGAGCGCCGACCTCGTCCTGCGCGGCGCCACGGTGCTCGACCCGGCGGCGGGCATCGAGGGTCGGCACGACGTCGTCGTCCGCGAGGGCCGCATCGCCGAGCTCGCGGCACCCGGTGAGGCTGACGCGACCGGCCTGGAGGAGGTCGACGCCGAGGGCCTGCACGCCTTCCCGGCCTTCTTCGACCCCCACGTCCACCTGCGCACCCCCGGCCAGGAGCACAAGGAGGACGTCGAGACCGGCGCCCGCTCGGCCGCGGCCGGCGGCTACTGCGGCGTGCTCGCGATGGCCAACACCGACCCACCGGTCTCGGACCCCGCCGACGTCGAGGCGCTGCTCGCCGACGCCCGTTCCACCGCGGCGGTGCGGGTCGGCTTCCTCGCCACGGTGACGCGGGCGATGGCGGGGGAGGAGCTGACGGAGATGGTCTCCCTGCGCGAAGCCGGCGCGGCGGGCTTCAGCGACGACGGCCTGCCGGTCCGCGGCGCCCGCGTCCTGCGCCGCGCGCTTCAGTACCAGCGCCTCTGCGGGGGCACGATCGCCCTGCATGAGGAGGACCCCGAGCTCTCCGGCGAGGGCGTCATGCACGAGGGGCCGGTCTCCGCCGCGCTCGGCCTCGCCGGCGTCCCCTCGATCTCGGAGTCGACGACGATCGCGCGCGACGCCGCGATCGCCGGCTATGAGGGCGGTCGGATCCACGTTCAGCACCTCTCGGCCGTCGAGTCGGTCGAAGCGGTGCGCGCCGCCAAGGCCGCGGGCGTCGCGATCAGCTGCGAGGCCTCGCCCCACCATCTCTGCCTCACCGACGAGGCCGTGCGCAGCCTCGACCCGCGCCGCTTCAAGATGAACCCCCCGTTGCGCTCGGAGGCCGACCGGCTGGCGCTGATCGAGGGCCTGCTCGACGGCACGATCGACTGCGTCGCGACCGATCACGCCCCGCACGCCGCCGAGGAAAAGGAGGTCCCGTACGAGGAGGCGGCGATGGGAGTGACCGGCCTGGAGACCGCCTTCGCCGCCCTGCACACCCGCCTCGTCCTGCCTGGCACGATCGGCCTCGACCTCCTCGTCGAGAAGCTGGGTTCGGGCGCCGATCCCTTCGGGGTCGAGCGCTCCTCGCTCGCTCCCGGCAGCGAGGCCAACATCGCCCTCTGCGACCTCTCGGCCAGGTGGACCGTCGGCGAGGAGGGCTATGAGAGCCGCTCCTCCAACTCCTGGTGCGACGGCGAGGAGCTGACCGGCCGCGTGTTGATGACGTTGGCCGGCGGCCAGGTCGCCTATCGCCTGCGCTCCTTCAGCTTGGGTGTCGCATCATGAGCCCGTCACCCCTTCCGGTGCGCTTTATGCCACTTATGACCACACAAGGCGCACCGGAACGATGAGCGGCGAGGGATTCCTCTTGCTCGAGGACGGCGCGCGCTTCGACGGTGTGCCCTGTGGCGCCGGCGGCGCGGTCACCGGTGAGGTCGTCTTCAACACGGCGATGACCGGCTATCAGGAGTCGGTCACCGATCCTTCCTACGCCGGTCAGATCATCGTCTTCACCTATCCCCTGATCGGCAACTACGGGGTCTCGGCGGCGGCGATGGAGTCCGAAGCGGCGCACGCGCGCGGCGTCGTCATGCGCGACCCGAAGAACGGCGAGGACGTGGCGAGCGCCGAGGGCGGCTGGCTCGACTGGCTCGTCGACCGCGGGGTGCCGGCGATCGGTGGCGTCGACACCCGCGCCCTCGTCCGCCACATCCGCGACAAGGGCGCGATGCGCGGCGGCATCTTCCCGCCCGGCACCTCCGAGGCCGAGGCGCGCGAACGGGTCGACGCCGAGCCCTCGATGAGCGGCGCCGACCTCGCCCGCACGGTCACCCCCCCCGAGCCGGTGCGCTTCGCGGGCAGCGGCCCGCACGTCGTCGGCATCGACACCGGGATCAAGCTCAACATCGTGCGCCAGCTGCGCGAGCGCGACTGCCAGCTGACCCTGCTGCCCTGCGCGTCCTCCGCCGCGGAGGTGCTCGCCGAGGGCCCCGACGTGGTCTTCCTCGCCAACGGCCCCGGGGACCCCGCCGCCCTCGACTACGTCGTCGCCACCGTGCGCGAACTGGTCGGTCGCAAGCCGCTCTTCGGCATCTGCCTCGGCCACCAGCTGCTCTGCCGCGCGGTCGGCCTCGAGACCTTCAAGCTGCCCTTCGGGCATCGCGGCGCCAACCACCCGGTCAGGGATCTGGCCACGGGCCGCATCGACATCACCTCGCAGAACCACGGCTTCGCCGTGCGGGGGCCCGGGGGAGAGCCGCGGATCGAGGCCGACGAGCCGGTCCGCTGGGAGACGGACTTCGGCGCCGCCGAGCTCTCCCACCTCAACCTCTACGACCGCACGGTCGAGGGCCTGGTGCTGCGCGACGTCGCCGCCGCGACCGTCCAGTACCACCCGGAGGCCGGCCCCGGCCCGCACGACGCCCGCCATCTCTTCGACTCGTTCCTCGAATTGGCCCATGCCTAAGCGCACCGACATCGAGAAGATCCTGCTGATCGGCTCGGGGCCGATCGTGATCGGGCAGGCCGCCGAGTTCGACTACTCCGGCGTGCAGGCCTGCAAGGTGCTGCTCGAGGAGGGCTACGAGGTCGTGCTCGTCAACTCCAACCCGGCGACGATCATGACCGATCCCGAGTTCGCCAGCGCCACCTACGTCGAGCCGCTGCTTCCCGGCCCGGTGGCGCGGATCATCGAGAAGGAGCGACCCGACGCCCTGCTGCCGACCCTCGGCGGCCAGACCGCGCTCAATCTGGCGATGGCGCTGCGGGAGGACGGCACGCTGGAGCGCTTCGGGGTCGAGCTGATCGGCGCCGACGCGGCCGCGATCCGTCGCGCCGAGGACCGCGAGGAGTTCCGCCGCACGATGACCGACGCCGGCCTGCGCATCCCCTGGTCGATGACCGTCGAAAGCCTCGGCGAGGTCGACGCGGCGCTCGCCGACGGCCGGATCACGCTGCCCGCGATCGTCCGTCCCGCCTTCACGCTCGGCGGTCAGGGCGGCGGCGTCGGGAGAACCGAGACCGAGCTGCGCCAGGTCGTCTCCGAGGGTCTCGCGGCCAGCCCGATCAACCAGGTCCTAGTCGAGGAGTCGGTGATCGGCTGGGGCGAGTTCGAGCTCGAGGTGATGCGCGACCGCAACGGCAACGCCGTGATCATCTGCTCGATCGAGAACGTCGACCCGATGGGGGTCCACACCGGCGACTCGGTGACCGTCGCCCCCGCCCAGACCCTGACCGACCCCCTCTACCAGGAGCTGCGCGACCAGGCGCTGGCCGTGATCCGCGCCGTCGGGGTCGAGACCGGCGGCTCCAACGTCCAGTTCGCGGTCGACCCGCGGAGCGGCGAGATCGTCGTGATCGAGATGAACCCGCGCGTCTCGCGCTCCTCGGCTCTGGCCTCGAAGGCGACCGGTTTCCCAATCGCGAAGATGGCCGCCAAGCTGGCGGTCGGCTACGCCCTGGAGGAGATCCCCAACGACATCACGCAAAAGACGATGGCCTGCTTCGAGCCGACGATCGACTACGTGGTGACGAAGATCCCGCGTTTCGCCTTCGAGAAGTTCCCCGGCACCGAGGGCCGGCTCTCGACCCACATGCAGAGCGTCGGCGAGGTGATGTCGATCGGCCGCACCTTCCGCGAGTCCTTCGCCAAGGCGATGCGCTCGCGCGAGCTCGACGCCGCGGCGGAGATCCCCGCCGCGGACGAGGATCTGCTGGCGGCGCTGGAGAAGCCCTGTCCGGAGCGCTTCGACCTCATCCTCGCGGCATTCGAGCGCGGCCTCGCGGTCGAGGCGGTCCACGAGCGCTGCCTCGTCGATCCCTGGTTCCTGCGCGAGCTGAGAGCGCTGGCGCTCGAGGGCGACGGCACCGACGGGCTTGCCCGCACCTACAAGTCGGTCGACACCTGCGCCGCCGAGTTCGAGGCGGCCACCCCGTACTACTACTCCGCGCACGAGCGGCCCTCGGCGGGCGCGCCCGCCTCGGAGATCCGCCGCGGCGAACGTGACTCCGTCGTCATCCTTGGCGCCGGGCCGAACCGGATCGGCCAGGGGATCGAGTTCGACTACTGCTGCGTGCACGCCGCGATGACGGCGCGCGAGCTCGACCGCGACGCGGTGATGGTCAACTGCAATCCCGAGACGGTCTCGACCGACTACGACACCTCCGACCGCCTCTACTTCGAGCCGCTGACGGCGGAGGACGTGCTCGCCGTCTGCGAGCAGGAGCGGCCCGAGGGCGTGATCGTCCAGTTCGGCGGCCAGACGCCGCTGAAGCTGGCCCGCGCCCTGGAGGAGGCGGGCGTGCCGCTGCTCGGCACCCCGGTCGATGCGATCGACCTGGCCGAGGACCGCGGTCGCTTCGGCGCCCTGCTGCGCGAGCTCGGGGTCAAGCACCCGCCCTACGGCACCGCGCTCTCCGCCGGGGAGGCCGCGACGATCGCCGAGCAGGTCGGCTTCCCGCTGCTGGTCCGACCCTCCTACGTGCTCGGCGGGCGGGCGATGGAGATCTGCTACTCGACCGAGGATCTCGGCGCCTACCTGGCGGCCAAAGTCAAGGCCGACCAGGAGCACCCGCTGCTGCTCGACCGCTTCCTCGAGAACGCGATCGAGGTCGACGTCGACGCGCTCGCCGACGGGGCCGACGTCCACGTCGCCGGGATCATGCAGCACGTCGAGGAGGCCGGCGTGCACTCCGGCGACTCGGCCTGCGTGCTGCCGCCGATGAGCCTCGGCGAGGAGATGCTCGACGAGATCCGGGCGACGACGAAGCGGATCGCGCTCGAGCTCGGAGTGGTCGGGCTGATCAACGTCCAGTACGGAGTTGCCGGCGGCGAGCTCTACGTGATCGAGGCCAACCCACGCGCCTCGCGCACGGTTCCCTTCGTCTCCAAGGCGACCGGAGTGCCGCTGGCCAAGGTCGCGGCGCGCCTGATGCTGGGCGAGAGCCTCGCCGACCAGGAGCTGCGCGAGCCCCCCACCGGGGTGGTCAGCGTCAAGGAGGCGGTGCTGCCCTTCGCCCGCTTCGCCGGCGCCGACTCGGTGCTAGGCCCGGAGATGAAGAGCACCGGCGAGGTGATGGGGATCGCCGCCGACTTCCCGACCGCCTTCGGCAAGGCGCAGGCGGCGGCGGGCGTCTCGCTGCCGACCGGCGGGTCGGTCTTCATCACTGTCACCGACACCGACAAGCCGGCGGCGACGCAGATCGCCGCCCGCTTCCACGACCTCGGCTTCGAGCTCATCGCCACCGGCGGCACCGCGCAGGCGATCTCCTCGATGGGCGTGCCGGTGACGCCGATCAACAAGATCGCCGAGGGCTCGCCCCACGTCGTCGACCTGATCCGCGAGCGTCGCTGCGACCTCGTGATCAACACCCCGACCGGCTCCGGCGCCCGCGCCGACGGCTACGAGATCCGCACCGCCGCCGTGCGCCACGGCATCCCCTGCGTGACGACGATGACCGGCGCCACCGCCGCCGTGCGCGCGATCGCCGCCAAGATCGAGGGCGACTCCGGCGTCCGCTCGCTGCAGGAGATCCACGGGATCGAGCGGGCGAAGCAGGCGCGATGACGGCCCCGTTCGGCCGCCGCCTCCGCGAGGTGTCCCGCAACGAGGCGTCGGGTGGCTACCAACTCTTCTCTCTGGTTGACGAGGAAGGCCCCGAGCCCCGTCCCGGCCAGTTCTACATGCTGGCCACGGAGAGCCACTGGGAGCAGTCCGGCGAGCGCCCTTTCCTCCCACGCGCCCTCTCGGTCGCCGAAACCGCTCCGGCGGCCGACGGGGTTCGGCTCGACTTCCTGATCGAGGGCATCGGCCCCGGCACCGACCGCCTCTGCGAGCTGGAGGTGGGCGAGAACGTTTGGGTCAACGGCCCGCTCGGCAACGCTTTCTCCGCGCCAAAGGAGCTTTCTTCGGACGCGGCCGGAGCGATCTTGGTCGGCGGCGGCATAGGAATTGCTCCCCTGGCAACCCTGCGGCGGCACTTCGCCGCGAAGAACATCCCCACCCGCGTCCTGCTCGGCTTCCGCGACGAGGCCCACTCGGGCGGGCTCGACGACCTCTTCGCCTGCTGCGAGGTCCGGCTGGCGTTCGAGGACGGCCATCGAGGCCACGAGGGCTACGTCACCGACCTGCTCACCCAGATGCTCGAAGGCGACGACGCACGCTTCGCCGTTGTCTACGCATGCGGCCCACCGCCGATGCTCGACGCCGTCGCCGCTCTTTGCGCCGACGCCGACGTCTCCTGCGAGTTGGCCATGGAGTCCCCCATGGCCTGTGGCTACGGAGCCTGCTTCGGCTGCGCGGTGCCGAGGGGGGACGGCACGTACGCGCGGTTGTGTGTGGAGGGTCCGGTGGTGGAGGGGGGACGCGGGGGGTCGTCCGCCGGTTGCTGGGTTTTTCGCCAGGAAAGTTCCACGCCCCTGGGCCGGAGCTCGGGCGATAAACGAGACGCCGCGCCCTCTGGACGACCCCCCGCGTCCCCTGCCACCTCGGGCGCCTCTGTCTCGTTTTGCGGGATAGAGCTGGGTCATCCGGTGATCAACGCGTCGGGAACCTTCGACGCGATCGCGGCGCACAGGGTCTACGGAGACGCGCTTCTCGATCAATTCCCCTTCAGCGCTTTCGTCTCGAAGACGATCACGCCGGAGCCGCGGGCGGGGAACGAGCCGCAGCGGATCTGGGAGACGCCGGCCGGGATGATCAATTCGATCGGGCTGCCGAACAAGGGTCTGGAGGGGTTCCTCGGGGAGGACTTGCCCCAATTGGCGGAATTGCCGGTTCCCCTGATCGTCTCCGTGATGGGGACGAGCCACGAGGAGTTCGCCAGGCTCGTGCGGGGCGTGGGGGAGAGGGACGAGGTAGCCGCGATTGAGCTCAACGTGTCCTGCCCCAACGTGCACTCCGGCCTGATCGTTGGCGAGCAGCCGAGCGAGGCGGAGGCGCTGGTCGAGGCGCTGCGGCCGCTGACGGAGAAGCCGCTGATCGTGAAGCTGACTCCTAATGTCGCGAATCCCGCTGACGTGGCGGTCGCGGTGGAGCAGGGTGGTGCGGACGCTGTGTCGCTGGTCAACACGCTGAAGGCGAGTGCGATCGACCCGGCGACTGGCGAGCCGGGTATCGCGGCCGGGCACGGCGGGCTTTCGGGGCCGGCTATCCGGCCGATCGCCGTGGCCCAGGTTCGGGCGGTCTCCGCCGCGGTGCGGATCCCGATAATCGGCATGGGCGGCGTCTCGAGCGGGGCCGACGCGGCGGAGCTGATCGCGGCGGGGGCGACGCTCGTGGCGGTCGGGACCGAGAGCTTTCGCGATCCGCGGGCCGGCGCCCGCGTTGCGCACGAGCTTGCCGGAGCGCTCAAGGTGGATCGAAGCGGCACTCCGGTCCGGTCCAGTTCCTGAACCTCGACCGGAGGTTGAGGTGAATTTGGGCTGAAATGGCCCGGGGGCCCTTGCACCTGCGCAAGCCGCGGCTATACTCGCCGCCCACATGGCCACCTCAGTCAAGACCTCCGCCGCCACCCCGGAGCGTTCCCTGGGCCAGCGGATGGACGCGCTGAAACGGGCCAACGACATCCGCACGGCCAGGGCAAAGCTGAAGAAGGACCTGAAGGCGGGGAAAGCCAACATCCACACCCTGCTGCTGGACCCCCCCGACTACCTGCTCACCGCGAAGGTCTTCGACATGCTCCTCGCGGTGCCCAAGTACGGTCGGGTGAAGACGAACAGGATCCTCAACCAGTGCCGGATCTCGCCGTCGAAGACGATCGGCGGTCTGTCCGAGAGGCAGCGGGCGGAGTTGGTTTCCCAACTCCGCCGATAGCCGAGTCAGTATTCCCGGCCGCATGGCCAAGGTCTTCGTAATCACCGGCCCGTCGGGGGTCGGCAAGGGCACGCTGATCGCTCGCCTCCTCGATGAGGTGCCAGGTCTCGAGCTCTCGATATCGGCGACCACCCGCGAGCCGCGCGAGGGGGAGGTCGACGGGCGCGATTACCACTTCCTCACGCCGGAGGAGTTCGACCGCCGGATCGAGGCCGAGGACTTCCTCGAGTTCGCCACCTACAGCGGCAACCTCTACGGCACCCTGCGCTCCGAGGTCCGCCGCCGGCTCGAGCAGGGCCACTCGGTCGTGCTCGAGATCGAGGTGCAGGGCGCGCGCCAGGTGCGCGCCGCGATGCGCGAGTCCGTCCAGGTTTTCATCGCCCCGCCCGACCCGGTGGCCCTGCGCCACCGGCTCGAGTCGCGCGGGACCGACAGCATCGAGGCGATCGACGCCCGGCTCGAGGTCGCCGAGCAGGAGCTTACCGCCCAGGACGAGTTCGCCCACAGGATCGTCAACGACGACCTCGAGCGGGCCGCCAGCGAGCTGGCAGGGATCGTGCGCGCCGAGCTCGGCTCATCACTAGACTCCGGGCCCAGATGATCAAACCACGCGTTGACAAGCTCCTCGAGCACACCGACTCCCACTACGCAGCCGTCGTCGTCGCAGCCAAGCGCGCGCGGCAGATCAACAGCTACTACCACAGCCTCGGCGAGGGCAGCTTCGGCGAGTACCCGCCCCCGATGGTGGATGTACCCGGCGATGGCAACTACCTCTCGATCGCCCTCGAGGAGGTCGCCGAGGGCAAGCTCAAATACGAGTACCGCGCCTAGGCGCAGGCCGGCGCGGCCAGACGGAGGCCCGGATGGCCAGGATTCTTCTCGGAGTGAGCGGTGGCATCGCCGCCTACAAGGCGCTCGAGCTGGCGCGCCTGGCGACGAAGGCCGGCCACGGGGTCCGCGTGCTGATGACCGAGGGCGCGACCCGGTTCGTCGGCGTCGCCTCCTTCGAGGGAATCGTCGGCGCGCCCGTCCTGCGCTCCGAGTTCGAGCGCGATCCGATGCGCGGCGCCTTCCCGGGCGAGCCCGCGCCCGAGCACGACCCGATCGGCCACCTCGAGCTGGTCGCCAACTGCGACGCCTACCTGGTCGCCCCCGCCTCGGCCAACACGGTGGCCAAGCTGGCCGCGGGGACGGCCGACTCGATGGTCACCACCTCCTTCCTCGCCTGCACGGCGCCACGCCTCGTCGCTCCGGCGATGAACGACCGCATGTACGCCGACGCGGCGACGCGGGCCAACCTGGCGCTCCTGCGTGAGCGCGGCGTGACGGTGATCGAGCCCGACGAGGGCGCCCTCGCCTCGCGCGGCGAGCGCGGCAAGGGCCGCCTGCCCGACCCCGCCCGCCTTCTAGCGCTGATCGAAGCGGAGCTGCCCCTCGGCAACCGCCCCTGGGACGGCCTGCGGGTGCTGGTCACGGCGGGGGGCACCCGCGAGCCGCTCGACTCGGTCCGCTTCCTGGGCAACCGCTCGAGCGGCCGCATGGGCATCGCCCTCGCCGCCGCCGCCGCCCGCCGTGGGGCGGACGTCAGCCTGATCTGCGCCAACGTCGCCCTCGCCGAGCCTCCCGGCGTCCACCGCATCGACGTTGAGACGACCGCGGAGCTCGCCGAAGCCGCCCAAGCCGAGTTCCCAACCGCCGACGTCCTCCTCATGGCCGCCGCCCCCGCCGACTTCCGCCCCGCCGACGTCGCCCCCGGCAAGCTCACCCGTGACGCGTCCCTAGATGTTCACCTCGAACCCACCGAAGACATCCTCGCCAGCCTTACCGCCACCCGCCGCGCCGACCAAACCGTCGTCGCCTTCGCCGCCGAAGCCGGCGAAAACGTCGACCGGGCGAAGGAGAAGCTGACGCGCAAGGGAGCCGACCTCATGGTCCTCAACGACATCTCGAACCCCGAAGTCGGCTTCGAGTCCCAGGAAAACGCCATAACCCTGATCGACTCAGCGAGCGAAACCCCCGTCCCACAAGCTCCCAAGGACGCCATCGCGGACGAAATCCTGAACCGAGTAACCGCGCTCCGTGAGGAGGGACGGGAATCCTCTCGAACGGGCGGATACTCAAAACACCGGCCTGACTAGGCCGGTGTTTGTCCGGGCGAGAGGATTCCCGTCCCTCCCTCATCAGGGCGCGAGCTATACTCGCTTCACGCTTTTTCGATACGTGATTCGTATGAGAAGTGGGCCTGGCCCACTTTTTTTTCGCCCTCGAGCCAATGCAAGACCTCCAGCAAGACATCCAGCAACAGCTCAGCGAGCTCGATGCCGAGATCGAGCTGGTCGCGCTAGAGCAGCCGACCAAGGAAGCGCTGCGCCTCTTCATCGACTACCCGACCGGAGTCGACCTGGCGCTCTGCGAGCGGGTGACGAGGCACCTCAACCACCTGCGCGCCGAGTACTCGCTGGAGGTCTCCTCGCCCGGCCCCAGGTACGGCAAAAAGGAGAACTCGTGAGCAAGGAGATCGTCGACGCGGTACGAGCACTGGAGCAGGAGAAGGGGATCTCCGCCGACACGCTGATGGACGCGCTCGCCGACGCCCTGCTCTCGGCCTACAAGAAGACGCCGGGGGCGGCCAAATACGCGCGCGTCGACCTCGACCACGAGACCGGCGACTTCCGCGTCTTCGAGCTGATCCTGCCGCCGGAGCTGGAGGAGAAGCTGCTCGCCGAGGCGGCCGAGGCCCAGGAGGCCGAAGAGCGCGAGATCGACCCCGAGACCGGCGAGCTGCGCGAGCCCGAGGACCCCGAGCTCGACCCGGAGATGATCGCCCCCTACGAGGACCAGATCTCCACCCGCGACGTCACCCCCGACGACTTCGGCCGGATCGCCGCCCAGACCGCCAAGCAGGTGATCCTGCAGCGGATCCGCGAGGCCGAACGGATGATGATGTTCGAGGAGTACCAGGACCGGGTCGGCGAGCTGATCACCGGGATCATCCAGCAGTCCGACAAGCGCTACACGCTCGTGCAGCTGCGCGAGCGGGTCGAGGCGCTGCTGCCCAAGTCCGAGCAGGTCTACAACGAGCGCTACGACCACGGCATGCGGGTCAAGGCCGTGATCACCGACGTCTCCGACTCGACCAAAGGCCCGGCGATCGTCGTCTCGCGCCGCAGCTCGGAGCTGATCAAGAAGCTGTTCGAAATGGAGGTTCCGGAGATCGCCGACAAGCTGGTCGAGATCGTCGGCGTCGCCCGCGAGCCCGGCTACCGCTCGAAGATCGCGGTGGTCTCCCACGCCGACGGGGTCGACCCCGTCGGCGCCTGCGTGGGCCCGCGCGGCTCGCGGGTGCGGATGGTCGTCTCCGAGCTGCGCGGCGAGAAGATCGACATCATCCCCTTCAACGAGGAGCCGGCTCGCTTCGTCGCCAAGGCGCTCTCGCCGGCGCGCGTGCGCGAGGTGATCGTCGACGACGAGGAGCGCCAGGCGACCGTGATCGTTCCCGACGACCAGCTCTCGCTGGCGATCGGCCGCGACGGCCAGAACGCCCGCCTCGCCGCCCGTCTCACCGGCTGGCGCGTAGACATCAAATCGGAGACCGAGTTCGCCGCCGAAGAGGTGGTCGAGGACTACGAGGGCGAAGAGGCCTTCGACGGGCGCTGCATGGCGCTGCTGACGACCGGCCGGCGCTGCCCGAACGCGGCGATCGGCGGCTCGACCTACTGCGGCCTGCCCCAGCATCAGGCGCTGAGCCGCTTCGACACCAACCAGATGGCCGTGCTCGGCCCGGTGGCCGAGGCCGAGGTGGAGATCCTGGCCGATCCGGATGCGGATCAGGGGCAGATCGACGAGATCGTTGCCAGGGCCGAAGCCGAGTTCGTCGAGGACGCGGAGGCACCCCAGGACGATGCTGATCAGCCCGCGGGTCCTGTCGTCGGGGATGGCGAGTCGTCCTCGCAAGCCGCGGGCGACTCCCCATCCCCGACACCACCCGCGGGAGATGAGGATGGCGCCCAGGGTGAGACCGCTGACGAACTCGCCGAGGAGCCCGCTGATGAGAGCGAAGCTTCCGACTCTGGGAGCGAGGAAACTGTTTCGGAGGCAGAGCAGGCTTAGTGGCTAAGAAGCGGGTTCACGAGATCGCGAAAGCGAAAGGGGTCGAGAGCAAGGAGCTCCTGGCTGCCTTGAAGCGGGCCGGAGTCGACGTGAAAACCGCTTCGTCGAGCGTCGACGAGGCGGTCGCGACGAAGGCGCTCGACGGCGACGGGGCGGCTCCGGCCGCGGCGAAGGAGGCGCCGAAGCCCGCGGCCAAGGCCGAGGCGCCGGCGAAAGCGGCCGGCGCCGCGGCGCCGAAATCCGCCGCGCCGGCTACGGAGGCGCCGAAGCCGACCGCCAAGCCAGCACCTAAGCCGCTGCAGGCCTCGAAGGCGCCGGTGCGGGCGCCCGAGCGGAAACCGGCTGCCAGCGGGGGCGGGGCGACGCCGAAAAAGCGCCGCGTCGTGATCGATTCGCAGGCCGCCCGCCGCGACCAGATGGGCGGGCCTCCGCCGCAGCGCCCGCCGCGCCGCCGGGGCGGCCGCCGCCGCCGCCCGCTGCTGGAGGAGCCGCCGCCCAAAGTCGAGGCGGCGGAGCCCGAGGCGACCACCGTCCCCTCCGGAGCGACCGTGCGCGAGGTCGCCGAGCTGCTCGGCCTCGGCAGCGCCGAGGTGATCAAGAAGCTGATGACGATGGGGGAGATGGCGACCCTGACCCAGACCCTCACCGACGAGTCGATCAAGGCGATCGCCGACGAGTACGACCGCAAGATCGAGATCGTGACCGCCGCCGAGGAGGAGCCCGAGGCCCCCGCCTTCGAGGACAGCGCCGAGGAGCTGGTCGACCGCCCGCCGGTGGTGACGATCATGGGTCACGTCGACCACGGCAAGACCTCGCTGCTCGACGCGATTCGCGAGACCGAGGTGGCCGCCGGCGAGGCGGGCGGCATCACCCAGCACATCGGCGCCTACCAGGTCCACCACGACGCGAGGACGATCACCTTCCTCGACACGCCGGGCCACGCCGCCTTCACGGCGATGCGCGCCCGCGGCGCCAAGGTCACCGACGTCGCGGTGGTGGTCGTCGCCGCCGACGACGGGGTGATGCCGCAGACCAAGGAGGCGATCGACCACGCGCGCGCCGCCGACGTGCCGATCCTGATCGCGGTCAACAAGATCGACAAGGAGGGCGCGCAGCCCGACCGCGTGCGCAACGAGCTCGCCGCCGACGGGCTGACGCCCGAGGACTGGGGCGGCGAGACCGTCTACTGCGACGTCTCGGCCAAGACCCACGAAGGCCTCGACAACCTGCTCGACATGATCCTGCTCGTCACCGAGCTCGAGGAGCTCGGCGCCAACCCCGACGCGCCCGCGTCGGGCACCGTGGTCGAGTCCCAGCTCGACCCGGGCCGCGGCCCGGTGGTCACGATCCTGGTTCAGCGTGGCACGCTGAAGGTCGGTGACTCGCTGGTCGCCGGGCCGCAGTGGGGGCGCGTGCGCGCGATGCAGGACTTCATGGGAGCGCGGGTGCAGGCCGCGGGGCCCGGGATGCCCGTCGAGGTGCTCGGCTTCGACGGCGTCTGCGACGCGGGCGAGTTCGTGCGCGCGGTCGAGAACGACCGCCGCGCCCGCCAGCTTGCCCAGGAGCGCGGAAACCGCCTCAAGACCGAGGCGCTGGCCCGCCGCCAGGCGCGCAAGGTCAGCCTCGAGGAGGTCTTCTCCCGCGTCCAGGAGGGCGAGATCAAGGAGCTCAACATCGTCCTCAAGGCCGACGTCGCCGGCTCGCTCGAGGCACTCCAGGACGAGATCGCCAAGGTGCCGCAGGAGCAGGTCGGGATCAACATCATCCACTCGCAGACCGGCGGCATCAACGAGTCCGACGTGATGCTGGCCTCGGCCTCGGATGCGATCGTGATCGGCTTCAACGTGCGCCCGCTGGCCGACGCCCGCCGCGCCGCCGAGCGCGAGGGCGTCGACGTCCGCACCTACTCGGTGATCTACAAAGTCACCGAAGACCTGCGCAACGCGATGGAGGGGATGCTGGAGGCGGTCGAGGTCGAGGAGACGCTCGGCGAGGCCGAGGTCAAGCAGACCTTCAAGGCCTCGAAGGTCGGCCGCATCGCCGGCTGCCTGGTCAGCGACGGCCGGGTCACGCGTGACGCCAGCGTCCGCCTGATCCGCGAGGGCACGGTGATCTGGGACGGCGTGCTCGGCTCCCTGCGCCGCTTCAAAGACAACGTTCAGGAGGTCGAGGAGGGCCAGGAGTGCGGGATCGTGCTCGAGGGCTACGCCGACGTCAAGGAGGGCGACGTGCTCGAGTTCTTCAAGACGAAGCAGGTCGAGCAGACGCTGGAGTAGCATGGCCACGCCTCGCATGCGCCGCATCAACGAGGTGCTCCGCGAGGTGATCGGCGCCGCCATCTCCGAGTTGAGCGATCCGCGCATCGGCTTCGTAACCGTGACCTCGGTCGAGACCAGCCCAGACCTCCGCGCCGCCAGGGTGCATGTCAGCGTGCTCGGCTCCGCCGAGGAGCGCGAGCGGACCCTGGCCGGGTTGCGCTCCTCCCACGGCGTGCTGCAGTCGAGGATCGCGGCCGAGACGCGGATGAAGCGCACGCCGACGCTGACCTTCGCCTACGACGAGACGGTCGAGCAGGGGATGCGGATCTCGAAGCTTCTGGAGGACGAGGATGACTGACGCGGCGACCACGGCGAGCGTCGGCGAGCTCGCCGCCGTCCTGCGCGAGCGCGACCGCTTCCTGCTCACCGCCCACGAGGGTCCCGACGGCGACGCGCTCGGCTCGCTGCTCGGCATGCACCACCTGCTTCGCCAGCTCGGCAAGGACTCGCTGATGTTCCTGGCGGCGAAGGAGTTCCCGCTGCCGATCGAGTACCGCTTCCTGCCGCTGGAGGAGGTCTTCCACGAGGCGCCGGCCGACATGGCCGACCGCACGGTCGTCTTCCTCGACTGCGGCAACATCGATCGCATGCCGGTCGAGTTCCTCACCGACGGGGACAACTTCCGGATCAACGTCGACCACCACCACGACAACACGCTGTTCGGCGACGTCAACCTGCTCGACACCGAGGCTTCGAGCACGGCCGAGATCGTCTACGAGCTGGCGATCGCGCTCGGCGTCGAGATCACCGCGGAGATCGCCTCCGCGCTCTACGTCGGCCTGGTCACCGACACCGGCAAGTTCATGTACGAGAACACCGACGCGCGTACGCACCGGATCGCGGCCGAGCTGATCGAGGCCGGCGTCGACGTCGACGACACCTACCGGCGGCTCTACGAGCACGTTCCGGTCGAGAAGCTGCGTTTGCTCTCCCGCGCCCTGGAGGGCGTCAGGCGCTATTGCTCGGAGCGGCTCGTCGTCGCCTACATCACCGAGGCCGACTACGAGGCGACCGGTGCGGGCGAGGAGATGACGGAGGGCATCATCGACCACCTGCGCGCGATCGAGGGCACGCTGGTGGCGGCGCTCGTGCGCGACCTCGGCGATCGCGGCCGGGCCGCGCGCAAGGTCAGCCTGCGCTCCAGCGGCGGCGAGGTGGACGTCTCGGCGATCGCCCGCAAACACGGCGGCGGCGGGCACAAGCGCGCCGCGGGCTTCTCCACCGACCTGGAGCTGGACGAGCTGGTCTCGCTTCTCCGCGGGGCAGTCACCGCTCAGCTCGACGCCTGACGATGACGGCGAGCGGCGAGGGCGCGGTGCTGCTCTGCGACAAGCCGGCCGGGATAACCTCGCATGCGATGGTGGTGCGGATACGGCGGGAACGCGGCTGCAAGGCGGGGCACGCCGGCACCCTCGACCCCT
>Ga0070693_100000344_pt1 | contig 21170 bp, 19 predicted proteins | sample KBSK1103metaG_FD_65472 | JGI IMG/M metagenome (GOLD analysis project Ga0070693, IMG submission 65472) | Corn, switchgrass and miscanthus rhizosphere microbial communities from Kellogg Biological Station, Michigan, USA - KBS K1-10-3 metaG | ecosystem: Host-associated > Plants > Roots >...
TCGCTCGATTTTGCCGCTGGCATCGAATTACGGTACCACACGGATTCGATCCGCGAGCAACACGTGTTCCTCTAAATATTCTGTCTGAGTGCCTTTTGTGCGCATCTGTGGCTTGGTTTATGATGCTACGTTCCATTTTTGACACCGGGAAACGAGATCCATAATGAGTCAATCCCAACCAGCGGTTGCGCAAGTTTCAGGTATTCCACTCACCACACTTTCTGAAGACGAGACGATGTTTCGCGCCAGCGTGCGCGAATTTGCCGAGGGCGAGATCCGCCCGCGCGTCGAGCACATGGACGAGGCGGCCAAACTCGATCCGGCAATCATCAAGCAATGCTTCGATCTCGGGTTGATGGGAATCGAAACGCCCGAGGAATTCGGAGGAGCCGGCGCGAACTTCTTCACAGCGATTCTCGCGGTCGAAGAGCTCTCGCGCGTCGATGCGTCGGTCGGAGTTTTTGTCGACGTGCAAAACACGCTCGTCAACAACGCTTTCATTCGCTGGGGCACGCCGGAACAGAAACAGAAGTACCTGACCAAACTCGCAGCCGGCACCGTCGGCGCTTACGCGCTGAGCGAACCGGGTTCAGGCTCCGACGCGTTTGCGATGCAGACGCGCGCGGTCGAGAACGGCGATCATTACGTGCTCAACGGCCGCAAGCTCTGGATCACAAACGGAATCGAAGCCGAGATCTTCGTCTTGTTTGCGAATGCGAATCCGGAGGCCGGATATCGAGGCATCACGGCTTTCATCGTCGAAAAGAGCTTCCCGGGTTTTTCGATCGGAAAGAAGGAAAACAAGCTCGGTATCCGCGCGTCGTCGACGGTCGAGTTGATACTTGAAGACTGCAAGGTGCCGAAGGAGAACGTGCTCGGCGAGCCGGGCAAGGGCTACAAGATCTCGATCGAAACGTTGAATGAGGGACGCATCGGCATTGGCGCGCAAATGATCGGTATCGCGGCGGGCGCGCTCGAGAGTGCACTGCGCTACACGGCGGAACGCCAACAGTTCGGAAAGTCGATCAACCAGTTTCAGGGAGTTCAATTTCAATTGGCGGAGATGGCGACCGAGCTGGAAGCCGCGCGCCTGATGGTTTACAACGCCGCGCGCATGAAAGACGCAGGCGTGAATTTCGTGAAGGAAGCGGCGATGGCGAAACTCTACTCGTCGCGTGTCGCCGAGCGCGTGAGTTCGAAAGCGATCGAGTTGTACGGCGGTTACGGATACGTGAAAGACTATCCGGTTGAAAAATACTGGCGCGATTCGAAGATCGGTGCGATCTACGAAGGCACCTCGAACATGCAACTGCAAACGATCGCGAAGCTGATTATCGGAAAATGAATTCTCGCATCGACATATTCGAGCAGATGCTCGCGAGCGATCCCGGAAACACGGCGGTGCTTTTCGGGCTGGCAAAGGAATACGAGAAGGCTGGCCGCGACGACAAGTTGATCGAAACGCTCAATCGTTACCTGGACGCCTCCGAAGACGAAGGCAATGCGTTCGGCATGTTGGCCGGTGCTTACGAGCGCACTGGCCAGAGAGACAAAGCACGCGAAGCTTACGAGCGCGGCATCGAAACAGCACAGCGCCATGGGCATCCGGGCATGGCCGAAGAGTATCGAATGATTCTGGCTGGCAATTATGAATGACACTAAAGTACTGAAACTGGTCCGCAAAACTGACTCAACTGAACCCGAGACGCCGGAACAGGAAGCCGAGATGGGCATGGCGCCTGGTCCAACCTCCGTGCCGATGAAACCAGCAGCCGCGCCAGAGCCGCAGAGATCGACACCAAAACCAGTTGCCGCGACTGCACCGCAACGTGCTGCCGAACCACGTACTCAGGATTTGCCAGATCGGAAGTTGCTGATCGAGATGTATCGCACGATGTATCTCTCGCGGCGTATCGACGATAAAGAGATTCAGCTCAAGGGACAAAACAAAATCTTCTTTCAGATCAGCGGTGCAGGTCACGAGGCGGTGCTGGTTGCGGCCGGCGTGGTCTTGAAGCCTGGTTATGATTGGTTTTATCCGTACTATCGCGATCGCGCGCTTTGTTTGCAGCTCGGTATGACGCCTCTCGAGATGTTCCTCTCGGCCGTCGGCGCTGAGGCCGATCCAAACTCACACGGGCGCCAGATGCCTTCGCACTGGGGTCACAAAAAACTGAACATCGTTTCGCAGTCGTCGCCGACCGGAACGCAACTACTCCAGGCCGTCGGGTGTGCCGAAGCGACTTATCGCAGCACACTTATCAAGGAACTCCAGAAGCTCATCGTCAGTTTTCACGACGACGAAGTCACGTACGTCTCGCTCGGCGATGGGACGAGCAGTGAAGGCGAATTTTGGGAAGCGCTCAACACGGCGTCGAACCTGAAACTGCCCGTTGTATTCCTCCTGGAAGACAACGGCTATGCGATCAGCGTTCCCGTTGAAGTGCAAACCGCGGGCGGCGACGTGTCGAAGCTGGTGAAGAATTTTCCCTCGCTTTATCTCCAACGATGCGACGGCACCGATCCGATCGCGTCGCTCGAAACCATGCGGCGCGCGGTCGATTATTGCCGGCAGCGCAAAGGTCCCGCGCTGGTCCATGCGAAAGTCATTCGTCCTTATTCACACTCGCTTTCGGACGACGAAAAGCTCTACCGGCCTGACGAGGAACGCGCGAGCGACGCGGAGCGCGATCCGGTGAAACGTTTTGGCGCCCTGCTGATTGACGAAGGAGTGATCGATCAGAATGGCTTGCAAAGGATCAAGGACGAAGTCGACGCGTTGGTGACCGACGCTGCCGACAAGGCGCTGGCGAGCCCGCAGCCGGCGAAAGAGACCGCGACTGATTTCGTCTTTTCACCCGATATCGATCCGACTGCCAAACAGTTCGACACGGAAGACGCGGTGCAGCTTTCAGGTAACGCGGGCACCGTGGTCGATCTCATCAATCGTTGCCTCGACACGGAGATGGCGCGCGATCCGCGGATCGTCGTCTTCGGCGAGGACGTGGCTGACTGTTCGCGCGAACAGTACCTCGAGACGGTGAAAGGCAAAGGCGGCGTTTTCAAAGTCACCGCAAATCTCCAGCGAAAGTATGGCAGCGCTCGTGTTTTTAATTCGCCGCTTGCTGAAGCAAATATTGTCGGCCGCGCGATCGGGATGGCCACGCGAGGGTTGAAACCAGTGGTCGAGATCCAGTTCTTCGACTACATCTGGCCGGCGATGCACCAGATTCGAAATGAGCTCGCGTTGCTACGCTGGCGCTCAGGTAACGAGTGGAAAGCGCCCGTGGTTCTTCGCGTGCCGATCGGTGGTTATCTGAAAGGCGGTGCGGTCTATCACTCGCAGTCAGGCGTGTCGACGTTCACGCAGATTCCTGGTTTGCGCGTTGTTTATCCTTCGAATGCGCTCGACGCAAACGGGCTGCTGCGCACGTCTATTCGATGTGACGATCCGGTGCTGTTTCTCGAACACAAACATCTTTACCGGCAGGCCTACAACAAGTCGCAGTATCCGGGCGAGGATTTCAAGATCCCGCTCGGCAAAGCGAAGAAGGTTCGCGAAGGTACGGACATTTCGATCATCACGTATGGCGCGTTGGTCCAACGATCAATCGTCGCCGCAAAGCAGATGGAGCAGGAGGGCGTGAGTGTCGAAATCGTCGATCTGCGCAGTCTTCTTCCTTACGACTGGAACGCCATCGCGGAAACGGTGAAAAAGACCAGCCGCGTGATCGTCGCGCATGAAGATTCGCTGTCGTTCGGGTTCGGTGCTGAGATCGCCGCGCGTATCGGTGATGAGTTGTTCGAGTATCTCGATGCGCCGGTGAAGCGTGTTTGTGCGCTCGACACGTTCGTCGCGTACGCGCCCCAACTCGAGGACGCGATCCTCCCGCAGGCTCTAGATGTTGCCAAAGCGATTGCGGAACTGAAAGCATATTAGACAGGATTTACAAGATTTTTCAGGATTGACAAGGTCGAACTGTTAATCCTGAAAAAAATCCTGTCAATCCTGTACCCGTACACGTCTGTATCGTTCTGTTTCGCATAATCCAGCCACTTTCCTCAGATTTCCCCTAAAAACCACGGCATAAGTGTTGCGAAAAACGGTTTGGAATAAACATGTTCCCCCACGTGACAATTAATCGCGATTAATTAAACACAAGGGAGGTACAACTGATGAGCAAGCACGTTTTGAGCGTTTTGGGCGCTGTGATGCTGACTCTCGCAATCGCCGCAATCGCTCTGGCACAAACGACAACGACTACTGTTACACAAACAGTTCAGAATCCCGACGGCACCTACACGATTATTGAGTATCCCGCCAAGAAAGAAGTGAAGATCAACCTGACGCCGGTCAACACACCCGCGAAAGGTTACGCCACCATTTTGCGTGACGACGATGGCACCAGGATCAAACTCAATCTAACGGAAGTTCCCGCTGACATGACTGCGATGACCCTTTACGCGGTTGACGACAAAGGCGTCGTTACCCCGCTCGGACCAGTCGCGCTCACGAACGGAATGGGAACCTTAGCCGTGACCACGCCGCTTTCGAGGTTCATGCTCGTCGCTTCTCCTGAACCTGCATTGACGGCATACGATGCAAACACGAAGATCTTGTTTAGAAGCGCGGTGCCCGAAGGCTTCACGGTTATTCCGGTGACCGGTAGTGCGTCGGGAGAAAAAGTCGGCGCAGTAGCTGCGCCGACAACCGGTGCGACGGTGGTTTCCCCGACTGAGCAAACCGCAGTCACTTACACCGCTCCGCTGTTAGGCATCCCCAACTACAAGAAGGGCGATGACACCAAAATCAAAGTCGACTTTACGGGTGCTTTACAAGGTACTCGCGCGAACGTCTTCATCACCCCGCGCAAGGATGGACCGACTGAGGTCAACATGCGTTTCCACGATCTGAAGGAAGCGCCTCAGGGCCAGAAGTTCATCCTGTGGGCGATGTCGTCTGACGGTCAGTTCCAGAAACTCGGCCAGGTTGTAAACGTAAAGGGCCGAAATGAAGCTGAGATCAAGTCGGAAACGACGTTGACGGACTTTGGTTTGGTAGTGACCATGGAAAGCGCTGAGGCTCCAATGCCGGCAGGACCAGCGGTCGCACATATTCACATCGTTCCATAACCGAATCCAGCACTTTTAGCGCTGGGTCTGTTAGGGCCGCTCGAAAGGGCGGCCCTAAGTTGTGTCAAATCTCTCACAAAAAGCTACCACTCAAGGACCATCTTGCGCTAAGATGGCGCGACTGGGTTTGCGCCACCGGCGCATCTTCAGGTCTTCCCGACCGGCTCAAGGTCGAGCCGATATTTTCTCTGACAACGCAGATTCCCCTGGACGTGAATCCCCTTCACGGACCGAAGTCTCGTTTTCGCCCCTGGATTTGACGACATGAACAAGAGCACCTACCCCCGTCTTTTCTCGCTTGTCCTGGTTTTGTTGCTTACGTCCGCGGTTCGTGCGCAGGAAAGCCTTCCCGCACTCGTCAAACGAGTCAAACCAGCCGTTGTAGCCATCGCGACTTTTGACGCGAGTGGTGAAGCGGTGATGACCGGCAGCGGCTTCTTTTTGAAGCCCGGCCAGGTGGTCACCAACCTTCACGTGATTCGCGGTTCTGTCCGTGCGGAGATCAAAACGCTGGACGGCAAAGGCAAGGTCTATCCGGTGAACGGCATTCTCGCGGTGGATGAGGAAGGCGACCTCGCGCTGCTGAGCGTCGACATGCCTCCACAGCCTGTGCGCACGAGTGAGCTCGCGAGCGAGTTGCCGGAAGAAGGTGAATCGATATTTGTTATTGGTAATCCACTCAAGCTCGAAGGTTCGGTGAGCGACGGAATCGTGTCGGCTGTGAGAGAGGTTCCAAACAGCTATCGCATCATTCAGATCACTGCTCCGATTTCTCATGGAAACAGCGGCAGCCCGGTTTTCAACCTGCGCGGGCAGGTGTTGGGCGTGGTGACGGTGAAGGTCACGAACGGGCAGAACATCAATCTCGCGATTGCGGCGGCGAGAGTTGGTGAGTTACGCGCGGGGAAGCTGCGAGCGCTGTCAGAGTTGGCGTTGAAGAGCAAGGGCGATGTGGCAGAGTCGCTCTATCGCTCGGGACTCGATTCGCTTTGGCTCGGCAACTACGACAACGCTGTCGGATATTTCGAGAACGCGGTAAACAAAAATCCGAAACGAGCTGAGGCGTGGGTGCAGGTTGGCTATTGCAAAGTGAAACAGGGGAAGAACCAGGAAGCGATCCGCGCTTACTTGCAGGCGTTGCAGCTCAAGCCGAATGATGCCGAGATTCACAACAAGCTCGGCGACGCGTATTACTACGCGGGGCGTTTGAGCGAAGCGATCGAATCCTACAGCGAAGCCGCGCGAATACTACCGGACTCGGCGGAGACGTTCTACAACCTCGCGATCGCGTATTTTGAGAGTGGAAATCAGAGCATGGCCGCCGCCGAGGCGCGGACGCTGCAGCGACTCGATCCGAAGCTCTACGAAAAATACGTACGCGAGACAATGTAAGCAGTATTTAGCCGCAGATTTACGCGGATGAACGCAGATTAGATCTGCGTTCATCCGCGTAAATCTGCGGCTAAATACTGCTTACCCGGCTTGGCCAGTAAACACGCCCATATCGACACTTCTCGGGTTCCCGAGCACCACGAACCGAATATTCTTCATGTACTTCTGCGACACGCGCTGGACGTCAGCGGGTGTGACCGCCGTCAGCCGTTCGAGAAAATCAACCGAATTGCGCCAGCCGCCGCCAATCAACTCGTATTGGGCCAACTCACCAGCCTGCGCCGCATTCGTCTCCTGTCCGAGGTAATACGTAGTCAGATACTGCGCGACGACAGCGTGAATGTCGTCTGCACTCACGGGCTCGGTTTGTAGTCGCGTGATCTCGCTCAACATCAGCCGGATCGACTGATTCGCATCCACCGCCGTCACGTAAAGTCCACCGACATTCGCCGCCTGTGTTCTCAAGAAAGCATCCGGCGCGTACGAGAGATTTCTCTTCACGCGAACCTCTTCAAACACACGATCGCGCAGCAAGGAACTCGCAACCCGCATCGCGTAGATGTCGGGCGAGGTCAAAGACGGCGCCGTGAATAACCCCTGAATGTAATTCGTCGGCAACTCGCGTGGGGTCACTTCAACGGACGACCTGTCAAACGCCAACTGCGGTATCGACTCCGCTTTGTAATTGCCGCGCGGCAACTTGCCTAAACTCGCAGCCACTAACCCGCGCACGTCGGCCGGGTTCAAGTCGCCAACGATCACGAGCAGCAGTCGCGACGTCTCCATCAGCTTCGTGTGATAAGCGCGCAGATCTTCAGGCGTCAACTTCGCAACAGTTTCAGGCGTTCCGCTCGTATTGTTCAAATATGGATGGCCGGCGTACGCCACGCGTTCCTGGAGCTTTTGCAGGTAAACATCCGGATTGTCGGTGTCGTCGCTAAGCGACACGACGAGCCGTTGCTGAACAAGCGCGACGTCTTCCTTCGTGAACGACGGTCGTAATGCGACGTCAGTGAAGATCTCCCACGAGCGATCGAAGTGCATTCGCGTCGAAGCGAGCGACAACACCGAGTAATCGTTGTTTGAACTGCTGCCGATCACCGTGCCCATGCGCGAGAGTTCGCTGCGCATGCGTTCACGCGGAAAGTTTGTGGTCGCTTCAGTCGCGGCGCTGAGCATCAGCGTTTCGATACCCGCGTTTTGCGCGTTGATGTTTGCAGCGCCGCCGCGAATAAACAGACCTGCGGCGACAGTCAGGCTTCCTTCGCGCCGCTTCAGCAACACCTTCAATCCGTTGACGTCAAACTCGCTCACCAGCGCCGCCTGCTTTGCGACGACGCTTTGCACGGTTTCCTGTGACTGCGCTCTCGCTTGCTGCGCCTGCGAAGAATCCGCACCTGTTACGACGACGACGACTGCCATCAGCAGGCCGATTAAAAACCGACGCGGGGACACGGTGACGCGGCGACGCGGTGAGTCTCCGCGTCTCCGCGTCTCCCCTTCTGCGTGTCTTTCCGTCTCCGACTCGTTTACGTTCTTGTTCCTGGTCATATCTTTGTTCACTGTCCGATTAGCTCTGCCGGTGTAATTTTGACTTTGGCCTGCGATTCAGTCGACATCAACGCCAGACCGATGTGGGGCTTGCCTTGAATATAAGTGGTGATGTAACGGCTGATGTCGGCGCGCGAAGTGGCGCGAAGGCGCGGGAGATAGCCGCGGAAGTATTCGAGCCCGGTCGACGCCCACCAGAAACTGAGTGTGTGCGTGTAGTCGCTCAACTTCTCGCGCGAGTAGAGATCGTCGGCTTCGAGTAGTGCTTTCGCGCTCTCGAGCTGTTCGTCGGTGTAATAGTCTTTGTCGTTGAAGTGGGCGACTTCTGCGTAAAGAGCCTTGATCGCAGCGCGCGCCTTGTCGGGAGTTGTTTGCGCGATCAGTGCGATTGGACCGACGTTGCGTTGCGTGTAGTAACTCAGATCGATGCCGGTGACTAATCCAGTGTCTACAAGATTTCTCTGAAAGCGCGAGTTCGGCTGCCGCAGAATGAAAGAGAAAACGTCTGCGGCGTAGGTTGCGGCATTGTCTTTACCGATCGATGGTCCCTGCCAACTGATGTTGAAAATTACATTCTGCACCGGTTGAACGATCACTGCGCCTTCGCTTTTCGGAAGTGGAGGATGTTCGACGAGGGGAAACTCCACGAACGGATCTTTTTCGCGCCTGGGCCAGTCGCCGTAAAACTCCTGCGCCATCTTCATCACTTCCGTCGGATTCACGTCGCCGGTCAAGACGAGCGCTGAATTATTTGGCACGTAGTAACGCTGCTGGATCAGACGCATCATGTCTGTCGTCGCGGCTGAAACCGTCTCCCGGTTTCCAAGTGGATTCTTGCGGCTCGGGTATTTAAAGAAGAGCCGGCTGGTCATCTCCTGGCTCAAATAAAAGAACGGGTTCGACTCGTTGCGGTCGATTTCACCAATGACGACTTGCTTTTCGCGCACAAACTCGCGGTCATCGAAAAGCGGATAGCGCGTGGCATCCTTCATAAACTGCATCGCGGTACGAATGTTTGGACTCGTCGTGGTGAAGTAATAATCGACGACTTCTTCGCGCGTGGTGCCGTTATAAGCAATACCCATCTGGCCGATCGTGCGCAGGTACTCTTCGGCGTTCGCAATCGCGCGATTCTGCTTGAAAAACATGTGCTCGTATAAATGCGAGAGGCCGTTCAACTCCGGTGGCTCCGTGTAGGAACCGTTCTTCACCGCGAGCTCGATCGTGACCAGCGGAATCGAGTGGTCTTCGAGAATGATCACTTCCAGACCGTTCGAGAGCACCTGGCTGGTGATTTTCGCTTCGGGCAGTCGCGGCGCCGGCGCGGGAGCGGGCGTCGCCGCCGTTGGTCGCGGAGCGCGCTGCTGCGTCACAACCCTCGCCGAGAGGCTCGAGGGTGTCAGCAAAGTTAGTAGAAGAAAAACCGCAAGCAAACTTCGTTTCACAGATAACTCCATAGGTCCAAATTGATGTTAGCCGTAGGGAAAAGGTTATCTTGGGGAAAGAAAATTGTACAGTTAACGTTTTTTGCCAACAATTGAGCGGGCTTTTTGGCGGAGGGCGATTCGGTATGGTGCGGCGTCGGTGCCTGCTGCGTTGGATAACCACATAATGCGCGGGGCGCCGCGTGGGGAAGTCTCACCAGTCATCTCCATCGAATAAGTGCGTCTGTCGTTTGGTACAAATAAGACGAGGCGTCTCAGATTTCTGCCTTCGCTCGCGTCTTTCCCGCTGAAGAGCAGTTCCGGATAACCATCTTCGTCGGCGTCGACCAATTCAGAGCTCCAGTTCGCGTGCTTGAATCCTTCTGTATCGAGCCGGCCTCGTGTCGTGACTCGGAAGATCCCATTTCGTCTCTGCACGACGAGAAAGTTTGTGTTACCCCACTTACGTTGATTGTTGATCACGACGATCGCCGGGCCGGAATCAGTATCGACAATCTCGAGATCGCCCACCGATCCACCACGCGCAAAGCGCGCAGCGATTCTGCGGGCCTGGTCGACTGAAATCTCTTCTTCCGGCGCGAGGTCCGAAAACGATGGCGCTAAACCGCCCGCCGGCGCCACGCGATTATTACTCCGATTATCACTCAACGAGACTGGCGTTGTTGAGAACCGAGACGCAGCTACGGGCAGTGCAGAATCTGGAATGCGCGGGTCAGGCGCGCTCTGGCCGGTGTAACCCCATGCAAGCAGTGCGCTGAACGCCGTGACCAAAACCAGCGGTGCGCCGACGCGAAATACAACACCGCGACCGGCATCCGCGGCCGCGACCATCGCGGAAAGCGGTTCGACATCCGGCAACGTGCGTTCGGTTTGCACCAGGCTCCGTTCCAAAAGCGACTTCGCTAACGCGGCACTTCGCGGCCGATCCTCTGCACGTTTCGCGAGCAACGTGTGCACTGCGAGTGCGAGCGGCCGGGCGATGTCCTGGCGTAAGCGTGGCAAAGGCGGTGCAGGCGCGGTCGCCTGTTTGATCAGCAACGCAGATTGAAGCGGGTCGACAAACGGCGGACGACCGGCGAGCATTTCGTACAACAAAACGCCGAGGCTGTAGAGATCGCTGCGCGCGCCGACGCGTTGGCCCAAACACTGCTCGGGCGACATGTAGCGCGGCGTGCCGATCAGTTGACCCGAACCCGTGCTCGCATGTGTAAAAGTAGATTCAGCAGATGAGGCCAGAACCTTCGCAACGCCGAAATCGAGGACGCAAACACCGCGCTTGCCGAGCAGGATGTTTGACGGTTTCAGATCGCGATGAACGATGCCGAGGCGATGTGCTTCTTCGAGTACGTCACAGATCTGCGTGGCGATGTTTACAGCCTTTGAGGCGGGAAAGCGTCCCTCACGTGCGAGCGCCTGCGAGAGCGTCTCGCCTTCCACGAATTCCATCACGATGAAGTGACGGCCGTCAGGCAGGTTCCCGGCGTCGAAGATCATCGCAGCGTTCGGATGGCGGAGCTTTGCCATCGTTCTCGCTTCACGCAGAAAACGATCGGCGACGTCGGCATCGCCTGCGCACTCACGCTTGATGATTTTGACTGCGACTGGTCTTTCCAGACCGAGGTGCGTGGCAAGGTAGACAGTTCCCATGCCGCCGGTCCCGAGTTCACGTTCTATCCGGAATCTGCCAGCGATAAATTGGGGGACATCCATATCTGACCTTCCTTCGGGTTAAAAGGTCGCAACGCAGTTCGCTTTTTGGGCTGGTTCGGGGGAAGAGACGCGCTAGTGTAGCACCTTAATTGCGTTGGAAGGAAGAATTTCTCTGCGGCTCTCTGCGTACTCTGCGTTAAGAATGTCTTTAACGCAGAGAGCGCAGAGATACGCAGAGGGCCGCAGAGATTACTTGTCTAAACCGGGGTGAGCCGCCACAACATTTGGAATCCAAAACACCTGCCCGTTGATCTCAAACTTGCGCAGTCCGTGTTTCGGCAGATCTTTTTCTTTCAAACCAAGAAAAGTGAAGTGAGGCAGGTCGCTCAGTACGGTCTGAAACCAACCATGCTTCGCCATGATTTCGCGTATGCGCGGATTCTCAAACTCGTTGACATCGAACGCCAGCATCGCAATGTGTTGCGAACTGCCGGGCGCCGCAATCGAATAAAGAATCGACTTCGACAGATCTTTGCTGAAGTAAATCCCCGTCTTCTCGAGCTCCAGAACTTCCGCAACCTGTTGCAACAGCGGCAGACTTCGCAGCCGCGCGACTTCTTCCGCCGTCAAACGGCCTTTCGACAACCAATAGTCCAGCGCCGGTTGAAAACGTGAATTCCACAGCCGAACACTGTCTTCGTAATTGCGTCGCGCGCCCTCTGCACCATCGCGAGAAGTGATATCGAGGTTTTCTTTCTGTGCTTCCTCGCGCGCCTTCTTGAGCTTCTTCAATGCCTCCGGCTGAAGTTGAACTTCCTCGAAGCCTATTGCCTCGGCGTCAAAACCCGCCTCGTCCTGAAATTTTGTGACCTGCTCTTCGCTGGTGAAAATACAGACAGGCGGCAGAGTCACTTTCTTATCCGCAACGAAGATCGCGCCATATTCCTCGAGAATGCGTCGCGCGACGGGGTCGGCAGGAGGGCAAATCGCGTCGAGTTTGATTTTCCGTTTTTTGAGTGCTTTCGCGAGCGCTTCGTAAAAAGGAGCTGGTTCAGTGTCTGTTGGAGGGTGAGTTGAGTTAAGTGTCATTGGCTGTGTTGACATGTTTCCTGTTAACGGCATCCCCACACTTGCAACCGTTGGACAGACCAATATCAAAATCAGAGTTGGCAAATACATCGATGCCGCAAAACATGAACGTGAGTCTCCGAAAGACCCTTGGAAAGTAAAAGATGATAGTGGCGGGTGATTCGGGCGGTCAACAGGAGCGGAATGTGCTAGGCTCAAGAATTCCTTATGAAGATTGCTGATTTATTTATGGAACTGGTTGCGACGTACCGTAAACACGGCTGGGAACTGCGTCGTGCGCTGCTGCAACCGGCGACGCTCGCGGAGCTTCACGATCAGCTACTCAGCAACATTCCCGTGAAAGAAGCAGCTTTTGATGCGCTGTGGTTTGCGCGCCCGTCGCACAACGGGCGAGAGGCATGGGAGTTACGGCTGCTGGCGCAGACGCAGTATGCGTTGTTTGAGACTTTTGAAGCAGATGAAACGGAAGAAGAACGAGAGGATGTGAAGCTCGAAATGGAAGCGCGCTTGAGAGATTACGTAGTTGGACAGGATTATCAGGATTAGTCAGGATTATCAGGATCTATCTTGTAAATCCGATCTAAATCCTGATAATCCTGTGAAACTCTTACTGCTTACCCATCTTCACCGGAATCTCAACCCTCTGCTTCACGTCGCCCTCACCTCGCATCACCACCAGTTTTACCGTGCTGTAGGGCAGGGCGCGGCGGACTCGCATCAGAAACTCATCTGGCGTGCGAATCGGAACGCCGTCAAATTCAACCACGATATCGCCTCCTTTTACGCCAGCCATGTCTGCCGGCCGGCTTTGCAGAATCGTGTCGAGCCTGACGCCGTAAGTATTCGTTCCCGGAACAAGTACTCTCTCCGCGTCGCCATCTTCGTATCCAAACTGCGCGCGTCCTTCGGGCCGGCGCTCAAATTCCTTGTTCAAGCGCCTGTTTTCATCCTGCGAAATCGTCGTGAGCTTTGTCGTCTTCTTCTCGCCGTCTCGGAGATATTCAACGTCGACCGTTTTTCCGATCGGCGTCTTCGTCATGATCTCTTCCATCTGATCTTCGTTTTGTGCCTTCTGCCCGTCGAAACTCAGAATCAGATCGCCTCCAACCAAACCCGCTTTATCAGCAGGTCCGCCCGGAATGTCAACGCAGTTAAGCATCACGCCCTGGTCGGTATTCTGAAACTCGTCGATACCAATGAAAGACTTAACGACCGGGCCTCTGGAAACGACACCGATATGTTGTCGAACGGGAGCCACCAGCGCCGTAAACGCGGCGGCTCCGATGAAGAATGCCAACAATCCGACAAACAGCCAGGCCAACCCGCTCATGCGGCGGCGTTTTTTCGCGGGTAGCGCGCCCGATGTCGTCGCGACTTCAGAACTGCCGGTAAAGGCGCCCATCGAATCCGCAAGTCGAAATCCGCAGTTACGGCAAAACCGTAGATCCGACGGCATCGTCGAACGACAGTTCGAACAGATGGTTTGATTTGCGGGTCCCGATATGGGCGTCGACACTTCAGAGTTCTGCGTCATAGGCACTCACCTGTTTCGGCGTTATGCGAAGAATACACGGACAGGTTTCTATACGCCAAATACTGTTTTCCGGTTGCATTCGCGGCGGTTCGGTAGACTTCCGGCCCAGTAAGAGGCATATTTGATGGGGAGGAAGTTAACGTGGAGATAACAAAAGCGCTCGCAGCCCTGCAACCACTGTATGGCAAAGACAACGTGGAAATAATCACCACGGACGGCAGGCGCGTACGCGGCACTGTTCGCAGCATGAAAACCACTCAGGCCCTCACGACTCCAAGCGTAAAGATTGAGATCGCCAACGGAGAGATCGTTAAAATCCCTTTTCCCACCATCGCCGAGATCAAGGATCACAACCTGGCGGGTTCACAAGAATAGGTTCCTATAGGACCTATTTGACCTATTTGTTCCAATGAAAATTTCGCGTTTTCAGCCTCTTGGCGTATAGTACGCCGTTCTATGCCTCCTCCGTTAATCAACGATGATTTCGGTAGCCGCATCGCCACGGCGTGGTCAGAGCTGAGGCCTGCAACGCGCGGCTTGGTCGAACGGGCCGTGCAGGCGACCGCAAGTGGGGCACCAGCCGCTCGTAACGTTCAGTACGACGCGCGCGCGGATCTCGAGTTGAGCCGCTTCCTTTCCGCACTCGACGAACGCGCCGCCGAAAAGACAGACGCACTCGATGCGGAGAAAAACGGCAAACTGAAATCTATCGCCGATACTTGCGCGGCAGTCCTGCTCGAACAAACAGAATCGGCCGAGGTCTTCACACAATTAGTACTGCGCGCGCAGAAGCAAAAGGATTATCGACGCATCGACACGCTCGCAGATGCTCTCAATTCGCGCTTTCCGCCGAGCGAGATTTGCGAGCTCGCGCGTTCAGAAAATGTGGTTGTGCGCGAACTGGCGAATGAAGCACTCGCGCGCTGCCCGCTTTCGGTGCTCACGAGTTTGCTGACCGATCCGGTTGACGCGGAAACCGCTCGCGCAGCTCTGCGACGACAAGTTGTGGAGTATGGATCAGAGGATGCCCGTCAGATTGTGAACGTGCTCGATCAGGAGGAGATTTAATTTTGCCGCAGATTTCTGCGGCAAATTATTTACCTATCTCATGCAGACGCTCGATCACCTGATCTATTAACCAGTTTGGCGTCGAAGCACCAGCAGTCACACCAACCTTCTTCACGTTCTGTAAATCGGCAGGATTAATCTCGGCAGGAGTCTCAATCAGAAAACTCTTCGCGCACTGTTCCTGGCAAACCGCTAACAACTTCACGCTGTTTGACGAGTGGCGCCCGCCGATAACGTAGAAAGCGTCGACTTGTCCGGCCAGCGCGCGTGCCGCGTCCTGGCGATCGCGAGTTGCTGAACAGATCGTGTTCACGACTTGCGGCTCTGTATCAGCTTTCTCACGAACAGCTTCGGCGACTTCAAGAAACGTTTGCAGCTTGATCGTCGTTTGCGAAACAACCAACGGCGAGCGCAAATGCGGAAGTGCGGCGACTTCGCTCGCATCTCGCACTACGTAAGTATTGTTCGGCGCATAACCAACGACACCGATCATCTCAGGATGATCCGGATTGCCGGCGACTACGACGTCGCGTCCCTGGTTTGCAGCACGCTCCGCGAGATGCTGCACGCGAGTCACAAACGGGCACGTCGCATCGATCACTTTCGCCGCGCGTCCTTCCAGCTCGCGTTGCACTTGAGGCGTAACTCCGTGCGCGCGAATGACGGCAATCGTGTCAGCATCAGCTTCGTCAGGGGCGTCGATGGTTGAAACACCGCGTGCGCTGAGTCGCTCCATCTCCTGTGCGTTGTGAATCAGTGGTCCAAGTGAGCGAATCGGGCGGGCGCCGTCTTCGACCGCTTCTTCGACCATCTCCACGGCGCGCTCGACGCCGAAACAGAATCCGTATTCGTCTGCTAGTAAGACTTCCATATTTGGTTACGCTGCCGGTCCGGTGGTCGCGTCCGTGGGCGTCTGTTGACACTTCGCGCGCCACTCGTCTCTCATTCTGTCACCGCCGGCGACGCGATCATCGGTCCAGCGAATCTCCCAATCTACGCAGTTGCGGATCTGGTTAAGTACTGCCTTATTGAAATCACCACAGGCGTGGGCGATATCTCTCGGTAAAATCGCGTATGAAAAGTCACCGATCTGACGCAGACAATCCCAGGCGGCATTGCACGCGTCATAAACCGGGTCTCGAGGTTCTGCCATAAATCCCACCTCCAACTTCACTGGCATTCTAGCACCATCTGCTCTACGCCTGCACGATGGGCATAGTTCCAACCAGACGGGGAGACGGGGAGACGGGGAGACGCGGAGACGCGGAGACACGGAGACGCGGCGAAATTGGTCCCCGCGTCCCCGCGTCTCCGTGTCCCCGCGTCTCCGTGTCCCCGCGTCTCCGTGTCCCCGCGTCTCCGTGTCCCCGCGTCTCCGTGTCCGCTTACGTCGGAAGGCCTTTGCGGGCGATCGTCTCCATCAGCTCGCAGAACCGATCGAGCTCGCCGAGCGTGGTGTAGACATTGGGCGTGATGCGAATCCCCTTGAACTCTTCGTGCAGGATCGGCGTCGTGAAAACGCGATGTTTGTTGAAGAGATACGTGCCAATCGCCGACGGATCGACACCGACGACTTCCACGTTCGCAATCGCACACGACTGCGCCGGATCGAACGAGGTGTTGAACCTGATCTTCGGAACATCTTTCAAGCGGTTCATCCAGTAACGCGAAAGGTATCTGAGCCGCGCTTCCTTCCGCTTGCCGCCCATCCCGTTGTGAAACAGCATCGCTTCGCCAATCGCGAGTCGCGGCGCGGCTGAGTGCGTTCCGACCTCTTCAAACTTACGAATATCGTTCGCCTGTTTCGACTCCGCCGCCATCAACGGCCACAGCTTCTCGATCTTGTCGCGTTTGACGTAAAGCAGCCCGGTGCCCTTCGGAGCGTAAAGCCACTTGTGCAGGCTCGTGCCGAAGTAGTCACAGCCGAGATCTTTCTGTTTGAAATCAAACTGCGCGAACGAATGAGCGCCGTCGATGATCGTCTCGATTCCTTTTGCACGCGCCATTTCGCAAACCTGTTTCACCGGCGTGATCTGGCCCGTGATGTTTACCTGGTGCGACATGAGTATGAGCTTCGTTCGACTCGTGATTCCCTGTTCGAACGCGGATGTGATCTCGTTGAGGTTCTTTGGCGGAATCGGAATCTTCACCATTTTGAGCACGAGACCTTCACGACGTTCGCGCTGGCGCAGCGTGGTCAACATGCGTGGATAGTCTTGTGTCGTAGTGAGAATCTCGTCGCCGGGTTTGAAATCCATTCCCATCAGACAAATCTCGAGCGACTCGGAAGCGTTGCGCGTGATCGCGATCTCTTCGCGGTCGCAGGCAAACATTTCCGCCAAACCCGTGCGAATGGTTTCTGACTGTGGCTCGAGTAGTTGCCACATCGTGTAGGCAGTGGCGTCTTCCTGTTGCCAGATGTAACGAACGAGTGCTTCGGTCACGATGCGCGGGCTGGGCGACACGCCGCCGTTGTTCAGGTTCACAATTCCGCGCGTGACCGTGAACGAATTCTGGATCACTGACCAGTAGTCTTCGTCCATCGCGACTTGCTCGGGCGTGAGATGAGCAACACTTCGAGTCGCGGCTTCGACTCTTTTCAGCAGCGCGCCAATTGACGGCACCGTTAATGCCGCAAAGCCAAGAGAGAGAAAGTCACGACGTGAATTCATAACTGACCTCCAAAATGAGTGAGCACAAAAGGTACAAAAAATCACAAAAAGACTTTTGTGTCTTCTTATGTGCCTTTTTGTGGCTTCGATTCATGAACAATTTCGCCGTTGATCACCGTCATCACACAGCGCGTCTTCAAGATCTCCGGAAACGGAATCTTCATGATGTCAGCCGAGAGAATCGTCAGGTCGGCGAGTTTCCCAACCTCGATCGTCCCACGCAGGTTCTCTTCAAACGCCGCATACGCAGGCCAGATCGTGAACATCTTCAACGCCTGTTCGCGACTCACCGCCTCTTCCGGATGCCACCCTTCTGCTGAAAAACCTTTCTGATCCTTGCGAGCCACGGCCGCGTAAAACTCGATCATCGGTTCGCCACGTTCAACCGGTGCATCCGATCCGCCAGGAACGATCACTCCCGACTTGATAAAGCTCTCCCACGCATACGCACCGGCAAGCCGTTCCATCCCCAACCGGCTCGGCGCAAAGAAAAGGTCGCCGATCGCGTGTGACGGCTGCATCGACGGAATAATTCCAAGCTTCGCAAAACGCGGAATGTCAGCCGGATTGACGATCTGCGCGTGCTCGATACGCCAACGCGGATCTGCGACTTTTCGCTCCGCCGCCGGGACCGCTTTCAGCGCAGCCTCGTACTCGTCGAGCACGAAACGATTCGCATAATCGCCGATCGCGTGTGTTTCAACCTGAATGCCCTTGCGCAAAGCGTCGACGAGCATTGGTCGCAACTCTTCGGCTTTCACCGTCAGAAAACCTTTCGTGTCTGACGCATCGGAATAAACGTCGAGCAACGCGGCGCCACGTGAACCGAGCGCGCCATCAGACACGACCTTGATGGTTCTGAGCGTGAACCGATTTCCGTACGCGCCGATTGTTGCGCCTTCGTTCATGAGACGAGTCGCACTCGGGCCTGGTCCATAGACGGCTTTGTAGATGCGCAGCTTGATGGTTCCTGCTTCATAGAGTTTTTTGAAGATCTCGACGTCGGCGTAACCGCCGCCCGCGTCCTGAATCTGTGTCCATCCCAGGTCGACGTTTCGTTTCGAGCCGAGGACAACCGCGCGCTCCGCATCGGCAGATGAGGTGGGCGGAACTTTTCTGCGCACGAGGCCCTGTGCGGCGTCGAGCAGCATTCCGTTTGGCTCGCCGCTCTGTTTGTCTTTCGAGATCTCTCCACCGAATGGGTTGGGCGTAGATTTATCGACACCCGCCAGCTTCAGTGCCGCACTGTTTGCAACCGCGCCGTGTCCGTCGGCGCGACCGAGAATGACCGGGTTGTTTGGCGCGACTTTGTCGAGGTCCCAACGTGTCGGAAACACTGGCGGTTTCCAGTGTGTTTCGATCCATCCTCGTCCGGTCACCCACTCGCCGGGCTTTGCCTGGTCAACACGCGCTTTCACCTTCGCGAGAAAATCTTCCAGACTCGTGATGCCTTCGAGGTTCAGCGTCATCTCGCGAAGGCCGACCCCCGAAAGGTGCTGGTGCGAATCGGTGAAACCAGGTAGGACTGTGGCACCCTTCAGATCGACTACCCGCATGGATTTTGCTTGGAGCAGGTACTTTTCCGCGTCAGCGTTCGAGCCGACGAACACGATCCGATCTGCTTTCACCGCGATAGCTTCGGCGTGTGGAGCCTTGTCGTTGGCCGTGTAAACGTTGCCGTTTTTGAAAACGACGTCGACTGTCTGGACGGGCTGCGGCGCGGGAATCAAGGTCAGCAGCAGGAGACTCGCTACCATTAACAGGAGTTTCATTGTTCCCCTCAGTTGTTAAGAATGCGGATGGTGGCGTGCGAAGTTTATAGCAGTCCCTCGCAAAGGCGCAAAGGCGCAACGAAGGCCTTACTTTGCGCCTTTGCGGCTTTGCGCGAGAAACTCTTCTAATTCGGATCTGCTGGGAAGCGCAGTGCGTGCGCCAAGCGCGCTGCACTTTATCGCGGCGACGGCGTTGCCGAGTTTCAGACTGGTTTCGATGTCTTCGCCGTTGAGAAAGCCGTAGAGAAACCCGCCGCGAAACGAGTCGCCGGCGCCGGTGGTGTCGCGGCAACCGTTGGGCGCAGGAAAGCCCTGCGACTCGATAAAACACCCATCGTGATACACGACCGCGCCCGCTGCTCCGATCGTCATGCCTACGACCGCGCAACCGTAACGTCTTTTTAACTCGACGAGTGCCGCGCGTTCGTCGCTGACACCAGTGACGCGCTGCGGAAACTCTTTCGAACCAAGCAAAATGTCGATCAACGGGAGTAGCTCTGGCAGCCCGTCGTAAACATTGTCGATGTCGGCTGACACGATCGTTCCCGACGCTCGCGCGGCCTTTGCGACGCGCACACATGCCGGTGGATCGTGAGCATCGAGGTGCAGCACTCGACCCAGAGGACCAATCTCAACCGGCGCTTCTTCGGGTTTGTAAGCGAGGCGCTCGTCACGGTCCCAAACGATCGTTCGCTCTCCGCTTCGCGCGTCGATGGTGATGAACGCTATTTGATTTCGCGCGCCTTCGACGACCTCCGCGAAATCGACGTTGACGCCGTCGTCTTTCAACGTTTTGAGACCAAACATGCCTTCCTGATCCGAGCCAAAACGTCCGGCGTAAGCAGTCTTCAAACCCAGCCGGCGCAATGCGACCATCGCGGTCGCGGTTTGCCCGCCGGCCGATTGCGTGTGTTCGAGAAAACGCATCTTCGTGTCATACGCCGGGTACTCGGGCACCACGATCAGGTGATCCACGGCGTTGAGTCCAAACCCAACCGCGTCGAAAGGTTTATCGGCAGGCGCTTTTAGTGGAAAATGCATTTGTGTAATTTGTGAACGGTTTCGAGCATCTCAACATCGTGGCGATTGAAGAACGACTAAAAGAAGTTCCGCCTTCACCCGGCGTCTACCTGCACAAAGACGCGGCGGGGAAGGTGATCTATGTCGGAAAGGCGAAGAACCTGCGCAGCCGCGTCCGGTCTTACTTTCGCGCCAGGCCTTTCGACCGCAAAACGGACGCGCTCGTCGAAAACATTGCCGACCTCGAGTTCATCGTCACCGACAACGAAGTCGAAGCGTTGATTCTCGAAGCGTCACTCGTCAAACAACATAAACCGCGGTACAACATCAAGCTTCAGGACGACAAGTCGTACCCGCATCTCAAGCTCACGATCAACGAACCGTTTCCGAAGGTCGTCATCACGCGCCGCATTCAACGCGACGGTGCGTTGTATTTTGGTCCGTTCCTGCCTGCGAGTCTCGCACGAAAGACAATCGATCTTATCAACAGAACGTTTCAGTTGCGGACCTGCGACATCGAGATCGACGGCAAGGCGCCGCGTCCGTGTCTGGAGTATCACATCAAACGCTGCCTCGGCCCGTGCGTCAAGGGGTTGTGTACTCCGGAACAGTACCAGGAAGCAGTGCGCGACGTTCGGTTGCTCCTCGAAGGACGCAACAAGGAACTTGCCGACGCCCTCGAGCAACGTATGTATGAAGCGTCTGAAGGGATGCACTACGAGCTCGCCGCGAAGTATCGCGATCTGCGAAAGACAGTGATCCGTCTTTCCGAACAACAGAAGATGGCGACGACTTCGGAAAGTGACGTCGACATCTTTGGTTACTACCGCGAAGGACAGCGACT
>Ga0070693_100000348_pt1 | contig 21047 bp, 34 predicted proteins | sample KBSK1103metaG_FD_65472 | JGI IMG/M metagenome (GOLD analysis project Ga0070693, IMG submission 65472) | Corn, switchgrass and miscanthus rhizosphere microbial communities from Kellogg Biological Station, Michigan, USA - KBS K1-10-3 metaG | ecosystem: Host-associated > Plants > Roots >...
GTGATGTAGATCAAGCGCTGGCGAGCGCTTTGTCGTTCGGCGGCGACTGAGAAGTTCTAGCTAACGTCGCTTGTATTGACACTCCCCACAGCGCGGCGCAGGGTGGGCGCACGTCTAAAGACAAGCAGGGGAGGCCGCATGGATGGCGCTAGATATCGCATCAGCGCGCAGCACAACAACGCGCGCGCTTACCGGCAGTTTTACGGCCGCGAATCCCGCACTGAAGGCTACGACCTGCCCGGAGGAAGAAACCGTCTCTGGCGCGCGCTCACGTACGCGCAATCGCTCCTGCAGCGCAGATCAGTATCGAAGTTCTGAAGTCAGTCCGCAGCGCGCGAGCGGCGCGGGTACTTCGCCGCGGGGTTTTCAATCCGCACCGAGTCTTCGCTGATGATGTCCACCACCTCGAGGAACAGCCGCTGAGGCAAGTTGATCCGGCCGGCGATGAAGAGGCGAATCGTTCCCACGGACAATCCCAGCCGAGCGCCGAGCTGCTCCTCGCCGCCGACAATCTGCAAGGCCTTCCTCAGCGCCTCCGCTTGCACCGTTCTTTCCACTGTCGCCCCAGTATGAGGTGAAACCCGGGTGGTGTGCATAGCCGAATCGCGCTCGCTGGCGTAGCGAAATGACTACCGCGCCTAAACACCCTTCTTTACAGGCGTCCTCTGGCGCTACGTCCCAGACTTCGCCATGCTTTCGTTCGAGGAGGAATTGATGGAGGCGTCGATTACCAAGGGCGAGAGCGAGCACAAGGTGCTCTTGGCGAAAGCAGCTACGCTCTGCGGGGGCCTCGACAATCTTGCTTACGTTCTCGACACGCGGACCGAAGACCTCTGCAGATGGATAGCGGGCGCCGAGCCAGTACCCGATGCGGTCATGCGCGAGGCCTTGGTGGTGGTGTCGTCGATACGGATCGCCGGCGGGTTGGTGGGTGCTACAGGGATCGAACCTGTGGCCCCTTCCGTGTGAAGGAAGTGCTCTACCGCTGAGCTAAGCACCCGGCCGCGACGGGCCGAATTCTAGCAAAAGCGGCCGCCGGCCGGCGCGGCGGCCCCGCTCAGGCGCTGTTCGGTACTCGCTTCGAGCGGTTCCAGTCGCGCAATTTCCTGAGGAGCTCGCGCAGCATCGGATAGTTGTAGACGCGCGCCTTCACTCCGTAAACCATGTGGTTGAGGAGCGAGTACTCCGGCTGATTGCGGTAGAACCGCACTCCGGCGTATTCCTTGTAGCGCATGTCGACCCAGCGCCGGGCGGCGAAGATGTTGCCGAAGCCCAGGTGCGACGGGATGTAGTGCGCGGTGAGCGATTTCCGGGAGTAGCGCTCGTCGCGAGTCGGAAGCGACCCGTGCACGGTGCGCGAGTTCCACAGCAGCACGTCGCCGCGTCGCAGCGCGGGCGCGAATTGGTATGAGCGATGCTGCTGGACGTAGTCGCCGACGCGCTTGATCCACCGCTCGAGCGTGACGCCCGGCTCCTTGGCGCCGAAGTCTCCGATCTCGTGAGACCCCGGCATGACGTAGAAGCGTCCGGCCTCTTCCCGGATGTCCTCGAGCGCAATCCAGGCCGCGATCAAGGATCCGTTCGGCACGGAGTCCAGGTAGTACCAGTCCTGGTGCGGCCAGGTCGCCGTGTTGAGGTCGAACAGCATCGTCTGCATCAGGTTGTGGCGCGGGGCGCCCGTGACCGCGCTGATGGCTTGCATCATTTCGCTGCCGCAGAAGATGTCGCGCGCCGCGGCGCTGAATTCCGGGAAGCGCTGGTAGTCGTGGATGTCCAGGAACGACTGGCGCACGTATCCGTGCTCGTTGATGCGGTTGCGCTCGTAGCGGCTGGAGTTCTGCCTGAAGAAGCGCTGCCGGGACGGAACGATGTATTGCGCGTAGACCGCAAGCAGCCTCGCGATGCGCTCCTGGGGGATCAGGCCGCGGACGACGACGTAGCCGTGCTCGTCGTAATAGCTCTGGAGGGAATCGGTTTTTTCGCGGTCGGCGACGGCGGCAACGGCCATGACGGTCCTCGTTGTGGGGGGATGCGTAACGTCGAAAAGCACACACCGTGCCGCCCGCATCCGGACCGCCGTCTGCCGTGCGGACGGACCGCCCTGCGCCGTGCGGACTACCCGGCGGTGGCGTAGAGTGCCGGCTGCATGATCGTCTTCCGGCAACTGTTCGATCCGCAGTCGGCGACCTACACCTATCTGGTCGCCGACCGCGGCTCGCGCGAGGCGCTCCTCGTCGATCCGGTGTTCGAGCAGGCGCGGCGCGACGCGGCGCTGATCGAGGAGCTCGGACTGCGCCTCAAGTGGACGCTCGAGACGCACGTGCACGCCGACCACGTCACCGGCGCCTGGCTCCTGCGGCAAAAGCTCGGAAGCAAGATCGCGATTTCAGCGGCGAGCGGCGCCGAGGGTGCTGATCTGTACATCAAAGATCTTGATCGGGTCCCTTTCGGGAAACGAAGCCTGGAAGCGCGCGCCACGCCGGGCCACACCGGCGGCTGCATGACCTACGTGCTCGACGACGCCTCGATGGCATTTACCGGCGACGCGCTCCTCATCCGCGGCTGCGGCCGCACCGATTTCCAGCAGGGCGATCCGGGGGAGCTGTTCCGCTCGGTGCGCGGGCAGATCTTCTCGCTGCCGGAGGAGTGCACGCTCTTCCCCGGCCACGACTACCGCGGCCTCACCGCCACCAGCGTCGGCGAGGAGAAGCTCTACAACCCGCGCCTCGCCGAGGGCATCCTCGAGCAGGACTTCGTCGGCTACATGAAGCACCTCGGGCTGCCGCATCCGAAGCAGATGGAGCTCGCGGTGCCGGCGAACCTGAACTGCGGCAGGCCGCAGGCTGCTGCGCAGAACCCGCTGCAGGGCGATCACGACTGGGCGCCGCTCACCTACACCTTCGCCGGCATCTGGGAGGTGCAGCCCAACTGGCTCGAGGAGCACCTGCGCGACGTGCAGATCCTCGACGTGCGCGAGCACGATGAATTCAACGGCCCGCTCGGCCACATCCCCGGCGCGAAGCTGGTGCCGCTCGGCACGCTCGCCGACGGCGCCGGCACGCTCGCGCGCGAGAAGCCGATCGTGGTGGTGTGCCGCTCCGGCGCGCGCTCGGCGCAGGCGACGCTGATGCTCGGAAAAGCGGGCTTCGAGAAGGTCGCCAACCTCTCCGGCGGCATGCTGCGCTGGCGCACCCAGCGCTTCCAGGTCGAAGGCGGCAGCGACTGAAATAGAATTGGTTCCACCCATGACGGTCCGCACCCGGTTTGCGCCGAGCCCCACCGGCTACCTCCACATCGGCGGCGCGCGCACCGCGCTTTTCTCCTGGGCCTATGCGAGGCACCACGGCGGGAAGTTCGTCCTGCGGATCGAGGACACCGACCTCGAGCGCTCGACCGCCGATTCGGTGCAGGCGATCCTCGACGGCATGCGCTGGCTCGGCCTCGACTGGGACGAGGGGCCGTTCTTCCAGATGAAGCGCCTCGCGCGCTATCGCGAGGTGGCGGAGGCGCTTGTCGCCGCCGGCCACGCCTATCGCGACTACATGCCGAAGCAGGAGCTTGACGCCCTGCGCACGGAGCAGGCCGCGCGCGGCGAAAAGCCGCGCTACGACCGCGCCATCGGGCAGAAATATCGCGGCGAAGGTCCAGCCCCCATCCGGTTCAAGACCCCGCAAGAAGGCGAGGTCGGGTGGAACGACCTCGTGAAGGGGCCGATCAGCTTTCCGAACGCCGAGCTCGACGACCTGGTGCTGCTGCGCGCGGACGGCGTGCCGACGTACAACTTCGGCGTGGTGGTCGACGACCTCGACATGGACATCACGCACGTCATCCGCGGCGACGACCACGTGAACAACACTCCGCGGCAGATTCACATTTTCAAGGCATTGCAAAGAGAGCTTCCGGCTTTCGGCCACGTGCCGATGATCCTCGGCGCCGACGGCGAGCGCCTCTCGAAGCGCCACGGCGCGACCAGCGTCATGGAGTATGCGAGCCTCGGCTACCTGCCGGAGGCGCTCGTCAACTACCTCGCGCGCCTGGGCTGGTCGCACGGCGACGCCGAGATCTTCTCGCGCGACGAGCTGGTGCAGTGGTTCGATCTCGCCCGCGTGTCGCGCTCGCCCGCGCAGTTCAATCCCGAGAAGCTCGCCTGGATCAACCAGCAGTACCTCAAGGAGGCCTCCGACGCGCGCCTCGCGCTCCTCGTCGAGCCGGAGCTCCGCAAGCGCGGCGCCCAGCTCGCCGGCGGCGCGCCGCTCGAGAAGGTCGTGGCGCTCCTCAAGGAACGCGCCAGCTCCATCCCGCAGCTCGCCGACGAAGCGATGCTCTTCTACGCCGTCGACGTCGATCCGGGTAAACCGGATTGGGATTCGGACGTTGAAAAAGCATTGAGAATGTTGAAGGCCAAGCTGACAAGCGTGCCCTGGGAGCGCTCGGCGATCGGCGAGGCGATCAAGGAAGCGGTGAAGTCGAACGGCCTGAAGATGCCGCAGCTCGCGATGCCGCTGCGGCGCCTCGTCACCGGCCGCACGCAGACGCCTTCGATCGACGCCGTGCTCGAGCTGATCGGCCGCGAGACCGTACTGCTACGCCTGTCCCGGCATTTGAATGAGGATTGAATGTCCCGATACGTTCTCGCCTTCGTCCTTCTCACTTCAAGAACCCTCGCTGCGCAAGGCCTCGAGCCGGGCGAGTGGGAGTTCAGCGCCGTCACCAGCTCGCCCCTCGTCACCGGCGCGCAGAACTCCGTCTTCAAGCGCTGCATCCGCAAGGAGGACGCCGAGAATCCCGAGCGCTGGATGGCGCGCCAGAGCGAGGCCGGGCCCTGCCAGTTGAAGCCGCTCGAGCGCACCGCCGATTCGATGAAATGGGAAGTGTCCTGCCCGAAGACCAACTCGCACGGAAGCGGCGTCGCGCGGCTCACCGGGCCGGGCACCGTGGAGAGCGATCTCCAGATGACCACCGAGATCCAGGGCTACCGCGTCCAGACCAACACCCGCACCACCGGCAAGCGTCTGGGACCTTGCAAGAGCTGAGAATTTTGAAGCTGAAACGAGCCTTGGCCATCCTGATGATGCTCGCGTGCGGGCCGGCTTTCTCGCAAAGCCTCGAAGCCGGCGAGTGGGAGTTCAACGCCGTCACCATCACCACCTCGCCGGTCTTGCCAGGCGAGAAAACCAGCGTATTCCGGCGCTGCCTCAAGCAGGAGGATGTGGATGATCCGGAGCGCTGGATGGCGCGCCAGAGCCAGGCCGGCCCCTGTCAGCTCACGCCGGGCGAGAAAACGGAGGAGTCGATGCAGTGGGACGTGTCGTGCCCGAAGACCAACATGCGCGGCCACGGCGTCGCGCGGCTTACCGGCCGCGGCACGGTGGTCAGCGACCTGTGGATGACAGGCGAGCTTCAGGGCTACCGCGTCGAGACTTACACCAAGACCTCCGGCAGGCGCCTCGGGCCGTGCAGCAGCTGAATTCGGGCTCTGACCCAGAATTCGCTCCGCGCTATAATTTCGCCCCTCGGTCGGGGGTATAGCTCAGCTGGGAGAGCGCTTGCATGGCATGCAAGAGGTCACCGGTTCGATCCCGGTTACCTCCACCAACCGACGCCGCACCCGCAGTCCCCATCGTCTAGAGGCCTAGGACATCGCCCTTTCACGGCGGTAACCGGGGTTCGAATCCCCGTGGGGACGCCAGGCCTTGATCAACTCCGGTGTCGAAGAGGAGGACGAGCGCATGCAACCGTATCGGGCAGCGGCAGAGGGAGTGCACGACATGCTGAAAAAGGCCGGGGACACGGCCACAGCGGTGCGGAATTTCATCGCCGGAATAGTCCGGCGGTGGGCAATTTACCTCCCGTTCACGAGTGCGCTCGAGTCGCTGAGGTTCTGGCTCGGGCAGAGGGAAATCCAGGCGTGGATGGATTCCATTTCGAATACGTATCGCCACGAAATGGGACAGGCGCGATTGGCCGGCGCTTCGCGCGATGAGCAGGAGGAGATCGCGAACAGGCACCACCTCGACCAGAAATGGGCGGAGGACGAGCTTCAAAAGCTGTACCACTCCTACTACATCCATGCGGCGAACAGGCTCCGGATTCCAGTCCCTCCATTTCAGGACAACGGCGGCGCATGGATGGAGAGCCCGATCAGCCACGGCTGGTACCTCACGCCGGAAGCCATGGATGCGCTGCGCGCTGAAATCCGCGCGGAACGAAAAGCACGCAGGGATGAGTGGCTGGCCTGGACACCCCTGCTCGTTCTAGTCGTCAGCATGATCAGCGCCCTTACCGCGCTTGTAGTGGTGTGGAAACACTGACCGGGTTACGGGATGTTCGGTAGCGAACAGACGGCGTGACTTCCGTCGGTTTCTACTGGGGTAGTGTCCACGGATACGCCCCAAATGCGCACCCTGCGCCGCGCTCTGAAGAGGTGCGGCGGGGTCCGAGGCTTGGCGCACGCACTCGATTCATCCATTGCAGACTTGCTCGACTGGATGGATGGGCATGCCGTTCCGCCGGCTGTCTATATCGTGGCGCTCGACCTGGTCGCAGGTAGTCGTGATTCAGGGCGCTAGCGTCTTGTCGCCGCTTGCGCTATGTACGACGCGTACATCGTTTGTCAGCCATTGATGAGCGCGACTACTGCGCGACTGCTGCAAGCCGCCTCGGAAATAGTCGGCGGGAATTCCGAGTTGGCAAACTATCTTGGCGTCAGCGAAAAGCTGCTTTCCCGATTCATCGCCGATCGCCAACAGTTGCCCGATGTGCTGCTCCTTCGAGCGGTGGACATTATCCTGGCAGAGCGCCAATCCGAGGTGCCGCCGATCGCCCCAGCAACTGCTGACAGACGCTCCGCCGGTGCCGGCTAGCGGGCACTGTCAGGGCTTCTCTCCGGAGGGCCTCTGTTACATTAAGCCCATGGCTGGGGAGCTTTTCGAGAAGGACCAGCACGCGCGTTCACCTGGAACGCTCGGCGATGTTCTCTACCGCGACAAGTCCAGGGCTCCGGTATCGGAGAAGGACTGGGTTGCGATCGTCGAGTCCATTGCCGCAGGAGATCGGCGCGCGCTGGATGCGCTGTTCGAACGCACGCACCGTTTGGTCTTTACCTTGATCTTTCGAATCGTCAGCAACCGGCAAACCGCCGAAGAGGTCACGCAGGACCTCTATCACGACGTGTGGCGGCACGCGGCGCGCTACGACGCCGCGAACGGCAGCGTGCTCGGCTGGGTCATGAATCAGGCGCGCTCGAGGGCGATCGACAGGCTGCGCTTCGATCAGCGGAAGAAGCGGGTGGAGCCTAGCTCCGACGCTGCACTGCTGGTGCTCGACATGCCCGACTACCGCGACGTTCTGGAGGTCAGGGAGCAAAGCCGGACGCTACGGCATGCCCTGAGCGTCCTCACGCAGGGCGAGCGTGAGGCGATCGAGTCCGCTTTCTTCGGCGATTCGACCTACGTCGAAGTGGCCGCGCGGCTGAAGCAGCCCCTCGCAACGATCAAGACGCGAATCCGCTCCGCCTTGCACAAGCTGCGGCAGGCGATGGCCGAGGGCTCTAAAGAAACCGTGAGCTCGCCTGCGCAGACGAAATGCGACTTGACCGAACTGGTGTGCGCATATGCTGCGCGCGCTCTCCCCGCAGGCGAGATGCTCGTGGCCGAATCTCACCTTCCGGCCTGCTGGCAGTGCAGGCGGGAGCTGGAGATGCTGCTGCCCACGATCGAGTCGTTCGTTTTCTGGCCGAAGGACCTGTTGCGGCCCACGGCGTCGCTGCTGAAGCGTCTCGCGCAGCGCATTGCTGCGCAGGCAGGCGGAGAATCCGTGCTGCCGCCAAGGCAATGGTCAGACCCGGACTGGGAAGAGGTGGCTTCCGGGATTTCCTGCAAGCTGCTGGCGACCGATTCCGAGGAGCACCGCGTGAGCATGCTGGTCCGCCTCGCGCCGGGGGCCCACTATCCGCCTCACATCCATGCCGGGGTCGAAGAGCTCCATCTTCTCGACGGCGAGCTCTGGATCGACGACAGAAAGCTCCATCCCGGGGAGTACAACCGGGCAGAACCCGGCACCGGCGACAAGCGGGTGTGGAGCGAGACAGGCTGCACCTGCGTTCTGGTCACAAGCACGCAAGACGCTCTTCGCTGACATCGGAATGAGTGCAGCCGGTGCCGCTACCAAGCGCAGGCGGCGGCCTGACTGGCGCAAGCTCGGGCTGCTGATCCTCGCCGTGGCGGCGCTCGCGGCGGCATGGCGGTATACGCCATTGAAGGACTTCCTCGCACCCGAAACCATCACCCGATGGGCGCGGTCGGTGCGCGAGATGTGGTGGGCGCCGGCCGCCCTGGTGCTTGCCTATACCCCCGCCTCGGTGCTGATGATTCCGCGTCCGGTCCTGACGCTCTTCGCAGTGATTGCTTTCGGAGTCTGGCTCGGCCTCGCCTATGCGGCGGCGGGCATCATGGCGGCCGCGCTCGCCACCTACTACGCCGGCCGCGTGATGCCCGAGCAGAAGATGCGGCGGCTCGCGGGTACAGCGCTCGATCCCGCAGTGAAGGTGCTGCGCAAGCACGCGGTGGTTGCGATGTTCGTGCTGAACCAGGTGCCGGTGCCTCCTTTCGCTGTGCAGGGCCTGATCGCGGGCGGCATCCGCGTCAATGTCTGGCACTACGCGCTCGGGTCGCTCCTCGGCATGGCGCCGGCGCTCGTGGTCTGGACCGTGTTCGGCGACCAGTTGACCCGGGCGCTGGAGGATCCATCGAAGATCAGCTGGTGGCTGATCGCGCTCGCGATTGCCGTGCTTGCGGTGTTTACGTATCTCGTGCGCCGGTGGTTCGCGGCGCAGACGGCTGCGCAGTAGCCGTTTCCGACGCGAGCGCCTTGAGCCGACGCTCGGTGTCGTTGATGGCGCGGACGAGGTATTCGATCCTCTCCTGCGAGCTCAAGCGCGAGAATTCCTCGGCCGACAATGGCTGCAACGGCGGCCTGTTCTTGCTCATGAACCCGGCTGGGAAGCCGTGACGCCAGTGAACAGGGTTGCGAGCATCGCCTCCACCATGGCGGTGTCCACCGGTTTTTGCACGTGAGCATCGAAGCCCGACGAGCGACTCATGGCGCGATCCTCCGGCGTGCCGTACGCCGTCACCGCGACGAGCCGGAGCGGCGTATCGCGATAAGACTTCCGGAACATGCGCGCGAGCTCGTAGCCATCGAGGTTCGGCATGCCCAGGTCGAGGAACACGATATCGGCTTCCAGCGCCTGCGCTGCATCCAGGGCAACTGCCGGGTTGGTGACGAAGGTCGCGGCGCAGCCCATCGTGAGCAGCAGGCGCGAGAACGACTCGGCAACGTCCCGCTTGTCGTCCACTACCAATGCACGGACCGCGCGCGTCTTGCCGGACATTTCGGCTCCACGCTATGCGGATCCTCGTTACATGTCGTGCTTTTGGTGAGAGCGGGCCGGGCGCGGGAAAGCGTGTCGTGTACCGTTGGCTGGGTTGCGGCAGCTCCCGGCCCGGCCCTAAGCAGCGCCTTCACGCAAGCGCCGTACCCGGGTCTCGAAATCGCCATCGATTGGTTGCCCAAGTACTTTCCCCACTGGTTTTTCGTCGTCGATTTTGCGACAATGATCTGCGGGGAAACACTACAAGATGGACTCAGCGCTCTTGGTTGGGGATGTCGTGGACGAGCTTCTGAAGGCATTCCGCCGAGAGCCCGGCGGCACATGGATCTGCGTCGAGCCGACGACCTTTGAAGGTCCAAACGGCCGGATACAGGTCGCGCCGGGGACCACTTTCAAGCCGGGCTCGACATTCATGGGCGCCGACCTGGCGAAATGGCTCGACGATCGCCTCGGGAAGTTAGGTAGGCGCGCCAACCACTAGGCTCCGGGGCCGGAGTCCTGGCCGGTTGGCGGTGAAGGCAATGCGGCGGATAATGCGTGGTCGCGCAGGTCCGTGCTTCAGCGATGATCGGCCAAGACACCCAGCTGCCCCACACCCTAGTGCCGCTCGCGCTGGCGGTTGCCGTGGTGCGGTCGAGGATATCGACCCATGCAGCAGCCGTTCCTGCCGACGCGAACGGTTTGGCGACGTTCATCGCTTCCGTGGTCCCGGTCTTCGAGTACTTCGAGAACCCGAGCTGGTTGCCATGCTTGCTGGATGTCCGCTCGCATGACGGCGTGCTTCGGGCGGGTGGCGCGGAGCTGCGATTCACCGACGGGCGAGTGCCCAAGCGCCGTCTGGCGGTGCAGGCGAACGACGTCGAGTGCGTAATCGACATGCTCAACAACCCCGAGGGCGCCTTGCGCATCCGCGCCAGGGCCCTGAGCGCTGCATCGGCGCGAATCAGGCGCAGGTCGCAAGCCGCGAGAAGCGAAGCGGCGAGACTCAGGGCGATAGCGCTGCACGCGATGTCGAAGGCGGCGCTCCTGTCTACCCGGGGGGGGGCGCGGCAATCTGCGGCAGCTACCGTAACGCCCACCGGCCGCTAGCCGTATGGACGCCGGAAAAAGTCGAAGGAGCGCTGAGGATCTCATCCGCGGCGCGCTTTCCAGGATCCGGGCGAGCGGCTTGAGAATCGACGCCAGCCTCCGGCTCGTGCGCGCGTCCGAAGCGCTGCGGCGCAGGCTGCTCCGGGGAGAGCCCTTGCCGCCTGAGCGCTCAACCGCGGGTGAGGACGAAACCCCTCGCGCCGGAGATCACGCTCCCCGTTCCTGAACCCCGGGCAGCCACCAGGCCTCGTCGCGCACAATCACGGCCGCCGCGCGAATGCGCCGCGATTCCTGCACCGTCGCTCGTGCTCTTTCCCGCACCCCGACGGAGCGGGAAACCGCTTCCTTCGCCTCCCGGCATGTCACGCGGCTTGCGTCCACCAGCGCCTCGGTGGCGTCTCGAACGGCCATTATGACCTCGCACTTGGTATTTGCCCGGTGCGAGGTGGCTAGCAGAATATCTAGCTTGTACGGCGCAAGGGTTGTACCCGGCCAGCTTGCGCCGGTGCGCCCGAAATGTCTACCTAAAGTACGCGGGGCTACTGCGGGCCGGCACCGCGAGGAGCACAATCGCGTCATGGCCGGCCACGAGCACGACTTGCCCCACACCCTCGTGCCGCTCGCGCTCGCCGTCTCGCTCTTGCGCGCCAGGTTCGCGGGCGCGGCGGAGATGGACGCGAACGCGGTAGCGACGCTCATCGCGTCGAGGGTGCCGGTGTTCGAATATTGGCCGACTCCGCTGCGGCTCCCTCGGCCCCTGGCAAACGCCCTGAGAGACGGTGTTTTCCGCGACGAAGGTCGCGAGCTGCGTTTCATGGACGGCAGGCCAAGCAAGTACCGTCTTGCGGTGCGGGTCGAAGACGTCGACTTCGCCGTGGAAATGCTCAGCCATCCGGAGCACGCCGTCTCCATCCGAAACCGCCTGCTTAGAGCGCACGCGCGCACGCTGGTGAGCAGGTCGCGCGACCTGGGGGCACGCTCGGCCGACCTGCGGCGCGCCGCCCAGAAGGCGCTCGCAAGGGCTTCGCTCGTGTCGCAGCCAGCCTCTCCGGCCGAGATTTCCCAGCCGTAGCGCGTGCGCGGAGAACGCAGCGGAGGCTTCTTCAGCGCCGCGTTCTTCGCGTGCCTGGGCGCGGGGCTGTGCGTATTCGGCTGGCAGGGATTGACCTGGCTCACGACCTCGACCTGGAAGCCGCTCACCGTTCTCAGCGCTCTCAACTGGCTCCACGTGCGCTGGGCGGTTTCACCCACGATCTGGCCGGAGCTCCATCAGTTTCTCGCCCATACCCCGCTGGCGCTCGCGCTGCTCGGCGTCGCTGGGGTGTGTTTTCTCGTCTACGCTGCTCTCAACTGACCGCGGCTGTGTCGTTGGTAATACTTACAACCATGACTAGTGTAACGGTATGGGGCCATTGATCTTTTCCTCGGGCTGAATACGATAGGAGGAGAAATACCGGGGGAGGACAAAATGAAAATGATGCTGGCTGCCGCAACGGCGGCGCTGGTTCTTCACTCCGCGGGAGCACTGGCCGCGGCCGAGTTCAAGATCGCGACCGCCGACAAGCGCGGCACCTATTTCGCGATCGGCGCCGACCTGGCGAAGTACGTCGCGCCCGGCGCCGACATCTCGCTCGAGGTGATGCCCACCGACGGCTCGGCGGCGAACATCCGGCATCTGCGCTTCGATCCCGGGGTGAAGTTCGCGATCGTGCAGGCCGACGTCTACCAGGCGTTCGTCGACCGCGGAGCCGAGCGAAGCGAGAAGGATGCGGCCCGGATCATCGGCCCGCTGCGCGTGATCCTGCCGCTCTACAACACCGAGATCCACTACATCGCCCGCGCCGACTCGCCCTACAACTACCTCCACGACCTGAAGGACGCCAGGATCAACGGTGGCCTGGTCGGCAGCGGCGCCGCCTTCATCACGCACACGCTCTACCGCATGATGTTCAACACCCCGATGCCGGAGAAGAACGCCACCTTCATGCCGAACGACGAGGCGCTGGTCAAGCTGATCACCGACAAGTCGATCGACGTCGCGGTGGTGGCCGCCGGGCAGCCGGCGCCGATCATCGCCAACATGAAGCCCGAGGCGCAGAAGTTCATCAAGCTGCTCAAGTTCGACCCGAAGCATCCGTCGAGCAAGCGGCCGCTCTCGATCTACGCTCCCTCGACGGTGCGCGCCGCGAGCTATCCGAACCTCCTCACGGAAGACTTCACGACCATCTCGGTGGGCGCCTTCCTCGTCACCTACGACTACAAGCTGGAGGCCACCACCAGCTACCTCGTGCGCTTCGCGCGCTCGCTGTGCCAGAACTTCGACACGCTGCAGAAGAGCGGCCATCCCAAGTGGCGCGAGGTGAGCCTCGCGCTGCCCGAGCTCAACAAGGGCTGGACCTACTACCCGCCGATCGCGCGCGAGCTCCGGAGCTGCGTGGCCCAGCGGGCCAGGGCGGGCAAGCCGACCACGCCTGCCAAGGCCTGCTCGCCCGAGGAGAAGATCCTCGGCTTCTGCAGTTGACCGGCGCCTTGGCTCCGACATGACGCGCAGCCAGGTCAGGGCCTTCGTCGAGGGCTCGAGCGTCGGGCGCATCCGCGAAGTGCTCGACCTCATGCAGAAGCTGAAGAACCGGGTACCTCACAACCAGCTGCCGCAGAACGAGCTCGGGTTCCTGCTCGACCTGCGCGATCACGAGGCGTTCTTCCGAAGCCTCGCGGACGCGAAACTTCAAGGCTAGCCGGGGTATTGCCTTGCGCCGGGACAAACGTTAAAAGCGAACCTACGACCATGCTCATCTGGCCCTGGATCGTCCGCGCTGTCGCCTTGGCCGCCGCCATGTTCCTGTTCATGGAGTGGCAGAACCTCGGCGTGCAGTGGGCCGCGGTCTTCAACTGGGTGCTCGTCATGGGCGGGGCCGAGGCGGTTATCCACGTGAGCCACAGAGCTCGCGACCGCCGCAGCGCCGCCAGCCGGCCGCTGCGCGGGGGGCGCCGCCGCAGCGACCCGCCGCTCGCCTAGCCGCAAAGCCGTAAAGACCCCATCCCTGGTGTGGCCGGAACGGGCCCGCCGCTTGCCTCATCCAATGGCGGCACACATCGTTTTGTCCCCCAAGGAGGCATTCATGAAAGCTCTGCAAGTCGCGGCCAGCCTGGTCGCAGCATCCGTATTCGCAGTCGCATCGGCGCAGGACAAAGGCCCGAGCGATCCCCAGATCGCCGGCATCGTAGTGGCGGCGAACAAGATCGACATTGACGCCGGCAAGATCGCCAAGTCGCACAGCAAGAACAAGGAAGTCCAGCAGTTCGCGCAGCAGATGATCACCGACCACACCGCGGTGAACAAGCAGGCCGGCGCCCTCGCCAAGAAGCTGAAGGTGAAGCCCGCCGAGAGCGACACCAGCAAGGCCCTGAAGAGCGCGGCGAAGGACAATGAGGCCAACCTGAAGAAGCTGAAGGGCGCCGACTTCGACAAGGCGTATGTCAACCACGAGGTCGACTACCACCAGCAGGTCCTCGACGCGATCGACAAGGTGCTCATCCCGAACGCGAAGAACGCCGAGCTGAAGGGGCTGATCGAGAAAGTGCGCCCGGCGATCGCCACGCACCTCGAGCACGCGAAACACATTCAGGCTTCCCTGAAGTAACGATGAGATCGGCTCTTCGGGCCGTGCTCGCCGCTGCGCTCCTGATGGGGGGCGTAGCGGCGCACGCCGCCGGAAAGACGCACGCGGTGCGCATCGAAGGCATGAAGTTCGTGCCCGAGCGCGTGGAGGTCGCCGCCGGCGACACCATCGTGTGGACCAACAAGGACATCGTTCCGCACAGCGTGACCGCGGCCGAGGCCAAGGTCGAATCGGGCGAGCTGCAGACGGGCAAGAGCTTCAAGCTCGTCGCGCGCAAGAAAGGCGAGATGAGCTACATCTGCCGCCTGCACCCCGTGATGCACGGAGTGGTAGTCGTCAAGTAACTACCAAAGTTTCGTTGCTTTTGCGACAGGCGCTGAAGGCGGGGATCTCCCGCAACCGGGTTACGATGAGGCAGGTCAGCCGGACTCCAAGAATAACGAACCCAGGCGACGAACAATGGCCACTTTCCATCGCATCAAGCCCCATCCCGCGCCCAAGCGCCGCGTCCTCGTGGTCGAGGACGACCTCGACTCGGTGCACTCCATGGCGCTGCTGATCAAGATGATGGGCCACGAGGTGCAGTTCGCCATCAACGGCATGGCCGCGATCGACATCGCGCGCACGTTCCGTCCCGACATCATCATCCTCGACATCGGCCTGCCGGACTTCAAGGGCGACCACATCGCGCGCCAGCTCAGGTTCGAGCCCGGCCTGGAGAACACGCAGCTCATCGCGATCTCGGGGCTGCCGGAGGAGCACCTCGAGAGCCGCGCGTTGCACGCGGGCTGCGAGGAGTTCTACCGCAAGCCGATCGAGCCGAGCGTGCTCGAGGCGCTGCTCGGAAGACCAACGCGCGCCGAGAAGTCGGCCTAGCCGCGCCGTAAGCCTAGCGGCTTAGCCGTTCGCCGCCTGGCTGTGCTTGAAGGTCTCCACGAGCGACGGCGGAATGACGCCGCGCATACGCGGCCCGTGGTCGACGATGATCGCCACCACCTTGAGGAAGGCACCGGGCGGCACCTCGCTCGTGCCCTTGATCCACGCGGCGACCACCGCGGGCGCAACCCCGAGGTATGCGGCAATAGGGATCACACCGTCCGCGATCTCGGTGGCGCGCTGGACGGCGCGCATGTGGATCCGGTTGGCCACGCGAATCAGCACCGGCCCGTTATACACCGGTTAGGCCGGCCCGCCGGACTATTTCGGTGCGCCATGCGCCAGCCGGCCCACCGCGGCGCCGTCCGCGCAAGCCTGGGCACCGACGACAATCTCGTTCCACATCCGCATCGGAGGCTCGCGTGCACCGCGCACCGGCCGGGTTGTCCGCATTTCTTTCCCGCGTGCTCGTGTCCTGCCTCGAGATCCGCGCCGTATGGTCGAGCGCCGATGCCGGCTCCTTGCTCGCCGCGGCCTCGCACCAGCTCATCGTATTCGCGGACCGGCCGACGCTGCTCAGCCTGCGCAGGAGCGAGCGGCTGCATCGCGCCGACGTCGAGCTGCTGGTGGTATTCGACGGCGACCAGTTCGAGAATGCCTGGGGGCCGCAGCGGCTGTCGGGCTCGCTCTCGCGCTGGGCGTGGCGCCAGGTGAGCGACGAGCTCGCGTACTTCGACGAGTCGAAGTGGGCCAATCCCGAAGCGGACGCCGGGACGGTGGTCCGGGTGCGCCGCCAGGCGGTCCTCATCTGGGCTGCCACCTCGCTGGAGACGCTGCACTAGGCCTTGCGCCGGGGCGTCGGGAAGCGGGTCTGCTCAGTGCGCTGTGTTACAGTGGCTGTGCAGGATTCTCAAGCAGCGGACCCTTCCCCTTCCTTGATCGTCGTGCCCGCAGGCGCGGCCCGGATTTCCCCGCGCGAACAGAGGTCGACATGCATTTCGGAAAGATGGCTTTCAAGTCGAGGCAAAGCCAGGACTGGACGCCAGAGCGCCTCGCGCGGCTCGCGACGGTGGACTTGCAGCAGCTGCGCGAGAACGCGGCGAGCCTCGGCGCCAACGCGGTGGTCGCATTGTGCGACGCCGCCCTCGAAGGGCGGCCGAAGGTGCGGGCGAAGCGCGGCGGTGCCGCCGTGGTTCCCAAGCGCGCGCGCAACTTGATCTCACGGAGCAAGGCGTTCCAGGCGCGAGGTGTCTACCTTGCGGAGCAGGACAGCAGCTGGAGCGGGGTGCGAAAGTCCGACGGTGCGGTCGTGATGAGCCTGTGGGCGCCGGCGATCGCGCGCACGAAGGGCGGCTGCAGCCAGCTTCTATGGGGCCCGAACCTCGACGGCTCGCGCCCGTGGTCCGACACGGCCGCCGGCCAGGAGCGGCGGGCGCACTGCAAGATCGCGCTTGAGCGCGGCGCCTGCGAGGGGCTGCTCGTCTACGGCGAGAACTTCGACGGCGAGCCTTGCGAGCACAATGCCCGCAGCGTGCACGGCGTCGATCCCGAGAACGTCGTGAGCTTCAAGGTCGAGCAGCGCGGCCAGGAATTCTGGGCGGTGTGGGGCGGGAAAGTGGTGGCGCAGCCGATATGAGCGCGCCGCAGCGCTTCAAGGTCGGCAAGTACGACGTCATCGCGCAGCCGGCGGCCGGCTCGGCGCACATGCTGCGCTACACCGTGATGCTGCAGGGCAGGCGCCTGGGCGCACAGCTCAGCATGCCGTGCGAGTCGGATTGCCGGTTCATGGAGGCGCCGCCTCCGGTTCCGCCGCTCAAGATCTTCAGCGTCACCTACCGCCCGGGGCGGCCACGCAAGGACGCCGTGCGGCCGCAGTCGCCGGAGGGCGACGAGCATGTCTCGCTGCCGTGGGCGATCAAGGGGCAGCGTCGCTACTAGCGCGTCGGCACGGCCCGACGTAACGATGCCTAGCCCGACGTCACAATGCGGGCCACACCACCGCGCCGGGCACGGCGACATTCAGCGGTCTCGCGAAAGCGTATAACGACGCATGCCCTGCGAAATCTTTCATGTACCGCATGCGGCGTCTTTCCGCTGGAAGTGGCGCCATCTCGCCGAAGACGGCAAAGTGAAGGACGAGTCGAAGGAGAGCTACGAGCTCTTCTACGAGTGCGTCTGCGCGGCGCGCGCCTCCGGCTACAAGCCCAAGATCAAGTGCAGTTGATCTTCGCGAGCATCGCGCCAAGCTCGTCGACCTGAACCGCCAGCCGGCGCTTGGCCGGCGTGCCGTCGAAAAAGTGCAGCTCGCGGCCGCCGTCGCGAAACCTTCCCTTGTGCGGGTCGTGGCGCACGAGCCTCGGCGGCACGGCGGGGTCCTCCGCGCATTCCCAAAGCCGGATCGCACCTGCGATCAACGCGGCCAGCGCGTTGGCATCCGCTTGCTCCTTCGAGCCGGAGGACTGCGCTCGATAGATCTTCTCCCGCAGGATGAGGATCGCCAATGGAAGCGCGAGCAGCCCGTGCGCCGAGGGCTCGGTTGGACCCACAGCGCAATCTTGAACCGAGCTTCTGCGCTCTGCAAGCCTGTCCGTAGGTAGCGTACGGCGTGCTACTCTAAAAATACGGAGAGCGAGGAGGGGGGCATGTTCAGAGCTGCGTCCATCGTCGCCTTGTGCGTCGCCGCGATGTCTTCGGCGCTTGCGCAGGGCTATCCCAACAAGCCCATCAGGCTCCTGATCGGCTATTCGCCCGGCGGCTCGGCGGAAGCGGGCGCGCGTCCGCTCGCGCGCGTCCTCGAGCCGCTTCTCGGCCAGCCGCTCGTGTTCGAGTACCGCCCCGGCAACGCCGGCGGCGTGGCGATGGAGTTCATGGCGCGCGCGCCGAACGACGGCTACACCCTCTACTACTTCGACAGCGGCCCGCTCACCGTCGCGCCGCATCTTTCGAAGGTCGGCTACAACAATCTCTCGTCGTTTACCCAGCTCGGTCACGTCTGCGGCAGCGGCAGCCTGCTCGTGGTGCACCCTTCAACACCTTTCCGCAGTGTCCAGGATGTCTTGGACCTTTCGAAAAGAGACCCCAATAAGTGGAGCTACGGCACCTCGGGCGTCGGCGGGCCGCACCATCTCTCCGGGGAATACTTCAAGAGCGTGACCGGTGCGCAGCTCCTTCATGTGCCCTACAAGGGAGGCGGCCCGGCGATGACCGACCTGATGGGCGGACAGATCCCGATGCTCTTCTCGTCGCTCGGCCCAGCGGTCGGCGCGGTGAAGAGCGGCAAGATCCGTGCGCTCGCGGTGACCTCGCTCACGCGCTCGGCGGCGTTTCCGGATGTGCCGACGATGGATGAACTGGGTTTGAAAGGCTTCGACTCGACCGCGTGGTATGGACTGCTCGGCCCCGCCGGCCTGCCGCGCGAAGCGGTCGAGCGCCTCACGCAGGCGCTCGCGAAAGCCGGAGCCGACCAGGATCTGGTCGCGCGCATCAACGCCACCGGCTGCGACACCGAGATCCTCTCCCCCGCGCAGACGGTGGAGAAGATCAAGGCCGACTACCTCAAATGGGGCCGCGTGGTGAAGGAAGCGAACATCAAGGCCGAGTAGGGCTTTCGGTCTCCGGCGTCGACGCCGCCGGGGTGATGACCATGATCGTCCAGTGCCGCTCGTCCTCGTGGCAGTACCAGTCGCCGATCGAGCGGTCGACGAAGGCGAAGATCTGGTGGTCCGAGTACGCCACGCCGTCGATGAAGGTCACGCACCCGTAGGGTCCGAAGGTCTGCGACTGGCTACCGTCGAGGCGCTCGAGCCGGATGGATGCGCGGCAATCGCACTGCAGGCGCGGGTAGCGTTCGCCGTTCACGTTCCACTCATTGTGCTCGTGCCTGGCGAGGACCGGTCCGCCCGGCTCGGCGCGAATCACTTCGCCTTCGAAGCGCAGAAGGCGGTAAGGGCCCAGGCGCTTGGCCGGGCCGGTGTGGCGCAGAAACGTCAGCTCGAGCGAGTCCGCCATCCCGGCTAACAGCAAGTTCGGTGCCGGACATTCGTTAGACTATTCAACTAAGATAAACCGATGATCGACATCTTCAACCACTTCATGCCGCGGAAGGTCTTCGACCGCGTGCGGGAGCTCGTGCCGCACCACCCGGCGATGAAGGCCTTTCCCGAGGTGCCGACGCTCTGGGACGTGGACGAGCGCCTGCGCATGATGGACGAGTTCGACGGCCTGCAGCAGGTGCTCTCGCTCGCCAACCCGCCGATCGAGCAGCTCGGCGGCCCGGAGCTCACGCCGCAGGTCGCGCGCATCGCGAACGACGGCCTCGCCGAGCTGGTGAGCCGCCATCCGCGGCGTTTCCCCGGCTTCATCGCGTCGATGCCGGCGAACAACGTCGAGGCCTGCCTCGAGGAGATCGACCGCTCGATCGGCATCCTCGGCGCGCGCGGCATCCAGCTCTTTACCAACGTGCTCGGCAAGCCGCTCTCGCTCCCCGAGTTCCGCCCGATCTTCCGCCGCATGGCCGAGCACGACCTGCCGGTGTGGATCCACCCGATCCGCGGCCCCAACAGCGCCGACTACGCCACCGAGAAGATGTCGGAGAACGAGATCTGGTTCACCTTCGGCTGGCCCTACGAAACCACCGCGTGCGTTACGCGGCTCATCTTCTCGGGGCTCTACGACGAGCTGCCTGGCCTGAAGATCATCACCCACCACTACTGCGGCATGGTTCCCTTCTATGCCGGCAAGATCCAGCTCGGCTTCGACCAGATCTTCTTCGGCACCTCGCAGAAGAACCCGCAGGCCGAGAAGGCGGGGCTGCAGCGTCCGCCGATGGACTACTACAAGATGATCTACGCCGACACCGCGCTGAACGGCGCGGTCGCCGCGACTCGCTGCGGCCACGCTTTCTTCGGCGCCGAGCACTCGGTGTTCGCCACCGACGCGCCTTTCGACGCCGAGGACGGACGGCTCCTTATCCGCAGCACGCTCGCTGCGATCGACGCGCTCGAGATTCCGCGAGCTGAGAAGGATCTGATCCTGGGCGGGAACGCGAAGCGCTTGTTGAAATTGAATTGATGCAAACGGAAAACATCAAGGTCCGCCTCCGGGATGGGGTGATGGGCGCGCACGTCGCCTATCCCGACAAGACTCCCGCCGGCGCGATCATCGCGATCATGGAGATCTGGGGCGTGAACGACACCATGCGCCGCCACGCCCAGGAATTCGCCGAGGCCGGGTTCGTGTGCCTGGTGCCCGACCTCTTCTGGCGCCAGGAGCCCGGCGTCGAGCTCTCCGACCACAACCCCGAGCACGTGAAGAAGGCGTTCGACCTCTACTACGAGTTCGATTACGACCTGGGCGTACAGGACATGACCGATACGCTGAATTTTCTTCGCGCTCTTCCCGGAGGGAACGGCAAGGCGGGCAGTGTTGGATATTGTTTGGGTGGAAAACTGTGTTACCTCATGTGCTGCCGCACCGACATCGACTGCGCGGTCGCGTACTACGGCACGTACATCGAGCACCGCATCAAGGAAGCGAAGAACCTGCATCGCCCCTTCATGCTGCACATGGCGATGAAGGACCGCTGGGTGCAGGCCGAGGTGAACGACCTCATCGAGCGGCGCCTCTCGCCCAACCCGCTGGTGACGATCCAGAAGTATCCCGGCGCCGATCACGCGTTCGCGCGCCACGGCGGCCGGACCTACAGCAAGCCCGAAGCCGACCGTGCGCTCGCGCTGTCGGTCGATTTCTTCAGGCGCCACCTCTGATGCGCATCCTCTGGAACGAGCCGGTCCGGATGGACGACGGCATCGAGCTGCGCGCCGACGTCTACCTTCCCGAGCGCGAAGCGCGCTACCCGGTGATCCTCTCGTGCGGGCCCTACGGCAAGGGCTATGCGTTCCAGGAGAGCCATGCGCCGGCCTGGGAGGCGCTCGCAAGCGCGCACCCGGAGATCCTCGAGGGCTCGTCCAACAAGCACCAGGCGTGGGAGGTGGTCGATCCGGAGAAATGGGTGCCCGAGGGCTACGCGGTCGTGCGCGTCGATTCGCGCGGCGCGGGCGCCTCGCCCG
>Ga0070693_100000350_pt1 | contig 20923 bp, 22 predicted proteins | sample KBSK1103metaG_FD_65472 | JGI IMG/M metagenome (GOLD analysis project Ga0070693, IMG submission 65472) | Corn, switchgrass and miscanthus rhizosphere microbial communities from Kellogg Biological Station, Michigan, USA - KBS K1-10-3 metaG | ecosystem: Host-associated > Plants > Roots >...
CCTACCGCACCGCCATGGCCACCGGCGCGGAGCCCACCGCCTTCGTGCAGGAGCTGGCGGACATAGCGGCGGTAACCGACCGCACGACGCTGGATCAGGACTTCACCCTGTTCCGTGGCATGAAGATGCCCGCTGAGGTGGTCGACGCCTGGAAGCCGGGCGACGTCATCAGCCGCGACTGGTACGCCAGCACCGGCGCCAGCAAGGCGGGCAGCATCCCCTACGGCGCCATCTATGACCCAGGCATCAAGAGCGAGGCGGAACGGCTGACGGTGCGGGCGATGCCGGACGTGCGCCTGGAAATCCTGGCACCGCAGGGCACCCACGTATTCCCTGGGCTGGCCGCGCTGGACGAGTGGGTGCTGCCGCCGGACACCCAGCTGCTCATCCGCGAGACCCGGCCGGGCGACAGCAGCCCGGACGGGCCGCGTCAGGTGGTAGTGGTAGCGGACGTGGTGCCCAGGGGTGCGGGCGTCACCACCACGTCGTCCTCCAGGTCAATAAACCGGCGGGCGACTTCGGGGTCCATCGAGGATTCATCGGGTTCGGGCACAGGCACATCCTCCACCCCGGCGGCACCAGCACCAGCACCTGAGCCCACGCCGTCGTCCTCGCGGGCGCCCAAGCGGCCGCCCGTGACGCGCCGCACCCCGGAGCCGCCCGCACCGCCGCCGGACGCGGCCAGCTACACCCCGGCGCCCATCCCGTACCAGCTGAACCTGCGCACCCCTCAGGAGATCGTGCTGAATCCGAACTACGACCGGGGCGAGGCGACATTCCGGATGTTCGCGAACCGCCAGGTGGCCCAGATACCGCTGGCCGAGCGCCGGGCAGCCGGGGAAGCACTGAAGGCCCAGGTGCAGGCCGCCCAGCCCACCGTGGCCACCCCGGCGCACGTCATCGACTCGATCCTGGCCGACGGGCGGTACAAGGGCGCCCTGGAGGTGAAGGTGAAGGGCGGCAGCTACAACACCAGCCGCCGCACCTACGAGAACCACGCCATGGGCATCGGCGGCATCCCGGTGAAGCAGCGGCCCATCTATGGCTACCTGGACCGGCAGACGGGGCAGGAGAGCGCGCAGTGGTACGGCGAGGTGCAGGCGGTGCTGCGGCCCGAGGTGATTGAGGCCCGGGCCACCGTCACCTTCGGCGATTCGCTGAACTACAGCCTGCCCGCGTTCCGGTACGCCGACCTGGAAGGGATGAGCGGGGAGCAGGTGCTGTCGTACAGCCAAGCTCAGGCCAACCACCTGGCGGCGGGCGACGTGTGGCCCACCGACTACACAGAGTTCCAGGTGCACGGCGGGCTGTTCACCGAGGACATAGACCACTGGGAGCTGGACGCCAAGGGTGGGGAGCTCACCCCGGCGCTGCAGGGAGTGAAGGACCGCCTGGAGGCCGCCGGGCACCGCGTGGAAATCAAGAACCCCACCCTGCCGTCCTGGACGAAGCAGGGGCCCGATGTGGACAGGGCGGTGGAGGACTGGGCGGCCAGTGCGGGCCGGGCCCTGGACGACCCGGAGACCCGCACCATCATCGACCGGGTGCTGGGCATGGGCATGAGCCCCGAGTACGTGGGCACCTCGCTGAAGATGGTCGCGGCCGGGCTGTTCGACTCCTGACCTCCCACCACGCCCGGCCCGGGCGCACCACGATGGCCGCGTGCCCGTAGCTACGTTCCGACGCGTCTCGCTGGCCCGGGTCGGCACCCACAGCGCCAGCACCGGCCGCACCTCCATCACCCGCGAGGACCTGCAGGAGATCGTGCGGGCCGCCCACGACCCCCAGTCCGGCCGCACCGTCATCAAGATCGGCCACCAGGACCCCCGGTTCAACAACCCCGCCTACGACGGCGAGCCCGTCTACGGGCAGGTGGAGAACCTGTGCGTCGAGGACGACACCCTGTACGGCGACCTGGTGAACGTGCCCGCGCAGCTGGCCGAGGTGATGCCCAGCGCCTACCCCAGCCGCTCGGTGGAAATCGGCTACAACATGCGCACCAGGGCGGGCCGCGTCTTCAAGCGGGTGCTGACGGCGGTGGCCCTGCTGGGCGCCACCCGCCCCGCCATCAAAGACCTGGGCGACGTGCTGACCGCCACCGCCAGCGAGGCGCCGATGACCTACGACACGGTGGTGCTCATGTCCGCACTGGACGGGGACGCCGACCTCCCACAGTCAGAGCCCGGCACACCCGACGATGACCCCGAAGACCACGAGAGGATCACCATGACGGACCCCAAGACCCCGGCGGCAGTGCTCGCCGCCCTCGGGCTGGCCGAGGACGCCGACGAGGAAGCCGTCCTGGCCCGGATCGCCGAGCTGAACAAGCCTGCCGACCCACCGGTCGCCGCCACGGCCACTGTCCCCGGCACGCCGCCGGAGCAGCCGGTGGCCGTGGCGGCATCAGAGGGCATCGTGCTCACCCCCGCCCAGGTGGCCACGTTCTCCGAGATGGAGACGCGGCTGGCCGACCTGATGGCCCGCGAGGAGGCCCGGCAGACCGCCGACGCCGCCGCAGCCATCGACGGGGCGGTGCGCCGCTTCTCCGAGGACCCGCAGGACGGCGGCCGGATCACCCCGGTCACCGAGCCGCTGTGGCGGGCCCAGCTGGCCCGCGACTTCGAGGGCACTGTGGCGCTGCTCTCCGCATCCCCACGGCTGTACCACTCCACCGGGGCCGGGGCCGCAGTGCCCAGCACCGAGCAGACCGGCAAGTCCTCCGCGCACCAGCGCGCAGTGGACGACGCGAAGGCGCTGGGCCTGCGCGTCTACGACAACACCAAGGGAGCCTGACCGCCGTGGCGAACGTCGACAACACGCCCTACATCAGCCCGGCGGAGATCCCGACAGCCATCGCCGCTGCGGCCGTCTCGTCCCGCCGCTTCGTGAAGATCGCGCCGGGCGGGGTGGGCAACCGCCCCAAGGTGGTGCTGGCCGCCGCCGCCGGTGACTCCGTGTTCGGCGTCTCCATGACCGACGCGGCCCTCGGTGAGCCGGTGGGCACCTGGCGCTCCGGCGTCGTGCCCGTCGAGGCCTCCGTGGCCCTGGTGGCCGGGGACCTGGTGGTGCCCGATGCCACTGGCAAGGCCGCCAAGGGCGGCACCGTCGGTGCAGCCGCTGGCATCTGTGTCGCGGACGCCGCCGCGAACGCTTCCGCCCCCATCGCCCTGACCATCGGCTGAGAGGAACTTCGCCGTGACTTCCGTCCAGCCTCCGCTCTACCCGAACCTGCCGGGCGCCCCGCAGGTGGTGGGCAACTACGTCTACCTGGACCGGTGGGCGAAGAACCCGACCGACCTGACCACGCTCATCAACATCACCACCCTGCCGCGCTTCGTCGGCCGGTACCTGTTCCGGGCGGCCGGTGCCCAGGGCGGCGCGGTGCTGTACAACGTGGCCAGCACCCCCCAGGCATTCGTGGACTCCAACCCGAACCGCCAGCCCGGCGAGATCGGGAACGGCGCCGAGTTCCCCATCGTGAACGTGACCGACCTGCCCGAGCAGGTGGCCACCGTGACCCACTACGGCGGCATGTTCCCGGTCACCTACAAGGAGGCACGGCGGGCCAACTACGACGTGATCAGCCGGGGCCTGACGAAGCTGGGCAACACCCTGGTGAAGCTCTCCGACGCCCGGGCCATCGCCGCCTTCAACGCCAACGCGGCGGTGCCGCGCGTACCGGCCGCAGCCACCTGGGACAGCGCAGGGCAGAAGGCCATCAGCGACATTCTGGCGGGCATCATCGCCATCGAGAACGCCGACATGGGCTACACCGCAGACACCCTGCTGCTGAACCCGGTCACCGCCGGGCTGCTGCTCGGGAACCCCGATGTGATCGCGCGGATGCCCCGGGAGAACGTGGCCTACAACCCGCTGTTCTTCCAGCAGCTGCCCTCGCTGCTGGGCCTGAACATCGTGACGACCACCCAGCAGCCCAAGCAGTCGGCCATCATCACGTCCAGCCAGACCGTCGGGGCCATCGCGGAGGAAATCCCGCAGTACAGCCGGGTCGTGGACGAGGCGCGCGTCGAGACCTGGTGGGTGCAGTCCGCCCGCTTCGACGTGCCCATCGTGACCGACCCGCTGGCCGCCTACGTCATCACCGGAGTCACCACCTGATGGACTACCGGGTCGCCTACCGTGGCTTCCGGGCCGTGGAGGGCTCGGAGCCGCCAGCTACGGTGAACCCGGACCCGCCGCGCCTACCCGGCCGGGGTGATGACGTGGACCCGCACGTCCGCGCCGAGCAGGTCGGGCCGATGGTCCCGGTGATTGCCCTGGAAGGAGACCCGCTGTGGCAGTGAAGCCGAACTTCGATATCGAGGTGGAGCCGCCCGCCACGCCTACCGCTGAGACGGTGGAGGCCGCCCCGGTGGGCCTGGACCGCTTCGTGGTGCTGGATACCGATGCGCCGGAGGACCACACCCCGGTGCCGGTGGGCACCTACGTCGGGTATGTCGAGCCAGCCCTGGTGCCCACCGGGCTGGTCCGCGCGTTCGAGGAGGGCCCCCGCTACCTGGTGGTCAACCGCCCGTGGGTCAACGTGGCGCTGGCCGATGGCCGGTTCGTCACAGGCAACCAGGGCGACGTGATTACCCTGGCGCCCGATACCGCCCGCCGCTACCTGGACACCGGGGCCATCATCGCGGAGCCGACCACCGAGGCCGAGTAGGCCGCCGTGACCGCCCCGACCTGGCCGCCGGATGACCTGGCCAACCCCTTCGCGGTGACGGTCGAGGATGTGCACCGGCTGGTGCCCTACCGGCAGCTGCCCAGCGCACCCGCCGGGGGCTACCCGCCGGGCACCGTCACGATCACCGAGGACGACGTGCTGGCCTGGATCGCCCAGCTGTCGGGTGACCTGACCGGGCGCATAGCCCTGGCCTCCGCGCTGTTCGCGGTGGACCCCACCGCCTACGGCCAGGTGTACCTGCTGTGCCGGGATGCCGTGGCCAACGGCGTGGCCAGCTACTGGGAGGCGGCGTTCTACCCGGAGCGGGCCGGGGCCAATGACACCACCTACGCCGGGGTGCTGTGGCAGCGCTACCTACGCTCGGTGGATGCCGTGATGGCACTGACGGCGGCGCTGGGCGAACAGGGCGGCAGCGGCGCAGCTGGCGGCGTGGACGAGGCCCCCATCTACGTCGAGGGCGCGGGGTGGATCACCTCGCTGTTCCCACCCGTCGCGTTCGCGGACGACATTCGATGGTGACCATCGGTCTCAACGTCAACGGCACCCAGCAGCTGTCAAGGACCCTGGCCCGGTGGGCGAACGCGATGATCGACCTGCGCCCGGCGTTCGAGATCGTCGCCACCGAGTTCGCCCGCATGGAGCTGTCGCAGTTCGCCACCCAGGGGGCCATATCCAAGGACCCGTGGACGGCGCTGAGCCCGCGCTACGCCGCGCGCAAGGCCCGCACCCACCCCGGAGCGCCGATCCTGGTCCGCTCCGGGGACCTGCGCCGCGACCTGACCCGCCGCCCGTTCGGGGTCGAGGAGATCACCTCGGACTCGATGCGCCTGGGCACCACCCTGCCCTACGCCCGGTACCACCAGACCGGCACGCCGAGGATGCCCCGCCGCCCACCGGTGAACCTGACCGAGTACCAGCGGCAGAAGCTGGTCAAGATCGTCCAGGACCACATCGTGGCGGGATCGGCCACCCAGCCCAGGGCCCGCTGATGGCCTGGGACGGCGGCCCGGCGCGGGTCATCACCCTGATGGCCGACCGGCTGGCCGAGCGGCTGCCCGGCCTGCTGCAGAAGCACCGGCAACACAACGGCTGGCTGCCCGAGGCGCTGCCCGAGCCGGTGGTGCACGCCGACTGGCAGCCCGCCGAGGTGGGCCTGGACCTGATGCCCTCCCTGTGGGTCTCGGAGGTCCAGACCAGTGCCGTGACAGGGCCGTGGCGGGCCACCCCGCAGTCGGTGGAGAACGTCATCGCCTGGCGCTACCTGGTCGGGGTGGACGCGTACCTGCGGGACGTGAACGCGCAGGCGCTGGCCGTGCAGCGGCGGGCGCTGCTGCTGGCCGTGCGGACCTGCCTGCTGTACCAGCCGGGCCTGTTCGTCCCCCACGGCGATGAGGACCCCTACTACTCCGCCACCGTCCAACAGTCGCTGTGGCAGGAGCGCTACTCGAACATCGGCACCGCCCAGCCGCAGGGCGTCGTGGGCGGCTTCACCGTCCAGTGCCAGGTGGACACCGAGGAGCAGCTGGACACCTGGCAGCCCAGCCTGGGGCAGGTGGACTGGATCACCGCCAACATCATCCCGATCCCCATCACGGTGCCGATGCCGGACCAGCCATGAACCTCCCACCCCCAGGGTGCTCGGTCGTCCATGCTGTCGCACGTGACCAGTCATCGCCTGTTCAATCCCGGCCCGTCGCCCGTGGTCTACGACGCCGAGGGCCATCAGCTGGGCGTCGGCGCATTCGTGGATGCCGAGGCCAAGGACGAGGTGACCGCGCGACTGATCGAGCGCGGCACGCTGCTGGACAAGGGCACCACGGCCAAGGCCGAGAAGGCAGAGAAGGAGTCCTGACATGCCCGTAGGCGTCCAGATTCGCACCAGCCTGCGCACCGGGCCCACCAACCCGACCGGCCCGGAGGTCTCCGCGTGGTTCGTGGCCGGGGTGACTGCGATGGGCCCGACCAGCGGCCGCATCCCGGCCGTCCACAACATCGCCGAATACGAGCAGACCTGGGGGCCCAGGACGCCCGATGCGGGCATCCTCTACGACCAGGCCATGACGTACTTCGCCGAGGGCGGCGGCACCCTGTACGTCGCCCGGGCCGTAGGCCCCGCCGCCACCGCTGGCCTCGTATCCGTCGACAACACCGACAGCCCGGCCGAGCCGTGCCTCACCTTCCATGCGCTGAGCCCGGGCGCGTTGGATGCGGCGCGTGTGGTCATCGACATACTCGCGCCGGTCAACGCCGTGACGGTGGTCAAGATCAGCGTGGACGGCCAGGTGCAGGAGACCTACGGCGGGCAGTCGGCGGAGGACCTGCTGGCCGCCCTGCAGTCCTCGCGCATCGTCCAGGTGGGCGCGGCCGGGGCCACCGACCCGACGCTGCCGCCCGCTGCGGGCCGCTACACGCTGACCGGCGGCGCCGACGACAACAGCGGCGTCACGCTGGCCACCCTCACGGCGGCCCTGGACACCCTGGGCGACGACTACGGGCCGGGCGCGGTCTCGATCCCGGGCTACGGTGCCGAGGCGGTGGCGCAGTTCCTGGCCACCTACTGCGCCGACAACCTGCGCATCGCCATCACCTCCGGCGGGGCAGGCGCCACCATCCCCGAGCTGGCCTCCACGGCGGCCTCGGCCGGTGCGCTGGGCGAGTTCGGCGGCGTGTTCGCCCCCTGGGTGGTGATCCCCGATGGCAGTGCCACCCGGACGATCAGCCCGGAGGGCTACGTGGCCGGGGTGCGCTCCCGCGCCTTCAACCTGGAGGACCAGTTCTGGCAGGTCCCGGCCGGGCAGCGGGCGCAGGCGCAGTTCGTGCGGGGCACGGACGTGGTCTACGACATCGATGACATCAACGAGCTGGCCGACCAGTACCAGGTGTCGGGCATCATCACCCGGCGCGGTGCGGTGTACCTGTACCAGTACCGCAGCCTGTCGGTGAACCAGCAGCAGTGGGAACTCCTGCAGTCGCGCGACACCATCAACGCGCTGACGGCCCGGCTGTCCACCGCGCTGGAGCCGTTCGTGTGGGATGTGATCGACGGCAAGCACCAGCTGGAATCCAACGTGCTGGGCGCGATGATCGGGGTGCTCCAGCCCATCAGCGACCAGAACGGCCTGTACTCCGAGTACGACGAGGACGGCAATCAGGTCCACGGCGGCTACATCGTGGCCGCCACCTCGACGGCAGACCAGCTGGGGCGCAACACCATCGCCGCCACCGCAGCGGTCAAGCTGTCGCCCTTCGCCGCACTGATCGAGATCGAACTGGTCAAGGCGTCCTTCACCGCGCCGCTGGTCTGACAGGAGTCATCACATGGCAGGAACGTCCGGCGTCCGGTACTTCCGGGTGGAGATCCACTCCACCGACGGCAAGATCAAGCTGGGCCGGTGGGCCTCGTTCTCCGGCGGCGAGCCAACGGTGACGATCGGCACCGCCTGGAACGGCGGCATCAAGGTGCCTGACCGCACCCAGTCACGGCCCGTCTACGGCAACATCACCGTCGGCCGCCCCTTCGGCCCGGTGCGCGACCGCGCACTGCTGCGCACCTGCGTCCGGGCCCTGGGCACCGAGCGCAAGTTCACGATCAGCAAGCAGGACCTGGACGCGAACGATGTGGCCGTCGGGTCCAGCCCGGATGTGTGGGTGAACTGCCTGCTGGTGCGGGTGGGCGAACCGGCCTACGCGGAGGACGACTCGTCCCCGGCGCGGTGGGAGCTGGAGTTCGCCCCGCAGTCACGTAAGTAGGTGGGCGCCTTCGGGCGTGGCAGGATCGGCCCACCACCACAGCCTGGGAGGGCCCATGACCATCGCCTACGACGACGACGACGCGGACACCGGCTACGCGGACGAGGCCGATGTGGAGCAGGTGCTGCTGGGCGAGGAGAACGGCGTGAAGCCGGGCTCGCTGCTGGCAGTGGTGGCCCGCAAGGCTGCGACCTACGTGGCCAAGCCGACGCGGATCGAGATACCTGCCGTGCCAGGGCTCTTCGCCGAGTACGCCACCACGCTGGAGACCCGGCAGATCGCCCGGCTGCGGGTGGCGGCCGACCGGCACCCGGACAAGAACGCCCGGCAGTTCCGCTTCAACCTGCTGCTGCTGGCCCAGTACAACACCGGCTTCTACCTGAACGGCGAGCAGCTGACCGACGGGGACGGGCAGGTGACCACGTTCCGGTCGCGCGAGCTGTGGGAGCAGTTCGGCGACGTGAGCGACTCGGCGGCTGCGGTGTACGAGATGTTCGGCAAGAACGACTTCGCCGTCATCCAGGCGGCCAGTGCGCTGATGACGGACGCCGGGATCGACACCGAGCTGTCCCGGCAGGACCCTTCCTAGTCCGGGCTGCACGGGCCATGCAGGCCGACCCGGACCTGCAGCTGGCGGCCCGGCTGGCGGCGACGTTCCACCTGGACCCGGTGGCGCTGCTGAATGACCTCTCGCCCGTCCAGCTGGCCGCGCTGCTGGCCGCCCACAACGTGATCGCAGCCGACCAGCGGGCGGCGAACCAGGCGCAGAACCAGGCGCTCGAACGGATGCGGCGCTGATGGCCGCCGACGAAGAAGAAGTGACCCTGGTCTTCACGGTCAAGGGCACCGACGTAGCCGTCCGGCAGATCAAATCGGTGGAGCAGGCCACCGGGCACCTGGACACCAAGACCAAGACGGCGGCCAAGTCCTCCGCCGACTCGTGGGACCGCTACACCAGGGCCACCGAGGGCCACATGAACCGGATGGCCCGCTCGATGGGCGTGCCGGGCGTGGCTGCCGACGCGATGAGCCGCCGCATGGCCACCACGCTGGGCGGGCTGGCCGAGCACATGCGGTCCTCCAGCACCAAGGTGGCCGCCGAGGCCAGCACTGCCGGTAGCCGGGCCGCGTCCTCATTCAGCCAAGGCTTCCTGTCCGGGCTGGGTGGGCTGACCGGCAAGGTGGGCAGCCTGCTGGGCGGGCTGGGCGGCGGGGCTGCCGGGCGTGGTGCTGGGCGTGGTGCCGCTGCCGCTGAGGGCGGCGGCGGGGCGGTGGCAGCCGGGGCCCTGGGCGGCCTGGGCACGGCGGCCAAGGTGGGCCTGGGCGTGGGCGCTGGTGCGCTCGCGCTGGGCGCGGGCGCGGTGATGTTCGGGGTCGGCGGGATGAAGGGCGCCAGCGATCAGATCGAGTACCGCAACCAGACCGACGCGCTGCTGGGCAAGGGCACCGGGGACCGGCTGATCGGCGCGGGCGGCTCGTTCCAGGATCGCAACCGGATCGCCACCACCATGGGCCTGTCCAACACCGAGTACCTGAAGGGGTACGGCGGGTTCTCCGGGCAGCTGCTGGGCGCCGGGCTGTCCCAGAGCCAGGCGGCCAAGCAGGCGGCCACCCTGATGCAGGGCGCGGCCGACCTGGGCTCGTTCAAGAACGTGTCATCGCAGGACGCGGCGGAGCGCCTGAGCGCCGGGGTGCGCGGCGAGTTCGACTCGCTGGACACCATCGGCATCATGCTGAACCAGGCCCAGGTGGACAAGCAGGCCCAGGCCATGTTCGGCAAGAAGACCAGCGAGCTGGACATAGACAAGCAGGTGCAGGCGCGGGTGGCCGCCATCCAGAACTCGGCCGGGTGGAAGCAGTCGCGGGGCGACTTCCAGCGCTCGCTGCCGGATTCGCTGGAGGGGCAGCGCAAGGTCGCCGCGTCGGAGCTGAAGAACACCCAGGAGAAGATGGGCGATTCGCTCAACAAAATCCTGATGGCGGTGATGCCGCTGGCCGAGCCGCTGCTGGGCATCCTCGACGCGCTCATCGGCGTGGTGGCACCGATCCTGAAGGGCATCGCCGACGTGCTGAAGCCGCTGGCGACGGCCATCGCCTGGGTGCTGGACAAGATCAAGGCCACCGCAGAGACCGCCGCCGGGATGGCCGGGCGGGCGGCAGGAACCATTCCGATGACACCGCGCGAGTCGGCCGAGCAGACCATCGCCGGTGCCGTGGCGGTCAAGCAGGGCAAGACCGACGCCGAGGTGATCGCGGCGGCCAAGGGGGAGGACAAGACCCACGGCGGCTACCTGTCCGACCTGGGGTTCGCGACCGGCGGCATGGTGCCGGGCTGGTCCCCCGGCATCGACAACATGCTGGTGCCGCTCTCCGGCGGCGAGGGCATCCTGACGCCCGAAGCTGTCGCCATGATGGGCGGGGCCGGGGCCGTGGACCAGCTCAACCTGGGCGGGCTGCGCAAGCGCGGCGGATACGCGAACGGCACGGGCGCGGCCGGGCAGGCGGCGGCGATGTTCGGGACGGGCAGGGCCGCTCTCGCGCCGATCCAGGGCATCTTCCAGTCGCTGACCGCGCCCTCTACGGGCGTGGGCGGGGCAGCCGGGGGCGGAGCAGCCGGTGCGGGCTACACCGGTTCGATGGGCGGCGACCTGGTGGTCCAGGACGGGGTGGTCACGGAGGCCTCGTTCCTGTCCTACGCGGCGGCGGCGCTCAAGGCCAAGGGCATGAACCCGGCCGACGCGATCCACCTGCTCCGGCAGGCGCAGCACGAATCGAGCCTTCGGGTCACCGCGATCAACAACACCGACTCGAACGCCCAGGCCGGGCACCCGAGCCAGGGCATCCTGCAGTTCATCCCCTCGACGTTCGCCACCTACGCCGAGCCGGGGCACACCAACTTCCTCGACCCCCGCGACCAGATATGGGCGGCCCTGAACTACGTCCCAGCCCGCTACGGCTCGATCGCCGCGCTGGCCACCGACCGGGGCTACGGGGCCTACGGGGCCTACGACTCGGGCGGCTGGCTGCAGCCGGGGAAGACCGACGCCATCAACAAGACCGGGCAGCCCGAGGCGGTGCTGACCTCCGACCAGTGGAAGGACATCAAGCAGGTGGCCGGGATCGGTGGCGGTGGCGGCGGCGGCGTGAGCGTGCAGATCGGTGCCATCCACATCACCGGGGTGGGCGGGGGCGATGCGAACGTGCTGGCCTCCACGATCACCAACCAGCTGGCCGACGCCATAGCTGCGCACACCAACCGCGCCCAGGACCGGAGGCTCTGATGCCAGCCACCACTGTGCGGGCCTCCTCCGCCGTCCGGGGCGGGCGGCGGGTGGCCCACCTGGTCTCCAAGCAGGGCCGGGCCTACTCGCTGGGCATGACGCCCGAGTCGGCCACCGTGAGCCAGACCGCCTACACGGTCGAGGAGATACCGCGCCCAGGCAAGCGGGCGCTGACGCGGCTGGCCGCACCGCAGAACCTGGCCTATCACTTCGAGCACCAGATGATCTGGACGCGCGGTGATCTGACCCGCCAGGCCAATGCGCTGATCCTGCTCGCGCAGCGTGGGGTAGAGGTCCGGATCATCAACGTGTCCAACATCGAGGCGGGCACGTGGTTCCGCATCCAGGGGCTGGCGGTGACGATCACCGAGCGCCTGGAGGACCAGCGGCCCAAGATCCTGCAGCTGTCGTGGGACCTGCTGGAGTCCATCGATGTGCAGCCGCGCATAGGGCGCCACCCACCGCCGGGCGGCATGTTCAAGGCCGACCTGACGCCCATCGACGCGCTGGCCGTGAAGGTCACGAACAGCCCGGGCGGCAGCACCTACGACTCGCAGGTGCCGCAGGTGCCGACCAGCATCGGCGCAGCGGGCACGGGCAGCCCGTCCAACTCCTCCGGCGGCTCGACCCACGACTCGCAGGTGCCGTGGGCGGCCGACCACCACAAGGTGGTGCAGGGCGAGACGCTGTTCGCCATCGCCGCCAAGATATGGGGCAACGGCTACTTCTGGCCGTACCTGTACAACCAGAACCGGCACATCCTGACCTGGGACAACCGGATCAAGACGCCGGGGCCGAACACCAGCAAGCCCAACAATGGCAACCGCTACGTCCAGGCCGGGCTGGTCCTGAAGGTGCCCAAGCTGCCCTCGGGCTCGACGGCATCGACGCGCTGACATGGGCGGCACCTCGCAGAACGGGTGGGCCTACCCGCAGCCGACCCGCACCTACCAGATACCGGGCAGCAACGTCGCGCTGACGCTGACCGCCGATGCCAACGCGGGCTTCATCATGGTGTGGTGCGCGGCCCAGTGGCACAAGGCCATCGAGCCGCTGATCGCTTCGCAGTGCGGCGGCCTGGAGATTCGCACCATCGCCGGGTCGTCCACGATGAGCAACCACTCGTCGGGCACGGCCATGGACCTGAACTACACGAAGCACCCGCAGCACGCCTACACGTTCAGCGACGCCATGAAGCAGACCATCCACACGATCATCGGGGCCACCGAGGGCGCGGCCCGCTGGGGCGGCGACTGGACGCCGGATTCGGTGGACGAGATGCACATCGAGATCAACACGCTGGACCAGGCGCTGCTGGTGCGGGTGGCCGCCAAGCTGCACAGCCTGAACCCCGACTACGGCTCGGTCTCCGGCATCCCGTCCTCGGGTGGCCTGCCCGGCTCGATCGATGCGAAGGCGGCGGCAGCGGCGGCCCTGGCCGTGCAGATCAAGCCGCTCCCGGCGCTGCCGCTCACCCCCATCAGCGGCAAGCTGGCGGTGAGCGCGAGCGGCATGCTGGGCCAGATCAAGCTGGGCGGGGCCCGCTACACCACCGTCGTGCAGGACGTGACCACCTCGGCATCCATGTCCTACGCGGCCAACCAGGTCGGCGCGCTGTCGCTGACGCTGCAGGACGACGCCAAGGGGTCGCTGCTGAAGTCCGGCTACATCAGCCTGGGCGTGCCGCTGTCCTTCGGCGACCAGCGGATGGACGTGCGGTCGGTCGAGGCCGCCAACGGCAAGGGCGGGCCGGAGATACGGATCGAGGCCCGCAGCCGCACCATCTTCCGGCTGCGCACCGGCAACCAGGTCGGGCCGGGCACCTGGGGCCAGGTGAAGACCACCGAGTGGGTGGAGGCGCGGGCCAAGGAGGTCGGTGCGCGGGCGCTCGTCCAGCCCGACCTGTACGACCTGGCCCCGTCGCGCGGCGAGACCGAGTCCACCTGGGAGGTGATGGTCAAGCTGGCGCAGCTGCACCGGGCCTGGTGCTTCGAGTACGAGCAGACCATCATCTTCGGCCAGCCCACCTGGCTGGCCTCGCGCAAGAACGTGGCGGGCTGGCAGCTGAACTGGTCGGGGCACGGCCACTACACCGACGGCATGGACGGCCTGCCCAAATACCGCGCCTCCATCGACGCGCCCAATCCGGATGACGTGGAGGTCATCCAGACCCGCATCTGGGCCGCCACCGCGTACCGGATGCGGCCGGGCGACCTGATCCACCTGGGCGGGTCGGTGGGCGACATGAAGGGCTGGTGGATCATCAAGCAGGTGCAGCTGGACCTCGGCGGGTCGTTGCTGGCCTCGGCACTGGTGGACGCGCAGCGGGTCATCAACCCAGCCCAGGTCGGCACCTTCGATGACCCGGCCAACCCGGCATCCAGCACTGCCTCCAACACGACGATGCCGCCCGCGCAGCAGGGCCATGAGAGTCCGACGGGGTCGGGTGCGCCATGAGGCTGGACGTGAGTGTGGCGGCGGTGGCGCTGGAGCTGGCCTCGGCCACCGGGGCCGGGGCGGCCGCCGATGAGCGGTGCGACCCGCTGGACCCCGACCTGGACGGGGCGCACCTGATTGCCCACTGCTACGGGTACGGCTACGACCTGACGCTGGCCCAGCTGCTGCGCGAGTTCACCCGGCAGCAGGCGGTCGATTACCAGGCGCGGGGGCTGGTGCTGGTCAATGCCGCCGGGCGGGCAGGCATCGCCGTCGGCCGGGGCTACGTGGTGGAACCGGCGGGCGGGGAGTATGCGCTGACGGACCCGGACCCGGCGCGCTGGGTGGCGGCCTACGCCCCACCGCTGCTGATCCGCTCGGTGGTGACCGGATGACGGCCACAGCCCCGCGCGTGGCCGGGGCCTGGGCCGCCACCGTGACGCGGCTGGACTCGGCGACGCAGGTGCAGGTCGTCATCCCGCGCCTGTTCGGGACGCAGAACACGATGGCCGCCATCGGGTCCGGCCTGACCATCGGGCAACAGGTCTACGTGCAGGCCATCGAGGGCCGCCGGATGGGCTCGGTGGACTGGGTGGTGCTGGGCTCCGGCTCGTCCTCCGGCTCGGGCGGCGGCACGCCGGGCGGCACGGCCGGGCAGGTGCTCACCAAGATCGACTCGGTGGACTTCCACGCCAACTGGACGGACCGGCTGGCGCAGGCCATCGCGCGGCAGGCGGCCAGCGCGAACTCCGCCGCCTACCCCATCGGGTTCTCCGTGTTCTCGGTGACGCTGGCGGAGGCGCAGGCCGACGGCGGGTGGCCGTCGGCGGTGTCGGCGACGGTCTACACGATCAAGTCGGCCACCAGTACGGTCATCAGCCAATGGTGGATGCAGTCCAACACCACGGTGGCGTCCGCGTTCTACCGGAGCATCAGCAGTACGGCCGCCTCGCCGTGGCAGTCGGTCGGTGCCCAGGGCCCGGCCGGTCCGCAGGGCCCGCCCGGGGCGCAGGGCGCGGAGGGCGTGCCCGGCCCACAGGGCCCGATGGGCCCGGCCTCGACCGTTCCCGGCCCGCCGGGCATCACCGGAGCACAAGGGCCCAAGGGCGACCCGGGACCGACCGGAGCGACAGGACCGACCGGTGCGACAGGCGCGACCGGTGCAGCTTCGACGGTGCCGGGACCGCAAGGCCCGCAAGGACTCCAGGGCGCGAAGGGCGACAAGGGCGATACCGGAGCGACCGGACCGACAGGGCCCGCCTCGACCGTCCCAGGACCGGCCGGGCCGACCGGACCTGCTGGACCCACCGGAGCGACGGGCGCAGCCTCCACCGTGCCCGGTCCGGCAGGAGCCACCGGCCCGCAGGGGGCGCAGGGACCGCGCGGTAATGACGGGCCGACCGGCCCGACCGGCTCGGTGGGGCCCGAGGGTACGAAGTGGATCGTCGGTACCGGGGCTCCGGTCGAGCCGGTGCTCGGCGCGCGGCCCAACGACCTGTACCTCGACGGCGCGACCGGCGACGTCTACCGGCTCTCGATGAACGGCTGACGATGGCGACGAAGGTTGGCAGCATCCAGGGACCGCCCGGTCCGATCGGCCCGCCCGGTGGCGAGTTCATCAAGAGCACCTGGGTGACGACCGCGACGACGCCGCCGGACTGGGGCATGGTCTACGTCCAGGGCCCGGCCACCGTGCGGCTCAACGTGTACGACAAGGCGAACAACCGACGGAACGCCGAACTGGACCTGGTCAAGGTCGGCGACTGGCTGCGCATCGACTCGGCGGACGACTCGACCGAGGTCTGGGCCAAGATCACCGCGATCGGCTACGCCTACCCGGTCTACGACTTCACCCTGGACTCGACGTTCCTGTCGCACACTTCCCCGCGCGATGTGGTGGTCTCGTTCACTCATATGGTGCCGGGCCCGGCCGGGCCTACCGGGGCGACCGGCCCGGCCGGGACGCCGGGCACCAAGTGGTACATCGGCACCGGCGCGCCGACCCCGACGAACCCGTCCGGCGCGGTGCTCGGCGACCTCTACCTGGACACGGCCTCCGGCGTCACCTACCAGCTGTTCGGTCAGGGGTGGAGCGGCACCGGCAGTCTGAAGGGGCCGACCGGCGCGTCCACCGCCTGGCGCTCGGGCGTCGGTGCTCCGGCGGGCGGGCTGGGCGTCGTCGGCGACTGGTACCTCGACATCACGATCGGCAACGTCTACCAGAAGACCGGCAGCACGACCTGGGCGCTGCAGACCAACATCACCGGCCCGCAGGGGCCGCAGGGCGTCCAGGGCTCCACCGGGCCGACCGGCACACAAGGCCCGCAGGGGGTGAAGGGCGACACCGGAGCTACCGGGAGCCAAGGCCCGCAGGGCATCAAGGGCGACACCGGAGCACAGGGGCCGACCGGATCACAAGGACTGCCGGGCACCACGGGTCCGCAGGGCGTCAAGGGCGACACCGGCAGTCAGGGCCCGACCGGCTCGGCAGGCCCGGCCGGACCAACGGGGCCGACGGGCAGCACCGGGGCGACCGGTCCGCAGGGGCCACAGGGCCAGGGCGTCACGACCGGTGGCACTGCCGGGCAGGTGCTCACCAAGATCGACGCGGCCGACTTCAACACGCTGTGGTCTGACCCGATGGCCCGCACCATCGCCGGATTGGCCTCGACGGCGGGCTCGGCGTCCTACCCGGTGGGCATCTCGATCTTCAGCATGACGCTGGGAGAGGCGCAGGCGGACGGCGGCTGGCCCATCGCCGCCTCGGCCACCGTGATGACGGTGAAGTCGGCGACGAGCTCCGTGGTCTCGCAGTGGTGGATGCAGTCGAACATCACCGCGCAGGCGCTCTACTTCCGGTCGCTGGCCTCGGCGTCGTTCGGTCCGTGGGTGGCGCTGAACCCGGCCCGGGACACCACGCCGGTCGGGATCATCTGCCCGTGGGGTGGACCGAGCAACAGCACCGCTCCGGGCTACCTGCGGTGCGACGGGGCGGCCTATGCGCGCACCGCCTACCCGGAGCTCTTCGCGGCGATGGGCGGGACCTCCTCGCCCTGGGGCGTGCCGGACGTGGACTCCTTCAATGTGCCCAACTTCGCCCTCGGCGGCCTGGCCCGGTTCCCGCGCTGGGGCACGCCGAACACCAGCGGCGGCGAGACCTCGCACGGTCACACCAATCCGTCGCACAGCCATTCGATTCCGTCCCACACCCACACGCTGTCCTCGGCGGGCTGGGCGCAGGTCTGGGTGAGTACGACCGGCGTCGGCATCAGGCGGATCAACGTCACGTCCTACGCGGAGACCCTGGCCAGCACATCGGCGTTCAGCGCGGGGTCGAGTACGACGGCTCGGACCCTGGGTGCCGGGCTGGATGGCGCGACGGACGGCAGCGGGACGCTGACCACTGGCGGAGCGGCGGTCGCCACCAGCGACACCTCCACCCTGCCGCCCTGGCTGGGCATGATCTGGGTGATCAAGGCGGTGCCGTGATCGGCCGTCCCACCGACCGGGCCGCCCGGCTGGGATGCTGCAGGACGTGACCTACCGCGCCCTGGGGCATCCCTTCCGCCTGGACAGCGACGGGGCAGTGTCCACCGTGGACCAGGGCAGCGACGGGTTCCTGGACCAGTGCATCCAGACCGTGTGTGGCACCATCGTCGGCGAGCGGGAGATGTGTATGCCCTACGGCGTGCCCGACCCGGCCTGGCACGGCCTGGAGGCCGATGACATTCAGGCCGCGCTGGCCCTGTTCGGTCCCAAGGACGTGATCATCCAGGGCGTCGAGACCACCTGGGCCTCGGAGCAGCACGCGCAGGTGGTCGTCAACTGGGACCGCGCGTCCGCCGGGGATACAGGGGGCGGGAACCTGTGACCTCGCCAGCGACCTCCCCCGGGCCGGTCCCGAACATCGACCTGTCCCTGCACTGGGTGACCGAGAACGACCTGCTGGATGCGTCCATAGCCGCCGTGCAGGTGCGCCTGCCCGAGTGGGTGCCGGTGGAGGGCAATACCGAGGTGGTGCTGCTGGAGGGCATCGCGCTGCAGGTGGCCCAGGAAGTGTTCACGATCAACCAACTGCCCCGTGTGGTGTTCGAGGCAGTCCTGGAGATCAACGGGCTGGTGCGCCAGCCGGGCCTGCCCTGCCAGGTCCAGATCAACCTGTGGACCTCGACGGGGATCACCGGAGAGCTGAAGCTGCCCAAGGCCTCCGTGTTCCGCGCCCCCATGCCCGATGGCACCACGGTGGACTTCGAGACGCTGGCCGACCAGACCATCCCGGTGGGCGCCACCGGCACGCCCGTCTGGGCGCAGTGCAAGACCATCGGCACCCGGCCGCACGCCATAGCCGCAGGTACGGTCGTGTCCCCGGTGGGGACGCCGACGTGGATCGAGCAGGCCAAGACGGCGGCCATCCCCTCCGGCGGGGTGGACGAGGAGAGCGACCAGGACTTCTGGACGCGCGGTGCGGCCCTGCTGCGCTCGCGCCCCTCGGCGCTGGTGGTGGCGCAGAACTTCGCCGACCGGGCGCTGGAGTACAACTACGTGGGCCGGGCGGCGGCCTGGGACCGCTGGGACGGCACCGGGGACAAGACCCAGCTGGGCACGGACCTGGGCCACATCACCGTGGCCTGCACCCACGTGGACGGCTCGGCGCTGACCCAGGCGCAGCTGGACGAGGTGAAGGCCGGGCTGCAGCAGCGCGCCCAGGCGGGCCTGACCGTGCACGTCATCAACGCGACCTACGCGACCGGGGTGACCCTGACCGTCAGCGTGGTGGCCGACGGCGGGATCAATACCGCCACGCTGAAGACGGGCCTGGAGGCCGACCTGAAGGCATGGCTCTCGCCCGTGACGTGGGCCTGGGGCACCGCCGTCACCGCCAACGCCCTCATCGTGCGGGCGGGCCGCTACCCGGGCGTAGCGGCCGTCACGGCGTCCGGCGGGACCAACTGGACCGCGCCCTCCGTGCTCCCGCAGCACCTGATCGCCACCACGGCCACGGCGACCGCGACGGTGGTGTGATGGCCGCCGATGCCGTCTGGATCGCCACCCCGCCCAACCTGCTGCCGGTCAATGAGCAGACGGGCGGGCAGGCGCTCTACTTCGACTGGGTGACCGACGCGGGCCTGCTGACCCAGCCGGTGACGATCGACCCGCTGGCCACCAACACGACGACGGACACCAGCCTGTACGTGGGCACCGGGGCCGGGGTGAGCACCCGGACGCCTACGGTGGTCCCGGCCAGCATCGCCGCAGTGGGCGGCGAGACCTACCGGTTCAGCACCGGCGCCACCGGCCCGGTGCTGGTGGAGCTGTACGGGGTGCGCTCGGACGGCACGATGGCATTCGTCTGGGGCGCGCTGAACGACGCGGACCGGGCCAGCAACCTGCAGACGCTGCCAGCCGGGTTCGTGGGCCTGGCCTACCGCGTGCTGGTCCTACCCCCCACGGCGTACTCCTACCCCCCTGCGGGTGACCCCTACGAGGGCTGGCTGGTCTTCACCTGGACCGACCTGCTGGGCACGCCGCACACCCAACGGCTCTACAACTACGGCGACGGCGTGACGCTGCCCGACCCGGGCGCGGGCGTCACGCTCTCCGGCCCGGTGCTGGTGCAGGGCTGGTACGACCCGGGGCCGGTGGTGCCCACCTCCTCGACGGACACGTTCGGCGCGCTGGTCTGGGGCTCGCTGCCCGAGCTGTACATCAGGACCGACAAGGAGCAGTCGCCCGCCTACCCGCTGCGCAGCTACCTGCAGGGCGCGGGCGTCGGCAGCGACAACGTGATTGCCACCGCCCGGCAGGTCTACGAGGGCGACATGACGGACCCGGTGGCCTGCCCGGACGACTGGCTGGCCTGGCAGGTGGCCGTCCTGGGCGTAGTCAGTGCCCCCAACCAGGCGGACCAGCGGCAGGCGCTGGCGGCGCGGCAGACGGCCGGGCGGCCGGGCACCACGCAGAACCTGGAGGCGTACATCCAGACGATGCTGACCGGGACGAAGTACGTGACGGTGCGGCCGCCCAGCACCACGACGCCGTGGGTGCTGCGGGTCTCGGTCATCGACATAGAGACGGTCAATGCCGGTGGCACGGCGGGCATCCGCAACCGCCTGCTGGCCTCCGGCAAGCTCCCGGCGGGGCACGACGTTCTGGTCTCGCCCGTCGTGGTGGCCTGGGATGCCGTGGACGCGCAGTTCACGCCGAGCTGGGATTCCGGCGACAGCACCCTGCCCAACTGGGCCAGCATCGACAGCAGCGGCCTAGGAGGCTGACATGGCAGTAACCCAGGACCCCCGGTACGGCACGAACCGGTGGGGCGCAGGGACCGACCCGTGGCCCGCCCGGGCCGGGTGGAACGCGCTGCTGGACCTGCTGACCACCAAGGCGGCCATCTTCGCCGAGGGCGCGTTCTCCGCGCGCCCGGCCTTCGCGGCGGCCAAGAAGGGCACCTTCTACTGGGCCACCGACCAGCAGCGCCTCTACTACCAGTCGGCGACGGCCTGGACGGAGGTCTCGCCCAACGGCGGCGGCGGCGTGCCGGTCAGCAACCGGGGCCGGGCGGGTGCCGAGGGTACCTCCCGGCTGTCCGCGCGGGCCGATCACGTGCACGAGGACCCGAACTACGCCACCCGCCCGATGATCAACGGGGCCGACAACCCGATCGGCACGTTCCTCACCACCCGGGCGACCAAGTGCTACCAGGGCTTCACCTCCCAGGGCACCGACGGGCACGGCTTCTTCCAGATCGGCATGCCGGAGGCGG
>Ga0070693_100000355_pt1 | contig 20822 bp, 17 predicted proteins | sample KBSK1103metaG_FD_65472 | JGI IMG/M metagenome (GOLD analysis project Ga0070693, IMG submission 65472) | Corn, switchgrass and miscanthus rhizosphere microbial communities from Kellogg Biological Station, Michigan, USA - KBS K1-10-3 metaG | ecosystem: Host-associated > Plants > Roots >...
TCGCGGCGAGCGTCGCCGCAGCCGCAGCGCCGCCAGTGCGATGGCAATCACGACCAGCGAGGCGCCGAGCGCGATGGCGTCGCCAAAACGGACATAAGGTGTCGCTCCGGTGCGTCCGGCAATGCTGCCCTCGAGCACGCCGCGCGTGAACCACGGCAGGCGCGCGCGCTCGACGCCGTGATGATCGATGATAGCCGTAATGCCGGTATTGGTTGCGCGCAGCATCGGCCGCCCGGCTTCGATCGCTCGCATCGCGCTCATCTGTGCGTGCTGTTCGGCGGCGAGCGAGCGGCCGTACCAGGCATCGTTGGTGAAGTTGACCAGCAAGGTCGCGGACGGCAATTGCCGGATCAGTTCGCCGCCGAACGCGTCTTCGTAGCAGATATTGACCGCCAGGCGCTGGCCCGCGACTTCAATCGGCTGCGGATAGGCGGGCCCCGGCGTCTGGTCGGCAAGCGGAATCGCCAGCACGCGGCGAATCAGCCAGCCGACGACGGGCTTTGCCGGAATCGATTCGCCGAACGGCACCAGATGGTGCTTGCGATAGATCTGAATCGGCGCAGTGCCGATGCTGACCACGCTGTTGTAGTAGCGATCCTCGTCCTCTTCGCCCTCGCGCGGCTCGAAGAAGAACAAGCCTGTCAGCAGGTCGCCGCCGTTGCGCACGGCGATCGCTCGAAGCTGGGCGATAAGAGCGTCCGGGACTTCGTCGGCGAACATCGGCAGCGCGCTTTCGGGCAGGACGATCAGCCGGCCCTTGGCGCGCTCGGCGAGGTCGGCGTAAAGCGCCAGCGATTTTTCGCGATACGCCGGATCGAATTTGACGTCCTGATCGATGTTGCCCTGCACGAGGCTGACGGCGATCGGCTCGCCACTGGCTTGCGTCCACTCGATTGACGCCAGCGTTATTCCGGCGACCGCAATCGACGCGATCGCGGCAGCACCGATGACCGCCGCGAGATACCGGCGGCGCTCCAGCGACGTTGTCGCGTACACCAGCAGCGCAGCGGCTGCCGCGACGGCGAGACCGACGAGGAATGCGCCGCCGATCGGCGCAAATCCTTCGAGCGGACCACCGACCTGCGCATAGCCGGTCGCGAGCCAGGGAAAGCCCGGATACCCGGTGCTGTGCAGCCACTCGGCGACCGTCCAGGCGCCCGCGGCAATCGCAAGACGCGTCGGCGAGCCTGGCGGCGCGAGCCGTGCGGCAATCCAGCCCGCCAGCGCGGGAAACAGCGCGAGGTATACGCAGAAGCCTGCCGTGCCTATCGCGGCCAGAATGGGGATCATGCCGCCGAACGTGCTCAAGGCGACGTAGGTCCACGAGGTCCCGGCGCCGAACAGGCCGATGCCGTACGCGTAACCGAGCCACGCCGCGGCATATGGCGTTGCGGCCCGCTGCCACAGCGCGAACAATCCGGCGAGCGTCAGCAGCGAGACGGCCCACGCGCCGAACGGCGCGAAGCCGAAGACGCTGGCGATGCCGAGCAGCAGGGCGGCGCCCGTTGCTGGCCGCAGCATCAGGCGCCGCCCGGCTCGGGTTCCTCTTCAGGCGGCGGCGAGAGCTTTTCCACCTGCAGCGTGTAGATCCGGCGGCTGTCGGCGCGGACGACGCGAAAGCGGAATTTGTCGATCGTCGTCGTTTCGCCTCGCTTCGGCAGGCGCCCGAACGCCCTCAGCACCAGTCCGCCGATGGTGTCGAACTCCTCGTCGCTGAACTCGCTGCCGAACTTCTCGTTGAAGGCGGCGATCTCGGTCTGCGCCTTGACCCGATAGCGGCCGTTCGCCTCGGCAATGATGTTGTCCTCGGCCTCGTCGAAGTCGTACTCGTCCTCGATATCGCCGACGATCTGCTCGAGCACGTCCTCGATCGTCACCAGGCCCGAGACACCGCCGTATTCGTCGACGACGATCGCGATGTGGTTGCGATTGGCGCGAAAGTCGCGCAGCAGCACGTTGAGCCGCTTCGATTCGGGCACGAAAACGACCGGCCGCAGCGTGTCGTGCAGCTCGAAGCTTTCCGGATTCGCGTAGTAGTTGAGCAGTTCCTTCGCCAGCAGGATGCCGACGACATCGTCCTTGTTCTCGCCGATCACCGGAAAGCGCGAGTGCCGCTTTTCGAGCACGAACGGTATGAACTGGGGCGGCTCGTCCTCGATCGAAACGACGTCCATCTGGGCGCGGGGGATCATTATGTCGCGCACGGTCATCTCGGACACCTGCAGCGCGCCCTCGATGATCGACAGCGCATCGGCGTCGAGCAGCTTGTGCTCGAATGCGCCATGCAGCAGCTTGAGCAGCTCCTCCCGGTCGTCGGGTTCGCGTGAGAGGAAAGCCGACAGACGCTCGAGCAGCGTCGGCTTCGTCGACCGGCCGTTGGAGTCGTCGCTCATCGGGCGCTGCGGGACGGCAATTCGGCGGCGTAAGGGTCGGCGTATCCCAGCCGTGCGAGGATGGCGGCCTCGTGCGCCTCCATTCGTGCCGCATCGGCGTCGTCGACGTGGTCGTAGCCTTGCAGATGCAGCGTGCCATGGACGACCAGATGCGCGCAGTGCGCAGCCAGTGCCTTGCCCTGCTGTTGCGCCTCGCGCCTTAACACCGGAGTGCAGAGCACGATATCGCCGCGCAATACGTCACGCTCGTCATCGTACACGAACGAGAGGACGTTGGTCGGGTGGTCCTGGCGCCGGTAACGGCGGTTCAGCCGTCGTGCTTCGTCGCGGTCGACGAAACGCAGCGTGACGTCGGCGTCGCGCTCGAGTGCGGCCGCGACACAGCGCCGAAGCAATCCTCGTGCCGGCAGATCGGCATCGTCGGAAGCGCGCTGCACGGTGAGGGTCAGGCGCGGCGCGGTCATTACGCCGCCGCCGTCGCGCCTGCGCGCGCCAGGTCCAGCATCCTGGCGTACAGCGGTGCGAGCAGGCGGCGATCCTCGCCGCGGGGAACCGCCAGCAAGCTGTCGCCGACGTAGATTTCGGCGCTGGCAAGACCGGGGCCGCGGTCCGCGGAGAGGCGCGGCGCGAGCCACGCGCTGTCCTCACCGGCGATACGATCGCGCGCCGCGGTCAGCGCTTCCGCCGGCGCCAGGAAATGCAGATGAAACAGATTGCACTGCGGCGGCGCCGGCTCGACCGACAAGCCGTCGATGCCGGCAAGCGATTCGGCAAAAGCGGCGGCCCGCGCGCGATACGCCGGCATCTTGGCGAGTTGCCCGTCGAAGCGCATCGCAGCGGACGCGACGAACGGGTGAAGCTGGACCAGCGTGCCTCCATGCCGGCGCCGCCACACTCGCGCCTCGGCGATAAAGTCCTCCGGCCCCAGCAGCATGGCGCCCGCCAGCGCGCCGATGCCCTTGTAGAACGAGACGTAGACCGAATCGAACTGCGCGCAGATGTCGGCGTAGGAGGCGGGTGCGTAGTGTTCGCGCGCTTCCCAGAGCCTCGCACCGTCCATGTGGCGCCAGATGCCGCGCTGGCCGGCGAGCGTCGTCAGCGCGACCAGGTCAGGCCAGTCCGGCAGCCGGCCGCCGATCTCGCGCGCCGGCAGTTCGACCAGCAGCGCGGCCGGAGTTTCGGCCAGCTCGTCGAGATCGCGCGCCGAAGTCGGCCGCTCACGCCCACCCAGCAGAATCGCTCGCAGCGAATGCAGGCGCACGTAGGCATGCTCCTCGTGCAGCTCGAGATGCGAGGTCGGATGCATTGCGATGACCGCGTTTTCTGCGCGGTCGCAGGCGATGCGCAGCGCGACCTGCTGAGCCATCGTGCCGCTGGGCATGAATACGGCGGCGGGCTTGGCCAGGAGCGCTGCCACTCGGGCCTCGAAGGCGCCGATCAACGCGCCCTCGCCGTAGCGATCGGCTCGCCATCCGTTCTGGCTGCACCATTCGGCGACACGCGCGAGCTCGGCGCCCGGCGCGTCATCGCCGTGGCCCGAAACGACGATCGCGCAGCGCCGGCGCAGCGCATCCTGCTCGTCGGCGCGCAACGGCAGCGATGCAGCCTGCGGAATCAGGATTTCGCCGGGGAACGAGGCGACACGCTAGCGCTCGCCGCCGGAGCCGGCGCCCGGAGCGTCGATCCGTTCGCTGCGCGTGTGCTTTTCATAGGCGCTGATGATTTTCTGGACCAGCGGATGGCGTACGACGTCGGCGGCGGTGAATTCGGTGAAGGCTATGCCGCGCACGTCGGCGAGCACGCGGCGCGCTTCGATCAGGCCGCTTTTCTGGCCGCGCGCAAGATCGATCTGCGTGACGTCGCCGGTGATCACAGCCTTGGTCCCGAACCCGATGCGCGTCAGAAACATTTTCATCTGTTCCGGTGTCGTGTTCTGCGCTTCGTCGAGAATGATGAACGAGTGATTGAGCGTGCGGCCTCGCATGTACGCGAGCGGCGCGATCTCGATCGTGTTGCGCTCGAACAGCCGAGCCGTCTTGTCGAAACCCATCAGGTCGTAGAGGGCGTCGTAAAGCGGCCGCAGATACGGATCGACCTTCTGCGCCAGATCGCCGGGGAGGAAGCCCAGGCGCTCGCCTGCCTCGACCGCAGGCCGCACCAGCACGATGCGCTTGACCAGGTCGCGCTCGAGCGCGTCGACCGCGCACGCAACGGCCAGGTAGGTCTTTCCGGTGCCGGCCGGCCCTGTGCCGAACGTGATGTCGTGCTCCTGGATGTGCTTCAGGTACAGGATCTGGTTGGTCGTGCGGCCGTGGAGATCGGCGCGGCGCGTGCGCAGCGTCAGCGCCTCGGCCGAAGCGTCTGCTGCGTGCGGCGTGGCCTCGCGCGCCGCGACGCTGCGCAATTCGACCAAGCCGAGCTGGATGTCGTCGATGGAGAGCGGCGCGTGCGCCTCGGCGTAGAAGCGCTCGAGCGCCGTAGCCGCCTGCTGCGTCTGTGCCGGCTGTCCGCGCACGGTGAACGCCGCGCCGCGGCGCGCGATCGAAACATCCAGCGCCGACTCGATCTGGCGCAGGTTGGCGTCGAGCGCGCCGCAAAGATTGGCGAGCGCGCGGTTATCGACCGGCGAAAGCTCCACGTCGAGTGTCTGCGTCTTCAAGGCGCTCCTAGTTTCGCCGCGAACTATCGAGAGAATTTGCGGAACACGACACTAGGCGTCGGGCCGCAGCATCGGCGCCTTCAGGGCTTCGTCGAGCGTGTTCTCGCACTCGGCAAGGTGCGCGCGCGCCTCCTTCGAGAACGAAGCGCGGGACTGGACAGCCTTGAGCTGCGCCAGCAGCGCTTTCGCGTTGGCGCGCTGCAGCGCCCGGCCATCGGCGTGATCGGACGGCGAAGGATGCACGATCGTCGTCGCGACCCGCCGCACATATTCGCGCTGCAGGTTGCGGCGGAACGGCGTGATGTCGCGGCCGGTTTTCAGCTCGCTCCAGACGGCGCTTTGCAGCGTGTCGTAGAGCTCGGACAGGCGGAATGCTTCGCTGCCCTTCGTCTGGCGATAAGCGCTTTCCTCGATACGTGTCGCCACCGTGTCGGAGAGAAGCTGATCGAGCAGCGCGCGCTGTACGCGCAACATCCGGTCGGAAAGCGAAATGTCTGGCGAGATCGCGCTGATCCCCGCGTCTTCCCGCCCGCGGTCGAACTGGTCGACGGTAAGCCTGCGCACGAACTCAGGGCGCAGCCGGAAGCTGTCGACCGACAGCAACCCGTCGGCGATCAGCTTCAGCGCGGCGCGCTGCTTGTCGGGCGCCACCGGAGTGAAAGGCTCGCGCCCGCTGCCGGCATGGTCCCGCACGTAGACGACGCCGCCGACATACTTGGCCGCGACCGCGCCGGCATTGCCCAGCTGCGTCAGGCCGGCGACGAAATTGCGCCGCAGCACTTCGTAGCTCTGCCCCGGCGCAAGCTTGCGCTCCTGAAGCCGAGCCCAGAGCTCGCGGGAGAGCTTGAGCCGGCGGATCGCGAACTCGAGCGGATCGCTGCCCAGGTCGCGCCGGTTCACCTGCGGATCCATGCCTTCGGCCGCGCCGCCGAATCCGGCGTCGATGTCATTGGCGAAGGCGAGCTGCGGCTCGCCGCTGCGCGCGGCGATTTTGGCGAGCTCCGACTTCTCCTTGTCAGGCTCGATCGGCTTGTACGCATACTCGATCGCCCAGTAGTCGTAAGGGCCGATCGTCGGCATCACATAATCGCCCTGCGGCTCGCTTTCGAGCGCCAGGTTGATCGCGTTGTAATCCATCACCGATCCGCCGATGCCATTCGCACGCGTGAACGCCGGGTCTTCGAGCTGCTTTTGCGTGTAGATCGTCGACGCGCGGAAGTTGTGCTGCAGGCCCAGCGTGTGGCCGACCTCGTGCGTCACCACGTCCTTGAGCGTCGCCAGGACGTACTTCTGCGCTTCCGGCCCGTTCGGATCGATGTCGCCGCGCGCGACCAGCAAGTCGAGCGCGAACGCGAGCTCGTCCATCGCGATGTCGCCGTATTCGCACAACGTATCTTCGCCGGTGGGCATCGATCGGGTCCGCGGATGGAATTGCTCGGAAGCCTGACGCCGCGGCAGGCGGGTCCAGCCGTCCTCGATCTCGATATCGGCGTCCAGAATCTCGCCGGTACGCGGATCGGCGCGGCTGGGGCCGATCGCCAGCGCACCGGGTTCGTCGCGCACGACCCAGCGCACCGAGGCATGGCGCGCATCGGCGGTGTCGAAATCGGCGTTCTCGGGCTGAAGCTCGACCCGCAGCGCATCCTTGAATCCGATCTTTTCGAACGCCTTGTTCCATTCGAGGATCCCGGCCTTGACCGTGTCACGGTATTTTTCCGGGATGTCGCGGTCGAGCCAGTACACGATAGGCTGTTTCGGCTCGGACAACGCGGCCTCAGGATCCTTTTTCTCCAGACGCCAGCGCTTGACGTAATAGACTTCCGGGAAGGTCTTGATGTCGTCGGAAAAATCCCAGCGGCGCGCAACGAAATGCCCGAGGCGATCGTCGGCCGCGCGGGCGTGCATCGGCTCGGGCAGCCTGGCCAAGCTGTAGTAGTAGCCGAGGAAGAGACTGCGCGCGTCCTCGAGGTGCGCCGGCGGCGGTACGCGCGAAGCCGCGGCCGAGGGAGTCGTCGGCCGCGAAGGCAGTTTCGATACCGCGTAATGCGCGGTCACGCCGAATCCGGTGAGGTCGGCGCCGTTGTGGATGCCGGTGAAGCTCGAATTGCGAGAATCGAAGGAGTAGGGAATGCGGTACGCTGACTCGAGCGCGCTCGACCCGGCTGGAAGATCGCTCAGCAGCAACGGATTGAGCTCGATCAGCACCGACTTCCGCTCCGGGTGCGGCTGGCTGGCGACGGGCACCGAGCCCAGCAGGCTGTCGCTGGTCGATTCGCGCACTGCGCGTGCAAGCGGTGAGCCGGCAACCGCGATGAACTGGGTGTTCTTCGCGATCAGCTGCACCAGATTGCCCACCCGGTGGAATTCGACGATGTACGAACGCAGCATCGGGCTGGGAAACGGGTCGCGCTCGCCGATACCCTGCGTGCGGTTCGCCTGGAGGAAGAACGGCCGATCCATCTGCTCCGGCTGGATTTCCAGCCAGACCTTTTCGTCCTTGCTGTAGACGTTGAAAAAGCCCGGGTGCTCCTTGGCGTCCTTGACGACTTCGGCGAACGGTTTCTGTTGCGCTGCGACGGCAGCTGCGGCCGCAGCCGCGGCGACGGCGGCAACGCCCGGCGCGCCTGTTTTCGCGCTTCCGGGCTCGGTCGGCGCATGGCCGGCGCCGGTGGCGATCGGCGAGGTATTTTCGGTCGCGGCGCGCGCTGCGCCGGTCGCGGCGACTGCGGCGGCGGCCAGTGTCGCCGAATCGGTTGCAGGGACAGTGGCGCAGCCGCCGGCCAGCAGCGACGCGGCGGCGAGTGCGATCGTAAGTTTCGAAACCGGGGAGAATTGTGCGGTCATGATGCCCTGGCGTGATCTTTAAGGATTGAAGGGTACGCCGGCCGGTTGTGCCGGGCGTAGCGCGCCTTGAACGATGGCGAGCTCGCCGCGCAGCGAATGTGCGCGCGCCGCGGTAATGCGGATGTCGGCATAGCGTCCGATCAGATCGGCGCTGCCGGCGAAATTGACGACACGATTGCACTCGGTCCGCGCCGAGAGCTCCGCTGAATCCCTGCTGGCGCGGCCGGTGACCAGCGAGCGCTCGACGGTCCCCACCATCGCCGCGCTGCAAGCCGCGTATTGCGTGTCGATCCGTTGCTGCAGCCGCGCGAGCCTCGCCTGTCCGATCTCTCGCGGCACGGCGTCGCCGAAATTGGCCGCGGGCGTGCCGGGTCTCGGGCTGTACAGGAAGCTGTAGCTGCCGTCGAATCCGACCTCGTCGATCAACCGCATCGTCTGCTCGAAGTCGGCATCGGTCTCGCCGGGAAAACCGACGATGAAATCGGACGATAGCGACAGCGCGGGACGGGCCTTGCGCAAGCGGCGGACGATCGACTTGTACTCGAGCGCACTGTAGCCGCGCTTCATCGCCGCCAGCACGCGATCGGATCCGGATTGCACCGGCAGATGAAGCTGCGAAACGAGCTTCGGCACCGTGCGGTAAGCACCGATCAGCCGCTGCGACATTTCCTTCGGATGCGACGTCGTGAAGCGGATTCGCTCCAGGCCGTCGATCTCGGCCAGGTGCTCGACAAGTGTAGTCAGATCGGCGATCTCGCCCTCGCCTGCGCTGCCGCGGTACGCATTGACGTTCTGTCCGAGCAGGGTGATCTCCCTGACACCCTGGTCGACCAGGTCGGCGACCTCGGTCAGCACGTCGTCGAACGGCCGCGACACTTCCTCGCCGCGGGTATAGGGAACGACGCAGAACGAGCAGTACTTGCTGCAACCCTCCATGATCGATACGAATGCCGCGACTCCGTCGACCCGGGGCGGCGGCAAGTGGTCGAACTTCTCGATCTCGGGAAAGCTGATGTCGACCTGCGGCTGGCCGGTCGCACGCCGGCGTGCGATCAGCTCCGGCAGGCGATGCAGGGTCTGCGGGCCGAAGACCACGTCGACGTACGGTGCGCGCGCGACGATCGCCGCACCTTCCTGGCTGGCGACGCAGCCGCCGACGCCGATGATCAGGTCCGGATTCGCAGCCTTCAGCGCGCGCACGCGCCCCAGGTCATGGAACACGCGCTCCTGCGCTTTCTCGCGCACCGAGCAGGTGTTGAACAGGATGACGTCGGCGTCGTCCGGTCGGGCGGTCGGCTCGAGGCCCTCGGCCGCGTGGAGCACGTCGGCCATCTTGGCCGAGTCGTACTCATTCATCTGACAGCCAAACGTGCGGATGTACAGCTTGCGGCTCACGGATAGCGGTCGGGCGTCTTGGGCTGGATACGAAGGGCCGAAGAGTATAGCAGCCCCGGGAAGCGCAAGCCGTCTGTCACCGCGGAGCGGTATACTCGGCCGCAGCAGGTGTCCGCCGCGCCAGTTTGGCGCCGCGGGTGAAACGGGAAGCCGGTGCGCCGCATGCTCATGCGGCAAAGCCGGCGCTGCCCCCGCAACGGTAAGTCGGTGCGGGCGGTCCTTCAATGCCACTGTGCGCGTCGCGCATGGGAAGGCGGACCGTCCGGCGCTAAGGCGTTGAGCCTTTCGCATACCGACCAGCCCGGAGACCGGCCTGCCCCGGAATGCCTGACGTTCGCGCATGGCTTTCGGACCGAGACGCATCGCGGGGAAGCGATGTCCGGCCGGATGCCGCTTGTCGCCGGGGCTTTCGCCCGAACGTTTTCTCCGCGTTGCCTGCCACCAACCGCCGTGCGGGGACGCACGGCATTGCGGAGAGAATGATGTTTCGTCTGCCGTTCCCGACTAAATATCTGTTGCCCACAATTGTCCTCGCGTGCTTCGCCGGTATTGCCCCAGCGCAGCAAAAACCCGGCGCGCTGATGCTGGATTCGCTGGTGGTCACCGCGGCGCGCTGGCCGCAGACGCCGTCTGAGCTCGTCGCCGACGTCACGGTGATCGGGGCCGAAGAGATCGCCCGCGCCGGCGCGCAAAGCCTCGCCGAGCTTCTGCGACGCGTCCCCGGCGTCGAAATCGTCATGAATGGCGGCCCGGCATCGACCAGCGGCGTGTTCCTGCGCGGTGCCAACAGCAACCAGACGCTGGTGCTGATCGATGGCCAGCGGGTGGGCTCCTCCACTTCCGGCACCGCGGCGCTGGAAGCCATCCCGATAGACGCGATCGACCGCATCGAAATCCTGCGCGGGCCTGCATCGAACCTGTATGGCGCCGATGCGATCGGCGGCGTCATCCAGGTTTTCACGCGCAACGGCGGCGACGCTTTTGCCGCGCACGCCAGTGCCGGTTATGGTACTTACCGCACCAGCGCCGCATCGGGCGGAGTCTCGGGCGCCGCTGGCGCGTGGCGATACGCGCTCGACGTCGGGCACAGGCGAAGCGCCGGCTTCAACGCGATCGACAACCCGGCCAATTTCAGCTTCAACGATGACCGCGACGGCTATCACGGCGACGATGCTTCGGGCAGCGTCTCGCTGCGTCTCGCGCCGGAGCAGGAGCTGTCGGCACGGTTCCTCAAGAGCCGGCTCGACGCGCAGTTCGACGCCGAGCCTGGGTTCGACGATCGCACGATCACCACCGTCGATAGCTTGGCGCTCGCCAGCCGCAATCGGCTCACCGGCTGGTGGATCAGCCGGCTCGAGGCCGGCCAAACCGACAACGTCAGCGACTCGCGCACCGGATTCGGGCCGGGACGATTCACGACCCGCCAGCGCCTGTACCTGTGGCAGAACGACTTAGAATTGCCTGTCGGCTCGCTCGGCGCAGCGCTCGAGCGCCGCGAAGAACGCGTCGGCGGCGATGCCTCCTTCACCGTCACCTCGCGAGACACCAACGCCTTGCTCGGCGTCTACCGCCTCGCTGACGGACCGCACGCGCTGCAACTAAACCTCCGGCGCGACGACAGCACCCAGTTCGGCGCCCGCACGACGGGAGCGTTGGCTTACGGTTACCGGTTCGATCCGGAATGGCGCGCGAGCGCGAGTTACGGTACGGCGTTCAAGGCGCCGACCTTCAACGACCTCTACTATCCGGGCTTTTCCAATCCCGATCTCAGGCCCGAGACGGCGCGCAACGCCGAGCTGTCGCTGCGCTACGCGGCGGACTCATTTGCCGCCGGCATCGTCGCCTATCGCAACCGGGTGCGGGATCTGATCGTCTTCGAATGCGATGCCGATTTCAACTGCGCACCTCAGAACGTTGCCGCCGCGACCTTGCAAGGCGTCACGTTGGACATGCGCTGGCGCCGCGACGCGACGGCGGTGACCGCCAGCGTCGACCTGCAGCGTCCGCAAGACGATGCCACCAGGCTCCTGTTGCCGCGCCGCGCGCGTCGCCACGGCGCGCTGGCAGTCGATCACTCGCTGGGACCGGTGCGACTGCGGGCCGAGCTGACCGCATCGTCGGCGCGCTTCGACGACGCCGCCAACACGCGGCGGATGGGCGGCTACGCGCTGCTCAATCTGTTCGCGGAATGGCCGTTCGGCGCACGCTGGGCGGCGTTCGCGCGCCTCGACAATGCACTGGACAAGCACTATGAGCTCGCCGCCGATTACGCCACCGCCGGCGCCAACGTGTTCGCCGGCGTACGGTGGCGCTACTAGAGCGTGAACAAGCCAATGAGTGTGCGCTTACGCGCCTGGGCCGCCGTTGCGCTGACGCTGGCGCTCGCCGGGGCGAGCCGCGCCGATCCGGTTACGGTGATCGACGGGACGGGCGCGACGGTTGTGCTGGCCGCGCCGGCGCGGCGCATCGTCAGCCTGGCTCCCAGTGCGACTGAGCTCCTCTATGCTGCTGGCGCGGGAACTCGCGTTGTCGCCGTCACCGACCCCGCCGATTGGCCACCCGAAGCGGCGCAACGCCCTCGCGTCGGCGACGCGCGCGCTCTCGATCTCGAGCGCATCGTCAGTCTCAGTCCCGATCTCGCCGTCGCCTGGCCGTACGTGGCTCCGGCACAGATCGAGCGGCTGCAGGCGCTGGGCATTCCGATCTATCGCACCGATCCCCACACGCCGGAGGCAATCGCGCTCGACATGGAGCGGCTCGGCGCGCTTGCGGGCGCCGCCGAGGTCGCGCGCCGGGCCGCGGCGCGCTTCCGTTCGCGGCTGGCAACGCTGCGTCATCGTGGGCACGCTGCGAGTGCGGTTCGCGTGTTCTACGAGATCTGGCATCAGCCCTTGTATACGATCGGAGGCGAGCACCTGATCAGCGCGGCGATCGAGCTTTGTGGCGGCGAAAACGTCTTCCGGGAGCTTTCGCTGCCGGCGCCGTCGGTCAGCGCCGAAGCGGTCCTGGCGGCGCGGCCGTCGGCAATCATCGCCGGAACCGACGGCGCCATTCGTCCGGCGTGGCTCGACGACTGGCGGCAGTGGGCCGACTTGCCCGCCGTGCGCGCGGGGAATCTCTTCGTCGTCGACGCCAATCTGCTGCACCGCGCCGGTCCTCGCTTTGTTGACGGTGCCGAAGCGCTGTGCGCTGTCATCGACCGAGCGCGAGCCAACGTCGCTCGCTGAGCAACGGATAAGGCATCAGACCGGAGCGAACACCGGGCCGCGCTCGGTGTCGACCGCGCGCAACGGCACGCCATAAAGCTGCGACAACCGCGCCGCGGTCAAAAGCTCCGTCGCCGGTCCCGCCTGCGCCACGCCCCCATCCAGCAACAGCGCGTGGTCGCAGCAGCGCACAGCGAGGTTGACGTCGTGCAGGACCATCAGCACCGCCTTGCTTCCGCTTCGCGCCAGCCCGGCCAGGCGGTCGAGCAGCGCCAGCTGATGCGCGAGGTCGAGATGACTCGACGGCTCGTCGAGAAACAACAGATCCGGCTGCTGGGTGAGCAGCGCGGCGAGTGCGACGCGCCGGCGCTCGCCGCCGGAGAGCGTGCGCACGTCGCGGGCTTCGGCGCCGCCGATGTCCATAGCCGCCAGTGCGGCACGGGCGATCGCGAGATCCGCGGCACTTTCCCATTGCCAGCGCGACAAATGCGGATGCCTGCCGACCAGCGCCGTTTCCAGGACGGTCGCGGCGAATGCGTCGCTGTCGTCCTGCGGCAGCACCGCGCGGCGTCGCGCCACGTCGCGCGGCGACCACCGCGCCAGCGGCCGCCCGGCGAGATCGATCGTGCCGGCAGCCGCCGGACGCAATCCCGCCAGCGTGTGCAATAGCGTCGTCTTGCCCGCGCCGTTGCGCCCGAGAATCGCCCAGCACTGTCCCGGTGCCACCGAAAATTCCAGGTTGCGGCATACGGTCAGCGCGGCAATGCGCACCGTCAGTCCGCGCACGGAGAGCAGCGCCGTCTCGCTCATCGCTCGCGCCGCAGCAGGATCAGGAACACCGGCACGCCGATCAGCGCAGTGACCACACCGACCGGCAGCTGTGCCGGCGCGGCGAGTTGGCGCGCCAGCGTGTCGGCGAAGAGCAGCATCGCGCCGCCGGCAAGGGCCGAGGCGGGCAGCAGAGCGCGCTGGTCGTTGCCGATGACCAGCCGCACCGCGTGCGGCACGATCAGCCCGACGAAGCCGATTGCGCCCGCGGTGGTCACCGCGACGGCGGTCAGCAGCGCGGCAAGCGCGAAAATCAACCAGGGGAGCCGCGCGATCGATACACCGAGCGCCGCCGCGACCGCATCACCGCGCGAGAGCGCATTCAAGTCGCGCGCAAAAGGCAGCGCGATGGTCATCGCCAGCCCGAGCACGATCAGCGGCGTCCATGCCGCCGGCGGCGCCGACAGGTCGCCGATCAGCCAGAACAGCATGCCCCGCAGCTGTGCCTCGGGCGCCAGCGACAGCAACAGCGCGACCACTGCCCCCCAGCCAGCCGCGACGATGACACCGGTCAGCAACAGCCGCGTCGGTGACCAGGCGCCGGAGCCGCGGGCCAGCGCGAAGACGAGCACCGTCGATACGAATGCGCCGGCAAAGGCCCCCGCCGGGATCAGCCACGCGGCCGCGCCCAGCAGCATTGCCGCCAGCGCGCCGACGGCCGCGCCCCCGGAGACGCCGAGCACGTACGGATCGGCCAGGGGATTTCGCAGCAATACCTGCAGCAGCGCGCCGGCCATCGCCAGCGAGCCGCCGGTCGCAAACGCGGCTAGCGCGCGCGGCAGACGAAGCTGCTGCACGATCGTGCGCGACATTGCGTCCCCGCCGCCGGCCAGCGCGCGCAGCACCGTCATCGGATCGAGGGCGACGCTGCCGACGCCGAGCGCCAGCGCAAATGCCGCAAGCGTGACGACGGCGAGGGTGGCGAGAGCCAGCGTGGCGGGAATCCGGGTCATCGCGGCGAGCTTCTCGGCTGCTTGGCGCCGCGACCGGCGGCAGTCGGAAGGGCAACGATTATAGCCTCCGCCAGCTGGACTATAATTTCCTTTCGGCCGGCGTTGCGGCCACGCGCTTTTGCCTCGCGACGGCGGCTCTTGAGCGGCGAGGCGGCCAGGAAATTCGATTTCATCGATGAGCAAGGCATTCACCCGCGAAGACGACGACGACATCGAAGACGATGTCGAGGAAGCGTCGCCGCTGCCCGAAGGCGCCCGGAACTACATGACGCCGGGCGGATTTGCGCGCCTCAAGGCCGAGCTGAACGGGCTCGTCGACAAGGACCGGCCCGAGGTCGTCGCGACCGTATCGTGGGCGGCGAGCAACGGCGACCGCTCCGAGAACGGCGACTATATTTACGGCAAGAAGCGCCTGCGCGAGATCGACCGGCGCATCCGTTTCCTGATCCGCCGTCTCGACATCGCCGAGATCGTCGATCCGATGGCTCGCCGCGACGCCGACGCCATCGACCAGATATTCTTCGGCGCCACGGTGACCGTCCGCGATTCACACGGTGAAACGCGCACCGTGAGCATCGTCGGCGTCGACGAGATCGACACGAATCGCGGCTATATCAGCTGGGTGTCGCCGATGGCGCGTGCCTTGATCAAGGCGCGCGAAGGCGATCTCGTGACCTTGAAAACACCGGGCGGCGTCGAAGAGCTGGAAATTCTCGAAGTGCGCTACAAGTCGCTGGACACGGCTTGACTTGTGCGCGGCCCCGTTGACTCGGTCCGAAGCTTGACCCTATAGTGCACTGACGATGGAATCCGAATTCACCGAATTCGCCGGGCTCGAGCAGAAGCTCGCGCTGCTGCTCGCCGACTACAACAGGCTTCGCGCCGAGAACGAGTCGCTGAAGCGCGAGCTCGGGCGGGCGCTCGAGCAGAACCGGGCGCTGACCGCGCGCATCGGCGCGGCGACGTCGCGCCTCGACGCGCTGCTGCAGCAGCTGCCCGAATCGCTGAGCTGATTCGATGGACGACCAGGCGACCACGCTCGACGTCTCGATCCTGGGCCGCGAATATCGCGTCGGTTGCAAGCAGTCCGAGCGTGATGAGCTCCTCCTTGCGGTGCAGCTGCTCGACCGGCGCATGCGGGAGATCCGCGATTCAGGCAAGATCGCGGGCACGGAGCGCATCGCGGTGATGGCGGCGCTCAATATCGCGCACGAGCTGCTGCAGGCCCGGGCAGGCCACGTCGGCGCGGCGACCACCGCCAGTTTTGACAGCGCTGGCGTTCGGCGTAGAATTTCCGCGATGCAGTCTGCCATCGATCGTGCGATGGCGGATCAGGACAAGCTGTTCTAAAGCCCGTGACGGGCGCGTGCGGCAATCCCGATCCTTTTACGTTGTCATTTGCGTTCACAGTCCCCTGCGGTGTTCGAGCTGGCCATACACTCTTTGAACCAATGCTAACTTAGCGAGGTTGCCGAGCCTCAAACGGACCGGTGTGCGTTCCCTACGCGGAAGCGCCTGATGGTCCTGGCAGGCGACCCTCTTGAACTCAGGTTCAAGATGACGGTTGGCACGGCACAGGTGGGGGGCACCTATCCAGCACCTCGCCCCGTTGCAGGGGCGAGGCTCCGTTCGCGCACAGCCGCAATGCTTCCGCGCTGCCGTGACGCCGCTTCTCCGAAGCGCCGGCCACAACCGCTGAGCTCGGCCGGCCGCCATCGCTTCGAAGGTCGCCTTTCGGATCATAATTCGCATTTTTTCCACTTCGTCGCCGCAGCAGGCTGAATGGATCCGACGATGCGTTACTGGCTGATGAAATCCGAGCCCGACGAGGTCTCGATCGACGACCTCGCCGCGATGCCCAAGCGGACGGTCGCCTGGTATGGCGTGCGCAATTACCAGGCGCGCAATTTCATGCGCGATCAGATGCTAGTCGGCGACCTCGCGTTTTTCTACCATTCGAGCTGCCCCGAGCCCGGCATCGCCGGCATCGTCAAGGTGACCAAGCCTGCCTATCCCGACGCGTCGCAGTTCGACAAGAAGAGTCCGTACTACGATGTCAAGGCGACGCGCGCCGCGCCGCGCTGGATGAATGTCGAGGTCACGCTGGTGAAAAAGACACGGCTGGTCTCGCTCGCCGAGCTTCGCACCCGCCCCGACCTCGCTACGATGCGAACACTGCAGCCGGGCAACCGCCTGTCGATCACGCCGGTCGATCCCCGGGAATGGACGATCATCACCGACAAGCTGATGAAAGCGTAGCGTGGACTGGACGCTGGTCCCGATCTTTCTCGCGATCGGCGGCGTCGTCGGATTCATCGCCGGTTTGCTGGGCATCGGTGGCGGTATGACGATGATCCCGCTGCTTACGCTGATATTCAGCTACCAGCGCTTCCCACCCGAGCACATCCTGCACATTGCGGTGGCGACTTCGCTGGCCACGATCGTATTCACCTCGATCTCGAGCGTGCGCGCGCACCATGCGCACGATGCCGTGGTGTGGCCGATATTCTGGAAACTCGGACCGGGAATCCTGGTGGGATCGTTGCTAGGCCCCCAGCTTGTCAGCGGTCTCTCGACGGCAGCCCTGTCTGGCGTATTTGCGGCGTTCACGGCGTTCACCGCGACGCGCCTCCTGATCAACCTCAAGCCCAAGCGCATGCGAAGCCTCCCGGGACGGTTGGGCATGTTCGCGGTCGGCAGTGGGCTGGGCGCGCTGTCGAGCATGGTCGGCGCCGGTGGCGCGTTCATCTCGGTGCCGTTCATGACAGCGTGCAACGTGCGTATCCATAACGCGGTGGCGACCTCGGCTGCGCTCGGCTTGCCGATCGCCGCAGCCGGAACCGTCGGCTATCTGATCGCAGGGTTGAGGCAGACCGATCTGCCGCCTTACACGATCGGCTACCTCAACTTGCCGGCGCTCTTCGCCATCGCCACAGCGAGCATGCTAGCCGCGCCTGCCGGCGCTCGCATGGCGCACCGTTGGCCCGTTGCTCGACTGCGGCGTGCGTTTGCCGCGCTTCTCTATGCGGTTGCGGCGTTTTTCCTCTGGAAGACCTTTGTCTCCTGATCCGCTCGCTGCCGCAACGGAGACGTTCGGCCCGTGGCATCCGGGAATCGAGTCGGAGGTACCTCAGCATCTGCTGCATCTGTGCACGATCTTTCGTCCGGAAAATGTCTTTACCAGCGTTGCGCAAGCCGCGGAGCTGCACGATCTCACCGGCCTCGACTCGAGCGAGCTGGTGGCATTCCGGCCCGGGCGCCTGGCGCTGCACGAAGTCCTGATTCGGGTCACCGCCGATCTGTCGGTGCCGGACGGCACGAAGATCGAGGATCTCGGCATCAATTTCCGCAAGATCACGCGCACGATCCTGGCTGGGTACGTAGAGCCTCGAAGCGCGGCGATCGAGGCCGCCTACGATGCGCTGCGCCATCGGCTCCGCGAGCTTATCGATTCACAGCTGTCGTCGCTGTATCCGTCGTCCACGGCGGAGCGGATGGTGCCACCCAGGCGCGCGCGCAGCCTGCTCGCGATCTTCAAACCGCGCAGAACGCGCGCAGAGTCGCCGCCATCCGCTGAAGCCGGCATACGGCAGGCATTGCTCGACTGGGAAAGCAGCGCTCACACTGCCGCCGACGCATTGGACAGGGCGGCGTACCGCGCGCTGATCAAGGTCGTGTCGGCTCTGCTGATCCGCCACGGCGAGCTATGGGGAAGCCGCGAGCTGGTCACTGCGATCGCCAGCGACATCGCCTGCAACGACTTCGGCGCCGACCAGATCGGCGAGCTGATTGCCCCGTGGCTGATCGATGCTGTCGAAAGCGAAGGCTATACGCTGCTGCCGCGCCAGGAGAAACCGTTCGTGATGAACACCAAGGGAGCCTCGGCATCGGGCAAGAGCACGCTGCGGCCGCTGCAAAAGAAGCTCGCCGGGGATATCGGCGTCAACTGGAGCGACTTCGCACTGATCAGCCCCGACATATGGCGAAAGCAATTGCTCGACTACGGCACGCTGGGGGCGGCCTACCGGTACGGCGGTTCGTTCACGGCGGAAGAATTGCAGATCGTCGACCAGAAGCTCGATCGCTATATGGCGCGCAAGGCAGAGCAGGGTGGAATGTCGCACCTGCTGATCGACCGGTTCCGCTTCGACAGCTTCGCTCCCGATTCCGACGAGGCGGGCAGCAACTTGCTGACCCGATTCGGCCGGGTCGTTTATCTCTTCTTCATGGTCACCCCGCCCGAATCGCTGGTCGAACGCGCGTGGAAGCGCGGGCTCGACGTCGGCAGGTACAAGGCGGTCGACGATACACTGGCCCACGCGGTCGAGGCCTACTCGGGCATGCCGCAGCTGTTCTTTACCTGGATCCAGCGCACGGACAAGCAGGTGCACTTCGAATTTCTCGACAACAGCGTGCAGCTCGGAAAACAGCCGCGGACGATCGCCTTTGGCTGGAACGACACGTTGAACGTGCTCGACGTCAAATGCCTGCTCGATGTCGAGCGCTATCGCAGGGTCGATATCAATGCGACGGCTCCGGAATTTCTGTATAGCGATCGGAGCCTGCTTCTGCCGGAGCACAACACCGGTTTTCTGCGGCAGTGCCTCGACCGGTTCCGGGAGATCAATGTTGCCGCGCAGGCCACCGGACGCATCTATGTTCGTCTAGTCGAGGGCAAGCCGGTTTGGGTCGATCGCGGAATGCTGGCGCAGGCGGGCGCGGACCCAGACACGCTCGCAGGATTGCGCGCCATTGCACGGGCGATATTCGACGCCGAGTTACCGCAACCCGATCGACCGATGTATCTGCAACAGATGATCGGAGACGGCCGCATCCCCACGCTTGGCCGCTGGGGCGGCGCGAACCCGAGCTGACGCGTCGCCAGAATGAAACGGGCGCGCGCCCCGGAGGAGAACGCGCGCCCGCGCCGAACCAAAGGCTCGGCGTAAACCTAGAACCTGTAGGCGACGCCGACCGAGACTCCCTCCACCCTGCCACCCGAGAAGCAGTGCGGACCAGTATTGGTCACGCCTCCGGTGGTCGGATCGAACGCGGCAAGGGGGGTCGAATCGTGACAATCGGTCGTCACGCCATGACCCCCTGCACCGAGGTCGTAGTGCGCATCCGGGCCATTGACGGTCATTGCCCAATCGGCATAGACGGTGGTGTTCTTGTCTATCATGTGCCGCCAGGCCAGCGAATACAGGTTGGCGGAATTGTCGAACGTCGTCTGGTCGTCGGGGGTATTGTGCACGCCGAGGAAGCCCTTCGACTTGCCCGCGTAGCCCCATCCGAAGCTGACGCTGTCCTTCTCGGTCAGCACTTGCGTCAGCGCCAGCCAGGTCGCGTTGTCACGCGAGCGCTCGTTCTGGAACTCGAGATCCGACGGAAGGTTCCGCTTCGTCTTCTCCCATAGAGCGCTTACCGTTGTCTTGGTCGCGAACGTGTATTGACCCCCCACTTTGAACGCGCTTTCGTCTCCTACGTCCCTGGGATCGAGATTGGCGAGGTCGCTGGTGCGGTTGACGTTCCGGTGCATTTCGTAGGCCGCGGTCAGGTACAGCTTATCCCACGCATAGGCAGCGCTCAGGCTATAGAGGTCGCCAAACGAGCCGTCGTTGCAGGTCGGCGGCAGCGCACCGCTTCCGGGAATGTTGCCTCCCGCGCAATCCGGTTCGGAGGACGGAACGATGCTGCTGGTGTCGTCGCGATTCTGCCCGGGCGAGTACATCGCCTTGAACGAGGCGCCGCCCCAGTTCGCCGACTCGTACCAGATCGCGTGCGCAGCGCGCAAACCGAATTCGACCCGGTTGTCGCCGCCGGTATTGCCGATCATGACGCGGTAGTCACCGAGCATTCCGGAGAATGGATTCAGGCGATCGGTCGACGTCTTGTACGGCGTCTCGTTCTTCCCGACCATGATGGCTCCCCAATCCTTGCCGGCAAAACCGACAAAGCTGTTTCGGGAAAACAGCGCCCCGTTGACCGTGTCGCTTGTGTTCGAGGTCGTTTCTTTGGTGCCAGGCGTCGCGGAAATATCGATGCCCGCTTCCAGTTGCCAGATCAGATTGAAGTCCGGCTGCAGGGGGTGCGTCCCCTTGACGCCCAGATAAGACAGGTTGGTCGCGATGGCAGGCTGCCAACCCATCTTGCCGACGGGCATGCCGCCATTGTCTCCATAGTCGCTCTTCAGGCCCTTGGTCGTCTCGTCGATCGAAACGTCGAGGTTTCCGTAGAATTGAACTTCGCCGCCACCCGGAACGAGAAAGGTCGCTCCGGCATTGGGCTTCAGGCGCAGGAACGTGCCGCCGGGCGCTTCCCTGGTCTCTGCCGCTTCCTTCTTTTTCTCTTGCTGCATCTCGTAGAGCTGGGTCTTCACTTGATCCAATTGCTTCTGCAGCGCTTCCATCTGCGTCTGAAGATCGCTGACGACGTCGGCGCGCGCGGTTCCCGCGCCGAAAAACGACAGCGAGCATGCGACAACAAGGATTTTTTTGCCGTTCACGTGGTCTCTCCTCCGAACGTTTGCGCGCATGCGAAGTTC
>Ga0070693_100000357_pt1 | contig 20739 bp, 21 predicted proteins | sample KBSK1103metaG_FD_65472 | JGI IMG/M metagenome (GOLD analysis project Ga0070693, IMG submission 65472) | Corn, switchgrass and miscanthus rhizosphere microbial communities from Kellogg Biological Station, Michigan, USA - KBS K1-10-3 metaG | ecosystem: Host-associated > Plants > Roots >...
GAGGTTTACTGTGAGCCGTCAGGGATGGCCGAAGACGCAGACTACACACTGCGTCGTGACTACGGTCTGGCTGATTCTGTGCCAGTGATGATTGATGGAATCGAAACCGGCCGTGTTGCTGTGCTGGACCTTTTGCCGTAATTCAACCTTAATTTGTGCAGCGGCCGCCGGATTACAACGGATGAACGTACTGACCAATTCACCTTGTAACCCGCCTGATTCAGTTGTATAAAACCCAAGCCGGTCTTTTGAACAGAATCAACTGGACCATTCCTGATTCGCATTAAATTCAAGCGAGGTCGTTTCCAATGAAGAAACCCATCACTATCACTGTCAACGGTACCGAGCGGCGCGACGAAGTTGAGCCGCGAATGCTGCTCGTTCACTACATACGAGATGTCATAGGACTGACTGGAACTCACGTCGGGTGCGAGACCTCAATCTGCGGCGCGTGCACCGTCATGCTCGATGGCGTATCGGTAAAATCCTGCACGATGTTTGCCTTTCAGGCCGACGGCGCTAGCGTCACGACCATAGAAGGCATGGCCGCAAACGGCGATCTGCATCCGGTGCAGGAAGGATTCTGGGAGCAACACGGTTTGCAATGCGGTTACTGCACGCCCGGGATGATTATGGCCGCGGCTCAGATCCTGGATCGCAATCCCGATCCCACAACCGACGAGATTCGGCACGGCCTCGAAGGGAATCTGTGCCGGTGCACCGGCTACCAGCACATCGTCGAAGCCGTTCAATACGCCGCGCGCAAGATGAGAGATCAAGCGGCGACAGGAGACTGAGAAGAATTGCGGATTGCGGATTTCGGATTTCGGATTGAAGAACGAGGCAGTATTTCAAATGTCGCCAATCCGCAATCCGCAATCCGAAATCCGCAATCGTAGGAGCCATCATGCCTAAATACGTCGGACAGAGAGTGAAGCGCACCGAAGACCCGCGATTGATACAAGGCCTCGGGCACTACGTCGATGACATCAAGCTGCCGGATACCTTGCACGTTGCTTTCCTGCGCTCGATGTACGCGCACGCGCGCATCACCAGCTTAGACATCAGCGAAGCTTCTCACGCGCCCGGTGTCGTCGCGGTGTACACAGGAAAAGACGCCGCCAAAGTCGGACCCGTTCCATGCGCGGCCGCGTTGCCGGATTTGAAAGTGCCCGATTATCGAGTGCTCGCGTCCGATCACGTCGTCTTCGTAGGCCAGCCGATCGCCGTCGTCGTCGCCACGGATCGATACGCCGCGCGCGACGCAATCGACCTGATCATGATCGACTACGAAGAACTGCCTGCGGTCGTCGATGTCGAAGCGGCCGCGAAGGGCGGACCGCTGGTCTATGAAGAATATGGCGATAACATTGCTTACAAACTTACCGCCGGTGAAGGCGACATAGACGCCGCGCTCAAGGCTTCCGATCGAGTGATCACCCAGCGAATCGTGCATCAGCGGCTCGCGCCCATCGCGATGGAAGGCCGCGGGGTACTGGCCCGTTACTATCCCGGCGAAAAAGAGCTGACAATCTGGTCGTCTACTCAGATTCCACACTTGCTGAGAACTCAGCTCGCGCTGATGATCGGGATGCCGGAAAACAAATTGCGAGTGATCACCCCTGAAGTTGGCGGCGGGTTTGGATCGAAGCTCAACGTCTACGCGGAAGAAGCTCTGCTCGGATGGATTTCCATGCAGCTTGGCAAACCGGTGAAGTGGATCGAAGGCCGGCGCGAAAACATTCAAGCTACGATTCACGGCCGCGGCCAGGTCGGCTACGTCGAGATCGGCTGCAACAACGACGGGACGATAACGGGTCTTCGCTATAACGTGTTTGCCGATCTCGGCGCCTATCATCAACTACTCACGCCGGCCATTCCGACGCTGACCGGCTTGATGCTGTCGGGCTCATACAAGATTCCTGCGATTCAGATCAACGTGACCGGCGTGTTCACGAACAAGATGGCGACTGACGCTTATCGAGGGGCCGGGCGGCCCGAAGCCACATATGTCGTCGAGCGCGCGGTTGATCTTGTCGCGGCCGAGTTAAAAATGGATACGGTCGATGTGCGCCGCAAAAACTTTCCGGCTCCCGACGAATTTCCTTTCAAGACGGCGACGGGATTGTTCTACGACAGCGGAAACTACGACGCGGCGTTGGACAAAGCGCTGGAGATGGCCGGCTACAAGAATTTGCGTGAAGAACAAAAGAAAGGGCGCGACGAAGGGCGGCTGATCGGCATCGGTCTTTCCACCTACGTCGAGATTTGCGCGCTCGGTCCATCTCAGGCCATGCCGGCCGGTGGATGGGAAAGCGCAACCGTCAGAATTGAGCCGACTGGAGCCGTAACTGTTTTGACTGGCGCCTCGCCGCACGGGCAAGGCCAGGAGACTTCGTTCGCGCAGATTGCGGCCGACGAGCTTGGCGTTGATCTGAACGCGGTCACTGTCATTCATGGTGATACGTCAATCGTTCAATACGGAATCGGCACGTTTGGAAGCCGAGCGACCGCGGTAGGCGGAACAGCAGTGTACATCGCCATCGAAAAGCTGAAAGAGAAGGCGACGAACATCGCGGCTCACATGTTGAAGACTGACGCGTCGAACGTCGTGTTCAAGGAAGGGCGCTTCACGAAACAGGCTACCAGAGCCGCTTCCGCGGGAGCTGCCGCAGCGCCAGAACCCGAGCCTGATGTGCCGGTAGGCGAAGCGCCGGCGGGCGCGTTGCCCGAGCCCGACGCCGACGGCAACGGCGTCACGATTCAGGATGTCGCGCTTGCGGCGCATATCGCTCGCGACATTCCGCCGGGCTCCGAACCCGGGTTGTCGGCTACGTACTTTTTCGAGCCGACCAACTTCACCTTTCCGTTTGGCACTCACATAGCGGTGGTGGAAGTCGATCGCGAGACCGGCGACATAAAATTCCTGCGATACGTTGCGGTCGATGACTGCGGCAAGGTGATCAACCCGATGCTGGTCGACGGCCAGGTGCAAGGCGGCATCGTGCAAGCGCTCGGGCAGGCGATGTATGAGGAAATCGTTTACGACGAACAAGGCCAGCTCGTCACCGGAACGCTAATGGACTACGCGCTGCCAAAAGCGGCGATGATTCCGTGGCTCGAACTCGATCGAACGGAGACGCCGTCGCCGGTCAATCCGCTTGGTGTGAAAGGCGTGGGTGAGGCGGGAACGATCGGAGCTACGCCGGCGATTGTAAACGCGATCGTCGATGCGTTGTCGCCCTTCGGCATTCGGCATATTGATATGCCGGTGAGACCCGAAGCGGTTTGGAAGATCATCAGCGGCTAGGCGTAGCGCAATGAAATTGCTGTTTGAATGGGATGAAGACAAAGCGACATCGAATCTCCGGCGGCACCGAGTCAGCTTTGAGGAGGCGAAGACCATCTTCGACGATCCGTTAATTGCTACGTTTCCTGATCCGGACCACTCGGCCGCTGAGCAAAGGTATATTAGTATCGGCTCATCGACGTCTTGGCGAGTGCTGGTCGTGATTCACACTGACCGGGATGACGCGATAAGATTTATTAGCTGCCGCAAAGCGACGGCTTCTGAGCGGAGGTTTTATGAAGAAGTCAAAGACAAGTAGCGATACAAGCAGACCCTCCGAAATGAGCCGCGAGTATGATTTCAAAGCCATGTCCGGTGGTGTGCGAGGCAAGTATCACAAGTCCTATCGTAAAGGACACACGGTCAAGATACGAAAAGCCGACGGGTCGAGCACCACTCAACACTTCAAAGTGGCAGACGGTGCGGTAATTCTTGAAAGAGACGTGCGCGAGTTTTTTCCAAACGCCGAATCAGTAAACGACGCGCTGCGTTGTTTGATCCCGTTGCTTCGAAAGAAACGAACGAGATCCGGAAAAGACAGCGCGGCTTCTCATCGGGAGTGATCTTCTAAGGAGAACCATATGATACCAGCGCAATTTGATTACGAGACTCCATCAACACTATCAGAAGCTATTGCTCTTCTCGGACAACATCCCGATGACGCCAAAATACTCGCCGGCGGGCACAGCCTGATTCCCGCGATGAAGCTTCGATTGGCGACGCCGCAAATCCTCGTCGATCTCGGCAGGATCAAGGACCTGTCCTACATTCGCGAAGAGGGCGGACAGATTCGCATTGGCGCGATGACCACGCACTATCAACTCGAGGCGTCGGATCGGTTGCGCGAGATTTGCCCGCTGCTGCCCGAATGCGCGGCCCAGATTGGCGATGTCCAGGTGCGCAACAAGGGAACAATTGGTGGGAGCCTGGCTCATTCTGACCCCGCGGCTGACTGGCCCGCGGCCGCGATCGCGCTCAACGCCGAGATGGTAGCCGTGAGCGCGACGGGCGAACGAGTGATCAAGGCTGATGACTTCTTTGTCGATATGCTGACGACCTCGCTTGAAGCGGGAGAGATACTGCGCGAGATTCGAATCAACGTTCCGAGCGGGCGCTTCGGCCAGGCTTACTTGAAAGTACCGCAGCCGGCGTCTGGATTCGCGGTTGTTGGTGTTGCGGTTAATCTCACACGCGACGGTGGCGGCGCTTGCGAGTCGATCGGCGTCGCGATCACCGGCGTAGCGTCGAAGGCTTATCGCGCAAACGCGGTTGAGAACGCGATTCGCGGAAACGCTCTTGATGAGCAAACGATCGCTGCCGCGGCGAGTCACGCGACCGAGGGCGTCTCGGTTAACGGGGACCTGTACGCATCCGAAACTTATAGAACCCATCTCGCCGAGGTGTACACTCGCCGGGCGATCGCGGCAGCAGCCTCAAGAACAAAATAAGTTTCTGGTCTCTGGTTTCTGGTTTCTAGTTGCCGAACCAGAAACCAAAAACCAGAAACTAGAAACCTGCATGAAGATCGAAGGCACCCACGAAATTCACGCGCCGCGTGATCGAGTCTATCAAGCGCTCATCGACCCGGTCGTGTTGCAACGATGCATTCCCGGTTGTGAACGCCTCGAAAAAACCGGAGACAATGCATATTCGACGACGCTTCGCGCGGGAGTTGGCTCGATCAAAGGGGTGTTCACCGGCAACGTTCGTCTTGAAGACCTGCAGCCGCCCGCTCACTTTCGAATGATGGTGGATGGAAAGGGCCAGCCCGGATTCTTGAAGGGCTCAGGCGAACTGGATTTGGAGGAGCGAGACGGTGCGACGGTCGTGAGCTACACCGGAGACGTTCAAGTCGGCGGCACGATCGCAAGCGTAGGCCAGCGAATGATCCAGGGCGCGGTGAAGATGATGTCGGCTCAGTTTTTTACTTCGATCGAAGCCGAAGCCCAAACCGAAGCACACGAGCCCCCGCCGAAGCACGACTTTTTTCGAACAGCCCTGAGGTGGTTCTCGGGGTGGCTTCGAAGAATGCGCCGTGGGGTTGCTCGCTAGTTTTTTCATCGAATCCTTCTTCTAATCCTGCCGAGGCAACGCCGATGATAATCAATACTCAATACGTAGATCTGACCGTTGACGAGAGTCCGATGCGACTGTTTGTCGCGGCGCCCAAGCAGGAAGGTCAATATCCCGGCATCATCTTCTACTCGGATATTTTTCAATTGACCGGGCCGATGATTCGAGCGACGGCGCGTTTGGCGGGATACGGTTTCGTAGTCGCTGCGCCGGAGATCTATCACCGGATCGAGCCTCCGGGCACGGCGATTCCATTCGACGATTCGGGCCGCGACCGTGGGCTTGCGAATGCAGCGAAGACATCAGTCGCGGAGTTTGATGCCGATTGCCGCGCGACGCTTGATTACTTGAAGAGTCATCCGCAAGTGGCGGAAGCGAAGCTTGGCGCGGGCGGTTTTTGTATAGGAGGTCATCTGGCGTTTCGAGCGGCATTGCAACCGGACGTGAGAGCGACGGTTTGTTTTTACGGGACTGGCATTCATGACGGAAGACTCGGAAAGGACGCGGACGCCAGGTCACTCGCTCGCGCGAGCGAGATTCGAGGTGAGTTGTTGATGATCTTCGGAAGCGCTGATCCGCACGTACCTGAAGACGCACGCGCGAAAATAAAGAATGATCTCGAAAAGGCAGGCACGAAGTTTTCGATGAGCCTCTATGGCGCTGAGCATGCGTTCATGCGAGACGAAGGCCCGCGCTACGATCCGGCAGCAACGGATCAGGCTTGGATTGAGATGATCGATTTCTACAACGCAGCTTTCTGCCAAAACGCTGTCTGATCGTAGCCCTGACTGCAAGATCCCACTCAGAGTAGGCTCGAGGCCGAACAACAGGAGGTCGTCATGGTTGAAATACGAATAAGTTGGCGTTCGCTCATAATAGGCACGACGGTTCTGTTCTCAGCGCTAGCCACTTATCCAAGTCTGAACTCTCGCGCAAGCGCGGGCCAGATCAAGCAAGATCCGCTCGCTTCCGCGTATCGCACGGAGCGCAATGGGTGGATCTACGTTCATCTCGAAGGCACGCCGGAAGAAGTCGGCTACCAGCACGGCTATCTGCTCGCTCGCGAGATTAACGAGGCGCTGCGAGTGTTCAAAATATATGCGCCTCGCACCACGAAGCACGACTGGCAGTTCTATCGCGAATCGGCTCGAGACTTGTTCTGGAAGAAAATGGGCGACGAGTATCAGAAGGAGATCGAGGGCATCGCAAAAGGTGCGAATGCTCGCGGCGTGAAGATCGACAGCGATGATGTTCTGGCGATGAACGGATGGATCGAGCTTGCGTCGTATTACGTGCCGTCGCTTCGGCAGGCGAGGCTTCCGGATCCCGAGCTTCATCAATCGCCGCCGCCGTCGTGTTCGGCGTTCATTGCAACCGGCAGTTGGACTCGCAACGGCGAGATCGTAATCGGGCACAATAACTGGACCGATTACGTGATCGGGCGTCAGTGGAACATCATCGTCGATCTGAAGCCCGCTTCGGGACATCGCATCCTGATGGATTCGTTTCCCGGTTTCATTCACTCAGGCGACGACTTCTACATCACCGACGCCGGGTTGATGATTACCGAGACAACGATAACTCAATTCAAGGGATTCGATAGCGAAGGGCTGCCCGAATGTTATCGCATCCGAAGGGCGACCCAGTATTCGAACTCGATCGACGAATGGCTGAAGGTGATGATGGATCACCCGAACGGCGGCTACGCCAACGACTGGCTCATCGGAGATCGCAAGACCGGCGAGATAGCCCGGCTCGAGAATGGAATCAAGAACAACATCGTCGAGCGCACCAGGGACGGTTATTACGCAGGCTCGAACTTTCCCGTGCACGAGAAAACAATTCGCGAGGAAACGACCTTTGACCCTAACGCCGTAAACTCCGCAACCGTCCGACATCGGCGCTGGGATGATTTGATGAAGCAATACAAAGGCAAGATCGACATCAACGTGGCGAAGAAGTTCGAAGCGGATCACTACGACCTGGTTCGCAAGCGAGAAGCGGGATCGGCGAATACTTTATGCGGTCATGTCGAAATCGACGAGCGCGGTTTGCCTGAATGGGATTGGGCAAACTTCTTTCCTGGCGGAACAGTGAATGCGAAAGTCGCCGACGGTCAGATGGCAGCGCGAATGACTCTTTGGGCATCTGCCGGACATCCGTGTGGCGCGGACTTCAAGCTCGCAGCATTTCTAAAACTGCATCCGGAGTTCGCGTGGCAACGTGAGATTGCAGGCGATATGCCCAGTGGTCCGTGGACTCAGTTTTCACTTGGTGGCCGAAGGCCGGGAGAGGAGACAGGAATCAGACCCGGTCTGCACAAGAATGATCGGGATCCGGAGGAAGTTATGCGGCGACGTCGAGACCCAAGCGGCACAACGCAACGTCCGCTTCCCAACGACCCCAGGCCTCCCGAATGAACAGAGAAAAGGGCAGCAGACCCAGTCCGCCGCCCTCATTTGTACTAACGCAACTGTAGAACGATGCCGGGCTTGTTAACGTTGATGTCGATCTCGTGTTTCTGAGTGCCGCCGAACATCCTGCCCAAAGTGCCGCTGAAGTAAAGCACAGCCAGCAACACCAGCAAAAACAATACGACCGCGAGCGCGGTTATCGCGCCGCTTCCGCCTCCACCCGTGTGTACATGTTCTTCGATAATCCGTTCCGTCATTTGTAGACCTCCTGGTTGAGCTTGCCTTCGAATGTGATTGGGCAAACGCGATACCACGCCGCGAATATCCGAACTTCGTTGAAAAAGCCCAAAACACGGAGGCTGTGATGCCTGAACCTGAATTGATTCGACAGTTGGTGTGTACGGCTTGAAAACACTGGACCGGAGAGTGAATGGCTCGATGTCGGGTGCGAGTCTCAGGACACGGGCGATTCAAGTTGATTGAGGCGCCGGTCGTGTTCTCGCTGCTCCGCGTAGATCTCGTAGACAAGTTGAGCGAGCTTGTCGAATTTACTATGCAGCTTGCGAAACTCTTTCTCCTGCTCGGAGCGCAGGTCAGCAATCTGAGTTTGAACGGCTTCCCACATTGGCCGCGTATCGTAGAGGCGCTCGTCGACCTTTCTCTCGAGAGTCTGAAGCCGAGCGTCGAATTCTTGCTGGCGAGCGTCGAATTCCCGCTGGCGAGCGTCGAATTCTCGAAACATCCCGAGAAGCTGCAACAGCAACTCGTGATCGCTTAGATTCTTTGTGACATCGTCGCTGGCCATGTAGTTCATCACGCTGATGGAAGATGTATGCCCATAGTCTAGAACCAGCGGCGACCCGACGCAACTTCAATCTCTCAGGATCGTGTAGTACGATTGTCGCTTCAAAATCGGGTCTAACAGATTAGGCCAGTAAGGTGACGCAATGAATCAAACGTACATTCGCGATGTTGCCGCGCATGTCGGCGAAGAAATTGTGATCAAGGGTTGGCTTTACAACAGCCGATCGAGCGGCAAGCTGATCTTTCCGCAGATACGCGACGGATCGGGGATCATTCAGGGTGTCGTCTTCAAGAAGAACGTCTCGGAACAAGTGTGGAACGATTTCGAAAAGCTCACACAGGAATCCTCGATCATCGTGACGGGCAGCGTTCGAGCCGATGAGCGCGCGCCCGGCGGCTACGAGCTTGATGTGACCGGCGTCGAAGTCCTGCAAGTCGCTCACGATTATCCGATAACGCCAAAGGAACACGGCACCGAGTTCCTGATGGACAACCGGCATCTGTGGCTGAGATCGAAACGCCAACACGCGATTCTCTCAGTCAGAGCTGAGATCATTCGAGCGGTTCGCGACTTCTTCGACTCGAACGGGTTTCTGTTGATGGACACTCCGATCTTTACGCCCGCGGCGTGCGAAGGAACAACCAACCTGTTCGAGGTTGATTATTTTGAGGACGCGAAAGCGTATCTCACTCAGTCGGGACAACTCTACAACGAGGCCACTGCCGGCGCTTTCGGCAAAGTATATTGCTTCGGTCCGACTTTTCGAGCAGAGAAGTCAAAGACGCGCCGTCACCTGACGGAGTTCTGGATGGTCGAGCCTGAAGTCGCATTCGCAGATCTGAACGACGTGATGAGTCTCGCCGAAGAGTTCATCACGTTCATCGTCGGGCGTGTGCTGGAGAATCGGCGCAAGGAACTGGCCGAGCTCGAGCGCGACATATCGAAGCTGGAAGTAATCAAGCCGCCGTTTCCGCGGCTTCAATACGACGATGCGGTGAAGATGCTGCAAGCCGCGCACGAGAAGGGCGAGCTCGAGAATCGATTTGAATGGGGCGGTGATTTCGGAGCGCCGGACGAAACTTACTTGTCGAAACAGTTCGACCGGCCGGTGATGGTGCATCGTTATCCGGCCGCGGTGAAGGCGTTCTACATGCAGCCTGACCCCGAGCGGCCCGAGCTTGCGATGTGCGTGGACGTGCTGGCGTCCGAGGGCTACGGCGAAGTGATTGGGGGCGGCCAGCGCGCGGATAATCTGGAGTATCTTTTGAAGCAGATTCACGCTCACGGATTGCCGGAGGAAGCGTTCGATTGGTATTTGGATCTGCGCAAGTACGGTACGTTTCCGCACGGAGGTTTTGGGATGGGGATCGAGCGTTGCACAACGTGGCTGTGTGGGATCGAGCACATCCGCGAAACGATTCCGTTCCCGAGGATGTTGTACAGGTTGAAGCCTTAAACGTTGTTAATTCGAGGACGGCGAATCAGTCTCCAACTCGCTTCATCTCTTCAAGCGTCTCCCTGTACTTTTCATACATACGCTCGAAGTCTTCTCTCAACTCATCGGATGGTGGCGGAAGGATCTCCGTCTCTAACACGCCTTCTTTGGGATAGAGAACCGCGAGTGATCCCGGTTGGACCCCGAGAGTTGCCGCCATTTCTGGTGGGATTTCCAGAACCCAGCCCGTTTGAGTCTTCTGCGGAGAAAGGATTCCTGACATGATAAAGCCCCCGAAGTTCACTTCATTCTAAGCGAGGTTGCGCAGTCGTTACAAATCCATTGCTGCTGTGGCCGCAAACGCGTTCGCAAATCATCAGTGCGGAGCTTATCATATTCGAGCAATTCAGTCAGAGTTGACGCAGACGCTAGATGACTCAAAAGAGAGTGACAGTTTTCGGGGGCTCGCGGTGCGGGCCGGACTCGGTCGAGTATCAGGAAGCGCTCAAGCTCGGGCGCTTATTGGTCGAAGCGGGCTTCGATGTTTGCTCCGGGGGCTACGCCGGCATAATGGAAGCCATCAGCCGAGGCGCGCACGAAGCCGGAGGCCACGTCATAGGCGTTACGATGGAGCAGTTCAAGTCCGCGCCGAACCCCTACCTCAAGAAAATCGAGCCCACCGCCGACTTCTACTCGCGGCTTCAGATTCTGATTCGTGAATCTGTGGGATACATCGCGTTGCGCGGCGGGATGGGTACGGTTACTGAGATCTCGCTTGTGTGGAACAAGCTCATGACACGAGTGATTCCTCCGCGTCCTTTGATCCTGCTGGGCGAATGCTGGCCTCGTACGATTGAATGCTTGCGCGAGCACCTCGTGGTCTCGCAAGATGATATGACGTATTTATCATTCGCAGTCGACGCGGACGAAGCGATCGCGCTTTTGCGCAAAACGGTCCCGGATGAAAAGAGCGAAAGGTAGAACAATGACTCTAGCAATCGCTCCAGCGAATCGAACCGCACTCAACAACGCGGCGTATAGCTGATTATGCAAAGCCAGTCCGAAACTCGAGACTCATTCAAGCTGCTGGTGCTCGCTTCTCTTTTGACGCTCGCACTGTGGTTCATACCGTTTGCCGGAGTCATCACGTATCCCATCAGACTCTTCGTGACGTTCATTCACGAAATCGGCCACGCGCTTGCGGCGCTTGTGACCTTCGGGGGAGTGAATCGGGTCGCTCTTGCTTGGAACGGCAGCGGAGTGACCTTCACAAAAGGGGGCTGGGGACTGCTGATTTCGAGCGCCGGTTATCTGACCACGACTGTGTACGGCTCGGCCTTGCTCCTGATGCTGAGGAAACAACGCAACGCGAAAAAAGCAGCGATCGGCACAGGCGCCGTGTTGCTTTTGATTACGGCGCTGTTTGGGGGAAACATCGTTGCGTGGCTTGCGGGATTGATATTCGGAGGCGGTTGCTTGCTGTTGGGTCTGAAGGGCGCTCCCAAACTCGTTCACTTCTGCATGAGTTTTCTGGCGGTTCAATGTTTGCTGAACGCGTTCTACGATATGCGCGCGCTGTTGTACTTGTCGGCGTTTGATCCCGCGATTCCAACGGACGCTCGGAACATGGCGGAAGCGACCGGTGGCTGGCTGCCGCCGGTTGTTTGGGCGATCGGCTGGGCGTTGCTGTCGACGTTGGTCGTCGTCGCAACGCTGGTGGTCTATTACCGGAGTCTGCAGACCCGTGCCGCGCTTTCTGAATTGCGCCAGCCAACCTTGATTGCGGATCATTCGGCCAGCGTAGCGCAGCCACGAATCCAATAGAGCGAAACCGCGACTTACAATCTCGGAAATACGTTGCTAGAATTCACACGCAATATTTCATGGCACTCTTTCGCGTATCGAGCGTGCAATGGGCCGGGGGAAGTTCGGTAGATGATCAGAAGAATACTTTGCGCCGTGGTTTTGGCCGCGCTGATTCCAGCGGCTTCGAGGGCACAAGCTGAGAACGCCGGACCTCGGATGACACCCGAGGCCGTTCTGCAAACTGCCAGGCAACACATTCAAAGAGGCGAGGATTGTTTGTCGCGCGGCGATGCTGATTGCGCGCGCCGCGAATTCGATAGCGCGCTCGATGCGGTCCTTGAATCCGGAATCGATCTGCGAGCCAACCAAACGTTGCTGGCGGGTTGGCGCGAGATGATAGAAGTGATAAATCGTCACGAGACTACGCCGCTGGTTGCCGGCGGAGGATCGTTTTGGAAGCAGCAGGAGTTTGAAGGCCGTCCCGCCGAGGAAGGAATTGTTGCTCAGCAAACGCCGATGATGTCCGGCACATTTCAGCAGCGCTTCACAGAGTTGCAAAAACGTTTCAGGGAAAAGTATGACCGCGATATCACGCTGACGGGAGCTGATCACGCCGAGCATCGGAGATTATATGGACCCGGAAGCGCCTATGATATTCGAGTACGGGATCTCACTCGCGAGCAGGTGAAGTTCATCATCGCCACCGGGAACGCGCTCGATTTGCGGATCAAGGATTTCTCGACCTGGGAAAACGTCGCTGCTCACAACGCGAGAAGCCTCAAACTGGGCCGGCCATCGGACACGTTTGCCACTGGAATCCATCTTCATATTGATCGAATGGCGCTTCCTCAAGGCAAGAGGCTAATTTCGACGCAGGCAGTAAAGTCGAGTCCGAGACACGAGGTCAAACCATAATCGATGTCATGGCTTGGACAAGAACGAAGAGGGAAGTCGGAGCGACGAGTCGTCGAACGCCGCCGCACGATGCGCTATGACGCACGCACGTTGCTGATCATCGAAGGAAGAACCTGGATCGATCCCGAAGGCGGAGAACGCCGGCGCAAGGTTAGACGCAACGCCGACCGCTATGCGCTCGCAACGAAATTCTTACAACACTCCCGTCCTTGAAAACTCTCGGCATCTCTCATTCACAGAAACCGTGGAAGTTGATCCGCTGCGAGTTAGCCCGCAGATTTAATGAGGTTGGGTTGAAGTTTGCGAAGCCGGTCATTAGACTAAGAACACTGCTATGAGCGGAATGAAATTTCGTCGAACCTGTTCAGTTTGCAACGCTACATTCTTTTCTCCCGATCGGAAGGCCGCCTATTGCCTGAAGTGCATGAAGAAGCGCGTTGTGAAACACGTGCCCGCTGAAGCAAAGGCTGGTCTTCAGACATCGCAGGCGACCCGCGTTGCGCCTCGGCCATTCACTCCGTCAAGACCGGCTCTTGATGACATGCCACGACAAAGACCGGCGCGCGCCGCCAAGATCGGTACACTCACTCCGGAGCTGCGTGGACGCATACTCGAGATTTACGAAGAAGAGTACGCGAAACAGCCGGTGCAGGCTCGCGAGATGCACGCGCAGATAGCGACGAAGCTATGGATCAAGCGGCAGCTTGTCGCCGATGTCATTCGGGAGATCACCCAATCCAAAGTTGCGCTGACCGACGACCTCAAAGATCGCGCGATCGAGATGTACCAGCGGTTCGTTGAGAGCGGACACAGGCCCGAGGGAGGCCGCCGGCGAGCTATAAGCTCCGCGCTGGGACTACCTTACAAACAGGTGATGAAAATCATCCGTGAATGGTCGATGTCTGAGTACGAAACATCCCCCACGCCGAATCCGACTCGCCAACAGCTCTTCGAGATCGAAAAGCTTTATTGGAACGAACTGAACAACAGGCGTTACGGGCTAACTGAGTTACCGAAGAAGATCGCCGAGGAGCTTGGCTACGTGAGCAGGTGGCAAGTGCTGAGGTGGCTCGATGTTCTTCACGATGATCAACGCGCGTTCGCGAATGTTCCCGATCCGCCGCCTGAGGCGCAGCAACAAATACTGGCCGCTTACGAGGAATACTTGCGCGCGTCTTCGCCGCCAGAGCACGGATTGCACTACAGCATCGCGGGTCAGATCGCAAAGGTCAGCCCTCGTCAGGTACACAAGGTCCTTCAGAATTTCAGGCACACAATGCGCGCCGAGTATCCTCTTGTTTAGTCATTGGTCATTGGTCATTTGTTACCTGCCCTTCATCCGATGATTGATTAACCATTAGCCAATGACAATTTGACTTACGAGAATGAAACAAGTTGTCCAAAACTTTCGGACCGGGGAGTTGAAGGTCGATGACCTCCCGCCTCCGGCACTGCGGCGCGGCGGTGTACTCGTGCGAACCGCCTGCTCGTTGATCAGTCCCGGCACGGAACGGACGATTGTGGAAACGGCGCAAAGCTCGCTGATCGGGAAAGCTGTCGGTAGACCCGACCTGGTTCGCCAGGTCGTGGATACATTCCGGCGCGAAGGGCTCGCCTCAACCTATCAGAAAGTGAAATCGCGGTTGTCTCAGATGAAAGCTCTCGGCTACAGCGCCGCGGGCGAGGTGATCGCGGCCGGAGAGGGCGCTGGCGAGTTTCGAGCCGGCGATCGCGTCGCGTGCGCGGGTGCCGGTTACGCGTCGCACGCGGAAGTAATATTCGTGCCAACGAATTTGTGCTGCAAATTGCCGGACAACGTTTCAATGGAGGCGGCTTGCTACACGACGGTCGGCGCCATCGCGATGCAGGGAGTGCGGCAGGCGGATCCTCGACTGGGCGAATCGGTTGTCGTGATCGGACTCGGGCTTGTGGGACAGCTCACGGTGCAGCTTCTGAAGGCCGCAGGATGTCAGGTTCTGGCAATCGATATAGATCAAAGCGCGTGCGAACGAGCTGAAAGGTCGGGTGCTGACATCGTCGCGGGCGATTACACCACGGCGCGGACTAAGTGCGCGGCCATGACCCGAGGGCGCGGCGCCGATTGCATCATCATCACCGCCGGCACCAAGTCTTCAGAGCCAGTCGAGCAAGCCGCGGAATTGGCGCGCGACCGTGCGCGAGTGGTGGTTGTGGGTCTGGTTGGAATGGACTTGCCCAGACAGAGCTTTTACGCGAAGGAACTTGAGCTGCGATTGTCGCGGTCGTACGGGCCCGGCCGCTATGATCCCGAGTACGAAGAGAAGGGGACTGACTATCCGATCGGCTACGTGCGATGGACCGAACGGCGAAATATGGAAGCGTTTCTCCGGCTCGTTGCTGAGGGAAAGGTAAATACGAATTTACTGACGACGCAGCGGATTGCGATTTCACAGGGAAGAGAAGCGTACGATCTCATACTCAACGGCCGCGAACGCTGCTGTGGGGTCGTGCTCGAATATCCGGACGATCAACAACAGGCGGAGAAGCGCACGCCTCGTATCGCCGCCAAGGCAGCCGGAAGCGACACATTGAGAGTCAGCGTCATCGGCGCAGGGAGCTTTGCGCGAGGAGTTTTGCTGCCGCTGATAAAACGCTCGCCGCGGATTCAACTTTTGGGTGTTGCCGCCGCAACAGGAATCAGCGCTAAGAATACGTCTGACCAGTTTGGCTTTTCTTACGCGACGACCGGTCATGAGGAAATACTGGATGACGAAACATCGGACGCGGTTTTCATAATCACGCGGCACGATTCGCACGCGCAGCTCGCGGCCGAAGCTTTGCGGCGCGGCAAACACGTGTTTGTAGAAAAGCCGCTCGCCACAACCGAGGATGGGCTTCGCGAGGTTGTGACAGCCGCGCGTGAGTCGAGCGGATTGCTTATGGTCGGCTACAACCGCAGGTTCGCGCCGATCGCTCGTGAGATTAAAAAGAATTTTGACGGCCGCGTTGGGCGAATGACAATCGTTTATCGAGTGAATGCGGGCCAGCTTCCTCGCGCTCATTGGGCCAACGACTCGGACGAGGGCGGAGGCCGAATCATCGGCGAAATGTGTCACTTCATCGACTTCATTCAATATTTGACTGATGCATCGCCAGCGAGGGTCAGCGCGGAAGCGGTGTCTGACAGGCAATCCGATCTCGTCGACGATAGCGCGGTCGTCTCGATCTGGATGTCCGACGGCTCGATCGCGTCGATTGTTTACACGGCGAGCGGGGATTCCTCCGTGCCGAAGGAGCACGTCGAAATATTTTGTGATGGCAAAGTTGCGGTCATTGACGATTTCAAGACAGGTTCCTTCGTAGCGGGCGGCAAAAAGACAAGCCTCGGCGGAAGCACACAGGACAAGGGACACGCGGCGGAGGTTGCTGCGTTCTTCAATGCGGTGCGAGGTTCCACCGGCGCTCCCATCGAACTCGAATCTCTGGCCGCGACCACGCTCACAACGTTCGCGATTCTCGAGTCAGCCAGGACCGCTTCAACAAAGCAAATCGAGATTCGGCCGCTGTTCTCATAGTCTGGAGGGGTAATGACGAAACGGGTCAAGTTGTTTTCATTGCTGCTGATTCTGGCCGCAGCAACGCCTGTTGGCTTTGCTCAGGGTTCAGCCAGGGTAATCAAAGTCAAACCGGGTGAATCCTCATACAAGATCAAGCGAAATGGCACGGCGCAAGTCTCGGTTGTGATTGAGATCGAGAACGGTTATCACATCAATTCGAATCGGCCTTCGGATAAGAACCTGATTGCAACTGCGCTGAAGATCGAGCGCACCGCCGGCTTGAGTGCTTCGCCCGTGATCTATCCAAAGGCGAAGCTTGCGAAGTTCGATTTCTCCCCAAAACCTCTTTCAGTATTCGAAGGTAAGACCGTGCTCAAGCTGACTCTGCGCGCGTTGGCTTCGTTGACACCGGGGAGCCACGAATTGAAGGCGAAGCTCACGGTGCAGGCCTGCAATAAGGAGCAGTGCCTCCGGCCGCAAACGGTTGATGTGAATATTCCCTTACAAGTCGAATGATTAGACGGGCATGTTCTCGGGCTCGCAGGGCGATTCTTTCTTGCGGACACCAGAGCACCCCACTATCATGCTGCGTGATGTCGAGGAATAAAGGCGCAGGTTATGACTGCGTTAAAATGACAGAACTCATACCGGATAAACCAGTGTCCAGCCGTGACGCGAAAACCCCGAAGATTCTCCCAGGATTCGAAATGCTAATCTCCCTTTTTAAGTGCGTCCCGGGACCTGTGGCTGAAACGCAATCTCACTGGCGTTTAGCCGAATCAGTTGATCCAACATGTCTGAAAATGTAGCGGCAGTTGCGAAACATTCAATCAAGTCTGAAGCTCGCGGCAGGAGTTCGCTTGCGGCTGCGTTGCCCGTTGCGGCGCTGGTGCTTGTCGACGTCATTCTGTCGCTGACCGCGTTCATCCTGGCTTACAAGCTTCGCCACGACACCGACGTATTTCTTTGGCGGCACCGAAGATCATTCCTGCCGGCCGGCGTGTTCACGGACTTTGAGCCCTACCTGAGCTTTTTGTTCTTTGTGCCGATCGTGCAGGTGTACATGTTGCGGAGGTATGGGCTCTACAAACTGCGCGGAGAGTTTTCGTTTGGGAACGACCTGGCGAAGATCTTCAGCGCGACGACGCTTGCCGCGCTGGTCCTGGTGCTGATCGCATTTTTGTTCAGGCAAGGCATTTCTTATCGCGACGGGCACATTGTCTGGCTGGATTTTTCATTCTCGCGTCTGGTGTTTGTGTGTGACTGGCTGATATCGATCGCGCTGTTCTGGGCAACCAGGTCGATCGTGCGCGTTATTCAGATAGGGTATCGCACCGCCGAGCGAAACCTGATTCCGGTTGTCGTTGTTGGGTGCGGCGAGATGGCCCAGGTGTGCATATCGGAGATCTCGGAGAAGCGGCGCCTTGGCTATAAGCTCGTTGGAGTCGTGAGGGCGCGCATCAATGAAGACGTCGCCGCCGTGACGAATTACGGAGTGAGAATGCTCGGCGGGTTGGACGACTTACCCGAGCTTGTCAAAAGGTATGGCGTCGAAGAAGTGTTGATAACCGATACTCGAATCAGCCCGCGAAAAATGTTCGAGGTATTGATGGAGTGCGGCCGAAACCATCACATCAAGTACCGCGTTGTGCCGAATCTGTTTGATTGCCTGCCCGGGAAGACTGAGATCGCGACCATTGGCTCGCTGCCGATGATCGGGCTGTATGAAGAACCGCTTCGCGGCGCTCAGCGACTTGTGAAACGCGGCATAGATGTGTTGGTGTCGGTTGGTCTCTTCGTGGTCACGTGGCCTTTCTGGGCGGCGCTGGCGATCTTGATCAAGAGGGAATCGAGCGGGCCCGTCTTTCTGAGGCAGGAGCGAGTCGGGATGGACGGCAAGGTTTTTCTGATGATCAAGTTTCGCTCGATGATGGACGGCGTGGATGATCAGGCTCATCGAGAATTGATGAAGCGGACGATCAACGGCGAAGACGCAAATCAGGGCTCACCCGACTCGCCGGTCTACGGCAAGGTCAAGGATGATCCGAGATTGACGCGGATCGGAAGCTGGATGCGCCGCTATTCGGTAGACGAGCTGCCGCAGATTATCAACGTGATCAAAGGGCAGATGAGTATAGTCGGACCTCGCCCTCCGATTCCCTACGAGGTGCGTCATTACAAAGACTGGCATCGAACTCGATTTCGCGTGCGGCCCGGGATAACCGGTTTGTGGCAAGTCAGCGGAAGAAACCGGCTCCACTTCGAAGAGATGGTCCGGCTTGACATCTTTTATATCGAGAATTGGTCGCCCTGGTTGGACGTGAAGATAATGCTCAAAACGCTGCCGGTGGTCCTGAGAGGGGACAACACCTACTGATCCCAAAACGGGCCTTGTCACGGCAGGCCCAAACTCAGCGCGAGTTCGTCCCGATTTCGCACCAGCGTGAGTTTGAGTGGTCCATGTTGGGTCGATAACAGCGAACGAAGCTGGGACACATTTCTTAAGATCGCATCCTGAATTCCGACTATGACATCCCCTGCTTTCAGGCCAGCGCGTTCTGCCGGACTCTCTTTATCAACGCTTGATACCAGAACGCCCGCCTGTGCGTGAAGCAGTGTCGCAACCTGGGCTGTGATATCGCGAGCAGTGAAGCCCGCGGAAAAACGCACATCGCGAGGCGCTTGCTCCGCGGTGAAGTCTGGCCCTACGTATTCCCTGGGCGAACTCGAGGGTTGCGCAGGGGCGACGGCGCTCTCCGGCCCAAGCACGCGCAGGCGCTCTTGAATCTGCCTGATTTCAATCGCAAGCTCGCGGATCGCTTCGTTTGATTCCTTTGAAGGTGGGCGTTTGAAATAGCTTCGATAACTATCGCCAAGCTCCGCCAGCCGCTTATTCAATTGCTCGCGCTCTGAAAGCGCGGGTCCAAGCGTTTGATCCATCGCGGTCAATATCGAATCAGGATCTGTGACAGCGCGCGGGCCCAACACAGCTTTGATTTCGAGCGGTTGTCGATTTCGCAGCGCGCGCAACTTGATCGCGTAGCCTGCCGGCAACGGCGCCAGGATCGCTTTCAGATCCGCCAGCCCTCCGATCTCAAAATCATCGAAACCGACTATGACGTCGCTTGGAAGAAGACCCGCCTTCGCCGCGGGACTTTCTGAGGTGACCTCTCGCACGACCACGCCTGCTTTGCGCTCGAGCCCCAGCTTCAACGCATCCGCATCGGAGAGCTGCGCGGCGCTGTAGCCAAGAAAACCGAGTCCACCTGCCGGCACGTTGTCTTTCTTCTCGATTACCCTTTTGGCGATGGTGTCACGTATCAATTCGATCGGATATAGATAAGCGCGTCCGAACCCCGCGTATTGCGCCATGCCCAAAACTTTGTTGTCGGGTGTCACCACAACACTGCTGTCACAACGAGCGAGAAGATTATCTGACAGCAATGTGAATGCGCCGCGTGCTTTTGAATAAATGCTCTCGAAGACGTGACCTTGTGAAACGGCGATTACAGGTGAGAGATAAAATCTCTCGCTGACGACTTTTGGCGCTACGTCGCTGCTCAGGATCCTTACCGGCGCGCCGTTGACCGGACTGGCCGCTGTGTTTACTGATGGGAATGCGCCCTTCAGCGAAGCTACGTCGAGAACCGCAAAGCCCGTGGCAAAGTCGATGCCGATCAGTTTGGCATCCACCGTTGTTCCGTCAGCCGTTGTGACTGCGAGCTTATGATCCTTCTCCTGCAAATCGAGATATGCGAGTCGAGTCACCACGTGACCCTGATTATCGACTACCAGCCCGGTGGTGATGTTGTACATGTACTGTGGGGCGCTTCCCGCAATTCCGACCCTGAGCTTTTCTTCGCGCATCAACGCGACCATCTTCTGTGGATCGATGCCATGAACCACCGAAACCGCCCACGGCATTGTCGATCGCACCGGCCTTTCAACCTGCGGGGTCTGGGCCATCACCGCTGACGCGAACATCAAGGTCAACACTGTTGCAACTACTCTACTCATCTGACTCCAATTCCTCGTTCTCACTTTCAAAAGGAAGCCCCAACGTTTCGACTCGGTTGCTGTTTACCTGCGCTCACGTACAAAAGGGGTTGAGCTCCAAGGCTCACCGTTGGCATTTGAACGTCCGAGCCGCCGTTCTGTCCTCGAACCAGCACTACTCCGAGATCGTCAGAGGACACTGTCTCGCGAGGCCGAACGCGGCCGATGGTTGCGGCGGCAAGCCGGCTGGAGCCCATTCGCTGCCCTATAACGATAGGAGTCACGCGCTGCGGTTGTCGGTGATTGTCCGCGACGATTCCAGCTTCAAACACCGGTTGAGCGGAAGGGGGCCGCTCAGGTTGCTTGCTCTTCGTGGTCGCTACGGTGGCCTGCTGGCTGGGCGTCAAGTT
>Ga0070693_100000359_pt1 | contig 20682 bp, 18 predicted proteins | sample KBSK1103metaG_FD_65472 | JGI IMG/M metagenome (GOLD analysis project Ga0070693, IMG submission 65472) | Corn, switchgrass and miscanthus rhizosphere microbial communities from Kellogg Biological Station, Michigan, USA - KBS K1-10-3 metaG | ecosystem: Host-associated > Plants > Roots >...
AGAGGATCGAGAGCAAGAAGCTCTCGCCGGTCGAGTTGACGCAGATCTATCTTGACCGTAGCACGAAGCTCGGTCCTCGCTTTAACGCTTATACGCGTTTGACGCCGGAAATCGCGCTTGAACAGGCGAAAGCGGTAGAGAAAGAAATTCAGCGCGGCCACTACCGAGGGCCTTTGCACGGAATTCCGTATGCGGCCAAGGACTTGCTATCCGTGAAAGGCGTCCCCACCACGTGGGGAGCGAAGCCGTACGCGGATCAGGTCTTTCACTACGATGCAACCGTCATTGAACATTTGAACCGCGTGGGGGCGATTCTCATCGGCAAAGCGGCGATGATCGAGTTGGCTGGGGGAATGGGCTACCGATTTGCATCTGCATCGCTGCAAGAGGCCACCAAGAATCCCTGGAACACAAAGTGCTGGACCTGCGGCTCCTCGTCCGGCTCGGGCGCCATTGTTGCCGCGGGCCTTGCGGCCTTTGCGATTGGGACTGAAACATGGGGTTCGATCATCTGTCCTTCGGCCTTCTGCGGCGTAAGCGGTTTTCGGCCCACTTACGGGCGTGTGAGCCGTTATGGAGCCATGGCGCTTGCGCCTTCGATGGACAAGATTGGTCCGCTGGCGCGCTCCGCGGAAGATTGTGCGCGGGTCTTCGCCGCAATCGCCGGCCACGATCCGAAGGACCGTAGCACCCTGCCAATCGACAAAGCCGCGTTCACGTATTCACCTTCCTTGGAGTTAAGAGCGCGGCCGATCAGGGTTGGCTGGCTCACGAACGCGTGGAAAACATTGGACTCGGGAGTGGCAAAGGCCACTCTTGCAGCAGAGAAAGTCGTACGAAAATATTTCGCGAGCATCAAGGGAGCCGCGCTCCCCGAAGGACCGTTTGAAGATGCCGGGAATGTCATCGTTGCGGCGGAGTGTGCGGCTTCTTTTCGCACGCTGATTCGTTCCGGCCGCGTCAGCGAATTGACGGATCCCCTGGGCCAGATCGCAGGCTACGTCAATGAACAATACACGGCGGCTGACTATTTGCGTGCGCTTAGCGTCCGAGAGCTCCTGCAAAAAAAGATGGAAGATCTGTTTGACTCGTTTGATGTGCTCGTGGCTGCCGCTCAGCCCGTTCCAGCATCGCCGCTCGAGGCCAACCTGGAAACCGATCTAGCGTTCCTTGATCCGCTCGGAGGAATCGGGAACTTATGCGGGCTGCCGGCTCTGTCCGTTCCCTGCGGCTTTACGGACAAGAATCTCCCTGTTGGATTGCAATTCGTGGGAAAGGCTGGAGACGATTTCACGGTGATTCAGGCGGCGCGAACATTCCAGCTTCACACCGAATGGCATCGCAAACATCCCAAAATAGTGTGAGTCGATTCGAATGATTTGCGCGGAACGTGAGAGCTAGGCGTTGGGACGGGTATTTAGAGCCTCTCGCACCGCTCGCAGAATGCTGCCGCGGCTGAAGGGCTTTGTGAGGAGCCGCATGGTGGCGTCAACTTTCGCCGTTTCCGCCGCCGTCTGCTCGCTGTAGCCGGACATGTAGACGGCCCCAATCCCGGAATTCTGCTGCTGTAACCGCCCCGCTAACTCTCTACCCGTCATTCCGGGCATGACCATATCCGTCACGAGGAGGTCTATGGTTGAATCGTGCTCGGACGCCAAGCGCAACGCCTCGGCCCCGTTGACCGCTTCGATGACCGTGTAGCCTCCGGATTCCAAAAACTCACGAGCCACTTCGCGCACGTCCTGTTCGTCTTCCGCAAGTAATATGGTTTCCGTGCCGCGAGGCGCTTCGGAAAACGCCAAAGGCATGCTCACTTTGTCTTCGGGCTGCTCGACGCGAGGAAGATAAATCTTGAAGGACGTCCCCTTACCGACTTCGCTGTACACCCAGATGAAACCGCCGCTCTGCTTCACGACGCCGTAGACTGTCGCGAGCCCTAGTCCAGTTCCTTTGCCCGCTTCTTTGGTCGTAAAAAACGGCTCGAAAATATGCGCCTGCGTATCCGCGTCCATTCCCGTGCCGGTATCGGAGACCGCGAGCAGGACGTATCGTCCCGGTTTCACGATCGGATGCGTCGAGTTGTACGTGCGGTCGAGATCGGCGTTCGATGTTTCGATGATGAGACGGCCGCCAGTCGGCATGGCATCCCGCGCGTTCACCGCCAGATTCATTATGATTTGTTCCATCTGGCTGGCGTCGGCGCGAATTGATCCCAAGTCCGGCGAAGTGCGAATCCCCAACTCAACGTCTTCGCCGATTAGCCGAGGCAGGAGTTTGCCCATATCTTCGACCACGCCGTTCAAATTCATCACGCGTGGCTGCAACACCTGCATGCGGCTGAAAGCGAGTAGCTGCTTCGTCAAAGCCGCCGCGCGATCTGCCGCGCGATCTATTTGCGCAATTTTTCTCGACGCGCCATCCGCGGGAGGCCATGCATTCATCAAGAGCTCGGTATGGCCCTTGATCACCATTAAGAGATTATTGAAGTCGTGCGCCACGCCACCCGCCAGGCGTCCTACCGCTTCCATTTTCTGCGCTTGACGGAGCTGCTGTTCGAGAAGATGCCTCTCGCTGATATCCTGCGCGACAACCAGGCGCACTCGCCGCCCCGAGTAATCGAGCTGGTGCGAAATTATCTCAACTTCAAGAACCTTCCCGTCCTTCTTGCGGTGTTTACAGAGTCCTTCGTACTTGGCAGCGGCGGCATCTTTTCGAGCACGCGCATCGGGGGAAGTTTGCTGCTCTTCGGGCCGAAGATCGAACATGCTCATCCGGCGAAATTCTTCCGGCGTAAAACCATACTGCCGGACAGCGGCGTCATTCACCTGCATGAATTGCAGAGTGTCGTCGTCCATCACCCAGGTCGGCAAGGGATTGTGCGAAAAGAGAAGCCGGAACACGGACTCGCTTTTACGAAGAGCTTCCTCCGAGCGCCGCCTCTCAATTGCCAGAGCGATATGGCCTCCGACGGAATCGAGGAACTCCAGGTCCCTCATGTCATAAGCACTCTCATTTTCATAGTGCTGCACGACCAGAACGCCGATGGTCGCGGTCGGCGTTTTCAGTGGCACGCCGAGCCAGGCCGGAGACGGTGAGCCAACCAGCTCCACCTCTCCCTGCTGTGCAAGACGGTCAAACTCGGATTGGGGAATGAGCATCGCGCTGCCCGTGCGAAAGACAAAGGCGGTGCAGCTGCGCCCGACTTTCTGAGGCGGAGGAGCAGTATCCAGCTGATCCACAAAAAATGGAAAATAGAATGCGTCCTGGGTTGCGTCATGGAGCGCAACGAAACAATTCTCCGCGCAGAGAACTTTCTTTAGCGCTTGATGGATGCCTTCAAGCAACTGATCCAGATTTGCGGTCTGATTCAAAGCATGAACAACTTCCGAAATAACCTGGCGCTCCGCCTCCATGCGATGCAGCCCGGTTACGTCGAGGAAACTTGCGACCAAGCCTTCTACAGCCGGATTGCTCAGGCAATTGGTAATCGCCGCCTCAACCCAGCGCCACTCTCCCGTCTTGCTCCGCAGGCGGCAGCGACCTTTTCGAGTACCTTTAGGAATTTCAGCGAGTCCGCGAAGACGATCCCGCATTTCACTCGCATCATCCGCGTGCAGGAAATCTGCCAGCGCTCTCCCAACGAGTTCGTCTGGCCGCCAGCCGAGGACGCGCGCGGATCCCGCGCTGGCATGAAGGATAATTCCGTCTGGACTGAGAACGGTCAACAACTCCCGGGCGCAATCGAGCAATGTAGCAAGTTGCTCTGGGCTGGCTATTACGCTTGGCTCAAGAGAAGGGCGTTGTGACATAGGTCGCAGCTAGCGAAAACGTTTTCGTACCCCAAGGGACCGCGGGGGATGCAAACTCCTCCGCCTTACGATCGCGTTCTAGAAGGACCTTACGGGCTCTGGATTAGTGAAGCGTTTTAATTATAGCGGATTCACGAGGCGTGGCTAAGACGCCGGACACGCGGTGTTGCGAAAACATGACTGTCCGGAAGTACAGGGACGGACGGCTCAAGCCGGCCCACTTTCCACTCTGGCGAGAGCGTGCTACGCTCCACTTCGTTTCTGAACAAATCTTGGTGCGCCAGCTTCTCAAGAGTAAGCCCTTGCTGGTAGGAGGAAATGTGCCAACGCATGACACTTGGAAAGATATGTTCGTCCTCGGACTCCCCCTGATGGAGAAAATTCTCCGCCCAATGATCGTGTACGCGTTCTTGGTCGTGAGCCTCAGGCTCTCCGGAAAGCGGGAACTGGTTCAGCTCAATCCGTTCGACCTCGTCGTTCTGCTGACCCTTTCAAACACCGTGCAAAACGCCATCATCGGTGACGATAACAGCGTTTCCGGTGGTGTGATCGGGGCCACTTCCCTGCTGCTCATCAATTATCTCGTGGTGCGTTTTCTATATGGCCACAATAAACTCGAGCAGATTGTCGAGGGTGATGCCGATGTGCTGATTGAAAATGGGAAACTGCGAAGCGCTCGATTGAAGAAAGAGTTGATCACTGCGTCTCAACTAGAAGCGGCGGCTAGAAAACAGGGCTTTGACTCGCTCTCGGAAGTCGACAAATGCATCCTTGAGCCAAGCGGGACGCTCTCCTTCACTGGGAAAAAGCCGGCTTCCGAAGAAGTCCGTCATCAAGAGCTGCTCGCCCGGATGGAAAAGCTGATGGAAGAAATTGTGCGGCTGAGGGGCTCGCAGCCACCGGCCCGTGCTTAGCCTGTACGAGCCAGCGGAATCCGCTCCTAATGCAAGATAAAAGCGGTCAGCGCGAAGGTAACGCCGCCCGCTGCAATCAGCATGCCTGCGATCCAGTATCCTCGCCGTTTGGTAAGTAAAGTCATCGAACAAATCACCAGGCCGACCTCGATGAGAGCCTCTCCCCCGTCAAAGCGATCAGCGCGCCGGCTGACGAGGTCTCGCTCCTTTTCCAGCTCTTTCGCTTTCTCGCCGATGTCGTCTTTGTCCCCTTCGTAGCGCTCCACTTCCTTCTTATATTTCTCGTGCAATGCCTCGGTCTTTTCCTTGTCCTGCGGAGCCAGCGCGCCAAGCAGATCCGCGACGCTCTGCATTTCGTGCAAGCGTATATTCTTCGCCTGATAGTAAGCCCACTGATCGGTGGCTTGCGACTGCAATAGCAGCTCTTCTGTATGAGCGCGATGACCAAGAAGCGTGTCCGCCGCCACAAGCACAGCAAGAATAGCGATTGTGACGGAAACGGAAATAAGAAACGGGTTGTCGCCGCGCTCCTCGCGCCCTTCCGGCAGTTCGAAACCCTCAGGCATGGGGCAAGCCCTCCTTTTGGACTCTGATGAAATGTAAGCTTTTCTCAAGCACTCGGTTCAGCGGCAATCACCTTCAACGAATCACTCGCCGCCGCGATCGTCCGCTTGATGTCATCCGTCGTGTGCGCCGCGGAAACAAATGCCGCCTCAAACTGCGACGGCGCAAGGAAAATCCCGCGCTCCAACATTTCGCGGAAGAATCGCGCGTAGCGCTTCGTGTCGGACCTCTTCGCGTCACTGTAGCTCTTCACAGGTGCATCGCCGAAAAAAAGTGTGGCCAGTGATTCCGTTGCGTTAACCTGTCCGGAAATTCCGCTCTCGATGAGTGCCTGCCGCAGTCCAGCGGCAAAGATCTCCGACTTCGCTCGTATCCCCTCGTAAACGCCCGGCCGCAAAAGTTCCTTGAGGGTCGCGATTCCCGCGCGCATCGCCAGTGGATTTCCCGCAAGCGTTCCGGCTTGATAGACAGGCCCTAGCGGCGCCACGTGGTTCATGAGTTCCGCGCTTCCGCCGTATGCCGCGACCGGCAAGCCTCCGCCTATGATTTTGCCAAGCGTAGTCAGATCGGCCCGCACTCCGGCAAGTTGTTGCGCCGCGCCAAAATGCATCCGGAACCCGGTGATCACTTCATCGACGATGAGCAGGGCGCCGTTCCGCTTGGTAATTGTGTGCAACCCACCCAGAAATCCCGGATCCGGCAGCACGACACCCATATTAGCGGCAATCGGCTCAACGATGACCGCCGCGATCTTATCCTTGTGTTGAGCAAACAGTCGTTCGACGGAATTCAAATCGTTGTAAGGTGCGTTCAACGTCAGTTCAGCCAGGGCTTGCGGAACTCCTGGACACTCCGCGATTCCTAACGTGGCAAGCCCCGATCCTGCTTGGGAGAGAAAACTGTCCGCATGCCCGTGATAGCAGCCTTCAAACTTTAAGATGAAATCGCGCTTCGTTATTCCGCGCGCCAGCCGCACGGCGCTCATCGTTGCTTCCGTGCCGCTCGAGACAAATCGGATCTTTTCGATCGACGGAATTGCTTGCGTAATTAGTGTAGCGAGCTCAACTTCAAGCTCCGTCGTCGCGCCGTAGCTCGTTCCCCGCCGCGCCTGGTCTGCGATCGCTTCGGTCACCGCCGGGTGAGCATGGCCCAGCAACATCGCTCCCCACGAACATACGTAATCGAGCAACTCATTGTCGTCCGCATCGTAAAGAAATTGTCCGCTGCCGCGCTCGATGATCAACGGCTCGCCTCCCACGGAACGAAACGCCCGCACGGGACTATTCACGCCACCGACGAGGATCTTTTCCGCGCGTTCGAAAATCTCTCGCGAACGCCGCCGGTCGATTCTCGATTTTGTGGGTATCGCACTCATGCCATTTTCGCCGGAAAGCTTACGGCTTCAGCCACTGAGCGGCATCTTTGGCGTGATACGTCAAAATAAAGTCTGCACCGGCGCGCTGGATTCCCGTCAAGATTTCCAGTGCCACGCGCTTCTCATCCAGCCAGCCCTTCTGCGCTGCTGCTTTGACCATCGCATACTCTCCGCTCACGTTATACGCTCCTACTGGTACGTCAAACTTATCGCGAACGCGCCGAATCACGTCGAGATACGGCAGCGCGGGCTTCACCATGACGAGGTCCGCGCCTTCTTCGAGATCCAGCGCCACTTCTTTCAATGCTTCGCGCGCGTTCGCTGGGTCCATCTGGTAGCTGCGGCGGTCGCCGAACTGTGGCGCCGAGTCCGCTGCCTCGCGAAACGGTCCATAGAAGCCCGAACAATACTTCGCGGCGTAGGCCAGAATGGCAATGTCCTGGAACTTGTGCTCGTCGAGAGCCTCGCGAATCGCCGCTACCCGTCCGTCCATCATGTCCGAAGGCGCAACGATGTCCGCTCCGGCGCGCGCATGGGAGAGCGCCTGCGCCGCAAGGATGGGTAACGTCGCGTCATTCGCGACGTCTCCATTCTCGATCACCCCGCAATGTCCATGATCCGTGTACTCGCACAAGCACACATCCGTAATCACCAGCAGGTTCAGCTTCGACTTTCGCATCGCTTCAATGGCCTTTTGCACTACCCCGTGCGCCGATGTCGAACTCGAGCCGCGTGCGTCTTTCGACTCCGGCAGGCCAAAAAGAATCACGCCGGGAAGGCCCAAGCCTTCGACCTCGCGGCATTCCTCCACGATCTTGTCGACCGACTGCTGATAGACGCCCGGCATCGAGCCGACTTCTTTTCGCACGTTCGTTCCGGGGCACACAAACATCGGATAGATCAGTCCCGCGGCACTTAACCGCGTCTCGCGCACCAATCCGCGAAGCGCTTCCGTTCGCCGCAATCGCCTCGGACGCTGCGTGGGAAAGCTCATCCCTGTTCCACTTCGGCGGTGTACCGCCTGCGCGTCCGGGCAAGATGCCCCTCTAACGCCTCCACCACCGCCGCCGGCGTCGTATCTGCCGCCCTTGCGATCCTCTGCACTCCTGCGGCGCTCAAGGCCCGCGCCGTTGTTGGCCCTATCGCAACCATCAATGTTCTTCCTTGCATGGCTTCCCATCGTTCTCGGCCAAGCAACTCCATGAAATTATGCACCGCGCTTGGGCTGAAAAATAGAATGCCGTCCGCTCCCTCTTTGAGGCTTTCCTTCACCTTCTCGCGGTCAGCTTCGCTCGGCGGCAGTGTTCTGTAGGCAACCACCTCGGTCACAACCGCGCCGCTCCGCCGCAGGGCTGCCGGCAAATCGGGATTCGCGCGGTCGCTGCGCGGGAGAAGTACGTTTTGGCCTGCCAGTTCTTCCTTCAGTTCCGCGGCGAGGCCTGCGCCGCTGTGGTTTGTCGCCACATAGTCTACTGAAAATCCCGCATGTTCCGCCTCTTCTGCTGTGGCCGGCCCCACCGCGGCGGCACGCGGTTGCGCCGGAGGCAACCCAAGATCGCGAGCAAGCTGTTGTCTGCGCCGCTCGACGGCCTGAACTGCGTTCGCGCTCGTGAAAATGATCCAATCGAACGAATCCATGCGCGTCAAAGCGGCATCCACCGCTGCGAAATCCTCTGGTGGTGCAAACGAGACTAGCGGAAGTAGTTTGACTTTGGCTTGTCGCGCGGCCAGTTCTTCAAGCAGCTTGCCGCTCTGCGCAGCGGCTCGAGTGACCACGACCGTCTTTCCAGCCAGCGGTGATGGGACGGTCTCACCCACGCTGCCGGCTCACTTCTTCGAGAATATTTTGCGCCCCCGCTTCCATCAGCAGATTGGCCATGTGTCCGCCGAGCTCCGCAGCCTGCTCAGGCGCCGCCGTCGCACGCTGCTTTACATATTGCAGGCCGTCCACGGAACAAACGCACGCTTCGAGCACCAATTCGCCGCGCTCAATCCGCGCCCAGGCGCCAAGCGGTACTTGGCATCCACCATGCAACGCGGCAAGCAGCGCCCGCTCCGCGATAATTGCCGTGCGCGTTTCGGCGTCGTCAAGGCTCCCTGCCACCTCCGCCGCTTCCGTGTCTTTCAGCCGGCACTCCACGGCAATCGCTCCCTGTCCCACTGCGGGTAAGAAAACCTCGGGAGCTAGCGTCTCCGTGATGCGAGCGCTCCAACCCAAGCGGTCCAGTCCTGCCTTCGCCAGCATCACCGCTTCATACTCTCCGCTTTCCACTTTTCGGAGCCGCGTGTCCACGTTCCCGCGCAGATCGCGGACGTCCAGATCGGGCCGGATGTGCCGCAATTGCGCCTGCCGCCGGAGGCTGCCGGTGCCGACTCGCGCCCCGTGTCGCAACGTGCCAAGCGTCGCACTGTTCGCTCCGACCAGGCAGTCTCGAACATCATCGCGCCGGCAAACAGCCGGAAACATCAGCCGCGAAGGTGTGTCTGTCGGCACGTCCTTCACGCTGTGCACCGCAAGGTCAATGGATTCTTCCAGGAGCGCTTCTTCCAGCTCCTTTATGAAAATTCCCTTCCCGCCTATTTGCGTCAGCGGCGACAGTTGCTGCTTGTCGCCCGACGTTTTAATAATCACGATTTCGGCTTCCACTCCCGCCCCGGCGAAGAGCTGTTTGCGAACAGATTCCGCCTGCCATTTCGCAAGCAAACTTCCCCGCGTGCCGATGCGCAGGTGTCTCAAGGCTCCTCCCGGTTCGAGAGGAAAAGATCGCGGAGCGCTTCCACGTTCTGGATCTTGCGGCGGAGCTCTTTCTCTCCGCGGAGACGCTCCGCCGGCTTCAAAAGCAGCTTCTCCAGCAATTCGTCCATCATGCCTTCTACGCGCTCGCGCTCAGCCGCGCCGAGATGGTTCATGGAATCCATGCGCGCATGAATAAAAGCCGCTCTTTCCTCGCGCAATCGCGCCCGAAGCGCGTCCACCAGCCCAACCAATTCCACGCTCGCTTGCCAGGAAAGAAACTTTCCCACGTGTTCGTCCACGATCGTTTCGGCGCGGGGGATTTCACTCTCTCGAGCATGCCGGTTCTGCTCTACAATCTCCGTGAGGTCATCCAGGTTATACAGATAGGTGTTGTAGAGCTCCGCGACAGAGGCTTCGATATTGCGTGGCACTCCCAAATCCATGAGGAAAAGCGCGCGATTGCCGCGGGCCGACATGGCCGCCTGCAGAAGCTCCCGCCGAAGCACGGGCTCTTCCGAAGCGACGGAGGACACCACCACGTCCGGCAACTTCAGCGCCGTTTCCCATTCGCCCCATGCGACAACTTTTCCGCCGAAGCGCAGCGCCAACTCATCGGCCCGCTCGCGCGAACGGTTCATCACGAATAACCTTGCGATGCCGCGGTCCCTCAATTGATTGACTACCTGTTCGCTGATCGTTCCTGCGCCCAGCACCAGGGCGCTCCGCGCGTCCATTTTTCCGAAGATTCGCTCCGCGAGCTTCACGCCCGCCGACGCCACCGACATTGGCCGCGTACCAAGCTCCGTTTCCGACCGCACGCGCTTTCCCACTTCGAGCGCTCCCTGAAACATGCGGTTCAGCACCGGCCCGGTGGCTCCATACTCGTGCGCGTAGCGATAGGCTTCTCGCACTTGACCGAGAATTTCTGCTTCCCCGAGAAGCATGGAGTCCAGCCCCGCAGCAACGCGGAAAAGATGCTGGACCGCCGCGCTGTCGTAGTGATGATAGAGCGACATGCCGAGCTCGTCCGGGCGCACCGCATGAAATTCGCTTAGAAACGAGGACAGCCCTGGCGCGCATTCGCGCGAACTCTCCGGCGGCACGCCATAAATTTCGCTGCGGTTGCAAGTCGAAAGCACCAGTGTTTCTTCCAGGATTCCTCGCGCACGCAGCTCTTCCGCGGCCCTGCGCGCCTGTTCCGCCGTGAAGGACACCCGCTCGCGTACCTCAACGGGCGCCGTCCGATGATTCAACCCCACGAGAACAATTTCCATCCCTGCTCCGCTGCTTCCTATCCGCTCGAACTCGCACTCTGTGGCCGCTTCTTTACTCTCGGTCGGGGAGCGCCGCTTCTACTCACTATCCACTACTCACTATTCCCTTTCTTCCTAGAAATAGCGGTGACTGTGTGACAGGTACAAGTTCACCACCGTAAAACTCATCACCACCACAAAAAAGTTAAAAATGCACAGCTTTGAAGCGCGCGCTCCGCGCCATGACGCCGTCCTTGCCAACTGGAAATACACCACGTACAGAAGCAGCACCAGCAAAGTGATGACGTACTTCGGATCGTAGTACCAGAATTGCCCGTGAAGCCGGTCGACCCACACGAATCCGAGCGCCGTTCCTATCGCGATGGACACCAGTCCCACCAGCACGCTTGAACGGCTCATGCGTTCCAGTAATTCAAGTGGCGGCAGTCTCCATACGATGTCGCCAACCTTGTGGCGGCGCAATAGCCGCTCTTCGCCCAGAAAAATCAGGCTGAAAACAAAAGCGAGCGCAAAAGCCGCATAGGCCAGGATGCTCAGCGTGACGTGAAACGCAAACGCAACGCCTTGGGCAGGTGTGGGAGACAATCGGTCTGCAGGTGCGAGTTGTGCTGCCACAAAAAACACCAGGATAAACGGCAATACGAACGCTCCCAAGGAGCGCTGCCGATGAAATAGCTCCAACCCGAGATAGGTCAGAGCGAGCAGCCAGCCAAACAGCGACATCGAACCGTAAAGATCGTGATACGGAACGGTATGCAATCCGCGCGATCGTTCCAACAGCGCAAAATAGTGCGCGATGAGCCCGAGTCCGAGGAACAGGGTCCCAAGCCGCCCGGCAATCTCCTTTCCCGCACTCAAGAATCGGAGATAGCAACTCAAACTTCCGGCGTACGCGACAATCGTCAAAATGAAAAACAAGTTTTCCATCAGCTCGGCGGACCTACTTCTCCCCCGGCCTCACGCCGGGCAACCTCAAACGCCCCGATGCTGAGTTCAGTTTCATCAGCGATACTCAGAGTATAGCCCACCCACAAAGTACCCGCTAACGGATTGCCTCTCTCTGCAATCGCTTCCCGGATTTGCTATCCTCTTCCTCAGGCGCAAGATGACCACCACCTCGGCTCCGCCCAATCGAAAGGATTTATTCCTCCGCGCTTGCCGCGGCGAAACGCTCCCCCGTCTGCCGGTCTGGATGATGCGCCAGGCCGGACGCTATCTACCCGAATATCGCGCCATTCGAGCCAATCATCCGTTCCTGGAAGTCTGCAAGACTCCCGATCTGGCCGTCGAGGTCTCGCTGCAGCCCTTTCACCTTCTCGGCGTGGATGCGGTCATCGTTTTCTCGGACATTCTGATCCCTGCCGAGGCCATGGGCTTGAAGCTCGAACTTGGTGATGCGGGGCCCAATTTACCGGAGCCTGTTCGCTCAAAACGCGATGTCGAGAAGCTACATCTCTTTGACCCGGAGGTCGAAACGGGATTTCTGCCGGAAGCCATTCGCCGTATCGTCCGCGAAATTGGACCGGCGGTTCCAGTCCTGGGATTTGCAGCCGCTCCCTGGACATTGGCTTGCTACATGGTCGAAGGCCGCACGCGCGAAGGTTTCGCCACGGTAAAGAGTTTTCTGCTCCACGATCCGGCGACGTTTCGCAATTTGTTGCATCGCATCGCGCAGGCGGCCATCCCCTACTTAAAAGCTCAAATCGCCGCTGGCGCAGCTGCCGTTCAATTGTTTGACACCTGGTGTGGAGAGCTTTCGCTGCGAGACTATGAAGAGTTCGCTTTGCCCGCGACGCAAGAGGTTATCTCCGGCCTCGGCGGCTCTGCTCCCGTAATTTATTACACGAAGGCCTCTCACCATTTGCTGCCTGCCGTGTCTCGCTCCGGCGCCAATGTTCTAAGCGTCGATTGGCGCGTGGACATGCGCGAGCTTCGCGACAAGCTCGGCCCGCGTATCGCCCTGCAAGGAAATGTCGACCCCGCAGTGCTCTACGGCCCCCCGGACGAAATTCGCCGTGCCACGCAGGAAGCTATGGCCGCGCTTGGCGGAACCGGCCACATTTTGAATCTCGGCCACGGAATTTTGCAGCACACTCCCGTCGAACATGCCAAGCTCTTTATCGAAACGGGCCAGCAATCCTTGCTGCAGGAAGCCAAACCCGCGGCAAGTTTGCGTTAGTTAGGGGACTTTTGTCGTGACCATCGCGAATCCAAGCCTGCAAAGCACGCGCGAAGAGCTTCGCGTCAGCGAGGAATTTCTCGCCCGCTACAACCGTCCCGGTCCGCGCTACACCAGCTATCCCACCGCGCCTGTCTGGAACGATTCCTTCGGCCCCGCCGACCTCGAAAAAGTCCACGAAGAGGCCGAGCGCGCTAAATCGCCTGTCTCCCTCTACATGCACATTCCCTTTTGCGAGAGCCTGTGCCTCTTCTGCGCGTGCAACGTCATCATCCAAAAAGATAAGCGCGTCTCGCCCCCATACTTGGACATATTGAAGCGCGAAATCGAGCACGTCAGTCGCAGCGTTTCCAGTGATCGCCCGGTCGTGCAGTTTCACTGGGGCGGCGGCACTCCCACCTATCTAACGCCCGCGCAGATTGAAGACCTCTTCGGCTTCACCCGCGAACACTTCACTTTCGCTCCCGACGCTGAAATCGGCATCGAAGTGGATCCCCGCGTCACGAGTCGCGAACATCTCGAAACTCTGCGCAAACTCGGTTTCAACCGCCTGAGCATGGGCATCCAGGACTTCCATCCTCTAGTTCAAAAAACAATCAATCGCGTCCAACCGTTCGAACTCACCGCCGCTCTAATCCAATCCGCGCGCGACCTCGGCTTCGAAAGCGTCAACGTCGATCTCATTTACGGCCTCCCCTACCAGACCGCCGAAACCTTTGCCCACACCGTCGATCAAATCCTCGAACTCGCTCCAGACCGCGTCGCCCTCTTCAGCTACGCCCACGTCCCCTGGCTCAAGAAGCAGCAGGGTTCCTTCGCGGGCCACCTTCCCGAAGGCATGCAAAAATTCGAAATCTTTCGCACCGGCCTCCTGAAATTTCTCGAAGCCGGCTATCTCTACATCGGCATGGACCACTTCGCAAAACCCGGCGACGAACTCGCCGTCTCCCAGCAAAATCGCACGTTGCACCGCAATTTCCAGGGTTACACCACCAAGGCCGGCGCCGACCTCTACGGCATGGGCATCACCGCCATCAGCGGCATCCAGAATGCCTACGCGCAAAATCAGCGCGACATCCCCAGCTGGGAAAAAGCCGTCGCCGAGCGCGGCATCGCCACTATGCGCGGCTATCACCTTTCCGACGACGACCGCCTCCGCCGCGCGGTAATCAGCCGTCTCCTCTGCCACACCATTGTGCTGAAAGACGAAATCTCCCGCGAATTCGCCATCGAGTTCGACCACTATTTCGCCGACGAACTCCGCCGCCTCGAGCCCTTCCGCGACGACGGCCTGGTCATCCTCGACCCCAACGAAATCCGCACCACCTGGCTCGGCCGCATCTTCATCCGCAACCTAGCCATGATCTTCGACCCTTACCTGGAAAAGCAGCACCTCAACGCCAAGCCCCTCTTCTCCAAAACTCTCTAACTCCCAGCCCGCCCAACCGTCATTTCGAACGGAGCAGGCCGACGCTTTTTCTGCCACATCCTCCCGCAAACGCGTCTCCAGCACCCCACCGTCATTTCGAACGAAGCAGGCCGACGCTTTTTCTTTCACGTTTGCTCCTGCAAACGTATCGGCCTGCGCAGAGAGAAATCCCTCTTCGTCCTCGCCCACCCCGTCGTCATTTCAAATCCAACAAGCCGCCGCATTCCCCTTCACGCGCCTCCCGCACCCCACCGTCATTTCGAACGAAGCAGGCCGACGCTTTTTCTTTCACGTTTGCTCCTGCAAACGTGTCGGCCTGCGCAGAGAGAAATCTCTCTTCTCCTCTCTTCTTAAAGAGAGACCATCCTCGACGGTCGCCGCAATTCCCGCGCCAATGAAAATAATCGTAATAATCGTCCGTCCCGCCGCCCTCGGGCAACGCTCACCGCATCACAACGCAACAACCGGATCCACCCGCCACACAATTCAGAAGCATAGCCCACCCATCGTGTGCCTGGTGGTGGGTCAGTTTGAATTGACCCAACCATTTATCTCGCTATAATTGGCACCGAAAGTGCTGAGGTGCGAATGCGCAATCTCCTGCTGCTTGTTTCCCTTATCGCCTTCACGGTTCCGACCCTGGCACAAAAAGACCGATCAATAGCCGGTCTCGCCGATCCTCAATCGTCCGCCTCTTGGACTTTTAACAGCGGCAACGATGTTTGGACGCTTTGCAATACCGTTAATACAAACACGGCTATGGGACGCGCCTACCGGGGATTCTGCATGGGCTACATAAAGGGCGTAGCCGACGTGCTGGACCATCAAGAACATATTCGCACCCCAAAGACCCTCACTAATGGTCAGTTATACGACACGGTGATGGCTTGGCTGGCGAACCATCCCGAACAGCGTCATCTGGCGGTACTTGATGTCATCTATCTGGCACTGCATGAACGCTTCCCGAAGTAGTACGCCGTGCACGCAAAGGACAAACTATGGCAAACGACGAAACAGCATTGAGGTTCGCAGCACTTTCGGAAGCGATGTGTGATGCGCTCGCTTCCGTTGCTGCCGACACTGCGATTCTTCGGATGATCCTAGATAGTAAAAAGATGGTGTTGGATAATGAATTCGATGCGGCCCTTGAGAATTTCCGGCTAACGGATAAATGGCGACGCTACAGGGACCAAATAGCAAAAGATATTCACGAGAAGACGAAAGCGAAATTGGATTCGATGCGCGGTCCGGTGAATTAGGCCGCTTTTTCGGAAACGGCTTTGTCCAGAAGTCTAACCACCTCTTCGAGATTCCAGATGTGGTCTGCGACTCCCGCTTCCATCGCCGGGGTGACGCGGAGCGTTTGGTGGACGCGGCAGAAGTTGTAGTGCATGAAGTGGAGCGCAACCGCGTGTTCAAGATTTTCGACTTTCTTGGAGAAGCCATTCGTTAGCCTCGTAAAACGGCGCATCCCCATGCGCATCGTTAGGTTCTGCCTCTCAACAAAACTCGTTGAGATATAGCGAGGATTAGGTTTTCCGGTTATCGTGCTGGCCATCGCCCCAATGCATTGTGCTGGGCTGTAACGGGCTTCCTCTGGCCGAGGATCGTTGCCGTACATCTTGACCAGCATGGCATAGTCAATGTCAGCCCCGAACGCCGCTTCGACCGCATTCAGATAAACGCGGTGTCCGTCTGTCGTAAGCTGCACCCGATTCGCCAATCGCCCAGCAAGATCATTCATGAACGCGAAGGCTGTTCCCGCATCCCGCGTCCCAACTATCCAACTTGGAACCAGTTTCGTATCGGCACAAATGGCCGTCCACGTCCAAACATCGCCATCCCCGAAACGCCCCTGCTTATCGGCTGGCACGTTCTTCTGTTTGGCGTAACAGAATGACCAAATCTCGTCGCACTGAATCCGCCTGCACGGCAGATTCCGAAAAGCGCAGTCCTGATATTCGGCGCAAGCCGTTCCCACTTCCGCCAGCAGCTTGACGATTGTGTTTTTCGCCACGCCCGTCATGCGGACCGTGGCGCGAATGGAATTGCCCTCAAGAAGGGCTGAGATGACTTGGACCCGCTTGGCTTCGCTCAAGATGTTCATAATGAAAACATCTTATGCTTGAGCGGTCATGCATGTCAAGGGTTATTTGTGGGAATCGCCCCGATCATACGGTTGGTAAAGGCATTGAGTGATACACCAGCCTCGCTATGATTTGGCCTGGCGACAGCCACGTCCCTGAATAGGTCCGAAAATTCTGCATGTAACTGCTTCAGTTCCGCCTCTATGAATGCGGTTTCTTCTGGCCTTTTTTCATCGACTTTGCCGTCGGGAGTAAAAACAAGCGCATTGATTGGACCTCCGCACCCAGGCAAGGCTCTTCTTCACGTTTCTTCTAATGCCCTGTTCCGTTGGCTTTTTCAGCGATGAAAGACCTTCTTTGATTTCCTGAAAGCCTTCTTCCATTAAATCCGCGTATCCCGATCCCGCTAAACCAAGACAAAATCCCCTGCCGCCAGTAAACGTCAGCTTAGGAGCATACGTTTTGTGCGACCCTTGATACGTAATTTGGGAATCCGCCGCGAGAACCGCGCCCTCTTCGGAGCAAACACCAACGCAAACCGTCACCTTAGGCCTCCTGACGGGCGGTACTACCTGAAGGCTTATTCTACCTTCTTCTCGGCTTTCTTCTTGCCCCAACGCGCGGCTGCTGCTTTGCTGGCTATCTTCTTGCGTCTCTTGGGGGATAGAGCTTCCGCCCTTGCCTTCCCGCCCTTGAGGCCACCTAGGCGACCTAGGGCCACTGCCGCAGGATTCTTGCCTGCGAGTTCTAGGCCCGCAGAGGTCGCTTCCGATACGATTCGCGCCGCTACCTGGTTCACATCCCTGCTTGACCGCTTTTGCATATACCAATGCTGCCATACCCTCCCGCCCATTTCAATGGGCTTACAATTCAAACTGACCCACCCACCGTGTGCCTTTGTTTCGTGCATTAAGTCAGATGTTGGTATAGATTTGCCTTTTAAAGGAGGCAGTCCAGTAGCCGGGCCTTACACAAACACCATTTTCGAGCACCAAGTTCCCGCGCATCTCCAATCCTCTTATCAACTTACGTCCCATGAGCGCGCGATTCGAATCATTACTACATAAGAAATAACTTTACAAGTCATCAGAAACGCGGTACCATACACCGTGAACTTTGGCTTCCAGCCCGATCCCGCTTCCCATTTTGCAACTCGACCTCTCCCTGCACTCGCGTTTTGCTCTTCGGCTTTTCCTTCCTCCTCTTTTCCCAACCTTCCCTCCTGTCAACCTACAAACCTTCAAACAACATCTCGCCTAACCCCTTTCCCTGCCACTCATACGGGCCGTTCGCAAATCGCAGAAAATGCAGCCACTTTAACCCCTGTATTTGCCACTCTTACGAGCTGCGTCCAACATAAATCCTTTGCTTGCCACTCTTACAAAAAACACCCCGGGTGGGGTATGCCCTACTTTGGCGAGGCTCTATCCGTTCAACCCTCAAGCCCTCCAACCATCATTCTGCTCGATCTCCAGCAGTCACACGCGACGGCTTTACTAAATCCTGTAGAATCAACACCTATACACCTTCCCACAAGCATTCAATCTAAGAGACTTGCGCAAACCCTAAGTCTTTTATATGCAACACTTACAAAAATCCAGGCGGTGGGTAGCATAGACTTCAGTCTGTGCTCATTTAATTTTTACCGGAGCTGCGACGTGGACTGCCGACTCTTACGTTCAGGTGTACGAACTCAAGATGGTAGGATGCTGTCGGATTCCATGACTACCCACGTCCCAGTCCTCATCGTCGGCGCCGGAATCTCCGGCCTGGTCTGCGCCCATTCCTTGCGCCTGTCCGGTGTCGACGCTCAGGTTGTCGAGGCCTCCCGGCGTCCTGGCGGCATGATTCGTTCTGAGCGCCGCGATGGCTACCTCCTGGAACTCGGCCCCCAAAGTTTCAGCAGCACTCCTCAACTCGACGAACTCTGCCGCAATCTCGGCCTCGAAAACGAACTGCTAACCGCTCCGCACCGCGCTCCCAGATTCCTCGTCATCGATGGCCAGCTAAAGCAGGCCCCGCTCAGCCCGCCAGCCTTCTTCACTTCTTCCCTCCTCAGTGCGCGTACCAAATGGAGCATCCTCCGCGATACTTTCGGCCACACCGCTCCTCCCGACGAGGACGAATCCGTCGCCGCCTTTGTCCGCCGCAAATTTTCCGCGGAACTCCTCGACAAACTCGTCGGCCCTTTTGTTTCTGGCATTTATGCCGGCGACGCTGAAAAACTCAGCCTCCGCGCCGCTTTTCCCCAGCTCTTCGAAGCCGAACGAACCAGCGGTAGCATCATCCGCGGCATGCTACGCGCTACAAAATCAAAAAAGGATCCGAAGCACAAGCCGGCTCTGCAATCCTTTCGCGATGGAAACGAAACCTTCGCGCGCGCGCTCGCCGCAAGACTCGGTCCTGCTCTCCGCACCGAAGTTTCCGTGACAGAGATCCGCGTTGCCAGCGCAGGAACTTCAACGAACTACGAAGTCACGCTGACCGCTAACGAATCAACGGAACATCTCATAGCAGACAACGTAGTCTTCACCACACCGGCTCCGGCGGCCGCCAATCTGCTCCGCGGCATCCACCCCGGCCTTGCATCCGCTCTCGCGTCCATCGAATATGCGCCAGTCGCTGTCGTTTCCCTTGCCTATCCGAAGGACCACATAGGTCAATCACTTGACGGATTCGGTTTTCTCATTCCGCGCTCCGAGGGACTTCGCACCTTAGGCACGGTTTGGAACTCATCGCTCTTCCCTGGCCGCGCCCCGGACGGTCATTCCCTTTTCACCAGTTTCGTAGGTGGCGCCACCGACTCGCAAGCCGTTACGCTCTCCCCTGACGAACTCGTCTCCCTCGTTCACAAAGAAATCGCGCCGCTTCTTCAAATCCGCCAAGCTCCAACCTTCTCGAACGTCACGCTCTACCCTCGCGCTCTGCCTCAATATAATTTGGGATATTCGCAACTCGTGGCCTCGCTTCTGAAACTCGGTGTAGAATTTCCAGGTCTTTGGCTCGCAGGGAACTACCTTCGCGGCCCGGCAATCGGCGCGTGTGTCGAGCAAGCTTTGTGCGTCGCAAACGAAATCCGCGCCCGGGAAGCGCGCTGAGGTCGCCATGCCCAGGCAAATTCATCCGTTTGAGCGTTTCCGCCGTACAGTTCTTTAGGAGAGGAAGAAGCCGACACTCGTGTTCCTGGCGGCTTTCACATCCACCGGTCACCCCGAAGTGTCGCTTGACGCGACGCTCTTGTCGCGCCTCCTTCAAAAAGACGTGAGCGCTTTTGAACAGCTTTACGACCGCCATTCGCGCCTCGTCTACGGGCTCGTCCTGCGCATTCTCCAGCAGGCTTCCACTTCGGAAGAGGTCGTTCAGGATGTCTTCCTCCAGCTTTGGCGCAACGCGGATCAGTACGATTCTTCGCGCGGCCCTTTTGTCCCGTGGCTATGCACCATGGCGCGAAATCGCGCCCTCGATCAGCTTCGCCTGAAGAGCGAACGTCAGCGCCGCCGCGAAGATCAGCCCGACGAACTGCCGCCGCTAGTGGTCGCGCCAGACTACGAAAAGGCCCTCGACGAAAAGCGCCGCGCCGAACGCGTTCGCGCTTTGATGGCCTCACTCGCTCCGCAGCAGAAAAAAGCCATCGAGCTCGCGTATTTTGAAGGCTTGAGCCATTCAGAAATTGCGGCGGCCTTGAAAGAACCGCTTGGCACGGTAAAAAGCTGGATTCGCAACGGTTTGCTTCGCCTGAAAGAAGGATTGCGGGCAACGACGTGAAAAACTGCGAACAATTTCGCGAACTGGTTGAGGCCTACGCTCTCGGTGCGCTCGATCCCGAAGAACGCGCCGCGCTCGAAGCGCATCTCGCCACCGGTTGCGCGGACTGCTCCAAAGCCGTTGAAGAAGCGCGCTGGCTGGTCAGTCAACTCGCCTACGCGGCACCGGAAGCAGTTCCCTCGGACATGCTTAAGGGCCGCTTGATGCAATCGGTCCGCGCCGATGCACAAGCCCTATCAGAAACAAAGCCGCGTGTGATGCCGTCCAGGAGCGTCATCTCCTCCTGGTTGTGGGCAGCCGTGGCCGCGCTGTTCGTCTTTTCACTCTATTCCACTTGGAATATGCGCCGTCTTCAGGACGAAATCCGACAGGCTAACGATCGCGCCGCGGCACTTCTTCAGCAGCGCCAGAAAACCGAGCAGCAACTGGCCGCCGCCAAGCGCGAAGCCATGATTCTCATGGATCCTTCTTCCGTAAAGATCTCTCTCGCAGGGCAAAATGCGCAGGGACCACAACTGGAAGTCAAGTGGCATGCTCAATTGGGCGTCG
>Ga0070693_100000368_pt1 | contig 20458 bp, 17 predicted proteins | sample KBSK1103metaG_FD_65472 | JGI IMG/M metagenome (GOLD analysis project Ga0070693, IMG submission 65472) | Corn, switchgrass and miscanthus rhizosphere microbial communities from Kellogg Biological Station, Michigan, USA - KBS K1-10-3 metaG | ecosystem: Host-associated > Plants > Roots >...
CCCGCGCTGGTACTGGTTCGACGAGAAGCCCGTGCACTTCTCGCAGACGTACAAGATCAGCTACACCCCGCTGCTGCGGCAATATCGGCTGTCCGTGGGCAACGTGTACCAGAACTTCACCAGCTTCGAGGAAGTGACGCGCGTGCTCTCGAGGTTGCGTGCAGTGGCGATCGCCGACCATAACGCAATCAAAAAGGATAGTGCTTACCAGGCAAGCGTTCGCTTGCGCCTGGATACGGCCCAGCTGCCCAAGCCCTTCCAGCTGAACGCCATCGCCTCGCGCGACTGGTCGTTGAGCTCGGAATGGCAGCGCTGGACAATCGCGCCGTAGATGAAAGCCCTGATTTTCCTGTGCGTGGCCACCGGCGCGGCGCTGGTGTACCTGATGTCGGTCGCCTCGTCGAACAACGAGCTGTTCGCCAAGAACTACCAGCTGCTCCTCTACCTGGGCGTGGGCTTCGCCGTGGGCCTTGCGAGCCTCGTGGGCTACCAGCTGTGGCTGTTGCGCCGCAAGCTTCGGGACCGCGTCTTCGGCTCCAAGCTCACGCTTCGGCTGATGCTCGTATTCGCGCTGATGGCGCTCATCCCGGGCGGCCTGATGTACGCGATCTCGTTCCAGTTCCTGCAGCGCTCGATCGAATCGTGGTTCGACGTGCGCATCGACGAGTCCCTCGAGCGCGGCCTCAAGCTGGCCCGAAATGCGATCGAGAACTCGCTGCGGGACCTGGAGAAGAAAGCCGAGTCGATGGCCACTTCGCTCGCCACTTCACAGGCGATCGACGGCGCGTCGCTCGAACGACTGCGCGAGCAGCACTCCGTCGAGGAAGCCACGCTCATGACTCCGCGAGGGCGGATCATCGCGCAGTCGGGAGCGGAGCCCGTGGCGCTGCTGCCGGACCTGCCGACCCCCGATATGCTGCGGGTGGTGCGATCGCAGCAGAAGATCAGCAGGGTGGAGCAGATCGGCGAGCGCGGGATGTACATGCGCGTGATTGTTCCGGTGAACGTGCTCACCATCGCGGACGACATACGCATCCTGCAGGTCCTGCAGCGCGTGCCCCCCGCCATCGCGCAGGACGCCGACCTGGTCCAGCAAGGCAAGACCGACTACAGCACGTTGCTTGAAGCGCGCGTCGGCCTCAAGCGCATCTTCGGGCTCACTCTCACGCTCGCGCTGTTGCTCACGCTCTTCTCGTCGATGGCGCTTGCGTTCGTGCTCTCGGAGAAAGTATCCGCGCCGCTGGCCGCGCTCGCCGAGGCCACGCGCGCCATCGCCAAGGGCGACTACTCCAAGGTGAACCCCGTCAAGAGCCGCGACGAGTTCGGCGTGCTCACTCAATCCTTCAACACGATGACGCGGCAGATCGCCGATGCCACCGAGGCGATGGAGCGCAACCAGCAGCAGCTGGAGAATTCCAAGGCATACCTCGAGAGCATCCTGTCGAACCTGACCTCGGGCGTTCTCACGTTCGACGAGCGCCTGTACGTGAAGACGATGAATGCCGCCGCCAACAAGATCCTCGCCGTCGAACAGGGTGCGTTCCACGGCCTGAAGCTTCCCGATTGGCCGAGGCACGTCCAGGCGGTTGCGCCTTTTGCGGAGATCGCGCTGCGGCATTTCGGCGCGGCGAGCGACAAGCAGTGGGAAGAGCAGATGGAATACCGGCGCGCCGACGGCCCGAGGACCCTGCTCATGCGGGGGACGAGACTGGGCACGCGCGGCGAACCCGGCTATGTGCTCGTCTTCGACGACATCACCCACCTCATCCAGGCGCAACGCGACGCGGCATGGGGCGAGGTGGCGCGACGCCTCGCGCACGAGATCAAGAACCCGCTCACGCCGATCCAGCTTTCGGCCGAGCGCCTGCAGCACAAGCTGCACGACAAGCTGCCCGAGATCGAGGCCGACATCCTGAAACGCGCGACCGGCACGATCGTCAACCACGTCGCAGCGCTCAAGGGAATGGTCGACGACTTCACCCAGTACGCGCACGCCTCCCGCATGAGCGCGCGCGCGGTGAACCTGAACGAGCTGGTCCGTGAAGTCCTGGTGCTCTACGAGTCGATGGGCGTGGCGATCGAGCCGCGGCTCGCAGACAACGTGCCGCAGATCTACGCCGATCCTTCGATGCTGCGGCAGGTGCTGCACAACCTCTTCCAGAACGCCATCGACGCGCTCACGGGCGTCGACAATCCGCGTATCCTCGTGTCCACGAGCCTGGGCACCGGGGGGGTTCTCCTCACCGTGCGCGACAACGGCACGGGCATCGCGGAGGGTGTGATGGGACGCATTTTCGAGCCGTACGTGACCACCAAGCCGAAGGGAACGGGCCTCGGCCTCGCCATCGTGAAGAAGATCGTCGACGAGCACCACGGGCGCATCCTGGTGGAGAATGTCAAACCCCATGGTGCCAACGTGAGCATCGTCCTGCCCTCCAAGGCCGCGTAACCAGGCGACTACCGGATGTCCGCGAACCAGATCCTCGTGGTCGACGACGAAGTCGGCATCCGCGAGTTGCTCTTCGAAATCCTGCGCGATGAAGGCTACGGCGTGCGACTTGCCGAGAACGCGCAGACGGCGCGTTCCGCGCGCAAGGAGATGAGGCCGGACCTGGTCCTGCTCGACATCTGGATGCCGGACACCGACGGCATCACGCTCCTCAAGGAGTGGGCCGGCAGCGGATTGCTCACGATGCCGGTCGTGATGATGTCCGGCCACGGCACCATCGACTCTGCGGTCGAGGCGACGCGCATCGGCGCGTTCGACTTCCTTGAAAAGCCCATCAGCCTGCCCAAGCTGCTTGCCACCGTCGGCAAGGCGCTTGCCGGCGGCCGCGTGCTTCCCAAGACCGGGCTCGCGCTCGTGAACCTGGGGCGCGCTCGCGTGGTCCAGGAGCTGCGCCAGCGCCTCGAGCAGGTTTCCCGCCTGCGCACGCCCGTCCTTTTTCTCGGAGAGCCAGGCTGCGGGTTCGAGCTGTGCGCGCGTCACTTGCACATCCCCAACACGCCGTGGGTCGCGCCCGAGGATACGGAGTGGCTTGCCACGAATCCATTCGAGCCGCTGAACGAGGCGCGCGAAGGCACGCTCTTCCTGCCCGAGATCTCGAATCTCGCCAAGCCGGAGCAGAAGGGCCTCACCCAGGTGCTGGGCAAGCTCGACAAGCTCAACGTTCGGCTCATCTGCGCCGCCACCGGCCCGCTCGCGGCGATGGCGGAAGACGGCCGCTTCGACGCGAATCTCTACAACCAGCTGTCGGGCCTCACCATCCGCCTGCCCGCGCTCGCCGACCATGCCGAGGACATTCCCGATATCGCGCTCACGATGCTCACGCAACTCGTGGACGCGAACGAGGTGCCGCTGCGCACGCTGACCGTCGGCGCGCTCAATGTGATGCGCAACCTCGATTGGCCCGGCAACCTGCCGGTGCTGCAGAACGTCGTCAAGACGCTCGCGCTCACCTCGCTCGGCAACGACATCACCGGTGAAGACGTGAATCGCGTCGCGCGCGAGTTCAACCTGGGCCCGCGCGAGCAGACCACCACCGAGGTGGGCGTGTCGCTGGACCTGCCGCTGCGTGACGCCCGCGAGCAGTTCGAGAAGCAGTACTTCCTGCACCACATCCGCCGCGAGGAGGGCAACATGTCGCGCGTGGCCGATCGCGTCGGCCTCGAGCGCACGCACCTCTATCGCAAGCTCAAGCAGCTCGGCATCCGGCCCTCGGGCAAGAGCGAGGACGTCGCCGGCTAGCGAGTCTCCTCGCGTCCCAGCCGCACGGCCGTGAGGCCCGTCTTCACGTTGTTCGGCACGGGCATCACCAGGACACAGTTGTCATACGGAGCGCGAACGGGCTGGTCGCCGTCCCAGGCGATCACGTCGCCGCGATGCGGCACGATTTCGAGTCCGGTGAAGGTGCGGGCGAAGCGGAACGCCGGCGAGTTGGCGATCACCGCCTCGGTCACGCGGATGAGGCGCTGCGGCCCCAGGGCCGGCTCGATTTCGCGTTGCGCGCTCTCGGGATCGGCCGCGCCGGTCGTGCGCAGGAAGCGCCACAGCGTCTGCCATGCCACGCGCTCGGAGTTGCGCTCCCAGTGCTGGCCGCACTCCACCAGAAGCGCGTTCTTCGGGCTCGCCGGGTCGCCGAATCCGCCGTAGTCGCGCATGCGTGTCCCGTTCGAATGGCCGGTGTCGCTCACGATGTCGCGCGGCACGCCGACGTCGAACGCGAACCGGATCCCCTTCTCGAGCGGGCCGCAGATCATCACGGGGGGGCTCGGCTCCAGCATCGAATGGATGTCGAGGAGGAAGTCCGACGCCTCCACGAACGGTCGCAGCGCGCGCGCTCGGCGCAGCTCCACGCTTTCGCGCGGGCCGTCCAGCACCTCGCGCGTCCAGACGCGGTTGAAATCCTCGTCGATGAAGCGCGAGGCGTAGGGATTCGCCGGATCGAATCGCCCGAAGGCCGCGACGTTCGCGAATGCGAGCACGAGCCGGCCGCGCACCGGCCGCGCGCCCATGCCCAGGAACCGGTCGAGCGCGATGGCGCCGCAGATCTCGTTTCCGTGGGTGAGCGCCATGACCATGACCTGCGGCCCGGGCTTGCCGCTGTCGAGGACGTGGACGAATTCGGTGCCGGACCCGGAGCGACGGTAGGGTTCGATGTCCGGGGCTTGCAGCTCGACGGCGATGGCCATGTCAGTGCCCGTGCTTGTGGTCGTGATCGTGATGATGATGCTCGTGGCCGTGATCGTGGCCGTGGCCATGGTGATGATCGTGGTCATGGTGATGGCCATGCTCGTGGGCGCACTCGTGCGAGCGCTGCGCCGCATAGACTGCGAGCCGGGACAAGAGCGCCGCGATATCGCGTTCGAGCGCCGCGAATCCCGGCGTCTTCAGGCGCGTGCGCTCGTCCATGTAGAGCTTGCGGTTCACTTCGATCTGCAGGCTGTGGCGGCCGGCCTTCGGGTCGGAGAACGCGCGCACCAGCTCGACGCCCTTGTACGGGTCGTTCACCTTCACGGAGTAGCCCATGCCTTTCAGCGCCTCGGCGACGAACGCGGTGAATTCCGCCTCGCACGTGGTGCCGTCGCGATCGCCGAGCACGAAATCGGCGCGCGACCTTCCGGGCCCCTCCTCGGATATGGTCCCTGAGAGCGCGGACATGGAGTGGCAGTTGATGTGCCAGACGGCGCCGAAATGGTCGAACGCCTGGTCGAGAGCGTCCTTCACCGCGCGCTGATAGGGCTGGTGATAGCGCACGATGCGCTGCTTGACCTCCTCGACGGTCAGCTTGCGCGCATAGATCGGTTCTCCCGTATCGAGCAGGCGCCAGATGAGGCCGATGCCCAACTGCGTCTTGCGGCTGGGAATCGCCGGCCCGGGCCATGGCTCATCCATGAGCGAGGCGTCGATGTCCAGGAACGACCGGTTGGGATCGATGTAGCTGCGCGGGAAACGCGCGGCGATGAGCGTCGCGCCGGATGCTGGACCGGAGCCGTAGAGCTCGTCGACGAAACTGTCCTCGGCCTGTCGAAGCTGCTCGCGCGTCGCGCGCGCGCGGAAATCCTCGGGGTATTCGGTGCCGCTGTGGGGCGAATCGAGCACCAGCGGGACGCGGGCGGCGGTGGGTTTGATGAGCGTGAAGGGCGGGTTCATGTGCGGGGTACGTCGTTCAGGTGGCAGGCGGAAAAACGGCCCGGCGCGACCTCGCGCAGGGCGGGGACCTCGGCACGGCATCGCTCGAAGGCGTGCGGGCACCGAGGGTTGAAATGGCATCCTGTCGGAGGGGCCAGGGGCGATGGTATCTCGCCGCGGATGGGAACGTAGCTGCGGTGCCGCGCGTCGATTCGCGGCACCTCCTCGATGAGCGCGGCGGTGTAAGGATGGTTGGGCTGCGCGTAAAGCTGCGCCGTCGGGCCCGATTCCACCACGCGGCCCAGGTACATGACGACCACGCGATCCGACACGTGGCGGATGACGCCCAGGTCGTGGCTTATGAACAGGTAAGTGAGCTTGAGGTCCTCGCGAAGGCGGATGAAGAGGTTCAGCACCTGCGCCTGGATCGACACGTCGAGCGCGGCAACGGCCTCGTCGCAGACGAGGAAGCGCGGGTTCACGGCGAGCGCGCGGGCGATGCCGATGCGGCTGCGCTGGCCGCCGGAGAACTGGTGCGGAAAACGGCGCATGAGCGTCGCATCCATTCCGACCCGCTCGAGCGTCCGCGCGACGAACGCATCACGCTCTCGCCGGGGAATCAGCCCATGCACCACCGGCGCTTCGCCCACGATGTCCACGATGCGATGGCGCGGATTCAGCGAGGCGAACGGGTCCTGGAAAATCATCTGCACGGCGAGCCGCTCGCTGCGCGAATCTCCGCCCTCGTACTGCGCGTAGGGACGCCCGCGCCACAAGCGCTCGCCGCCACTGGGCTCGAGGATGCGGGCAACCACGCGACCCAGCGTCGACTTGCCGCAACCCGATTCGCCCACGAGGCCCACCACCTCACCCTCGCGCACGGAAAGGCTCACATCGTCGACCGCATGAACCGTGGTCTCGCGAAGATTCGCGCCGAGGCGACGCGCCAGGCGTCCGGCGAAGTCCAGGCGGCGCTCGAATCGCTTGGACACGTTGCGCAGCTCCAGCAACGCAGGGGCCGCGTTCATGCGAGGGGATTCACGCAGCGAAGGGAGCGCCCGCCCGAGACGCGCACCGGTGGCGCGGTACGGCAAGAGTCCACGGCACGCGAGCAGCGCTCGCGAAACGCGCATGCCTCGCCCAGTTGCAACAGCGAAGGCGTCATGCCCCGGATCTGCGACAGCGGCCGTCCCGGCGTATTGCTGCTGGGCACCGAGTCGAGGAGTCCGCGTGTGTATGGGTGCATGGGGTTGTCCAGCACATCGTCGACAGTTCCGGCCTCGACAATGCGCCCGGCGTACATGACGCACACGTCGTCGGCGAGCCCCGCGATCACCGACAGGTCGTGCGTGATCCACAGGAGGGCCGTTCCGCTCTCGCGGCAGAGTCTCTGCATCTCGTGAAGGATCTGGCCCTGGATCGTGACGTCGAGGGCCGTGGTGGGCTCATCGGCGATGATCAGGTCGGGCTTGTTCACCAGTGCGATCGCGATCGCCACGCGTTGGCGCATGCCGCCGGAAAACTGGTGCGGATAGCCCTGCAGGCGCTCGTCCGGTGAGGCGATGCCGACCTGTACCAACGCTTCGCGGCAACGGTCGAGCGCGGCGGCGCGCGGCACGTCGTGATGCGCACGCACGGTCTCGATCATCTGCGTATCGATGCGAAGCACCGGGTTCAGCGTCATCATCGGGTCCTGGAACACCATGGCGATCCGGTTGCCGCGCATCCGCCGCCACTGGGAGGCGCCGAGCGTCGTGAGCTCCGTGCCGTTCAGGCGAATGCTTCCGGCGACGATGCGCCCGGGCGGATCGACGAGCCCCAGGATCGAGTAGCCGGTCATGGACTTTCCCGAGCCCGATTCGCCCACGAGCCCCAGCACGCGCCCCCGATCCACGGCGAAGCTCACGTCGTCGACCGCCTTCAGCGTACCCGCCTGGGTGAAGAAGTGCGTGCGCAATCCTTCGACCTCGAGCAGCCGCGCGCTCACCTGCGCAGCCTCGGATTCAGCACGTCGCGCAGCTGGTCGGCGACGAGGTTGATGGCCATGATCGACAGCAGCAGCGCGAGGCCCGGGTAGAAGCTGATCCAGTACTTGCCCGAGAGCATGTATTGGAACCCGTTGGCGATCAGAAGTCCGAGCGACGGCTCGGTGATCGGCAGGCCCAGGCCCAGGAATGACAGCGTCGACTCCAGCAGGATCGCGTGCGCGACCTGGACGGTGGCGACGACGATGAGCGGCGGCAGGCAATTGGGCAGCAGGTGCCGGAAAACGATGCGCGCGCGCGAAAGCGCCAGGACGTGCGCGGCCTCGATGTATTCCTTCTGCCGCTCGACCAGCGCCGACGATCTCACGGTGCGCGCGTAGTAGGCCCACTGCACGGTGACCAGCGCGGCGATGATCTTGTCGATGCCCTGCCCCAGCACCGCGAGAAGGATGAGGGCGATCAGGATCGCGGGAAACGACAGCTGGATGTCCGCGATGCGCATGATGAGCGCATCCATCCAGCCGCCGAAGTAGGCGGCCGCGAGTCCCAGGGAAAGGCCGATCGCGAGCGCGATGACCGTACTTGAAGCGCCCACCGCCAGCGAGATGCGCAGCCCGTAGAAGATTCCCGACAGCATGTCGCGGCCCTGGTCGTCGGTACCGAGCCAATAGGTCGTGCCGGTGGACGAGGAATGCTCGCCCGGGGGCAGTTTCGAATCGAGGACGTCGAGTTGCGAGAGGTCATACGGGTTCTGCGGCGAGATGATCGGCGCAGCGATGGCGGCAACGACGATGACCACCAGCATCGCGAGGCCGGCGAGCGCGAGCGGGCTTTCTGCGAATTCCGCCGCGAAGCGGCGCCAGGGCGATTCGGCGCGCGGCTCCGCGGCTTCGGCAGGCGGGATTTCGGTGGCGATGCGCACGGAGCTCAATGCGCCGCAGCGGCCTGGCCGATGCGAACGCGCGGATCGAGCAGCGAGTAGAGGAGGTCGACCACGAAGTTGATCACGATGAAGATCGTCACGATGACCAGCAAGTAGGCGACCACCACCGGGCGATCGAGCTGGTTGATCGAATCGATGAGGAGCTTGCCGGTGCCGGGCCAGGCGAAGATCGATTCGGTGACCACCGCAAATGCGATCACCGATCCCAGCTCGAGGCCGATCACGGTCACGATGGGAATGAGGATGTTCTTCAGGACGTGCACGCCGATCACGCGCCGCGCAGGCAGGCCCTTCGCGCGCGCGAACTTCACGTAGTCCTGCAGTAACGCCTCCCGGGTTCCGGCGCGGGTGAGGCGCACGAGCAGCGACAGCTTGAACACGGCGAGGTTGAGCGCCGGCATCGCGAGGTGCCTGAGGCCATCGATCGTGAGGAAACTCACCGGGACGCCCAGCAGGAGCGTGGTCTCGCCCCGGCCGTTGGGCGGCAGCCACCCGAAGTGCACCGAGAACACCATGATGAGGACGAGGCCCACCCAGAACGTGGGAAGGCTGAAGCCGAGGATGGAGCCGGCCATGATCGCGCGGCCGATGGCTGAATCGGGCTTGAGGCCCGCAATGAGGCCGAGCGGGATCCCCAGGACGACCGCGATCACCATCGCCGCGCCCGCGAGCTCCAGCGTCGCGGGAAGACGGTCCAGGATGAGTTGGAGCGCGGGGACGTTGAACACGAATGACCTGCCGAGGTCGCCGCGCAGGGCGCCCGCGAGGAACGACATGAATTGCTCGGCGAGCGACTTGTCGAGGCCCAGCGCCGCGGTGGCACGTGCGCGCTCGACCGCGTCCGCCTGGGGATTGATCAGGAGTTCGATGGGGTCCCCGATGGCGTACACGCCCACGAACACGATGAACGCCATGACGACCAGGACGAAAGCGCTCTGGCCGAGTCGGCGAATCGTGAACGCCAGCATGGAGGACTACTTCGCGGGTTTCAGGTCCATCGCGAGCGTGTACTGGTCCGTGCGTGGCGTGTACTTGTAGCCCTTCGCAGTCGCCCACGTGCTCACCTCGAAGTGGATGGGGATGAGCCCCGTGTCGCCCATCACCGTCTCGGCGGCCAGCTGCAGCAAGCCTTCACGCTTCTTGTCGTCCATCGTGTAGAGGGCGTCCGTGAGCTGCTTGTCGAACGTGGGATTCGAGTAGCGGCCGCGATTGTTGACGCCCATTCCCTTGTCGAGGTCACGCGTGGCCAGCAGCGAGCGCATGGCCGAGCCCTGCTCGCCCGATTCCGTGCCCCAGCCGAGCAGCATGTAGCCGAAGTCGCCCGCCGTGGCCTTGTTGAAGTACACGGAGGAGGGCAGCGTTTCGACCTTCGCCTGGATGCCGATCCTTGAATAGAACTGCGCGATCGCCTGCGCGATCTTGTCGTCGTTGATGTAGCGGTTGTTGGGACCGTGGATCGTGATGGCAAATCCATTCGGGTAGCCCGCCTCCGCGAGGAGCTTCTTCGCGCCCTCGGGATCGTACTTCGCGGGCTTGAGCTTGCGGCTGGTGCCGTAGAACGAGTCGGCGAGGAGCTGCGCCGCGGGAATGGCGCGCCTTTCCATGATCCGGTCGGCGATGGCATCGCGGTTGATCGCGATCGACAGGGCCTTGCGCACGCGCGCGTCGCGGAACGGGTTCTTCCCGAGCGGGCTGCCGTCCTTCGCGGTGACGAACGGCGCCGACTTGTCGTTCCACTGGTTCAGGTGCACGTAGATCACGCGGTTGGAGACCTTGTCGGCGACGTTGAAGCTCTTGTCCGCGGCGATCTTGGCGATATCGGAAGTGGGCACCGTCTCGATCATCTGCACGTCGCCCGAGAGCAGCGCCGCCACGCGCGCGGCGGAATTGCTGAGGATCTTGAACGTGAGCTTGTCCCAGGGCTCTTCTCCGCCCCAGTAGCCGTAGTTCGCCTTCAGCACGATGCGCGTGTTGTGGACGAACTCCCCGAGCTTGTACGGTCCCGTGCCGATCGCCGCCTTGCCCGAATTGAAGTCCTCGGTGGTGGCTTTCTCCGCGACCGCCTTCGGGACGATGTACACCGCGGCGAGGTCGCTCGGCAGCAGCACGTGCGGCGATGCGGTCTTGAAGATGATCGTATAGGGATCGACGACCTTCGTGTCCACGATGGGCTTCACGAACGTCGCGTAGGACGACGGACTGTTGGGCACGTTGGGCACGCGCTTGTATGTAGCGACCACGTCCTCGGCAGTGAAGGGCGTGCCATCGTGGAATTTCACGTTGCGCCGCAGCTTGAATTCCCACGTGAGGTCGTCGATCGCGCGCCAGGAAACGGCGAGCCCCGGCTTGAGCTTCATGTTCGCGTCGCGCAGGATGAGCGGCTCGTACACGTGCAGGAGCAGGCTGTTGTTGGGGGAGAGGTTGTGGTAGTGCGGGTCCATCGACGTGACCGGCGACTGCAGTCCGATGGAAACCTCGCGGTCCTTCGCCGTCGCCAGCGGAACCGCGAAGGCAACGAGCGCTGCCGCTGCGAGCCGGAGTATGCGCAACATGGACCCTCCTGATGGGATGTTTTCCGCGCTTCCGCGGGGGCGCGCGTGTCGGGCCATGATACCGTGAATGCCATGGATCAGGCCCAGCGCTTCGAGGCCCTCCTCGCCTCGGGAAAGGACAGCGCGCTGCTGCGGTTCAGCCTCGGGATGCACTATCTCGGCGCCGGTGACGCGGCGCGAGCCGCGGGCCATTTGCGCCGCGCCGTCGAGCAGGATCCTGACTACTCCGCGGCGTGGAAGCTGCTCGGGAAGGCGCTTGCCGAGAGCGGTGACGCGCCTGGCGCCATGGCGGCCTACCGCGACGGCATCGCCGCCGCCGGGCGGCGTGGCGACAAGCAGGCGGGCAAGGAAATGGCGGTGTTCCTGAAGCGCCTGGAAAAGTCCGCGGGAAGCTAGGCCGCGGAGAGGAACGCGCGCAGGTCCTCGTGCGGCGTGTCCTTCACGATGGCGCCGCGACCAAGTGCATCGAGGAGGATCAGCGTGATGCGCCCTGCCTCGTTCTTCTTGTCTCGGCCCATGTAGGAGAGCCACACGTCCGGAGCGAAGCGCGGCGCTTCGACCTCCAGGCCGAGCTTGCGCAGCACGCTTATCAGGCGCGCCGCATCCTTTTCGGCAATGCGTCCTGTGCGCGCGGAAAAGCGCGCGGCGAGCGCCATCCCTGCGGCGACGGCTTCGCCGTGCAGCACCTGGCCGTAGCCGCTCGCCGATTCGATGGCATGGCCGAACGTGTGTCCGAAGTTGAGGAGCGCACGTACACCCGCCTCGCGTTCGTCCTGCGCCACGATGAGCGCCTTGATCTCGCAGGAGCGGCGGATCGCATGCGCGAGCGCCGCCGGGTCACGCGCGCGCAGCGCGCCGGCGTTTCCCTCCAGCCATGAGAGGAAGGGCTCGTCGAAGATGGCGCCATACTTGGCGACCTCCGCGAGGCCGGCCGCGTATTCACGCGGCGGCAGCGTCTCCAGCGTGGCCGTGTCCGCGATCACCGCGAGCGGCTGGTGGAACGAGCCGATCATGTTCTTGCCGAGCGGATGATTGATGGCGGTCTTGCCGCCCACCGAGGAGTCGACCTGCGCGAGCAGCGTGGTGGGCACCTGGAGGTACGGCACGCCGCGCTGGTAGGTCGCGGCGGCAAAACCGGCCATGTCGCCCACGACGCCGCCGCCCAGCGCCACGATGACCGTCCTGCGGTCGGCCTGGGCCTCCAGCAGCGCATCGAACACGATGTTCAGCGTGCGCCAATCCTTGTGGGCCTCCCCGTCGGGCAGCTCGACGCGTTGGCACGTGGCGCCGGCGGCCGCAAGCGCGGCCTCGAGTCGCTTCGCGTAAAGGGGTGCGACCGTCGCATTGGTCACGATCGCGGCGCGCCTGTCACGCACGTATGGCGCGTACAGCTCCGCGCGGCCGATGAGGCCCTCTCCGATGTGGATGGGATAGGTGCGTTCGCCCAGCGCGACCTCGAGGGTGGAGACGCTCATGGAGCGCTCGCCGCGCCGGTTGATTGCGCGCGCAAAGCCGCCAGCACGCGGTTCACGAGCGTTGCCGCGCTCTGGGGCCCGCTGTCCACGACGATGTGGGCGGCCGCGCGGTAAAGAGGCCCGCGCTGCTTCAGCAGCTCCGCAAGGCGTTCGCGCGGGTTGGCCGTGGCAAGCAGGGGCCGGCTCGAATCGTGGCGAGTGCGCTCCCAGAGGCTTTCGATTCGTGCGCGCAGGTACACCACGGTGCCCGCCTCACGCATCACTGCCAGGTTCTCCTCGGCAAGGACGATGCCCCCGCCCGTGGCGACGACGCGCTCGTCATGCTCGCAGACCTCCCGCAGGATCGCGGATTCCCGCTTGCGAAAGCCCTCCTCGCCCTCGATCTCGAACACCGTGGCCACGGGCACGCCGGTGCGATCCACCAGCAGGCGATCGGTGTCCACGAACTCGCGCTTCATCCGGGTTGCCAGCGCACGCCCCACGGTCGTCTTTCCGGCCCCCATCATGCCCACGAGGAAGATGTTCGAATGGCCCATGGCCTCCATTGTCCCTGCGGCCGAGGATAGCGAAAAAAAAGCCCGGCTTGCGCCGGGCCCTTTGGAGATTGCGAGGCCTAGCGGACGGTCAGCGTGTCCTTCACGATCTTCGGCGTCACGAAGATCAGGAGCTCGGTCTTGTCGTCCTGCTTGACCGTGCGCTTGAACATGTAGCCCACCAGCGGCAGGTCGCCCAGGAACGGGACCTTGTCCACGGTCGTGCGCGTCGTCTGCTCGAAGATGCCGCCCAGCACGATCGTGTCGCCGTTGTCGACGAGCACCTGGGTCGAGACCTTCTTCGTGTCGATCGAGGGAATCGTGCCGCCCGCGGTGCCGCTCGGGATCAGCGCGCCCACGGAGTCCTTCTTCACCTCGAGGTCCATGATGATGCGGTCGTCCGGCGTGATTCGCGGGGTGACCGCGAGCTCGAGCGTGGCGGGCTTGAACGAGACCGTCGTCGCGCCGCTCGCCGCCGCGGTGAGGTACGGGATCTCCGTGCCCTGCGAGATGACCGCGCGCTTCTTGTCGGCGGTGATCACGCGCGGGCTGGAAACCACCTTGCCGCGGTTGTCCGCCTCGAGCGCGGACAGCTCTATGTTCACGAGGTTGCCGCTGCCGAGGTTGAGGATCGACAGGGCGAGCTGTCCGGCCGCGCCGGCCACGGGCAGGTTCACGTTGAGCTGCTCGGGCTGCGCGCCGATCGGCAGGGCTCCCAGGCCCGGGCCGGTGGCGTTGAAGCCTGCTCCACCGTAAGGGGAGGACAGCGACGAAGAGCCGCGCGAGATCGGGTTGTTGGACAGCGGCGAGACCGTATCGACCGCCGTGCCCGACACGCCGAAGTTGTAGTTGTTGGTGTTGAAGGCGCTCTGCGTGCCGAAGCGCACGCCCAGCTGGCGGCCCCACTTGTCGTCGGCGATGACGATGCGCGCCTCGATCAGCACCTGGCGGACCGGAACGTCGAGCTGCAGGATCAGGCGGCGGGCCTCCTCGAGGCGGCCACCGGTGTCCTGTACGAAGATCGTGTTGGTGCGCTCATCGACGCTCGCCGCGCCACGCTTGGACAGGATGCGCTGGTCCTTGCTGGTGAGCAGCCCCTGGATGTCGGCGGCCTTGGCATAGGACAGCGCGAACGACTCGGTGCGGACCGGCTCGAGGTCGGAAACGGCGGCCTGCGCTTCCAGCGCGAGCTTCTCCTTGGCGGCGAGCTCGTCGGTGGGCGCGATCAGCACCACGTTGCCGTTCTTGCGCTTCGACAGGCCCTTCGCCTGCAGGATGATGTCGAGCGCCTGGTCCCACGGCACGTCCTTCAGGCGCAGGGTGAGGTTGCCGCCCACCGTGTCGCTGGTGATGATGTTCAGGCCCGTGAAGTCGGCGATCACCTGCAGCACCGCGCGCACTTCGACGTTCTGGAAGTTGAGCGAGAGCTTCTCGCCGGCGTAGCCGGGCGTGGCGCTCTGGACGAGGCGGTTCGGGTCTTCCTTGACCGGCTTCACCTCGACGATGAACTGCGTGTCGGTCTGGTAGGCCGAGTATTCCCACAGCCCGCGCGGCTCGATCACCATGCGCGCGTTGCCGGCCTGCTCGAACGTGTCGACGAAGCGCACCGGCGTGCCGAAATCGCCGACATCGAGGCGACGCACCAGGTTGCGCGGCACGTTGGTGTTGATGAAGTCGAGCACGAGCTGGCGGCCCTGCTGGCGGATGTCGATGCCGATGTTGGCCGAGGAAAGGTCCACCACGACGCGGCCTTCTGAGTTCGGTCCGCGGCGGAAATCCACGTCGCGAAGGTTGTAGCGCGTGACGCCCGCGGGCGCTTCGGCGAACACGGTCGGTGCCGCAGTGGGCGTGGTCGCCACCGTGGAGCCCGAGGCCTGCGCCTGCGAAGCGTCGATGGTCACGATGAGCTGCTTGCCGTCCAGCGCCTGCGTGTAGGTGAGGTTGCGCGTGAGGTTCATCACCAGCCGCGTGCGGTTGGCGGTCTGGACGACGGAGACGCTGCGCAGGTCGCCTTCGCCGGCCTCGATCTGGTTGCGGTTGAGCGCGTTTACCGTGTTCGGCAGGTCGATCGCGATCCTCGGCGGGTTGGTAACGGCGAAGCCCTGGGGCGTCGCGGTGAGCGCGTCTCGCATGCCGACCTTGACGATGATCTTCCCGCCCTGGACCTGGGAGAAGTTGATCGACTCGACGGCGTTGGCGGCGCCCTGGGCCCACGCGAGCGGCGCGGCCGCTAGCGCGAGGACGAGCGCCGCGACAGCGGTGCCGATCCTGCCGATGGTTGGGAAGCGGAGCATCGTGGTCACTTTTTGTCCCCTTTTCCGGTTTCCTCGAGCAGCGGCAGAACGCTCTGCCGCTCGGCCCAATCACCGGCGCTGTCTTGAACGATTTCCTTCAGCTTGATCTCGTTTTCCGTCACGTCCGTGATCAGCCCGAAGTTCTGGCCCATGTAGTTGCCCTTCTTCACGCGGTACAGCGTCTTTTCCGCGCGGACCAGCGCGTACGTGTCCTTCCCCTGCGAAAGCGTGCCCACCATCTTCAACTGCTCGAGCGGGAATGCCTCGAGCGGCTCCTTGCGTCGGTTCAGGTCCGGGGCGAGCGCGCTGGTCGGCCCGTCCTTGCGGTCCTGGAGCTTGCGCGGCTTGAACGGATCCGGAAGGTCGAAACCCTCGTAGGTGAAGGGCTCGAACGGCTTCACGGGCGGCAGCGGCTCGATGCGGCGCGGCAACCCCTTCTCCGACTCGCGCACGAACTGCTTGAGCTCGTCCATTTCCCCCCCGCAACCGGCGAGGGTGAGAAGCGCGGCTGAAATGACGATGCGCTTCATCACTTGCCTCCCGGCTTCTTGGCCTTGGTGCTCTGGCGCTGCTTGGCCACTTCTTCTTCGTCGAGATAGCGGTAGGTCTTGGCGATCGCCTCCATCGTGAGGACCCCATCCTTCGGCGGTTCGAGCTTGAGGTCGGTGAGGAGAACGATTCGCGGCATCTTGGCGACGTCGCTCGCGAAGGCGCCGAGGTCGTGGTACTGGCCGGTGACCTTGATGCTGACCGGCAGCTCCGCGTAGAACTCGGTGAAGTTTTCCTTCTCAGCGGGCTTGAACAGCTCGAAGGCGAGGCCGCGTCCGAGGCCCGCCTGGTTGATGTCGATGAGGAGCGCGTCCATCTCGCTCTTGTTGGGCAGCTGCTTCAGGAGCGCGCCGAAGGCCTGCTCGATCTCGGCGCGCTGCTGCTTGTATGCGTCGAGGTTCACGGCGAGCTTCTTCTTCTCGAGGAAGACTTCCTTCTGCTTGGCGACGTCGGCGCGGCCTTTTTCGATCGCTTCCATCTGCCCCTGCCAGAAGAGGAAATACGCGCCGATCTGAAGGGCCACGAAAATGATGACGAGCGCCGCGGCCTTGATGGGCCAGGGCCAGTTGCCCGGCTGCTTCGTGTCGAGACTTCGAATATCGTCGATGAAGCTCATTTCGCACCCGCCTTCGCGGCGCCGCCCTTGCCTGCGCCCTTCGCGTCCTCGGCCTGCGCGCGCTTGATCGAGATGTTCATGTTGAATTCGTTGATGCGGCTGCCGGACTTGTCGGGCGCCTGGGCCGCCTTGATCTCCACGAGCTCGGGGTTCTCCAGGTACGGAGAAGCGCCGAGGTTGCGCATGAGCGTGGAGACGCGCGCGTTCGACTGGGCGTAACCGGCGAGGTTGACCTTGGCGCCGGTCTGCCGGACCGACTTCAGGTACACGCCTTCAGGCAGCTGGCGCAGCAGCTGGTCGAGCAGCTGCACGGGCTCGGAGCGGTTGCTCTGCAGGCCTTCCACGACCTGCTTCTTGGCGAGCAGCGAGGCCGTCTCCTCGCGGATCTTGCGGATCTCCTCGATCTGCTTGTCCAGCTTGTCGATCTCGGCCTTCATGTAGGCCACGTTCGCCTGCTGCTGGCTCACCTGCTGGTCGAGGAACACCCATACGGCCGCCGCCACGAGCAGGCCCGCGACGAGCGCGATGCCGGCGAGGACACCGAACTGTTGCTGGCGGCGTTTTCGCTTTTCTTCCCGGTGGGGAAGTAGGTTGACGCGGATCATGACGGGTCGAACCTCCGCATCGCCAGCCCGCAGGCCACCATCAGCGACGGAGCGTCGATCGTGAGCTGGCGCGGCTTGATCTTGGAGGACAGCGCCATGTTCGCAAACGGGTTCGCGACCACGGTGTGGACCTGGGTGCGCTGCGCCACCATCTCCTCGAGGCCGTCGAGCATCGCCGAGCCGCCGGTGAGCAGGATGTGGTCGACCTTGTTGTACTGGGTCGAGGTGAAGAAGAACTGCAGGGCGCGCTGGATCTCGAGCACGATCTTCTCGTTGAACGGCTGCAGGACGTCCGGCCCGAAGTTCTCCGGCAGGTTGCCGACCCGCTTGGCGGCCTCGGCTTCCTCCACCGGCATGTCGAACTGGCGCGCGATGTCCTGGGTAAGGGTGTTCCCGCCGATCTGCTGCTCGCGCGTGTAGACGGTGGTGGCGTTCTGCACGACGGTCACGCGGGTCACCGTTGCGCCGATGTCGACGATCACGGTCACGTCGCCTTCGCTGATGCCCGAGCTGCCGCCGCAGATGAGCTCGAAGGACGTCTGGGCGGCATACGACTCCACGTCCATCACGATGGTCTTCAGGCCGGCGGCTTCCGCAGCGGCCACGCGGTCCTCGATCTTCTCCTTGCGCGAGGCGGCGATGAGCACTTCGACCTCGTCGTCGCCCGAGGGCGCCGGCCCCAGGACCTGGAAGTCGAGGTTCACCTCGTCCAGGGAGAAGGGAATGTACTGGTTGGCCTCGCCCTGGACCTGGACTTCCATGTCCTCGTCGCGCTGGTTGCCCGGAAGGATCACCTTCTTGGTGATCACCGCGGCGGCCGGAAGGGCGAGGGCGACGTTCTTGATGCGCGAGCCCAGGGCCTTGTGGGCGCGCTTCATGGCCTCGCCCGCGGCCTCGATGTTCGCGATGTTGCCGTCCACGACGGTGTCCTTCGGCAGGGGCTCGATCGCATACCGCTCGACGCGGTAAACGTTACGGCCGGCCTCGGCGATCTCCACCATCTTGATCGAGGACGAGCTGATGTCGCAGCCCACGAGGGGCGGCGCTTTTGCTTTCAGGAAATCGAACTGGGCGGCTAATTTTTCTTTAATCATGGTGGAAGGTTAGCACCCAAACGAAGAATCTACTTTAGATGCTAGCAACAAGTCCTAGGCCTGTAAAGCATTTTGTAGCCAAGGTGTTAGCGCAGCTACAGCGACTATAATGACCGCGTAATTGAACCGCGGCCGATCGCGGCGGCCAATACCTCCCATCTCCCGGTCCGCAGCTTCATGACATCCCGTTGGTGGTTCTATCCGGCGCTGATCGCGGTCTCCCTGGTGCTCGTCGCCATGGGGGTCGGAGCGCTCACGGTCGTGCTCCTGTGGCCGAACCTTCCAAGCCTGGAAGTCCTCACCGACTACCGGCCCAAGATCCCGCTTCGCATCTACAGCGCCGAGAACGAGCTCATCGGCGAGTTCGGCGAGGAAAAGCGGGCCGTCGTGAAGATAAAGGACGTGCCGCAGGTCATGAAGGCCGCCATCCTGGCCGCCGAGGACGACCGGTTCTACCAGCACGGCGGGGTCGATTACATGGGCGTGGTGCGTGCCGCGGCCGCCAACCTCCAGGGGCGCCGGGAAGGCGCTTCCACCATCACCATGCAGGTGGCGAGGACCTTCTTCCTCACGCGGGAGAAGACCTTCGCCCGCAAGCTGTCCGAGGTGCTGCTCGCCTTCAAGATCGAGGCCAACCTCACCAAGGACCAGATCCTCGAGCTCTACATCAACCAGATCTTCCTGGGGCAGCGCGCTTACGGTTTCGGGTCCGCCGCCAACGTCTATTTCGGCAAGAGCCTGCAGGAGCTCACGCCCGGGGAGGCGGCCCTCCTCGCGGGGTTGCCCCAGGCCCCGTCGCGCCAGAACCCGTTCGTGAATCCGAAGCGCGCCAAGGAGCGCCAGCAATACGTGCTGCGCCGCATGCGCGACGTGGGCTGGCTCTCGGAAGAGCAGTACCGCAAGGCGGTAGCCGAGCCCCTGCGGCTGAACCCGAACCAGCGCGAGACCTTCGCGCTCAAGGCCGACTATATCTCCGAGATGGCGCGAGTCGCGATCTTCGAGCAGTTCGGCGAGCCCGCATACGTGAGCGGGATGCGGGTCTACACGACCATCAAGCGCAAGGACCAGGAGGCTGCCCACGAATCGCTGCGGACGGGGGTGCTCGAATACGACCGCCGCCATGGCTACCGGGGTCCTGAAGGATTCCATGCGTTGCCGGAGGCCGAGGCGGAAGTCGAGGATGCGGTCGAAGAGGCGCTCCAGGACCGCGAGGCCGTGAACGACCTGGTCCCGGCGGTTGTCCTGGATGCGTCTCCGCGCGAGGTGCGAGCGATGATGCGCCGCGGCGACGAGGTGAAGGTCTCCGGCGACGGGCTCAAGTTCGCGGCCGGCTCGCTCGCGACGAAGAACCCGGATCGCGCCATCCGCCGCGGCTCGATCATCCGGCTGCAGGCCGGAGAGAAGGGCGCCTGGTCGATCGCGCAGGTCCCGCGCGTCGAGGCCGCACTGGTGGCCCTCGATCCGTCCAATGGCGCGGTCCAGGCGCTCGCGGGCGGTTTCGACTATGCAGCCAACAAGTTCAACCACGCGACCCAGGCGTGGCGCCAACCGGGATCGAGCTTCAAGCCGTTCATCTACTCGGCCGCCCTGGAGAAGGGGTTCACGCCCGCGACGGTGCTGAACGACGCGCCATTCGTGATCGACGCGGCCAAGACCGGCGGCCAGCTCTGGGAGCCGAAGAACTACGACGGCAAATACGACGGGCCCATGCGCCTTCGCACCGCGCTCGCGAAGTCGAAGAACATGGTCTCGATCCGCCTGCTGCAGGCGATAGGCCCCGGCTATGCGCAGGACTACATCCAGCGCTTCGGATTCGATCCGAAAATGCACCCGGCATACCTGACGATGGCGCTGGGAGCGGGATCGGCCACTCCGCTGCAGATGGCGAGCGCCTACTCGGTCTTCGCCAACGGCGGCTATCGCGTGAAGCCCTGGTTCATCTCCCGCGTGGAGGACAACAAGGGTGAGGTGATCTATCGTGCGCGTCCGGAGACCGCGGCCGTCGACGCGGAGCGCGTCCTCGACGAGCGCAACGCCTTCCTCATGACCACGCTCATGCGCGACGTGGTGCGCTATGGGACCGGGGCGAGGGCGATGTCCCTCGGACGCAACGACCTCGCCGGCAAGACGGGCACGACCAACGACCACGTCGATGCGTGGTTCGCGGGCTTCAACGGCAA
>Ga0070693_100000370_pt1 | contig 20443 bp, 21 predicted proteins | sample KBSK1103metaG_FD_65472 | JGI IMG/M metagenome (GOLD analysis project Ga0070693, IMG submission 65472) | Corn, switchgrass and miscanthus rhizosphere microbial communities from Kellogg Biological Station, Michigan, USA - KBS K1-10-3 metaG | ecosystem: Host-associated > Plants > Roots >...
ATCCCAGCTCGCAGCATGAAGGACCGCGCGCCGGCGTCCTGACGATCAAGCCGGTGCGCTACACCAGCGGGCCACTCCCTCCAGAACAGTATCCCAAGGGATTTCTGCTCGAAATGCACGCGAGCATCGACTTCGACGCGAAACGCATGGTCGCGCGCACAGAGCGCGTGCAGACACCGCCTGACCCGCACGGCGTGAGCGGCGGTGGAGTGTTTCGGGTCGGCACATGGGACGAGATCATCGCTGGCACCCACGCGGAGCAGCTAGTCGGCATCGCGATTGAGATGCGCAAGCAGGAGGGCTGCTTGCTCGGCACACGTGTCGCCGTCCCGCTGGAGATGATCCGAACGCAGTTCCCGCAGCTCTCTGCGAGTATTCCGGTGTCGGGTTACCTCGGTGTGAACGTGACAAACGCATAAGGGCGCCCGCCGGCATCAAACAATGTCATTGGTTGGAGATGTGACATCGACCGTGCCCGTCGGGTCACTGGTTGAACTTCTCGCCGAGCACCGTGCGAGGGCCGCGACCTCCTCTAGAGGCTCATTCCGCTGGTTTGTTTTCGCGGAACGCTTCGGGCATCGTTCGCTGCATGTACGCGACGAAATCCTGATGAAAGCCACCCTCCCAGATGGAGGTGCTGATGCGCTCTGAAAGTTGGGCGACATCACTGCCATCGGCAAGGCCGTCGAGCCAGGCGATGAAGTCCGGCATCTCCTTGGGGACAAGCGAACGCACTTCCGTGCCGAAGGAATCACCAATGCGTAAGTTCTTCTGGTTCGCGATGCCGGCGAAGAACTTGTCGGCGATGAAGATGTCCACGTAAGGGACGAATGTCGCCATGTGCTCGATGTCATAGTGATCGCCGTCATCAGGCAGGCGAGGCTGATTGCCGCGACAGAGCATCGCAAGCTGCGCTTGCAGGCGACCGCCGATGTACGCGTAGGGTGTGCTGCGTGCGTGCGGGCTCACGAGGAAATCGATCGCGCGACGCAAGGCCACGTCAAGCGTGCACGTGGTGTCGTGCTGGATCGCCCTGACAAGCTTGTCGAAGGTCGACGACCACCACATGTGGACGTTGTCCGTTTCGCTCTTGACGTACGCGAGGCGCGCGGCGTACATGTTGCGACCGTTGATACGGACGGCTTCGGGAAAGCCGCGCTCTTCCACCTCGACGATTTGCTTGAAGGTGAAGCCGTCACGCTCGTAGGCGTGGTACGCCTCCTCGATCTGCGGCAGGGTTGCGGTCTTGGCCGCGCGTGCCGAGGCGACGAAGTCTTCGGGTGTGCGGATGTTGCACTGGACGTTGAAGGTGCTATGCCACACGTGCGGGTTGGATTCGAAGGCGTCCTGCCACGGCGGTGTGAGCTCCATCGCTGCTGGTTCACCAGCAAGCCAGCGGTCGAGCGCGCGAAAAAGCTGGATCTCCTTCACCTGCAGTTCGTGGTGTAGCCCAGGATCGCTGAGCTGGCGTGACATGTCGATGATCGTGTCGGACATCGCGGCGAATTCGGCTTCGGTCTCCACGATGGTCGAGCCGGGGCAGATGATCAGGTTGCGCGCGGTGGCGCGGCGCAGGGCCTCGTAGAGCTTGAACTCTGGTGCATCGGTCTCTCCGCGTGCTTTTGCCTTTGCCATCTTTGAGACGATGGACGTGTCGAGGTAGATAACTTTCTTGGTGAGCGGTGGTAGCTCTGCGAACGCAGTGAAGAAGCAGTGCGGCCGGTTCGAGCAGCTGAAGACGACGCGGCCGTTCATGACGTCGACTGGGCGCACGACTCCCTTGCGGCAGGAGTCGCACTGCGGGCGGGGTAGGTACTTGTCGAGCGTGCTGTCCGGCATCTTCTTGGTGTGCGAACAACTGCGGTGCTCGGTTCATTCGCTCGGGTGTCCTCCTAACTGTATTGCTCTCCCGCTGGTGGTGCGCACCGCACGATCATCGCCCTGCCGCCACCGCGAAGAGTGACTGCTGCGCTATGACGGTGCACTCTGGTGCTAGTCGTCAGGTTCGTGTGTGGGATGCGCACGAGTGGCCGCTTCGAAGAGCAACAGCAGCTCTTCGGAGGAACACCCATGAACGAAACCGAAGTACCGAGCACACCGACCGTGCGCCAGCAGGCGTACCTGCGCCATCTCGCCAGCCGCGCGCACGAGGCGGGCATGCCGCACCTGCACATCGCGAGCTTCACGCGCGCGCAGGCCAGCGAGTGGATCGACTACCTGCGCCTCGTCGTGACGGCAGAGGAGCGCGTCCGCGAAACCCTCGAACGCGCGAAGCGGGAAGCGGAGCACCTCTCCGCTCCCTACCTCGTCACACCACCGCGCGATGCGCTTCCTGCGAGCTACCGCCCGCCGTGGACACCACTTGCGCCGGCCGAGGATCACGAGCACCTCGTGGGGAGCGTCATGCGCGAGGACGGCGTGGAGGAAGCCGTCTGCGTCCTGTGCGGGGTGAGCGCATGAGCACGCGCTGCCAGATTGAATTCCGCAGCGGCGACGTGCGCCGGACCATGTACCGGCACTGGGACGGCTACCCGAGCGCGGTGATTCCTGACCTACTCGCGTTCCTCGCGTGGAGCACGCGCCATGGCGACGTGGAGTACGAGAGCGCGAACTTCCTCTACTGGAGCAAGCGCGACATGGACGAGCCGCAGCTCGGGTTTGGCATCTGCGCGAACGATGAGCTGCACGGCGACGTCGAGTACTACTACGTCGTCGCATGGGCGAAGCACGGCGTGCGAATCACGGCGCATGCAATCGAGCATGATGCTGGCGAGCTGCGCCTGGGCAGGGTCGTGGCGTCGGCGGTGTACACACCGCCTGCGCGGAAGGAGGAGACTCCTTCCGCAACCTTTTTCAACTCTGCCGCTGCTGGTCGCTGGCCTCATCCTGCTCCCGCCCGTGCGCAGCGTCCTGCGCGAACTTGTGAGGATCGAACTCCCTCGTATCACATCGCAGTGATACCGATTCCGGGTGGCACGCGTATCGGGGGCTCTTCTCTTGAAACGGATGCGGTAGAGGTGCCGTGTGACTGGGCCATTTCTCACGCTAATGTCGGATGAGCGGCTTCATCTCCGTGAAGAGGGCTTCCCAGCGTTCCAAGATGTACTCGTTGCGCAAGCGCGGTAGTCCTTCCTGCACGCGCAGATCCCAGAGCGCTTGAAACACGCTCGTTCGGCGCACGCGGTCGCTGGCGAACCGGCTGCCCAGAAGGTACTGCCAACTGGGTTGGCGCTGGGTGACGTGGGGAAGAATCATTTCGAGTTCTTCGATCGACATGACCGTGAGCGGACGGATGGTGGCGGCGCAGTCGGGATCGAGGAGGCTTCGGAAGACGTCGTTGAGATGTTCGTTCACGCCTAGGCTGGCGAGGAGCGGCTCTTCGCTGACGAGGACTGGAAAGACGTGGACCGGTATCGTGCGGCTTGCTCGCGGCAGTTGTCGGCGCGTGATTGCCTGCGCGTCGCGAGCAAGCTGTCGCACTCCCTTGGGTGCCTTGGCTGCGCCTACGTACTTCTTCTGGAGGTCAGTCGTGACGCGTTCTTCGTTTCTGCTTCGGATGTCTTCCGTGCGCAGTTTCGACGACTTGAATTCGAAGAGGATGACCGTGGAGTCGAGATCGATAAGCGCGTCGACTTCGGGTTGTGCCCCGTCGAGGTCGTAAGTGATGTTGGTTCGGAGAAGGCCTGAGGCGGCTGGGTAGTAGTGCTGGAGTAAGCCTGCGCCATATGCCTCGAAGATATGGCCCCACATATCGGAGAGATCCTGTTGTTGGTTGCCTGCGAGTTGGTTCCAGAAGTGCCAGTAGATGCCTGCTGTGCTGAGTTCGACGACGTAGTCGAGGTCGAGCAGCAGGCAGGTGTGTTCGTTAAGGCGCAGTAGGGGTGCGGAGCGAAGGACGCGCATGTCCATGAGGAACTCATCGCGGTGGATGGCGTCGCTGAGATGCTCGCCCTCGAACGTGGCTTCGATGCGAGTGTGGAAGCCCTCGAGGGTGTTGCTGTGCGCGGCGAAGAATGCGTCGACGCGATCGGGGTTCATGTTGAGGGATGTTTTGACGTCGTTGATGCCGACGAGGCATGCACCGCTTTTCTTGATTGCGTCGCCCATGACACTGTAGAGGGAGAAGGTCAGGGCATAGTGTTCGGGGATCGTGCACGTTTCAAGGCTTGCCCAGTCGAGGTTGAGTCGATTGCGGAGCGTTGCGATGCGCGGGTTGTCGCCGGGGAGATGGTCGCGGAGCATCATGTCGGTGCGCGCCATGCTGTGCGCGATGTCGGCGGTGTTCGTGAGGTCCCAGTTCGCGAGGAATTCGAGGAAGAGGTCGGGGTCCCTGATGGCGCGGAGCGGCTCTTTCTTGAGGAGGTCGTTTGTGCGGAGGGCGAGATCGCCGATGTCCTCGGGATTGAAGGGGCGTTCCTCGTGCTCAGTCCACGCGGCGAAGAGGAGCTTGATCGTGATGAGGCAGCCGATGCGGCTGAAGATCACACGCACGTGGGGTGGGGTTACCGGGTGCTCATCCGTGAGTTGTGCGATCCGATCGAGGTGAGCTTGTCGGACGTAGTAGGTTAAGCGCCCATGAGTCTCGGGACTTGTCGGGGCGAGCACGAGGTAGTTGTTGATCATTGCAAGGTTGCCGATCGCGTCCATGCTCGCCGCGCTCAGGTGCTCAACGTACTCGGCGGTGAGATCGTTTTCCGGCGGATAGAGCTCTGAGTGTTTGAGGTAGACCTGAAACCATGGTCCGCCAGGGAGCGCTTCTGCTCGGATACTTGACGGTACGAAGAGTCCTGGTGTTGGGCCGGCGAGTTTACGCCAGAGGGTGAATGTATCTTCGGCGCTGAGGTTCTTTCGCGGCGGCTGCATCGTTGCGTCCTGGCGCCTAGCGCGAGGGGCAGGTGCTTATTGTTTCCAGTTGTCCTCGTATGGCGGTAGTTCGGTGCCGACGATGTTCTTCTTGGGTAGCTTTGCTCGTCGATGTTGTTCTTCGACGGTGATGCCGAGGATGAGGTAGAGGAGTGCCGCGCGCGTGATTGTCACGAGACGGAGTGCTTTCTCTTCGAGGTGGTGCCGTTGGATGTTGAGCGCAAGCGTGTCGCGCCACGCGTCATCGATGGCAGTTTCAGTATGTGCTTTGAGGTACTTGTGCTCCAAGTGCTGCCGGATCGTGCTGAGTTCCGCAGCGTCGGGGCTGAGGTGTCGTGGCGTGTTCTCGTCGAGGTCTCTGCTGATCCAGTACAGGCCGCGCAAGGGCAGGTTCGGATAGGTCTGGAACTGCTGCTTGAGTGGCCGCTTCGGGTCTTCCTTCTCGTGCCAGAGGGTTTTGAAGTTCACGCGCTTCTCGGGGATGTTGAGGGCAAGGTAGTGGTTAAGGAGGTAGGCGATCTTGTCGAAGAGTGAATAGCAGCTGCGGTAGGCGAGCTTCGCGAGTTCGAGGTTCGTGCCGTACGCAGGGTAGTCGAGCGTGTTGTAGAGGCGGACCTCCTTGTCTGCCCATGCTGGTGCGCGGTGGTGGAGTCCTTGGTAGAGGAGAAAGCGTGCGGTCGTGTACTCCTGCTTGAGCTGGTTGAAAAATCCCTGGTAGATGGGCGGTTCGCGGAGAGGGACGAGCATGTTGGGGGTGTGGATGACGTCGTGGGCTGCGACGCTTTCCGTGGTGAGATCGTTGATCGGGTTGAGGAAGAGGCGGCGACGGAGTGCCCAGGTGCGGTATGCGATCTCCTCATCGGTGGCGCCGAGCGGGAAGATGCGAAAGGGATGTGGCGCGAGGTACTCCTTCGTGAAGGTGCGTTCGAGGTTTTCCTTGATGCTCGTGAAGAATGCTTTTGCGTCCGGGTACGGCACGCGTGGGATGCCGGCGGCGAGGTCTGAGTATGCGTGCTCGATAAACGCGTGGCGGTGGCCGGGATCGTGGAGTGTCTTGGCATAGTGGAAGCGGCCGTAGCCGCGGTTGGCGAGTGCCATAGGAAAGGCGGGGTCGATGCTGAGCGCATCATTCCAGTGCTCCTGTGCTTCGATGTATCGGCCAATGGTGCTGACGTTGTTGCCGAGGTTCGTGAGGATGCGGCACTGTGCTTCTGCCGGGAGGTCTGCAAAACCGGGCTCGTTCAGTGCTTGCCGAAGGTGAAGGAGACTGGCGTCAAAGTGTGTGCTCGTCCACTCCCATCGCTGGGTGAGTGTGGTCTTCTCGCGGTTGCGCAGGTCGTCGTTCGCATTGGCGAGGAAGAAGTGGAGCGTGGCGCGGTGGGGTGAGCTCCAGGTAGTGGTGTCGAGCTGGTCTGCGATGGTGAGCGCGGCCTGTGCTCCTTGCCTGTCACGGCAGGCGTGTGCTGCGTCGATGAGTGTGCCGAGGTGGTTGAGGATCTCGGTTGGTGTCGCGGTGCTCGGGAGCGTGGCCGCGAGGAGCGTGTCGTACGCTGCCCGGCTGATGCCTGTGGTGTTCGTCATGGTTTGGGTGCTTCCGGTGTCGCCGCTTGATGTGGTTTTCGGCTGAGAACGCTGTTACGGGTTGATTGATTGCTGTCCCAAGGGACGAATTGAACGAGTGTCCCCGCGATTCGCGGGGCGAGGGACTGCCGCCCTGCGGGGCGGAAAAGTGGGAACCGCCTTCGGCGGGAAGAGGGAAAAGGGGGGAATGAAGCGTGGAAGAAGACGGGTGAAATGAAAGCTACTGTTGAGCGCAACTCGCGGTCGGAGCAAGCGTTAAGCGGAACGTCGGGGTGCTGGTGCTCCTTCCGGTTCACGCTTCCGATGCGCCCTGGCAGCGTGATACGGAAGTCACGCTGCCAGAAGGGCTTCGGCTTGTTTCACATGTTTCGTTTCACACGGCCGGATTTGTTTCACGCGATAGCGGCTCTTGTTTCACAGTCGTCGCGATCGGTAACGCGACTGGCGGGAGTGGCGTGTTCGACGCAATGTTCTGCTCGCCCGTCACGTGCAGCGCGAGCCGCTTGAGCGTCTGCCCGAGGCCGGCATCATGGACCGCACGTGCCGCATCGTCCACGAGCCCTTTCTCGACGAGCACCTTGAACATGCTGCGCAGCAGGCTCTCCTTCGCATCATGGAGCTGTTGGTGCTCGTACGCTTTCGCAAGGTTGAGAACCGCGTTGCATCGGGCGCAGTAGTCATTCGTCGTCGGGTTGAGTTCTGCGCAGCGGTAACACTTCGCCGCGCGTAGCTCCTCATGCACTTCGACGACTGGTGCCAGGTGGTTCTCCCGCAAGATCGCGGTGTTCGCGTCGCTGGCGAGGAGGTGCGCGTAGGTCGCGAGCTGGTCGGTGTTCGGTGTCCATCCGAAGTAGGCCTTCGCCTGGGCCTCCGTCATCAGGCCGCTGGCGAGGACGTATGTGGCGCGCGAGTGCCGAAAGAGGTGGGGGTACACGCGCTTCTCGATGCCCGCGCGCCGGAACTGGTTGATGAGCAGCGTACGGATTGTGTCGTACTTCATCTGCTGCGGCTGTGGGCTGTGCTGGTAGTGCACCCAGAGTGGCGCGTCGGGGTCGGCGCGGAAGGGATGCACGTTGAGCCACTGCACGAGGAACGGTGCGCTGCTCACGATCAGTACCGAGCGGGTACCTGTCTTGCCGGTGACTTCGAGCGTGTACCCGACGTCGTTCTTCGTGGCGTGCTTGATTTGGAGGTTGCCGATCTCCGCGATGCGCCCACCTGTCTCCCAGAGCACGCAGTCGAGCGCTTTGTCGCGTGGGTTCTGCGTGACGTCAACGACCTTCTCGATGTCTGACGGGAAGAGGAGTTGGTTACGCTGGAGCTTCTTCTTGTCGCGCGTGCGCACGTGCGTCGTGATCCAGGCCACGAGCGGGGGTGCGGTAGCTTTCGCACTGAATTCGGTCGGCGCCGAGAGCCATGTGTAGAAGCGCTTGATGATGGCCTTGTAGGTGCCGATCGTCTCGGGCTGTAGGGCGGCTGCCTCGTGAGCATGCCGCTGACGAGGCGCTGCAGGTCTTCACGTGTCGCTTGGTCGAAGTCCTTTCCGAGTTGCCGTGCGAACAGGAGCAGCGCGCCCACGACGCGGATGAGGCGCACCTTGCCACATGTTTGCTGGAGGAGGCAGGCGTCGCGATAGGCAAAGATGAGTGCCTTGTTTCGGTCGCTGATCGTGCTCGCCCTGACCTGGGCACCTGCCTGCTTGAATTTTTCCTCGTAGTTGTGGATATCTAACGTCACGGTTCTCGCCACTTTTCATCACCTCTTCGTGTTGATTAAGGTCGCGTGACGAGACCTCGCGGTGCGGCGTCAGACGGTGCGTGGCATTGCGGTCGCACAAGCTGGCCGACAGGCCTTCGCGCACCTCCGTCCCGGCGTACGCAAAAAGACACAACGCCCACGCTCGAAGGTGCTGCTCTTCCCCACCGCCGATGCTGCCCTAGACGGTTGAGGAAAAGCACAACGCCGACGCTCGAATGCGTCGCTTTCTGCGGCTGCTGCCGATTCGCATCACCGCCGCACCCGCGGCAGTCACTCGACTTTCTCATCGCGGCGGTTGAGCAGGTATTTAGTTCTTTCGCTTAGCGCGTGACACTCGCGTTAGACGCAATGTCGTGCGCAACTTCACGATCTACGCTTTCTTCATCACGCGACGACGTTTCGTCGTTCGTCGTCGCTTCGTGGGGATGGTGACCTTGGTTGCTTGTTGCAAGTTCACATTGAAGAGCCGATCGCATGTGTCGCGGGTGACGTCGTCGTGCACCATTACGAATTGTTCATCGTGGTGCGTCGTGAGATGGCTGACGGTCTCCTCCAGTTGTGAGACGCGCGACAGGAGTTCTTCGATGGTTGTCATGTAGCCTTCACCTCCGCGGCGGGTGCCTTCGGCTTTGCGGCGCGTTTACGTATTGGCTTCGTTGGTGCTGGTGTTGATGTCGCGTCATCGCTCGCCTCTGGCGTGATTTCGTCAGGTGCTTGCTCCTCATCCGGTACTGCTGCCGTGGCGGGTGTCGGTTCCGGCTCCGGTGTTTTCAGTCGGCTCGTTGCGATCTGTGCGTACTCGGGGTTGATCTCGACGGCGATGAAGTGGCGCTTCATCTGCTGGCACGCGACTGCTGTCGTGCCGCTGCCGACGAATGGGTCGTAGACGGTCTCGCCTTCGGTCGTGTACTGCTCCAAGAGGTACCGGAGGAGTCGGACTGGCTTCTGCGTTGGATGCGGCTTCCAATCATGCAAGCTGCGGTAGTCGAGGATGGGGATGCTCCAGACCCTGCTCACCTTCTGCTTCGTCTCCTTGCTCCAGCACACGATGACTTCGTAGTGCGTGATGCTTCTCGCGTCGGGCTTGTGCCAGACGTGGCGCGCGACTTCGTGCCATCCAGCGGGTGGTGGCGGCACGTCGAAGGGATTCCAGAAGAAGACGACGTACTTCTTCGCTTTCTTGCAGGCGAGGTAGAGCATCGCAAGCCCATCGACGAGACTTCCGTCGAAGAGGTTCATCCGGTTCGGGTACGGTGGGTCCGTGATGACCGCGTCCACGCCGTCATTCGGAATCTGTGTCGTTGCGCTAAAGCAATCCAGGTTGTGTACTTTGTCGAGTTCTAGCATCGGGAAGTGGGGGCGAGGAGTGCGCGACAAGGGGTTGGCGCGCATTACTAATCCTCGCCCCACGGTGTTCATCCTTCCGTGAGCGGCAATGGATGCTCGGAAGGAGTGGGAGGTTCACCGTACAGCTCCACGTACCGTTGGTAGAGCGTTACGATCCAGTGATCGTCAGTCATGTCTCGCCTCGTCTCGCGTACGAGCGGAGGTTGTCGATGACCTGGAGGTAGTGCGCAACCAGCGGGCTACCCGTCATTTCCTCTTCTGCGGTGAGGAGGTCGATGAGTGCGGTGACGACAAAGGTCATGCGCAGTTGGAGCTGCTCGTATGCGGTGTCGCTGTAGTCCTTGGTGTTGCGTCCGTCGCGCAAGCTTGACCAGAGGTGCACCTCAAGGTCCGTCGCTCTGCGAAACTGCTGCGGTGCAGCCTCGTGGAAGTACTCCTCGAATGTTTCGGAGAGTTCAGTTGCGTCGCTGAGTGCTTCATCGAGGAGGCGCGGGTTGAGCGCGTAGAACTCGCGCCGGCGCAAATGTCGCCGCACGATTTCCGCCTGCTCGCGACGCGCGGCAATGCTCGCCTTGAGGCGCTCCTGCTTCGTGAGGTGAAACCACATAACCCCACTATCCGGTGAATCCAGGTATATATCCACCACCTGACATACTGGTGATGTTTCTCGTCGGGTGCTTTATAAAAACCTGGAGTGTCCCATCGTGCGATGAATGATGGGACAGAAGCACCTCCTGCAATTCCTCGGCATCCTCTATGACTCGCCCAGGGCGATGGGGATCGAAGAGTTCGCGCGCACCAATAGAAGCTTCACGGCGCGGTCGCTGTATCGCTGGCAAGCAGAACTCAGCGACGACCTCCTCTTCTACCCGAGCGTCGCGTTCCGCGCGCTTGGACTCTCCACGATGCATCTCTTCATTGATAATCCAAGCCCGGTGTGGCTGGAGTTCCCGTACGCCATTCGTGGGGAGTGGGTCGTCTCGCGCCCCGGTCAGTGCACGCTCTACCTCCAGTGCCTCGTGCCGTGCGCGCATGAGCTGCAGCTCGCCGGCGTCCTCCGGGATGCCGAAGGCGTGACTGCAGCGAAGATCACGAGCATCGAGTCGGGAGATGGGTGGCAGGTGCTTCGCGACTTCGGCAGCAACCCGATGAGTCGCGCTCTGCCATTCAGTCGCGATCAGCACGTGTGGGACATCGTGGAGCGGCTGCCACTTCTCATCGCTGTCATCTTCGAGAGCGTGGAGCACAGTCAGAGTTTGCCGGCGATTTGGGAGTCGATCTACGCGCGGCTTGGCAAGCGCACGTGGGAGTACCTGCCACGGTTCGCGCGTCGGCTGCCCACGAACGGGAAGACCTACGTGAAGGAGTGCTTCGCGCTGCTCAACCACACCGGACTCTTTCGGCAAAACATCATTCGCTACCGGCCACTCAACGCGGTCGGCACGCCCATGTTCCTCCAAGTCGAGGGCGAGTTAAGCGCAATCCTCAACGCGTTCGGCGCGCACGCGCCGAGCATCGACGTCTTTCCCATCACGAACGATGTTGCCCTCCTGCGGATCGTGAGCACGCAAGCACTCACGCAGCACGTGTTCAGCACGGTTGAAAACCTGCCGCGCATCAGCACGTGGCACTTCGTCGACACGCCACGGAACGAGCGCGAGCCCGTACGACCGCGCTTCGCGTACGAACTACTCTTCGATCCAGCAACCACCGAATGGGTCTTCCCAGCCGAGACGCTCACGCAATTTCGAGGTGGAGCATGACGGAGAAGAAAGACTTGGGAGCGCAGGCCATGACTGCCGCGCTTCACGGCGAGAAGACTGCGGTGCTCGAACTGCAGCACGCCATGATCGGTGAAGAAATCAAAGTGCGCGAAGCGATCAAGGAGCGCAACATCGAGGGCATCAGAGCCGATGAGACCACGATCACGAACGAATTGCTCCAAGTCACGCCAGCGCACGAAGGCGCAGCCGACAACGCGGAGGAGCGCAAAGCGCGCATTACGCTCGAAACCCAGGAACTGCAACTCCATCGCGAGGAGCGCGCCGAAGAGCGCGCCGCGTGGACGGACGAGCAGCCGCTCACGCGCGAAGACCGCGAGATTCACAAAACCACACTTGAGCAGGAGCAGCGGCGCAAGCGCATCGATGAGCTGATGTAGGGTGCTGCCCGACCTCTTTCGCAAGCTCAAGCCGCTCTACGGCACCGCGATCGACCTGCTCTGGATCGAGTATCAAACGGCTGATGTTGAGCGCAAGCGTGAGATCGAGGAGTACCTCACGCTGCTCGGCGTGAAAAAGCTCGGGCTTGCCGTTGGTGATGAGAAGCTCGTCCTCGACGCGCCGCCGGCCGCGCTCATTGGCGATGGCGAGTTCACGATCGGCATGGTGAGCTACCCAAGCATCCCGCCGTACCCGTTTCGCATTAGGCGGAATGAGCTGCTGCGGCACATCTTCATCCTCGGCCCCACCGGAACAGGCAAGAGCACGCTCCTCCTCAACGTCCTCGTGCAGATTCAAGCCGCGAGGATTCCCTTCATGGTCTTTGATTTCAAGCGCAACTACCGTTGCCTGCTGCGTGCTCCAGGCAGCGAGTCGCTCATCGTGTTCACCGTTGGACGCAATACCGCTCCGCTCTCTATTAACGCGCTCATGCCGCCGCCCGGCGTGGAGTTCGAGGAGTGGGCCGAGGCGCTGTCGGACATCATCAGTACGAGCTACCTCCTCCTGCAGGGCGCACGTAACGTAATGAAAGAGGCATTGCTCCAAGCGCATGCGCAGCACGGCAGCGCCGCGACGTTCACGCACGCATACGAGTTGCTCGCGCGCGAGTTAGACGCAACCAAGAGCGGCAGCCGACGCTACGGGTGGCTCGAAAGCTCGACACGCAGTCTGGAGGAGTTGACGAAGGGCAGCTTCGGCCGATCGTTAAACGCAAGGAGCGGCACGCCCGTCGCCGACCTCCTCACGCGCTCCGTCATATTCGAGTTGCAAGGGTTCGGCGATGACCAGAAACGCTTCTTCTGCCTCCTCTGGCTCGAAGTCGTCCTGCTTCTGCGCAAGAGCAGCAGCGCGCCGCGCGAGCAACTCCAGCACGTGCTCATCTTCGATGAAGGCCACAACGTCTTCCCGCGAGAACGACCTGGCGAAGTCAGCGTGCCGGCGCGTCTGGCGCGCGAAGTACGCGAGTTCGGCGAAGCCATCATCGCGGCGACGCAGCAGGCGGACGTGAGCGAAAGTCTCATCGCCAACAGCGGGTTCAAACTCATCCTCCGCTGCGACTACCCCAAGGACGTCTCCTTCGCGAGCCAGCTCCTGCAGATCGATGCGCGGTGGCTGCCCAAATTGCCGATCGGCACGGGGATCGCACGGCTGCCCGTGCGCTTCTACAGCCCCATCCTTTTCACGTTCGGCGTGCAGCCGATCAAGAACCTCACGATCGCGGACGACGAGGTGCACGGTCATTGGTCGCGTGCCGCGCTGCCGGCAGCAGCCGACGCTCCTGCTTCGCCAACATCGCAGGTCAGCGAGCGTGAAGAAACACTCCTTCGTGATGTCGCCGCAACCCCGATTAGTCCGATCACTCACCGCTACCAGCGCCTCGGGTGGCACATGGAGGTCGGGAACCGCACGAAAGACGCCATCATCCAGAAGGGCCTCGCGCGCTTCGATGCGGTGAGCACGCCCCGCGGCCAAGTGAAGATTCTCACGCTAACAGCTGAGGGGATCGCACTGCTCACGTCACGCGGCGTCACAATCAAGTCTGCTCGCGGTGGTGGTGCGGCGCACGAGTTCTGGAAGCACGAGCTGCGCGTCCTCCTAGAGCGACGCGGCTACAGCGTCACCGAGGAACACCCGCTTGGTGGCGGGAAGACTGCCGATCTGCGCGCCATGCGCGGAGACAGCGTGCTCTTCATCGAAATCGAAACCGGCCGATCGGACATTGCAGCGAACGTCGCCAAATATTCAAGTGATGCCGATCTCGTCGTGTTCTTCACCGATGAGGAGGTCGCGGCGCGTTACCGTGCGCTCATCCTGGTCGATCGTCCCGGCACGCAGTGCCTGACGCCGCGCGACGTCGACCTCTTGGCCGCGTGAGCTGTTTCTTGCGCCACAGCCGCTCTGACGCGTGTTTCTGGCGGTTGGGCGGTGTTTCACGTTCCCGAAGAAGTGCTTGTGGCGAAACGCGCGGAAGGGGTGTGGAAAACCATTACGAGAAGCTGGCGAGGTCAAGGTACAGACAAGGGTCATGGACGCTCTTGCTACTGACCGCGAACGCATCGTCCGGCTTTTCCAAAGCCCCGACGCTGTGTACAACCACCGCGATGCGGCGATGCTCTTGGGCATCGATGCTGCCGAACTAGAAACGGCGATTACGGAAGGGCTCATTGGACTGGAGGCGGACGAGCGCGGCACGCGCCTCATCTCCTGGGACGATGTGGCAACGCTGGCGCTGGAGGAGTGGACGCCCCGCATGATCCAGGCAGCGCTCGATCGTGACGCTGCCGACGTCATTCCCTATCGCAACCAGCACCGGATCATCCAGGCCTCGCTGCCCCGGTACCAGATCCGCCTCCTCGACCACCTTGCGCGAGCGGCAAGTGCCGAGCATCGCATCCCGCGCAACGCCAGCGACATCTTGGAGCGCATCCTCCACGAGTACGCCAACGGGCTCGATATCCCGGCACTCGAGGTCGACCTGCCAGGCCTCGCAGAAGCGCTCCGGTACCCCTTCTTCATCACGCAAGGCAGCTCGATCCGGCGACGGTGCCGGTACTGCGACACCCCGACGTTTGGAGCGGCGCGCGAGGTCTGCCGCCCTTGCGAGAAGCGCCACGAGCCGGAGGAGTACAAGGGCGAGTACGGCCTCCCCGCACTCGACGAATCGTATGAGCCGGCACCGCAGACGGACATGCCCGTCGACGCGGTCCCGATCGTCACGATGGAGCACGGCCGCAAGTACGCCGACCGCTGGCGAGAAGAGCCACAAGAGGCGTTCGTGGTCACGAAGCTCATGCCATGGCCCGACGAGCAAGAGGCACAGCTGCACTTCCACGACATCGAGGACGAGATCGAGGAGCGCATGTGGCCCGAGGTCCGCGAGGCGATGGCTGCGGCATTCGTGAAGGCAGCAACCGACGTCCTCGCGCGCGAGCACAGCGTCGAGAGCGATGAGGACGTCCGCGATGAGTGACAAGCCCTTCTCTCGCCGCTCGCCGCAAACCGAGTACACCACGCGGCCGGACTACTACGAGAACGACGACATCGCGCACGTCCTCTCGCGCGTGCGGTTCATGCTGGAGTTCTCCGAGACAGCAGACGAGAAGCTCAACCTGAACGCATCGGCAGGCTGCGCGCTGCTGAACGTGTACATGGATCTCTTGGGTGACGTGCTCGCGCCGTACGCCCTGGACCTCGCGCTCTCCCTCATCGCGCTGGAGGACTCGCTCGATCCGCAGCCGGAAGGCGTGGAGGCGGAACGTGCGTGACGCCGAGCTTGATGACGCGTTTTCAGATGGGGGTCGTAGATGAGTAACCGCAGGGAGGCGCAGGTGGGTAAGCAATTACGGCGGCTGCTCGGCATCGACCTCGCGCGGCGGCTGCGTGAGGTGCGGCTGATCCAGGGGTTGACGCAGGACGATGTGGCCGCACGCTCCGGCATTGGACGGGAGACGATTGCCTCGTTCGAACATGGCTCCCGCATTGATGCCATCAAGCTCCTCCAGCTGCTCAAGATTCTTCGCGCGTACGGCATCACGCCGGCAACGTTCTTCAACTGGAAGCCTGAGCGGCCGCAGCGGAAGAGGTAGACCATGCGATGCCATCGTTGTGGAGCGCGGCGCAGTAAAGGTCGGATGAGGGATGCATCGTGACACGCGAGCAGAGCAAGGCCGGGAAGAAGAAGCGGAAGACCCTTCCACGGCGCGTGACGAAGTTAGCGCGGTTCATGAAAAAGCATCAGATGGTTCCGTTCCGTGTATGGCGTCTCGGCCGACCGTGTAGCTGGCGGCACTTCGGAGCGCTGCGCAATGGCCGGAATGAGCCGACGCGGCCGATGATGATCGCCATTGGCAAGGCATGCTCACGCTACCTCGGGCGCACGGTGCGTATCGCGGAACTCTTCGACCTTGGCAGGTACGAGTAGACGATGGAGGCGATGCCGTGAGTACCTATCGGCCGACGCAGCATGAGGACGCGGCGCTCGACACGGCAGCGATCGCAATCCGCATCATGGAAGCAGTCCTGAAGCTCGTCGAGGAGCAACCGGCGCTGGCCGGCGTCTATTGGGAGTTGTTCGGCGTGTTCTCCGACGTCCTCGCGGCAGAACTGGCTCCGCACGCATTCAAGCTGGCGTGGGCACTCTTCTCCACCGAGGCCATACAACGGCGCGCCAGGAGCAACGGATGAATGACGCGTGGCGGTGACGATTGCGTGACGCGATCGACCAGACCGGAAGAACGCACACCGCCGTCGCGGAAGCCGCGGGCATCGCACCAGAGACCCTCAGCCGCATCCTCAACCACGAGCATTCCAGGCCGTGGCTGCACACCATCGTGCGCCTCGCACGCGAGGCCGGCGTCACGGTCGGCTGGGTGCTCGGCGAACGAGGATTCGAAGTCGGCCCCTCGGAACGTGATGAGTTGCGTCACGCCGCACAGCTCATCCTCGACCTCACGAAGAACCGGAACGAGGGATCGTGACCGACTGGCGTCAGCGCCTGCGCGGCATCATCAAGCGCAAAGGCTACAAGCACTACCTCGTCGCCGAGGATGCCGGCATCACGAACGTCACGCTCAGCCGGACGCTCAGGAACCCTACGATTGATCCGCATTTGAGCACGGTCGTACGGCTGGCACGTGCGGTTGATGAACCAGTCGGCGCACTGCTCGGCGAACCACTGCTCAGCGCGACGGACGTGGAAGAACTCCACGCAGCGATCAACGTCCTCCAACGATTGCTTGAACGTGGAGCCAAGTGACATGGCACGCGGGAGAGCACGATCATCCTGCTGGCGCGAACGCATCAGGCTGTCCGGTGTTACCGACGAAGAGCATGATGAGTACGAGCGCACCGTCAACGCCATGCTCGACACGCTCGAAGGGCACGGCAGCGAGACCGGCTGCGACGTCAGCCGCTTCATCGTCCCGACAGATCGAGCAGACTGCATCTGTGCCGTGTGCGGCACGGTCGTGTACGAAGGACCAGAGTTTGAGGCGGATGCGTAGCGCGCTTTATATATCCCGTGGTCGAAAGGGCTCTTCGTCAGCCGCGGCATCTCATGGACACAACTCACCGGGTGGCGCAGGATTGCCGCGTATCATGACACCGTTTAGTGAGTGCTGAATGGCTCAACAACGACATACGTATCGGGTACGACGACGCGTCATTCAACGCTGGCGTGTGGCAACGAGACAGCCACGCATTCTCCTCGCCCAGATTCGCACCTCTCTTGAAGGAGGCGAGTACGACGATCGCCGCATCCGTGTTAAGCAATCTGAGGAGTATCGGCGGCTTCTCTTCTTCACGCTCGACTTCTCTACGTCTGCAGACGCGCAGTTCGTGATATTTCCCGAGTGCACATGGCCTCTCGACTGGGTAAGCGACGCAACACGCTGGATGCGAGAAGCCGGTCGTGATCAGACGGTCTATGTCCTGCCGTTTGAACACCTCTCGTTTGACGAATACGACCAGCTAATGCGCGCGACCGGAGTCGAGGAGACCGTGCGAACGGCAGAACTTAAAGACGTAGAGGCGCATGCCCCCGGCGTGCGCCAAAGCGATATTCTCGTTAACCCGCTCGTGATGTTCATACGTACCAACTCGCGCTTCGAAGCGGTGCCACAGCGTAAACTCCGTCCGGCCAAGTTAGAGGGCAGCGAGCACACCGGTCGATGGAGGTTCGCTGGTGCAACGGAAACCCGCAAGCTGGAAGGACGCGCTCCGGGTGGGAAGATCACCTTCGCAACAATGATCTGTTTCGATGCCATCGCGCATGATGTGCGATACGCTGACGAACCATTTGATGTTGTAATCTCGTCGCAACCAAATTACATATTCATACCGGAGTGCAACCCCTCTCCATTACATGAGCAATACGCGCGCTCGACTATGCGACTCGCCGGCATGGCACCTGTCATTCCGCTCGTATGCTTTTGCAATGTTGCCAGAGATTCCGACGTGCCGATTGCTGACGCGCGGTTTGGATTCACTCGAATTCTTGGCGAACTTGGCACCGTCGCGCCAGAGCGGCCACTAAATGCCGTTGTGATCAACGGCGTTCTCACCGATGACGAGGCCAACTCGTTGGCCACAATCGAACGAACACCGCGCATCTTCCAAGACCGGAGACTCCGCTCGCTTTACGTCCGGCCAGAACAGACTGCGGTGGTCCTGCAACCGCCTCCTCTAACAGAGCCTCCCTCCCGCAACCCAGCGCACGGCCCAGCAAACACCAGTATTGAGTCATATCACTACCTCGGTGACGTCCACGGTTGGCAACGATTCCTTGAACTTACAGCAATGCCCTCATCACCACGTGACGGCATCCCGACGGGTTACCTAGTGCGCTGGGAACTGCACGGTGCAGACGCCGTCCGGCAACGGCTCGGCGAGCTGCTGGATCACGAGCCTGTAGTGTGTGTCACAGGTCGTGGAGGTGGCGGCAAGACAGCGGTAGTAGCAGAGGTTCTCAACCGCATGGCTCAGGATCAGCGCGTGATCTGGATTGACATGGGTCAGATTCAAAGTCACGGCGACGCGTTGCTTGAGGAAATGCTGCTGGCAATCGGCGAACCGAACGCGTTAACGTTGCAACACGCTGAACGGCTGAAGGTGTTGTGCGACCGCGCTAGCAAGCGACCGACGACCTTTGTACTTGACAGCTTCGATCGTTGGCAGGAGCAGAACGTTGCTCTACCCGATTGGGTCCTATCCATCACCGGGTGGAATAGACGAGTCGTTATCACAAGCCGTCACGCCCTGCGAAGAGTGCCGGCACCACGCCTTCCCATCACGAGACTTTCGAAACGCGCCGCGACCTCGCTGATTAGTGCCGTCGCCGAACAACCCGTACCATCAGACTACGCCGCGGTGCTCGCACATGCGACGGGGTATTTACCACTGGGATGCGTATGGGCCGGAGAGCTGTATCGCGCAACGCCCGAATACGCACGAGAACTCACGAGAAAAGTGAAGCGAGACGAGACAGCGCTAGCGTCACTGTTTAGAGCATGCATCGAGGGATTACCGTCTACGGCAGCTGACGTGCTCGGAGTGCTCTGCACAATTCCCGCACCGCTGACGGAAAATGACGTTGCCGAGATCCTTCAGGTGTCACACGACGCCGTCGCAACTTCAGGACACATTCTCGCGAATCGCAATCTCGCGATGTATTTCGATCGGGCCGGCCATGTTCCCGAGATGCTTCACTTTCGCCATCCGTTCGTCAGGCAATTCTGGCGCGCCGCTAATCCGAGCGACCCGTACCTTGATCGCGTGATCGCCTGGACAGAAGGATTGCTCAAGGTCCACGGTGGGGAACGAAAGTGGCGCGGAGTCAGCGAGCTCGATCTGCGCTGGAAAAACATCGGGTACGTGCTCAGAATGAAGCTCGCACCTGCCACAGATCGTAAAGGCCGGAGGCGATTCCTTGATTTTTGGCGTTTGGCTGACACATTTCTCTGGAGCTCAAAGCGATGGCGCGAACGCATGGAGTTTGGTGACATTGCGCTGCGCTTCAGCCGCGAGCTCACGGATCGCAGCAGCGAAGCCCATGCGTTATATGAATCGCTCGCGCAGCCAAAGTGGCATCTCCGTCCGAACCGCGCTGAAGTCGAACCGCTGATCGACGAAGCGATTCGCATCTTTCGCGAGATCGGCGACAGCGTCGAACTTGCCCGTGCTGTTTGGTACCGATCGCGGATGCTTCGAAGCTGCGGCGATGCGATAGACGCTCTTGCGGCAGCTCAGGACGCGTTGAAGATCGCCACGGCGATCGTCGCCACATCGTCAGACGAAAAGCGTTTGCGACACCACTGCATCGCTCTCGCACACCACGGGATGGGAAACGCGCTGACCGACCTGGGGCATGCTCCGGAGGCGCTTAAGGCATACGGAATAGCGCGGCCATTGTTCGCCGCAACTGGTGACGAGGAAATGGTGGCTGTCATCGACCGTCGTATTGGGATCGTGCATTTTAACCAGATGCAATTCGGCACGGCCGCTACCGAACTCAAGGCGGCGATCGAAGCGTTTCGCCGAATGCGGCTCAATCTCGAAGAAGCCGAGACAGTCAACTATCATGCACGGGTACTCGCAGCACTTGCTGAGTGTGATGTGGCCCGTGTGGAGCTCGGATATGCTGAAGCGGTTCTGCGACCCCTTGGGTCAGAACTTCGGAATCGCGAACTCGACGCGACACGCTCCTATATCGAATCGCTGGACAAACGCTCCTGAATCCGTGTCGCGAGATCTTTCGCATCGCGATCGCAGATGCCATTGCGGCGCGCAAGCTCTTGGATGCAAGTGGCGGCTTCGCTCCATGTCGATGGCCAGTAACAAATGAAATTGGGAGTTCCGGTCACGATTTCGCGCCACAGCCGCTCATGCTCAGCCTTTCGCTCAATCAGCATGGCTCCGGCACTCGTTTCGAAGCGATCAAGTTCGGAGTAGTCGAGTGGGAGATATGCAGCAGCACTCGGCTGGTCGTAGGGCTGCCAGCCATTCTCCAGGACTTTCGGCGTGTAGTAGGCGAAGTGCAAGGAGGCTGCATCGTTAGTGGTCAGCACTGCGTGATCGCCCTGTTTTGCCAGGTGCGCGGCTCGGAAGGCGATCACTTCTCCAGACAACGCGTAGCCAGCTCGTTGTGCGGCGACGACAGCGAGGCCCTGTTCGAG
>Ga0070693_100000376_pt1 | contig 20214 bp, 19 predicted proteins | sample KBSK1103metaG_FD_65472 | JGI IMG/M metagenome (GOLD analysis project Ga0070693, IMG submission 65472) | Corn, switchgrass and miscanthus rhizosphere microbial communities from Kellogg Biological Station, Michigan, USA - KBS K1-10-3 metaG | ecosystem: Host-associated > Plants > Roots >...
CCGCGGCCGGTCGACGAGGTGATCGAGCTGGTCGGCCTCGGCGGCAAGGCCGATGTGCGGGCGAGCAAGCTCTCCGGCGGCCAGCAGCGCCGCCTCGACGTCGGCATGGCGCTGGTCGGCGACCCCGAGCTGCTCTTCCTCGACGAGCCGACGACCGGCTTCGACCCCTCGGCCCGGCGCCAGGCCTGGGAGGCGATCGCCGGCCTGCGCGACCTCGGCAAGACGATCTTCCTCACCACCCACTACATGGACGAGGCGCAGTACCTGGCCGACCGCGTGACGATCATCTCCCGCGGCCGGATCGTCGCCAGCGGCACCCCGGAGGACCTCGGCGACCGCGAGAGCCTGCCGACGACGATCAGCTACCGGCTCGACGGCGAGGAGGTCGCGGTCGAGACGACCACGCCCGTCGCCGACCTGCACGCGCTGACCGCCCGCGCCGTCGCCGAGGGCCTCGAGCTCGAGGCCCTGGAAGTCACCCGTCCCAACCTCGAGGACATCTACCTCTCGCTGACCGCCGAGGCCGGGGAGAACGACCGATGACGTTCCGGTGCGCCTTATGCCACCCATGCGCACATAAAGCGCACCGGAAGGGGTGGTGGTCGTCGTGAGCGGCCTGGCGCTCTTCGCCCACCAGTTCCGCTACGACCAGAAGGTCTTCTGGCGCAACCCGGCCTCGGTCTTCTTCACGGTCGCCTTCCCGGTCCTGCTGCTGCTGATCTTCGCCACCGTCTTCGGCGATCAGACGGTCGAAGTGCGGGGCGGCATCGAGACCACCGCCTACTACGTGCCGGCGATCATCACCCTCTCGGTGATCTCGGCGACGATGCAGTCGCTGGCGATGTCGCTGGTCATCGCCCGCGAGGACGGCCGCCTCAAGCGCGGCCGCGGCACGCCGATGCCGGCCTGGGTCTTCATCGCCGGCCGCGTCGGCAACTCGGCCGTCGTCGCGGTGCTGATGCTCGCCCTGATCGCGGCGATCGGCGGCCTCGCCTACGGCGTCGCCTTTCCCTGGGACCGCCTGCCGCAGGTGCTGCTCGTGCTGCTCGTCGGCGCCGCCTCCTTCTGCTGCCTCGGCATCGCGCTGACCGCGGCGATCCCCTCCCAGGACGCGGCGGCGCCGATCGTCAACGCCCTGCTGCTGCCGCTCTACTTCCTCTCCGGCGTCTTCATCCCCGACGACCAGCTGCCCAGCGGCGTCATCCACTTCGCCGACCTCTTCCCGATCCGCCATTTCTTCGAGGCCTTCTTCGCCATCTACGACCCCGGCGACGCCGGCGCCGCGATCGAGTGGGGGAACCTCGCGATCGTCGCGATCTGGGGAGTCGCCGGCCTCGCGCTGGCGATTCGCTACTTCCGCTGGACGCCGCGCGGGGGTTAGTGGTGTGACCGGCAACGTTGCCAGAAACCGGTGACGTTGCCTGTTGCACCACTAGCGCGCGGCACCGAATCCGGCCTCCCATATAGCCTCCCGCCCTCGATGCTGCACCATGTCCTTCTGGAGGTGTCCGACCTCGAGCGGAGCGCCTCGTTCTACGACGCGCTGCTCGCTCCGCTTGGCTGGCGGCGCCACTTCGAGGAGGACGAGACGATCGGCTGGGGCATCGCCAAACCGGTCTTCTTCATCTCGGCCCACCACGATCCGCGGGCCGGCTTCGGGCTGGTCAGCTTCTCCGGGCTGGGAATCGTCGCCGTCAAGGCGGCCTGGGAAGCCGGGATTCGCGGCGGCGGCACCAGCGTCGCCGACCCGGGCGAACGCAGCTCCTACGGCTCGGGCTCCTACTCCGCCTTCCTCAAGGACCCGGACGGGTACGAGATCGAGATCACGATCGGCTCGGACTGAAGAAGAACCCGGACCGGCGGCCCTCGCCGGCCCATAACATCGAGACATCTCCCTAATAAGCCACTCCAGGAGGATTTAAGGCAAATGGCAGTCAAGGTCGGCATCAACGGCTTCGGTCGGATCGGGCGCAACGTCTTCCGCGCCGCCCTCGCGGCCGGGGCGGACATCGATTTCGTCGCGGTCAACGACCTCGTCGATCCCGGCACGATGGCCAACCTGCTCAAGTACGACTCGATCCTCGGTCGCTTTCCCGCCGAGGTCGCGGCCGAAGGCGACGCGATCTCGGTCGGCGGCAAGCAGCTGAAGACGCTCTCCGAGCGCGACCCGGCCGACCTGCCCTGGGGCGACCTCGGCGTCGACGTCGTGATCGAGTCGACCGGCCTCTTCACCAAGCGCGAGGACGCGGCCAAGCACCTCGCCGCCGGCGCCAAGAAGGTGATCATCTCGGCGCCCGCCACGGAACCGGACGTCACCGTGGCGCTCGGCGTCAACTTCGAGAGTGAATACGACCGCGACAGCCACCACGTCATCTCCAACGCCTCCTGCACGACGAACTGCCTGGCGCCGCTGGCCAAGGTGCTGCACGAGGCGTTCGGCATCGAGCAGGGCCTGATGACGACGATCCACGCCTACACCGCCGACCAGCGCCTGCAGGACATGCCGCACAAAGACCCGCGCCGCTCGCGTGCCGCGGCGCTCAACCTGATCCCGACGACGACCGGCGCCGCCAAGGCGGTCGGCCTGGTCCTGCCGGAGCTGAACGGGAAGCTGAACGGGTTCTCGATGCGGGCGCCGGTCCCGACCGGGTCCGCGGTCGACCTCGTCTTCACTACCCCGAACCCGCTCGAGCCCGACCAGATCAACGCCGCGCTGAAGAAGGCCGCCGAGGGCCCCCTGAAGGGCATCCTCGCCTACACCGAGGATCCGATCGTCTCCACCGACATCGTCGGCGACCCGCGCTCCTCGATCGTCGACGCGCAGTCGACGATGACGATCGGCGACGGGCGCATGGCGAAGGTGATCAGTTGGTACGACAACGAGTGGGGCTACTCCAATCGCTGCGTCGAGCTTGCCGGCAAGGTCCTCTGAGCGCAACCGGGGCCATCGTCGTGAGCTTCGCCAAGGCCAGCGTCCGCGACGCCGACGTCACCGGCAAGCGAGTGCTCGTCAGGGTCGACTTCAACGTGCCGCTCGAGGGCGGGCGGGTCAGCGACGACACCCGCATCCGCGCCGCCCTGCCGACGATCGAGCTGCTGCGCGAGCGGGGCGCCTCGCTGGTTCTGGTGTCCCACCTCGGGCGGCCGAAGGGGGAGGTCGTCCCGGAGCTCTCGATGAAGCCGGTCGGCGAGCGGCTCTCCGAGCTGCTCGGCGGCGTCCTCGTCCGCCAGGCGCCGGCGGTCGGCGGCGCGGACGTGGAGACGATGGCCCAGGGTCTCCACGCCGGCGACGTCCTGCTGCTCGAGAACGTGCGCTTCGAGGCCGGCGAGACCGACGACGACCCCATCCTCGCCGAGGCGCTGTCGCGGCTGGCCGACGTCTACGTCAACGACGCCTTCGGCGCCGCCCACCGCGCCCACGCGAGCACCGCGGGGGTGGCCGCGCACCTGCCCGCTTACGCCGGTCTCCTGCTGGAGAACGAGGTGAGCGAGCTGACCCGGGTCGTCGAGTCGCCGGCGCGGCCGCTCGTCGTCGTCCTCGGCGGCGCCAAGGTCAGCGACAAGGTGGGTGTCATCGACCGCTTCCTCGAAGTCGCCGACGAAATCCTGATCGGCGGCGCGATGTGCTTCAGCTTCTTTCGCGCTCAGGGCATCGCCACCGGAAATTCGCTGGTCGAGGAGGAGGGCGTGCAGCTCGCCGAGGAAGCGCTGAAACGCGCCGACGGCTCGGAATGCGAGCTGCGCCTGCCCGTCGACCTCGTCCTCGGCCGCGCCTTCGACGCCGAGACCGAGGTGCGCGAGAGCGACGGGGTCGAGGTGCCGGACGGCTGGATGGGCCTCGACGTCGGCCCGCGCACGGCCACCGCCTACGCCGAGGCGCTCGGCGCCGCCGGCACCGTGCTCTGGAACGGCCCGATGGGCGCCTTCGAGCTGCCGCCCTTCGCGGCGGGCACGCGCTCTGTGGCCGAGGCGGTAGCCGCCGCGCCCGGCACGACGGTGGTCGGCGGCGGCGACTCGGTCGCCGCCCTGCGGCAGTTCGGGCTCGGTGAGAAGGTGGACTGGCTGTCGACAGGAGGAGGAGCGTCGTTGGAGCTGTTGGAGGGGAAGAAGCTGCCCGGAGTGGAGGCGCTGCGCGATGCCTGAGCGCACGCCCTACGTCGCCGCCAACTGGAAGATGCACAAGACGGTCGCCGAAGCCGGCGAGTTCGTCGACGCGCTGCTGCCGCGGATCGCGGCGACGCAGTCCGACGTCGTCATCTGCGCGCCGTTCACGGCCCTGAGCGCCGTGGTCGAGCGCCGCTACGGCACCGCGGTCAAGGTCGCCGCCCAGAACATGCACGAGGAGGCATCCGGCGCCTTCACCGGCGAGGTCTCGGCCGCGATGCTGGTCGAGCTCGACGTCGAGGCCGTCGTCCTCGGCCACTCCGAGCGCCGCCAGCTCTTCGGCGAGACCGACGGGGAGCTGGCGCGCAAGGTCCCGGCTGCGCTCGACGCGGGCCTCGAGCCGATCCTCTGCGTCGGCGAGAGCGAGGAGGCGCGCGACGGCGGCCAGACCGAGGCGGTGCTCGAGCGCCAGCTGCAGGCCGACCTCGCGGACGTCCCGGGCGAGGCACTGGCCGGCATCGTGATCGCCTACGAGCCGATCTGGGCGATCGGCACGGGACGCACCGCAACGTCCGAGCAGGCCCAGGAGGCCTGCGCCTACATCCGCGACCTGCTGCGCGAGCGCGGCGGGGCCGCCGAGGAGGTCCGGATCCTCTACGGCGGCTCGGTCAAGCCCGCCAACGCCGCCGAGCTGCTCGGTCAGCCCGACATCGACGGCGCCCTGGTCGGCGGCGCCAGCCTCGACCCGGCCGAATTCGCGGAGATAGTGAACGCAGCATGAGCGTTCCCTCCCTGGCGCTGGTCATCCTCGACGGCTGGGGGATCGCCGAGCCGGGGCCGGGGAACGCGATCTCGCTCGCCGAGACGCCGGTCTTCGACCGTCTCTGGGACGCCTATCCCCACACGCGGCTCTCCGCCCAGGGCCGCGATGTCGGCCTTCCCGACGGGCAGATGGGCAACTCCGAGGTCGGCCACCTGAACCTCGGCGCCGGCGCGATCGTCAAGCAGGACCTGGCCCGCATCGACGACGCGATCGCCGACGGCTCCTTCTTCGAGAACGAGGCCCTGCTCGCCGCCTGCGACCGCGCCCGGCGCGGCCCGCGGGGCCGCCTGCACCTGCTCGGACTCGTCTCCGACGGCGGCGTGCACTCCGGCTGGGAGCACATCGAGGCGACGATCGAGCTCGCTTCGCAGGAGGGCGTCCCCGACGTCGTCTTCCACGCCTTCACCGACGGGCGCGACACCCTGCCACACGGAGGCAAGGGCTACGTGCACGAGCTCGAGCGCTGGCTGCGCCACGCCGGCAGGGTGGGCACGGTCGGCGGCCGCTACTACGCGATGGACCGCGACACGCGCTGGGAGCGCACCAAGCTCGCCTACGACGCGATCGTCCACGCCCAGGGGCTGAGGACGGCAAGCGCCGAGGAGGCGGTCGTGGCCTCCTACGAGCGCGAGGAGACCGACGAGTTCGTCAAGCCGACCGTGATCGGCGACTACGACGGCGCCGCGGCAGGCGACGTCGCCTTCTTCGTCAACTTCCGCCCCGACCGGGCGCGGCAGATGACCCGTGCCCTCGCCGAGCCCGGCTTCGAGGAGTTCGCCCGCGCCGGCGGCCCCCTCCTCGAGATGACGACGATGACCAAGTACCGCAGGGGCTGGCCCTACCCGGTCGCCTTCCCCGAGGCGCGGCCCAAGGCGACCCTCGCCCAGACGATCTCCGAAGCGGGCGGGCGCCAGCTGCACGTCGCCGAGACCGAGAAGTACGCCCACGTCACCTACTTCTTCAACGGCGGCCGCGAGCGGGAGTGGGAGGGAGAGGAGCGCCACCTCGTCGACTCGCCGCGCGACGTGCCGACCTACGACCACAAGCCGGAGATGAGCGCCCGCGCCGCCGCCGCCGCCTTCACCTCGCACTGGCGCGAGAGCGACTACCGCTTCGGGATCGTCAACTTCGCCAACCCCGACATGGTCGGCCACACCGGCGTGATCCCGGCGGCGGTAGCCGCGGTCGAGGAGGTCGACGGCTGCCTCGGCGACGTGGTCGAGGCGGTGACGGCGAAGGGCGGGGCCTGCGTCGTCACGGCGGACCACGGCAACTGCGACCACATGCTCGAGCCCGACGGCTCGCCCAACACCGCGCACTCGCTCAACCCGGTGCCGCTGATCGTCACCGCCGAGGGGCTGACCCTGCGCGAGCACGGCATCCTCGCCGACGTGGCGCCGACGGCCTTGGAGCTGCTCGGCATCCCTCAGCCGGCGCCCATGACCGGCCAGTCCCTCATCGCTCGTTGAAGCCTTGTCCGGCCCATAGCCCGGGTAACCCTTCAACGAAGTGAGGGTCGACCCGGAGAGGCTGAGGTTTGAGATCGTCGCGCGGGACGGGGCGGCGCGGGCCGGGGTGCTGCACACGGCGCATGGGCCCGTGCGGACGCCGGCGTTCATTCCGCTGGCGACGAAAGGGAGCGTGCGGGGGCTCGAGGCTCGCGAGGTCGCTGGTCTGGGGTACGAGATGGTGCTGGGGAACACCTACCACCTGTTCGTCTCGCCTGGGCCGGAGCGGGTTGCGGCCGCGGGCGGGCTGCACGGGTTCATGGGGTGGGACGGGGCGCTGATCACCGATTCGGGCGGGTTCCAGGTCTTCTCGCTGGCGCATGGGGGAGTCGCCAACGAGGTCAAGGGGAGCGGGCGCAAGGGCGACCACGGCGCGATCGTCTCGATCGCGGAGGAGGGTGTGCGCTTCCGCTCCTACCGCGACGGCACCGAGCTCTTCGTCTCGCCGGAGGTCTCAATGGAGGTGCAGGCGGCGCTCGGCTCCGACGTCGCCCTGGTCTTCGACGAGTGCACGCCCTTCCACGCCGATCGTGACTACACGGCGCGCTCGACCGCGCGCACCCACCGCTGGCTCGATCGCTGCCTCGCCTGGCACGCCGAGAACGGTCCGCCGCGCCAGGCCGTCTTCGGGATCGTCCAGGGCGGCGTCCACGAGGATCTGCGCCGCGAGTCGGCCGAGTACGTCTCGGCGGCGGGCATCGACGGCCTCGCGATCGGCGGCACCCTGGGCCGCGACAAGGAGGAGATGCGCGAGGTGCTGGCGATGACGGCTCCGCTGCTGCCCGAGGCCGCGCCCAAGCACCTGCTCGGCATCGGCGAGGTCGACGACCTGCTCGCCGGCATCGCGCTCGGCCTCGACGTCTTCGACTGCGCCGTGCCGACCCGCCTCGCCCGTCACGGCGTCGCCCTCGTCCCCGACCCGGAGACCCGCTTCCGTCTCGACCTGCGCAAATCCGGCTTCGAGGGCGCCCGCGACCCGATCGTCGAGGGCTGCCCCTGCCCCGCCTGCCAGCGTCACGACCGCGACTACATCAGCTATCTCTCACGTGCGGAAGACCTGACCGCCGTGCGCCTGATCTGCCTGCACAATTTGACCTACATGCACGAGCTGGTCGCGGACGCTCGCAAGGCAATCGTCGGCGGACGCCTCGACGGCTATTCGTCGGCCGTCCTGAATGGCGAGGCCCCCTGGACCGCGATAGCCCCTAGCGCTTGAGCGACCTGATCCAGGCAAGCGCGCCGCCGCTGAGGACGGTCCCGGGAAGCGCCTCAGGATGAGCGAGCAAGGCGGCGAGGGCCCAGATCGAGATAATCGCGCCGAGGGCAAACCTGGAGCTGAAGACCAGGATGTCCCTTGCCAGCTCGAAGCGTTCGCGGTTTCCTTTCTGGACCGTCTCCTGTTCTTCACGGAAGCGCCTGGCAGCGCTCAGCAGATACTTCTCCTGGGCAATCGCAAGATCGAGCTGCGCACGAGTAACAACCTGGCGTCCCCCGTCGTCTTTCACGCGTGCAGGCTAACACTTGAAAGGTCGAATTATTCGATAGTCAACGTGTAAATTTTAGCTCGATTGTTGATTGTGCATAGTGTGTTATTTGGCTACGTCCTGGTCGCGAACATTTGGGAACGAACGTCGGTGATGGCATCGGCCAGGTCGGCGACGGGCGTCATGTTCAAGCTGCGAGATGCTCGCTCGACCAGCTCGACCTGACCATCCTCGGCGTCACGACCCACCGTGAGCCGTAGAGGGCAGCCCAGCAGGTCCGCGTCCTTGAACTTGACGCCCGGGGACACGTCGCGATCGTCGACCAGCGCGGTCATGCCCATTGCGTTCAGTGCCTCGGCGACCTGATCGAGGACCTTGATCTGCGTCGGCTCCCCCGGCTTCGTCAGGATCACATGGACGTCAAACGGCGCGACCGACGCCGGCCAGATCAGCCCGTCGTCATCACGGCACTGCTCGGCGATCGCCTGAACCAGGCGGGTGGTGCCGATTCCATAGCAACCCATCCAAATGGCCTCTTCCCGTCCCTCTTCGTTGGTGAACTTGGCGTTGAGCGCCATGGTGTACCCGCGCTGGAGCATGAAGACGTGACCCAACTCGATTCCACGCCGCTCAACCAACTCGCCATCGCATTCAGGGCATTCGTCTCCTCCTTTGGCGAGATGCAGGTCGTAGAACCGTTCCGGCGGCTCGACGTCCGGGCCGAAGTTGACGTCAAGGACATGGACGTCCTCTTCGTTGGCGCCGCAGAGGAAGTTGGTCATTCCCTCCACCGAGCGGTCGTAGTAGATCGACCTCACGCCTTTCAGCTCGATCGGGCCCGCGAATCCAACCGGCGCGCCCGTGGCGTTCCTGATCGCCTCACTCGTGGCCGGGGCGATCGTCTGGTTGACCTCGTTCGCAAGCTTGACCTCGTTGACCGAGAGGTCGCCCCTGATGCACACGGCCACGAGCTCGTCTCCCTCGCCTTCGGCTCCGTCCACCGAGAAAATCAACGTCTTCACCATCGCCGATGCGTTGATCGACGGAAACTGAGCCTGCAGCTCGTCCACGGTCCTGACGTTCGGCGTGGGAACCCGCCTGGCGGGACGAAGTTCTCCGTTGGGGGAGGTGGCTGAATAGCGGCTGTCGGCCTTCTCGGCATTGGCGCCGTATCCACACTTTGGGCAGCTGAGCAGCGTGTCTTCCCCCACGTCGTTGAGCGCCATGAACTCAGCCGACCCCTGTCCTCCGATTGCCCCGCTGTCGGCCTGCACCGCGATTGTCTCCAAGCCCACGCGATCGAATATCTCCTGGTAGATCTCACGAAAGAGCTCGAAGGAGTCGCGCATTCCCGCCTCGTCTCGATCAAAGGAGTAGGCGTCGGACATCGAGAACTCGCGACCCCTCAGGAGACCCTGGCGCGGCCGAATCTCGTCGCGGAACTTTGGCCCGATCTGGTGCAGGCGCAGGGGCAGCTCCCGCCAGCTCTTCACGTCGCTGGCGACCAGCGCGGTGACCATCTCCTCGGCCGTGGGGGCCAGGCCGAATTCGGTGCCACGGTGCTCGTCACGCGTCCGAAACATGGTGCGACTGGAGACGTATGCCTCCCAGCGGCCGGTCTTCTCCCACAGCTCCTTTGACTGGAGAATGGGAAGCGTCAGATTGAGGACCCCGTGGCTCTCCATGACGTCGAAGATGATGTCGCAGACCTTACGGTGCACGCGCCATCCGAGGGGTAGAAGACTATGTATGCCGGCGCCCACTGCGGGACGTATGAAGCCGCCTCGCTCAAGTAGGGAGTAGCCCGGGCTTGCGGACTCGTCCTCGCTGATCTTCCGACGAGTTTGGGGAAAGTACCTCGAGTAGCTGGTGAGCATGTGCTTCTCCTTAGTGGCTGATGGGGGTTCCGGAACGTATGGGAGTGACCGGAAGCCCGGGATGCGCGTTGCGCTCTACTTCAAATCTCCTGAGGGCGAGCTCTTCGCTGCGATGAAGAACGAGGATTCCGTAGGTCTGCTCAGAATCGGCCGAGATTCCCATCCAGTTCCCGGCGATGACCTCCTGGAAATTGTCCACCTTGAGCCACACCAAGCCCGCGGCGCGTACGGATGAGAGCGATTCGAAACGACCCCAGATCCAGTTCTCGATATTGATCTCGCACCTCGCCTTCCAGCGAAAGTGCCGGGGCTCGGGAGCCGCCCCGTTGTCGCTCCCGCCGGGGAGGTCCAGCCAGCGGCTGTCGCTGAGGTTCATCATCTCCAGCTGGCGAGGTTTTGGCGCCTGAATCGTGACGGTCTCGATCACGGCCGCGTGCTTGTTCTCTCTGGAGGTCTGCCAGATGCCCGTCCACTGTCCGCCGAGCGGGCGGGCGTCGGCTCCAATCCGTGCACGCTTTCGCCTCTTTCCCTCAACTCCCCGCCGTCGATCTATGGCCGCCGTTTCACAGTCGCGAATCTTCTGAAGTTCGGTGACCATGTCGGTCAGGACCGCCTTGACCTCTTCGCGTTTTACCGTTTCGGCCACGCTTCGGTATGTGTCAATGAAGGTCTGCGAGCATCTCTTGCCCTGGGTCTCGAGGCCTCGGATGTGATCGGCGCTATAGCGACCTAGATCGGCGAACTCCTGCCCTGTCATTTGCAGCTCGTCGCGAGCGTCCCGTATGGTTCCGCCGGACTTTGACAGTGCCTCGCGCGCCTTCCTTGGGGCCGCCACGTGGTGGTCCTGTTCACCTACGCACACTTGGGACGGTTGAGATTTCACACAACCGACGCCATCGTTTCTCGTGTCCCTGCCTCACCGAACGGTTAAAATAACACCTCCCCGTCAAAGCGAACGTTGCTCTTTTCTGTTTGTTGAAAGAAGATGTGTAACGCCTGACGGCAAACAAACGTGGTACCGGTGAAATCTCCCTGCTCTCAGCCGAAAACGGCGCGCTGCTCTGTTGAGCCATCCGGTCGATATCCTCCTCGTCTCATGCGGGCGAAAACGGGCAATCCAGAGGGACAGAAAACGGCTCGGCCGATCGTCGTCAAGATTGGCTCTGCCGTGTCCGTCGACAGGAGCGGCGCCACCCGAGAGCCGTTCATGCGCGAGCTGGGCGAGGAGATTCACGAACTGCTGGAGGAGGGCCGCGGCATCGTGCTCGTGGTCAGCGGCGCGGTGGCGCGAGGAAAGGCGATCCGGGGCATCGAGCAGGCCAAGGGACTGCCGACCGCGGATCTGCAGGCGGTGAGCGCGATCGGTCAGGGCTACCTGTTCCGGGAGGTCGCCGAGGTCTTCCATGCCGCGCAGGTCAAGACCGGTCAGATGCTGCTGACGTTCTCAGAGGTCTCGAACCGGGAGAGCTATCCCCGTGTGCGCGCCGCCCTGCGGACGATGCTGGACTGGCAGGTCGTTCCGATCCTCAACGAGAACGACTCGGTCACCTCGGAGGGGGTCAGCTTCGGGAACAACGACTTCCTCGCCGCTCAGGTGGCTGCCTTGCTGGAGGCGGAGAGGCTCATATTCGTCAGCTCGGTCCCCGGTGTGATGGATGACGACCCCCGGAAAAATCCCGCGGCGCGGATCATCCCGACGATTGAGGACGTCGATGAGCTGCTGGAGGAACGCGGCTACGCCAGGCTCTCGGAGAAAGGGGGCAGCCAGGGGCGCGGCGGAATTCGCGGTAAGCTCCGCGCCGCCCAGCTCGCATCGCTTCGGAACATCCCGGTGACGATCGGCTCGCTCGAGGAACGATCGCTGCGCGAGCTGGCCAGTGGGCTGGAGTCCGAGTGCACTCGCATCGTGCCGGCGGGTGGCCTGAAGAGTCAACGCGCCAGCTTCAGGTTCTGGCTGGAGCATGCGCGGCCGTCCTGCGGTGAGCTCGTGGTCGACGACGGGGCGGCACGGGCGATTCGGGCCAGAGGGGCCAGTCTGCTGGCGGTCGGCATCGGCGAGTTTCACGGTAATTTCGCCGCTGGCGACGCGGTGACCATCGAGAGCGGCGACCGCATCCCGATCGCGAAGGGGATCTGCCGCTACAGCGCCCGTGAGTTGAAGCTGCTGCAGCAAGCGAAATGGGAAATCGAGGGCGAGGATCTGGAAGAGGTCGTGCACCGCGACGAGATGGTCCTCCTGGGCTAACGCCCTGGCGGTGGGCAATCTCGGTTGGAGCCCGGCGAAGTCCTATTCGGTGTTCTTCTTGACGAGTTCCTTGAATTCTTCGACGACCCTGTCGACCGTGTTGCCGGCGACTTCGCTGGCCCTCACGCCGGTGGCCTTGTCGGTCGTGTAGATCACGGCGGCGGCGACGGCGGCGGCGATCAACACCAGGGCCACCATGACCATCACGAAGCGGGCGAACCGCGGAAGGGCTCCACGCCTGCGCCGCGCCGGTGCTCGCGTCCGGACGGGCGGCGCCGCGGCGGCCTGAGCCCGCGCCGCCGGCCTTCTCGTTGGCGACGGCGCCGGGCGGAACTCGGTCTGGGCGGTGCGGTCGAGACGGCGGGTCGCGGTCTCGCCGCCGAGGACGCGGGTCGGCGTCCCGCCTTCGCCGGGGGGCAGGGTGACGTCCTCTCCCTGCATCCCCAGCGCCAGGCCGCCGGCCAGCTCGCTGGCGCTGGCGTAGCGGCGCGAGGGGTCGCCCTCGAGGGCGCGGAGGACGGCGCCGCCGAGGGTCTCGGAAACGTCGTCGTCATAGGCGCTCGGCGGCAGCGGCCTCTCGTTCTGCTGGCGCACGGCGAGCTCAGCCAGGCTCGAGCCCTCATACGGGAGCCGGCCGGTGAGGAACTGGTAGAGGACGACGCCGAGCGCGTAGACGTCGGTCGCCGGGGCCGCCTCCTCGCCGCGCACCTGCTCGGGAGAGAGGTAGGCGGCGGTGCCGACGACCGAGCCGACCTGCGTGATCCGAGTCTGTTCGACGGCGCGGGCGATCCCGAAATCGGTCAGCTTCACGGTCATCGGGCCGCCGCCCACCGGACCGCCGACGATCATCAGGTTGCCGGGCTTGACGTCGCGGTGGATGATCCCGCGTCGGTGCGCGTAGTCGAGTCCGGCGCAGGCCTGGGCGCCGACCTCGGCCGTCGTCTCGGCGCCGAGCGGGCCCTGGCGCTGGAGGATCTGCGCCCCCGAGCGGCCGTCGACGTACTCCATGACGATGTAGTGGCGGCCGCGGTCGATTCCCGTGTCGTAGACCTGAACGATGTTGGGGTGGATCAGCTTCGCCACCGCCAGCGCCTCGCGGCGGAAGCGGGCGACGAAGCGCTCGTCGTCGGAGAGGTGCTCGGCGAGGATCTTGACCGCGACCGTGCGCTCCAGCGTCCGGTCGGTCGCCTTGTGCACGCTCGACATCCCGCCCGAGCCGAGCCGGTCGCCGATCTCGTAGCGCCCCGAGAGGAGCCCGTCGTCGCTCATTCGTCTTCGGGGGCTGGAGTTGCGGGACTGACCCCGCCCGACGCGCCGGTGCCGCCGCCTTCGCTCGGCGGGGTGGATTCTTCCTCACTCTGGGGAGATTCTTTTTCGGGCGGCACCTGGGTTTCCGCCTTTTCTTCTTCCTTTTCCGACTCCCTTTCTTCTTTTTCCCGTTCCTTTTCCTCCTTCTTGAGCTGTCCGGGAGGCAGCTTTTCCTCTTCTTCGGTCTGGTCCGGCGGCGGAGCGACTTCGGTTTCGACCTCTTCGCAGGTCGCGATCACTTCGTCGAGCCGCGCCGCGCCGCGCTCGAGCGCCTGCTTCAGCTCCGGGTCGACGTCGCTCAGCGCTTCGACCTGGGCACCGACCTGGTCCGCCGCTTCGGCCGCGCCGACGCATTCGCCTTCGCTCGCCAGCCGCCGCACGGCGTCGAGGTTTTCGCTGATTTCGGCCGCCGTCGCGCCGGGCAGCAGCTTCGCGTCTTCGCCGCCGCAGGAGGCGAAAGCCAGAGCCGCCGCCGCCGCAAGCGTCACGGCGAGCGAGAGGGCCGCGATCCGATGCATCGCTGCGAGTCTAGAGAACGCCTTCGTGGGCGGATTTTGCCTGCAATTCTCGGTCATTGTCCGAGGTAGAGCCGATCGGCTAGGCGGCGCGGCAGACCCGCCGCCGCGATCGGCCCGGCGGCCCGTTCGATCTCGTACTCGACGCGGTGGAAGCGGGCCGTCTCGGCCACGGTGTCCAGCTCCAGCCAGGCGGCGCGGGGGTCGCCGTCGCGCGGCTGGCCGACGCTGCCCGGATTGACCAGCCACTCGCCGCGGCCGAGGTCGAGCAGCGTCCCGTCGCCGGCCTGGGCCCCTCGCGGCTCGCCGGGCTCGCCCTCTCGGGGCCGGGTGAAGAAGAGGGCGACGTGGGAGTGGCCGATCAGGCCGATCCGCTCCGGATGGGCATCCATGCCGCCGTCCGCCTGCTCGCCGGAGAGCACGTACTCCCAGACCGGGTCGCGCGGGGAGGCGTGGAAGAGGCCGATCCCGGAGCGCTCGGCGGCCGGCGCCAGCTCGGCGAGGAACTCCACGGTGCGGTCGTGGACCGCCTCCCGCGTCCACTCGACCGCCGCGGCCGCCGCCTCGGAGAAGTCGGCGACGTCGAGGGCGCCGAGCACGGCGAGGTCGTGGTTGCCGACCAGGCACACGTCGCAGCGCTCGCGCACGAGGTCCGCGCAGGCGTCGGGCTCGACCCCGTAGCCGACCAGGTCGCCCAGGCACCAGGTCTCCTCGACCTCGGCCGCCACCGCCGCCGCCAGAACCGCTTCGAGCGCCGGCAGGTTGGCGTGGACGTCGCTGATCGCCGCAACCCGCACGCGGGCCAGCGTATCCCGTGCCCACCTACATACGATGGTCGCGACATGGCAGGCAAGGACCCGATCGCCGAGCTGCGCGCCGCCGTGCGGAGCGCCGCCGACGCCCTGCGCGAGGGCGAGTCGGCCGGCCCGGCGCCGACCCTGGAGCGGCCGCCAAAGCCCGAGCTCGGCGACTACAGCTCCAACGCGGCGATGCTCCTCGCGGCGCCTCTGGGGGAAAGCCCTCGCGACGTCGCCGCGCGACTCGCGGCCGAGCTGAGCGAGCGTTTGGGCGATGACACGGTCGAGCGCGTCGAGGTCGCCGGGCCCGGCTTCGTCAACCTCTTCCTCGCCGACGGCTGGTATCGGGGCGCGATGGCGAGCCTCGCCGCGGCCGGCGAGCGCCTCGGCCCGGCGCCGACATCCGAGCCAGAGCGCGCCCTGGTCGAGTTCGTCTCCTCCAACCCGACCGGTCCCCTGCACATCGGCGGTGGCCGCCACGCCGCCTACGGCGACTCGCTTGTGCGCCTGCTGGAGGCGGCGGGCCACGAGGTGGACCGCGAGTTCTACGTCAACGACGCCGGCGGTCAGGTCGAGCGCTTCGCCGCCTCGATCGCGGCCCGGATGCGCGGCGAGGAGCCGCCCGAGGACGGCTACCGCGGGCAGTACGTCGACGACCTGGCCGAGCGGATCGCGGCGGAGGGGACCGAGTCCGACGAGCTCGAGGCGATCGGGCGGCGCGGGGTGGAGCTGGTGCTGGAGGGCGTGCGCGGCACGCTCGAGCGCTTCGGCGTCGGCTTCGACAGCTGGTTCTCCGAGCGCGACCTCTACGCCCGGGGCGAGGTCGAGTCGGCCCTCTCACAGCTCGAGGTACAGGGTCACACCTACCGCAGCGAAGACGCGCTCTGGTTTCGCACGACGAGCTTCGACGACGACAAGGACCGGGTCCTGATCCGCGCCAACGGCGAACCGACCTACCTCGCCGCCGACGTCGCCTACCACTGGGACAAGCTCGAGCGCGGCTACGACCGCCTGATCGACGTGCTCGGCGCCGACCACCACGGCTACGTCGCCCGCCTGCGGGCGGCGATCGCCGGCCTCGGCGCCGACCCGGGGCGCTTCGAGGCGCTGATCATGCGCCTGGTCCACGTGATCGAAAGCGGCGAACGCGCGCGGATGTCGAAGCGCAGCGGCGATTTCGTCACCCTCGACGAGCTGCTCGACGACATCGGCGGCGACGCGACCCGCTGGTTCATGCTGTGGCGCAGCCACGACACCGAAGTCGACCTCGACCTCGACCTGGCGCGTCGCCAGTCCAACGACAACCCCGTCTACTACGTGCAGTACGCGCACGCGAGGATCGCCAGCATCCTGCGCAAGGCGGGGCGCGAGCCCGACCAGGCCGCGGGGACGGCCGGCGCCGCGACGCCCGGCACGGCGCTGCAGCCTGCCGAGCGTGAGCTGGTCAAGCGCCTGCTCGAGTTCCCCGAGGAGGTGCGCGAGGCCGCCGCGCGCCGCGCCCCGCACCGGATCTGCGCCTACTCGACCGCGGTCGCGGCCGACTTCCACGGCTTCTACCGCGACTGCCAGGTGGTGGGCGCCGAGGGCGAGGGCGTCGAAGCGTCGCGGCTCGCGCTCGCCCTGCTGACGATGCGGACGATCGCCGGCGCCCTTGGGCTGCTCGGCATCTCCGCCCCGGAGCGGATGTGATGCTGGGTCGCCGCCGGAAGCCGCCGGTCCTCGCCGAGATCCCGCCGCGGAAGGGCGACGACGGCGCCCGCGGTCGGGGCGCGATCGGTCGCGCCGAGCTGGAGGCGCTCTCCGGCCTGGCCGACTCGGTGGCGACCGCCGGGTCGGTCTTCGTCACCGGGCCGTCCCGCTCGACGGTGGCTCTGGGACTGTCCGCCGTGGCCACCGCGCGAGGCATGCGCGTCGCCCTGGTCGAGTGCGACCTGGCCGAGCCCTCGCTTGCAGCGACCCTCGGCCTCGAGCCGGCGCCGGGTCTGCGCGAGCACCTGCTGGAGGAGGCGGAGGCGACTGAGATCCTGCAGCCCCTGATGCTCGCCGGCCCGGCTTCCGGCGCCGCCGGCGAGCCGCTCGTCTGCGTCGTCGCCGGCGCCCCGGAGCCGCGCCCGGTGGCGCTGCTCGACTCCGAGCGCTGCGACAAGGCGATCCAGGGCCTCGCCCGCGCCTATGACCTGCTCGTCATCGACGGGCCGGGCCTGGGCGAAGACGCGCACTCGCTGACGGCGCTGTCCGAACACGCCGGAGCGGCGATCGTCTGCGGTGCGCGGAAGACGGTCCCGCGAACGCTGCCGTTCAAGGCCGCGGGCCTGGTCGTCACCGGCTGAGGAAGGGTCAGAGGTCGTAGCGCGAGAGGTCGGCCTCGAGGCGCTCGGCCTCCTCGCCCTCGGGTGGTGCCGCGGCGGTCGGCGGGCCGCCGTCGCCGTCGCGCCGCCAGCGGACGATGCCGACCGCGAGCAGGAAGGCGGCGAGCAGGAAGGCGATCACCGGCACCAGGTACGCGGAGAGGTCGAAGCCCGAGGCCTCCGGCAGAGCCAGCACCGCGGAGCCGTACTGGGCGACCAGAGCGTCCTTGATCTCGGCCTTGCTCCTGCCCTCGGCGACGAGCCGCGCCACGTAGGCCTTCTCGCGGCGCGCCTGTGGCGAGTCGGAGAGCTCGAGCAGCGTCCCGCAGATCGGGCACATCACTTCGCCTTCGATCGCCTGCACCGTGGTCTGCGGCGCGGGGGTCGCCGTCGCTCCCGCGCGCCCCGGCGCTGCCGCGAGAACCACCACCGCCAGCACCACGACGAGAGACGTGCCACGACTTAGGTGCCCATATGGGTGCCTAATCGGTGGCACGTCTCTCGATCAGCGGTTCGACGTTCTCTCGCAGCAGCGTCTCGTCGACCGGGCCGCGCCGGATCCAGGCCAGCCGGCCCTTCGGGTCGACGAGGAAGTTCTCCGGCACGCCGGTCGAGCCGAAGGCGGAGCTGCGCTCGTCGCCGACCGAGCGCAGCTGCTCGTAGCCGGTCGGGTGCTCGCGCAGAAAGGCGAGCGCGTCCTCGCGGTTGTCCTGCACGTTGATCCCGACCACGGTGGCGTCGTGCCCCCGCATGCGTCGGTAGAAGTCGTCGAGTACCGGCGCCTCCTCGCGGCAGGGGATGCACCACGAGGCCCAGAGGTTGACCAGTACCCATTCGCCTCGACGGTCGGCGAGCGAGCCCGTCCCCGGCCCCGGCAGCTTCGGCAGCACCTCGTCCGGGACCGGGTCGCCGACCGCGATCGAGGCACCGCCCTTGCTGGCCAGCCCATACACGAGCAGGCCGAGTACGGCCAGTACGGCGAGGAAGGCGACGGACGAACGGGCGCTCACGGCCGGCGAAGATTAGTTCGCCTGGTCCGCCGGCCATCGCACTCGCCCCTAGAATCAACCCCGTGCGGACGTAGCTCAGCTGGTAGAGCGCGAGCTTCCCAAGCTCGAGGTCGCGGGTTCGAGACCCGTCGTCCGCTTGGAGGTCCGGCCGGGTGAAGACCTAGGCCGAGTTGGCTTCGAGCCAGTTGGCCTTGCCGATTCCGGCGATGCCGTGAATCGCGTTGCGTACGCCGGCGATCATCACCACAGCCCGCCTCAGACCGCCGACGGCACCCGTTCGCCGCTCGCCGGCCGGTAGAAGTGCTCGGTCGCGCCGCGCACCGGGCGTTCGCGGGCGAGCTCGATCAGACCGGACTTGAGCAGCTCCGTGACGTGGTAGTTGACGTTGCTGAGCGGGGCTTGCAGCTCGTAGCTGAGTTCGATGGGGGAGAGCGTTCGTCCGCCGTCCAGGAGCAGGACCTCGAGGATTGATATGCGCAGTGGATGGGTATTCGCACGAGCCAGGAGCTGCCAGTTCATTGGGGGTCTCCAATCCGGGGTATGGGGGTAAGAGCTACTAACTTCTGGGTATTAATACCAAAAACTAGTGGTCTAGATCAACAAAATCGGGTAAGATACTCGTCGAATCGCTTCGGAAGGAGACTTGGATGCGCTCAGGGGCAGGTCTTTTCAGGCTGGCAGTGATCCTCGGCATCGCCATTGCGCTGGGCGTCTTCCCACAGACCGCCCTCGGCGTCGACATCATCGAAGACGAGCTGCCCGAAACCACCGGCTCCGGCTGGCAGGCGGGCACCTGCACCCAAGACGCCCCCGAATGCAGCGTGGAAACCCCAGATCAGTTCTTCACCCAGGCTGCCGGCCATCCGCCCGTCGGCTTCACCCAGATCATCGTCAAGCACAACGAAGAAGCGGGGGGCGTGATCAAGAACCCCGTGGGGCACATCAAGACGGTCCTGGTCGACCTTCCGGTCGGGATGAGCGTCAACCCCGAGGCGACGCCGAAGTGCGAGCTCGAAAACGGGAAATTCCCGATTTCAGGCTGCCCGGCCGAGACCAAAGTCGGCTACAGCAACGTCGAAGCGGTTACCGGCGTGCCGCCGCTGACCCTGCCGCCGGTGGAAGTCCCCAACATCGCCGTCTACAACCTGGTGCCTCGGGACGGCGAACCGGCGCGGTTCGGCTTCACCCTGCCGCTTGGGCTGGGTGAAGTCTTCCTCAACTCGGGCGTCAAATGGGACGGGGACTACCACGAGTACTTCACCATCCACGTGCCGGAGGTCCCCGGGCTCGACGTGAAAATCCTCCGCAACCGGCTCGTCTTCGACGGCACGATCGGCAACGGCGGCCTGCCCAGCGAAGAAGGGGGCGCCTTCCTGACCACGCCCAGCACCTGCTTCGACCCGAACCAGGCCGCCTTCGAAAAGGTTTACAACACGGGTCTCCACGCCGACTCCCAGGAGGAAGAAGCGCCCGAAAACGAATACGACGTGGCGGCCCCCGCCCCGCCGCCTCCCGCCTTCCTCGCCGGCTCGGAGTTCGTCGAATCGCCGCTGCCGCGGCTCGAAAGCGGCCAGCGGGTGATGCCGACGGGATGCGACGAAATCCCCTTCGAACCGTCGACCTCCGGCTCGCCGAGCACCGACCGCACCGAATCGCCGACCGGCGGCACGGTGGAGGTGAAGATGCCGTTCGACCCTCCGGCTCCGATCTACCAGTCGAACGTGCGCACCGCCGACGTCTCGCTGCCCGCCGGGATGGGCCTCAATCCCTCGGCCGCTCCCGGGCTGCAGGCGTGCAGCGACGCGCAGTTCGGGCGCGGCACCCGCAACCCGGTCGCCTGCCCGGCCGGCTCGAAGATCGGCACGGTGGCGATCGACACGCCGCCGCTGCCCGACGGCACCCTCACCGGTGACGTCTTCCTGGCCACGCAGCAGAGCCGCGACCCGGCGTCGGGCGACGAGTACAGGGTCTTCCTCGACGCCGAGTCGGCGAGCCGCGGGCTCTCGATCCGGCTTCTCGCCAACGTCAGCGCCGACCCCCAGACCGGACAGCTGACCGCGCGTGTGCACGAGGCTCCGCAACTTCCCTTCGACTCGGTCCGCGTCACTCTCGACGCCGCGAAAGAGACCCTGACGACGCCGCCGACCTGCGGGCCCAACCGGACCGGCCACGCGATGACGTCCTGGTCGGGGACT
>Ga0070693_100000379_pt1 | contig 20163 bp, 19 predicted proteins | sample KBSK1103metaG_FD_65472 | JGI IMG/M metagenome (GOLD analysis project Ga0070693, IMG submission 65472) | Corn, switchgrass and miscanthus rhizosphere microbial communities from Kellogg Biological Station, Michigan, USA - KBS K1-10-3 metaG | ecosystem: Host-associated > Plants > Roots >...
GTCGTCCCGGAGCTAACGCGTTAAGTCCTGCACCTGGGGAGTACGGTCGCAAGACTGAAACTCAAAGGAATTGACGGGGGCCCGCACAAGCGGTGGAACATGTGGTTCAATTCGACGCTACGCGAGGAACCTTACCTGGGCTCGAAGCGCACTTGACTAGCTATAGAAATATGGCCTTCCCGCAAGGGACAAGTGTGGAGGCGCTGCATGGCTGTCGTCAGCTCGTGCCGTGAGGTGTTGGGTTAAGTCCCGCAACGAGCGCAACCCCTGCACGTAGTTGCCACTCCGCAAGGAGGGAACTCTACGTGGACTGCTCCGGATAACGGAGAGGAAGGTGGGGATGACGTCAAGTCCGCATGGCCTTTATGTCCAGGGCTACACACGTGTTACAATGCAGGGCACAAACCGTTGCCAACCCGCGAGGGGGAGCTAATCGGAAAAAACTCTGCTCAGTTCGGATTGCAGTCTGCAACTCGACTGCATGAAGCCGGAATCGCTAGTAATGGCGTATCAGATCGACGCCGTGAATACGTTCCCGGGCCTTGTACACACCGCCCGTCACATCACGAAAGTGAGTTGTACTAGAAGTCGCCGCGCCGACCGCAAGGAGGCAAGCGCCCAAGGTATGACTCATGATTGGGGTGAAGTCGTAACAAGGTAGCCGTAGGAGAACCTGCGGCTGGATCACCTCCTTTCTAAAGTAGTCGTGGCTCACTCCGCTATGGTGTGCGGATCATGCCACGCAAATGTATCCCGCCTTTCTCACGAATTGCAGGGATACACGTTCGGTTTACAACCTGATTTAATTCAGGATTCGGGCGGATTCTGTCAGATCGCTATCGGTTGAAAAAAAGAGCAAAATTGCTGATAAGAATGGGCGCTGAGAAATCAGCGCCCATTTTTTATTCAGCCAGTTGGTTGGGTCTGCGCTCACTTTCCCACGCCGGGTTAGTCCACGATTCGCCACAGTCAGCCTTATCTTGCTTTGACTGTCTTCCGTTGCGAACCTAAAATTTAATGGCGCTTGTCTTCCGCAGGGGAAAGGCCCAGCCGATGTCTCGATTTCTTGCCGTAGTCTTGTGTGTCGCCAGTCTGTTCGCAACGTTTGCAACTTCCACTCGGGCGCAAGTTTCCAGCTCGACTATCGAACCCATTCGGGTGCCCGCAGGAACCGTTCTGGCGTTTCACTTGCAGACCCGTCTTCGTCCCGCGGACAGCGATCCACTCGATCTTCTGCCTCAAGGAACGGTTCTCCACGTGAAAATTCTCAACGCCATCGATTCGAGCGTCGATCGCGACGGCAGCCAGTTTCGCGGCTCGGTCGTATCGGATCTCGCCATTGGAGACGGCGTCGTCATCCACTCCGATGCGGAAGTCCGAGGGCTCCTCGTTCTACTCCGGAGCAGAAATCACCCTGACGGTTTCCGATATGAACTCTTACTCACTCAGCTCAACGACGGCGGCAAATCTTATCCGCTCACTGCATCTCTAAGTCCTTCCTTTTCCGATGCCGGCTCTCAAGCTCCTCCCGCACCGAGAGCTGAAACGAAAGCATTGCCCAAACCAATCGCATCGAGCAATACCAGGTTTCCTGCAGGTTCGTCTGAAAAACTCCCTAACTAGATTATTTACGCTCCGGGAAGAGATTTCCGGTCCTGGTACTAGTAGGCATGGCGCTTTACGTTCGCCATTTCTCACCGTAAGTTGTTAACGTGATTGGAGTTTTCAGATTTCTAGCCGAATGTGCCACTCTGGCACTCTTGCTGCTCCAAGCCATTGGCTCAGCCCAATATCCGTGGAGGGTTTAGCAATGAAAAATGCATCGCGATTTGGTTTTTCCATTCTGGCGGCTCTGGTTCTCGTAGCGGGAGCCTTGGCATTGCCGCCGGCCAACATTCATCAAACTCAGGCAGGTCAGCAACCTGCCGCACAGACGCAATCTGTGTCCGGTAAGATTGCCTCAGTTGAGAAGAATTCCTTCACTCTCACTCTCGCTTCGGCATCCTCCGTTTCGCAGGATCAGCAACCGCAGCCCCGTCCTTCCAAAACTATGTCCTTCATGATTGATAAGAACACGACAGTCGAGGGCAGCCTCAAGGTCGGCTCGAATGCGGATGTCACCTACCGCCAGGACAATGGCGCCAACATCGCCATCAGCGTCCGCGTCACTCCCTGACCCACATTTTCGCAAGTTCAGCTTGTCTTGAGACCCTTCGAAAAAATTCTTCCTGTTTCCGTTCGGAGGGTCTCAAGGCAAATGTGACGGTCCAAGACAGGTGTTGTAGCACGTCCCGCGGGAATCCGCGGTAGATGATCGCTGTTCTAATGTACCTGTTGCCCGTGTGCTCTCATGCTTTCCTTTTGTTTTCAGTGTCGAGCCCGCTGTGGGTGCCGCGTGCCCCAGACCTCGATTTTACGTCTGGGTCTTTCTTTTTCTTGATCGGTTTGCGTGTCGAGTGAGAGCTTACTCAGGTGATCGTGATCATGGCGAAACCTCTCGACAAACAAGAAAATCATTCTCGAGGGGATCACTATCAACCACGTCACGAATGGCAAGATTATGGAATCCTACGTCAGCATCGATTATCTCGGCATGCTTCAACAACTCGGAGTCGCTCCCGACTTCGGGCAACTCGCGAGCGTGGCCGCCCGCTGATCTAAGATTGAAAGATCAGACCTTCAGGTTATGCACTTGGCTCCCGCGCCGCGCTTGTGGCATGGTCGTCTCCTGCGCCCGGTCAGTTGTAACTAGAAGAACAAACCTGTACTTCGGTCTAATTTCCTCTGGCAGAAGCAACTCTAGACTAGGCGTATGACTAAGCCTTCTAAAGGTGCTGCTACGTTCCTGGTGTTTTTTGGGCTGATGTTTCTCGTCCCCGGACTGCTTTCCTTGGTCACATTCCTCGCCAGGAACCATAACGCTGGCGCCAACGGCACAGTTGCCGGCGCCGCGATTGGCCTGTTCATCTCTGCGATTGGCGCGGGTTTTGTTTTTGCGGCGTGGTTCGGCTACGGCCGCCTAAAGAAGCAGGCTGCGGTAGAAGAGGCAAATCCCTCGGCGCCCTGGCTGTGGCGAACGGATTGGGCCATCCGAAGAGCGGAAAGCCAGCGCAAGAACACCGAAATCACGGCCTGGGTGGTCTGCATTTTCTGCAACCTGGTGACGATTCCCTTAGCAGCCACTCTTGTTCCGCAGCTTGCACGTCACAACGACCCTCGCGCCTTCCTTGTAATTGGTTTTTCTCTCATTGGAGTCATTCTATTCGTAGTGGCGTTGCGCGCCACACTTCGCCATCGACGGTTCGGCAATACTTATTTCGAGCTTTACTCGCTGCCGTTTTCTCCAGGCGGCCGGCTCGCTGGAAGGATTCATCTCAAACTCGACGCAGACGCGGCGCACGGCATCGACCTTCGCCTCTCTTGTGTCCGCAGGACGATTACCGGTTCGGGCAACAACCGCTCCACGGTGCAAACTGTTCTTTGGCAGACAGATCAGAACGTGCCGTTTGGAGCCATCGAGATGGATTCGCTCGGCAGAACGATCCCGGTGGATTTCGAAATACCGCCTGACGCTTGCGTGACGGACCACGACAATACGTCGGATCAGGTTCTCTGGCTTCTCCACGCTAAGGCAGATGTTCCCGGCATCGATTACGCTGACGATTTCGAACTGCCCGTCTTTAGGACTTCTGCTGCTGCAGAGCTGTCGTCGGCTGCTTCTTCGTCGGGAAAATCGGGATTTTCACTTGAGAGTTCCAGCGTGACCGATTCGGCTCCGGTCGCAGCGCCTGCAGATACGAAAGTTGTGATTTCTTCGCAAGCCGGCGGGACGGAATTTTACTTTCCAGCTTTTCGCACGCCTTCTCGCGCCCTATCTCTTCTTGTGTTCACCGCGATCTGGAGTGGTGTTGTTTATTTTCTGTTTCATTCCAGTGCTCCCTGGTTCTTTGGCTTGGTATTCGGATTTTTTGATCTCCTAATGATCTTGATTTGTTTTCACGTTGTTCTCGGAACGTCGCGGATCCGCGTTGGCAACGGGGAAATCATTTCCACAACAAGAATCCTCGGTATCGGGTCTGCGAAGCGTTTCGCCATCTCTGAAGTCGATGCCATAGTTCCGGTCACCAGCGGCCAGCAGGGCGGCAGTGGTGGAGAGTCCATGTACGCCATTCGCCTGCGCGCAAAAAATGGGCGCCGGATTACGCTCGCGGATGAAATTGCAAGCCGCCATGAAGCACGCTGGATCGTTTCACAAATAGAGACTCTCGCAGGATTGAAAATTGACACACGCGTGGAAGTGGATTCGCCTTACGGCCCGCCGCCACAGCCCGGCCAAACCGCTCCCGGCTCGGCACAGCCCGACCAGCAACTCTTTGGTTCTTTGCAGACAGGATCCTTGCGCACCGGCTGGCAGCAAACCCGGCCTCCGTCGCGAGCGTCGACGGTTGTTTCCTTTGCTATGTTCGGACTGTGTGTTGCTGGAATGTTTGCCTGGCAGGGCTGGCGGTTCTCCACTCTGAAGTCAGTGGCAAGCGCTTCCCGCGCAACTAGGTCGCGCGCAAATGGATCCCGCGCGGCTACACTTGCGAATGCGGTTCCGCCACGCCGAACTTTTGCAGGGCCCATGACCGACGCCGATGCAGAACGCATAGCGGCTCTGCCTGCCCAGGATCAAGCGGAGGAATTGCTGGAACGCGCCATTGGCCACGACGAACGCGCACTCGAGCTGTTCGAACAGCAAGTGGAAAGCTGGGTGGGACACATCCATTTGAGCGAACGCATGAAGCAACTGGAGCGGCGTTCGGAATATTCGAGCGATCTCCGCGTGCGCTATGCCAATGCGGACATCAATCTCACCCTGGATGGCTGGAAGAAAAATGAACAAGCCGCCGAAATGCTGATCGAACGCGCGCGCACGGATTCGAAATACCGGGCCGCGGCCGTTTATTTTCTGGGAATGCTTGCCGGGCGGGGAATTGCGTACGAAAGAATTCATCCGGTCTTGCTCAATTATGCGAAACACGATCCGGACGCGTATGTCCGGCAGTGGGCCGTCGAAGGCATGCGCTATCTTGGCAAGGATGAAACGCTCGATGAACTGTTCGAATCCTTTACGCAGGATCCTTCGAACAGCGTTCGCGACCGCGCCGGCTGCAATTTATCTGATTGCGGAGATTTCACACGCGTGCAGCGGATGCGCATGCTGCCGAAGTTTCTTGAGCTCACCGCAAACCCCAGCACCAATGCGCAAATGCGAAGCTGGAGCTACCTGGCGTTGCGGGAAATCACCGATGCGAATGTTCCGAGCGATCCTCAGGCCTGGAAGAATTGGTACCGCGACCATGGCGCTGAAAAATTAGCGGAGTTTCAGCGGCTCGACTGGTGGCGCGTCCGCGGCGACGAATAGGAATCGGCACGGCCTCGGCGCGGGGGATGCGGAAGTTTATTTCTTCGCCGCGAGGATGCGCTCAATTTGCAAAATATGATTGATGTCGTGCCCCGCAATCATGAGCGCGATCCGTTCGAGGCTCTCTTCGCCGCGTTCCGCATGTATTCCATAGCGCTTCCACTGTTCCGGCGAGAGTGACTTGTAGAGCGCGAGGTTTGCGTCGCGCACGGCGCGAAATTGTTCAATGCTTTTGCGCGGGTCTCGCATGGCGTAGAGCCCGGCGGCCGCCCAGGCATCCTGGTCATACGCTTGAATGGGCGTTCCGGGCGCGCCTAGGATGGAGCGGATACGCCATCCAATGACGATCTCGGTATCGGCCATGTGCGCGATGATTTCGCTCACGGACCATTTATCCGGGCCCGGCCGTTTGCGCAGCTTGGAAGCGGGGGCGCCCTTCACCAGACGTTCTAATTTCTTCGCGGTTGCAGACTGCGCCTTGAGCGGATCCTTTCCTTCCACGTGACCGAGAATCCGCTGCGCATACTGTTGCGGCGTTTCGTTCATTTCACCGATTTCCCTTCGTCAAGAATCGTAATCGCAGTTCGAGTTCAATCTGCAGCCAGCACGCCCGCTTCAAAACGTCGTGAAAAGCCGGTGCCAGCGAATCTCGCCCGGATGAAGCACGGCATTTGCATATGCGAGGAAGCGTTCGCGGAGTTGCCCGGATTCCCAGGCTTCCGGAGATGCATCCAGAGACATGTAGATCATTACCGGAGTGCCGATAATGTTTTTGCGCGGCACGCAGCCGGTGAAGCGGCTGTCGTAGGAATTTCCGCGGTTGTCGCCCATGACGAAATAACAATTCTGTGGAATCTTATAGGGCGTATGCATATCATACGGCTCACTGGGCCCAGTCGTGTAGTTCTCGGAAAGTTTTTGTCCGTTGATCCACACGCCGCCGTCGTGAATATCCACCGTCTCTCCGGGGAGGCCGATGACGCGCTTCACGATGTCCGAAGTTTCCTGCGGGACAAACGGAGTGAAAATCACAAGCTGGCCGCGCTTCGGATTGCGCCATAGCGACAGATGCAAGTGAGTGAAAGGAACGCCGGCGTCGTAGCCGATACGGCTCATGATCAGGTGGTCGCCGATGAGCAGAGTATTCTCCATTGATCCCGATGGAATCACACGGGCCTGGCCAAGCGTTCCGTTGACCAGCAAGAATATGAGAACGACCCACATCCATCCAATGACTTCGCGCTGAATGCGCTTGGCCCAGGGGAGATCCACATGAGGCTTTTTGTTCTGTTGTTTGCCGGCTTTCATTCTTCACCCCGATTAACCATTCTAACCGTCTTTGGCTAAGACGCGTCTACCGTCGCGACGTGAGCGGGAGACTCTCGCTGCGCCATGTCGGCAATGATGGTGCGCGAGCCCATATACAGCACAAAGGCGAGCGCGATGCAGAGAACCGGGATGATTAACATGGCCTGCTGAAGGCCAATTGCGCGGAAAGTTTCCGTGACGGTTGCCGAGCCAGCTAGCGCCGCAGCGCGGTGCGCAAGCACATCGCTCAATTTACCGGTGAGGAGAGGACCGAAGGATGCTCCGCACATGTACATAGCCATGAAATAGATGGCCATCGCCGTGCCGCGCTGATTCGGAGCGACAATGTCCTGAATTGCCGAGTACACCAGGCCGTAGTACGTGGTGAGCGAAGAATAAGCCAGCGCCAGGAACAGCATAGCGACGAATAAGGAGCCGGCGGGCTGAAGTATGCCCACACAAGCAAAGGGTATGGTGAGCAGGGCCAGTGCAGCAGCGCAGAGCATGCGCCCGTCTTTGCGGCGATGAACGATCGAATCACCCAGATAGCCGGCGATTACGCCGCCGCTCACTCCGCCGACGAGATAGATGATCCCAGTGGCGATGCCGGATTTTGCCAGCGAGAGGCCGTGAACGCGGCTTAGAAACGCGGGCAAGAAAGTGGCGAAAGCGTACGCGTTGAAATTGAGCAGAGCGCCGGAGGCGATGATCCACCAAAGAGTCGGAATGCGGAGCACGCTCCACATCGAGGAGGGAACGAGGGGAGCGCGATGGGTTTCGCTTGCGCCGCGCTTCGGTTCTGTAAGCAGAAGTAAGGCAGGTACAAGCACAAGCGCAGGCACTGCGGCAAAAACCATGGCGGCCCGCCAGCCGTAAGCTTGCGCGAGTGGGCCACTGAAAAAATAGCCGAGGGCGCCGCCGATTGGGACGCCGAGCATGAAGAGCGCCAGTACGCGAGAGCGTTTTGCGGGGGGAAAAAGATCACCGAGCCAACTCGTCGCGGTGGGGGCGCAGGCCGCTTCGCCGACTCCAACTCCCGCACGCGATAAAAGAAGCAGGGGATAGGTGGTGACGAGGCCCGCAGATGCGGTCAGCGCTGTCCAGATCACGACTCCCCAGGCGAGAAGTTTCTTGCGGCTTGCGGAATCGGCGAGGCGACCGAGAGGGACGCCGATAATCGCGTAAATCCAGATGAAGGCGCTGCCGAGGAGGCCGATCTGCGTGTCATCGAGGTGAAACTCCTTGCGCATAGGCTCGACGAGGGCGCCGGGGACGTGACGGTCGTAGAAATTGAGGATGTTGATGGCGAAAAGGACGACGACGGAGAAGAGGAGGCTGTTCTTTTGTGATTTTTGCGACAAGGCCTGAGCATGCTAGCACACTAGACGGTGACCGGTGATTCGTGAGTGGTGGCTGGAGAGGCGTGACTTGCGACTTGTGACTCGTGGAAACCGCCAAGCACAGTAGTTTAGGTCCCTAAAACACGAGTTTTATTAGTGCGCTATCCAGCGATCTCACCAAATGGTTTGAACCGATTTTGAGCGGCGGATTTCGCGGTCGGCGGTAAGGAACGGGAGTCCTTCGACCAAAGCCGTGGCGCCAATAATGCGATCCGCCGGGTCATTGGGATAGCTTGGTGGCAGGCTCATGGCGCGTGCGCATGCGCGGGCGGTGATTGGGAGAACAACGAAGCGGGACTCGATTTCCTGGAGAAAGGATTCGAGGCTGATGTCAAGGTGGAGGCGGCCCTTGCTGGTGAGTGTGGTTAGTTCCAACAGAGTGATGTCGGAGATTGCCAAGCCGTCTGCATTCATGCGGGCATCTGTTATGGCCGACGTGGCTTTGACCGATAGCTTGCCGGGGTCTGTCGTCAGCCAGAGCACAACATGGGTATCGAGCAAAATCACTTCAGATTGCCCCATTCACGCAGCGACAAAGCAGGGGAAACCACATCGCCGATGATCGTAGCCTTGCCACGAAGAAAACCGAATATGTCATCGCCTTGTGGCTCGACGGGCACAAGCTTTGCCACTGGCTTGCCGTGCTTGGTGATTATGACAGTCTCTCGCTTGGCCTGGACCTCATCCATGACTGCGAGACAATTTGTTTTGAAAGAACCCGCAGCCATTTTTTTCATCCAAAACCTCCAGTAGAACTATGGTCATTATACCATAGTCATAATCAGGGGAGGCGAAGAATGACAATCCTGGATTCGTTTGCATCGGCTGCACTGGCTGCAAGGCGAAGTCACACCGACAAGTGAAATCAGAATTTTTCGCGCTCCTGCCGCGAATCGAGGCGAGAGCGGAGGCGGGAGCGGTCTTCGCGTTTTCGGATTTCGATTGACAGCCGCGGATTGGGGCTCCTTCATGACATTTAGTCATTTTATTCGGCTATTGAAAGGCCAGGGGCGAACGAAACGTAGTAGTAGGTATGAAGACTGGTACCGGGCGTCAGCGGGCGCTGTGGAGCGCAGTGATTTTCCTGGCGTTTATCGGAGTTGCGGTGGCGGTGCGAAGGATGGCGCATCTGGTGCCGATCGCGGTACACGGCTATCATCCACCGGTAGTCAACTCCAATCCCCGTCTGGCGCAGTTTGCTGCTCTTGATGATTTGTTCGCGCACTATCCCATCCTTACGCTGATTCACATTGTGCCGGGATTACTTTTCATGATCCTGGGTCCGCTTCAATTCAGCTCGACGATTCGCGCCCGGCATCTGCGGTGGCACCGCTTCAGCGGGCGTGTTTTTGTGATTTGCGGCCTGGTGATCGGAATCTCGGCATTGGTGATGAGCTTCGGGATGCCGGCGATTGGCGGGGCGAACCAGGCGGCGGCCACGACGCTGTTTGGGACATTTTTTCTATTCGCGCTGTGCAAGGCGTTTTGGCATGTACGCCGGCATGAGATTGCGCTGCACCGCGAATGGATGATTCGCGCTTTTGCGGTCGGGCTTGCGGTTGCTACGATCCGGCCGATCATTGGATTGTTTTTTGCCACGAGTCGTCTTTCAGGGCTAACACCGCATGAATTTTTTGGCATCGCGTTCTGGATTGGGTTCGTGCTGCAGCTAATCGCGGCGGAAGCTTGGATACAAACCACCCCGGCGAGGCAAGGCACGATTAGCGTTCAACATTGATGCGGGGGAAATTCTCTCCGCGCAACTAGACGGTCCAAATTTGTTTGAGGACACGGCGGAAATTGCCGCCTAGGATGGCTTCGATGTGAGCGTCATTATATTTACGGCGGATGAGGCCTTCGGAGATGTCGAAGGGGCGTTTGGCGAAGTGGTATCCGTCGATATCGATCTTGTCGCGGAAAGCGTAGCTGTTTTTGTAGCCGGCTTTGAGCTGCTTGTATTCGTCGGGAGGCATGGCGTCGTAGCCGAGAAGATCGATGTCGCTGCCGACACCGAGATGCTCGACGCCGACGAGCTTGGCGACGTAATCGTAATGATCGAGCATGGATTCGATGGAGGTGGGTTCTTTGGAGCTGACGAACATGCGAACTTCGGTGATGCCCATAACGCCACCTTTGGCTGCCATGGCTTTGATGGCTTCGTCGGTTTTGCAGCGCGGGTGATTGGGATTGAGAGCACGGCAATTGGAATGGGTGATGAGGACGGGTTTTTTGGAGACGTCGAAGGCGTCGAGGGTGGTGCGGTCGCCGCAGTGGGAGACGTCGACGGCCATGCCAAGCTTGTTCATGCGCTCGACGATGGCGAGGCCGAAGTCGGAGAGGCCATCGTCACGGCGCTCGGTTGAACCGTTACCGATGAGCGTGCGGGCGTTGTAGGTGAGTTGAGAGACGCGCTGGCCGAGGCCGTAGAAATAATCGACATCATCTGGTTTGCGGAAGTGCTCGGAATTTTGGACGCCGAGGAGGATGCCGACTTTGCCGGAGGATTTGATGGCATCGAGGCGCGCGGGAGTCTCGACGCGCTCGAACCAGGCGTCGTGGCGAGCGAGGAAATTGTTGTAGCCAGAAAGGAACTGGAGAGTCTCGAGGTAAGCGTCGGTACCGCCGGTGCCGATGGCGATGTGAAAGACGTTGATCCCGGATTGTTGGTACGGGGCGTAGTCCTCAGCTTTGAAATTTTCGGGATTGCCGAGCATTTTTAACGTGGCGGAGGGGCTGATCCAGAGTGGAGCGAGCATGTCGATGACAGTGGAGCGTTGGACGAGTTCGATGGCTCGAGCGGAATAAGTTTGGTCGGAGCCTGGAGCCAGCGCGTACCTGCCATGGTTGAACATTGCGGCGGACGTTGCGGCACGTGTGAGTGTCGGTGCAACTAGCGCCGCTGCGGCGCTTTTCATGGCTGTCTTCAGCAAGTTTCTTCGATTCATCCCGGTTTCCTCTCTTTGATGACTAATGGCGTGAACTGGCTCGTGCGATGAACGGTGATAGTACCACCGTTGGGATTTGGCGCTTGTTGAAGTGCAGGTCGAGACTTGAGGGAATGTCGGGCCGGCGCGCCGTGCCCCTACGGGGAGCATGGTGGGGCAGATGGTCAGGCGGAATTGGAGAGGTCAGGCTCCGATGTATTGATCATTCAGGTGACGGCGCATTTGCCAGCGAGAAGAGTTGTAACGCTCGTCGGCGTGGACGCCGACATTCCCGGAATTAGATTTCGCCTGGGGGGGACGCGTCAAAAAGTTTGAAGTTGATGAACGCCGACGGGTAGCCGAGGAAAGCATAAGGTACACAGCCCTTCCCCGGAGGGAAGGGCTGTGACTCAGGACATGTAAGCTGAGGCGGCGTTTAGCTCTGGCCGGCGCTGGCAGCGGCGGCTTTGGTCATGTTGGCGGTCCACTCGGCGGAGCGGCGCATCATTTCGTCGGGGGAGACGTCTTCGATGTGAGTGGCGATGCCCCAGCTGTGGCCGAAGGGGTCGGTGAGTTTGCCGTAGCGATCGCCCCAGAACATGTCAGTGACAGGCATGCCGACCTGCGCACCGGCGGCCACGGCGCGGTTGAAGACCTTATCCACGTCTGGTGTGTAAAGGAAGATGTAGGAGGAAGCGACCGCACCCGAAGCGGGAGCCGCGGACATTCCCGGGAATTCATCGGAGACGAAGATGTGGGAGTCACCGATGCGGAGCTCGGCGTGCATGACCCGGCCGCCGGGGCCGAGCATGCGGTTGATTTCCGTGGCGCCGAAGGCTTCCTTGTAGAAGTCGATGGCGGCCGCGGAATTCTTGCAGGTAATTGCCGGAGTAAGAGAATGGAATCCCTCCGGGATGGGTCGAACGTTGTCTGGCATAAGGGCTCCTTGGAGTTTTGGACATTCGCGCGGCAAAATCAGGAAGGCAGAGGCGGGGGCGCGCGTGAGGGATTAGATACTCCACGCGAAGGGATGTGTCAACTGTTGCTGAGAATGGCAACGGAATGAGAGGAAATTACTGTACGGTTACTGTGAGAGTAGCGGTGGTGCGGCCGAATTGGTTGGTAGCGTAGAGCGTGTACGTGGTGGTTTGCGAAGGAGTGACGACGGCACTGGAGCCGCGGATTGCGCCGATTTGCGGCGAAACGATGTAGTAAGAGCCGCCGGAGCCGTTCCATGAAAGTGTGACGGCAGTGCCTGCTGATACGGGATTGGAGGTGCTGGCGGTGAAACTGGCGATGGTTGGCGCGGAGCCGTTCGGAAGATTGCTGGAAGTGTAGACGGTGCCGAGGGAGACGACTTCAAAATCGGAGGCGGTGAGTGCAGAGAGGGCGTGCAGATCGTTATTGTCCCAGCGATCGTCGGGAGCGCCACTGACGTACATGGAAGAGCCGTTGTCGGCCATGAGCATGCCGTATTGCTTGAGGGCTTTTAGGATGACCTGATTGGTGGCAGAGAAAGCGGAGATGTCGAAATTGGCTTTGAGGCGGAGGCGCATGCCCATGGGCGCGGCGAACTGTGAAGAAGAATTTGCGGCCCAGTGCGTTGCGGGCAGGACGTATGCGGCGGTGCTGTGCTGCAGCGTGAAGCGGATAGCGTGTGCGATTTGGCCGCTGGCGACTTCGTCGTAGCGAATGAGGCCGGGGAAGATGGGGAGTCCTGCGGCGTCGGCGGAGGTCCAGGCGAGCGGGCGCTGCGTGTAGTTTTGCAAATCCCAAACGGCGGCGGAGGCGGCGTTCCAGGAGCCGTCGGCATTGACGCTGGAACCAAAGAGTTCGTAGAGCAAGCAATTGCTGTTGTCGAGGATGAGAACGTGGCGGTCGCCAGTGCCGGGATTGGGGTAGCCCTCGATGTTGGCGTTCGCGGGAAGGGGCATGGGGCCGGGATCGCTTTCGTCGCCGTAAGCATTGAAGAGGATGTTCACCGGTGATTGAGAAGAGCCGACGACGGAATAAGGAATGCCGATGTAGCTGCCCTGATATTGACCGGAGCCGAAGTCGGGATGGAGCGGGACAGTGGAACCGATGAAATTCATGTAGGAGGCGGAATTTGGATCGGCGGGCGAGGCAGAAATATCTTGATTCCATGCGTTGTTCGCGGGGAAGGGACGGAAGCCGTTAAGACTGGCGCCCGCGCCGGTACTCATGCCGCTGCAGGCGCTAGCTTGCGTGGCGGAAGTTACCTGGAGATTTATGCTGGAGGAGGTGCTTTGGCCGGGGTTGGGATTGCTGACGGAGACGGCAAAGACGCCGACGGCGGAGGCGGTTGCGGCCGCGGTGAGTTGCGTGGCGGAAACGTAACTTGTGTTAAGAGGGACGCCCGCGAGAAGGATTTGAGAGCCGCTGAGGAAATTGGTGCCGGTAACGGTGAGGGTGAGGGGGCCGACGTTGATTGAAGTAGGATTGATGGCGGTGAGGACGGGAGTGGGATTGAGGAGGGTGATGCTACTTGAGCCGCTGGCGGAGGAATCCGCGGAGCTGGTTGCCTGGACCGTTATCGAGTTCGGATCGGGCAGAGAGGCGGGGGCGGTGAACATGCCGGAAGAGGAGATTGTGCCGGTGGAGGAGTTGCCGCCGGCGACGTTGTTGACGGACCAGGCGACGGAAGTGTTGGTCGTTCCGGAGACGGAGGCGGTGAATTGTTGGGAGCTGCCGGCCCTGATGGTGGCGGGATTCGGCAAAACCGAGACTTGGATTTGCGCGGGCGGGTGGGGCGCGGTTCCAGAACCTGAACTGCGTACAGCGGCGCATCCTGAGGAGAAAAGCAAGAGCGCACAGGTCAGCGTGAGAGTCAGGTGCTTCAAGAAATTCTCCTCCAGGCGATTGCCGGACCGAACCAGGTGGTGGCTGGCGATGCGCCTGGGACTGAGCGTGGTTTGTCTCTTGTAGATCAAGAACTCCGTGAGCGAGAATTATGACTGTTGCGGCGTTGAGGGACGACTGGCCAATGGTACAAATTAGGTACAGGAGGCAGTGCGACGACTGTTTTGGTTACGGAAAAGGGCGGTTTTGGGTGATGTTTTGCGTTGCCTACGCGGAGGGCCGGACGCAGAGATATTCTGTAGAGGATTGAAGCGATGAGATACGACTTTCTTGTGGAGAGTTACGAGACGGAACGGATGAAGGTGGTCAGCGTATGGAGCGAGTTTCGAGACGAGGACCTGACGTTCCGGCCAAACGCGAAAGACCCGCGGGGCCGCAGCGTGCGCGAACAGATGGTGCACCAGTGCGTGAGCGAGGACTTGTGGTTCCGGAACATGCTGGGGATCGAAGCGGGGGCGCCGGCCGTGCCGTCGGAAGAGTCGCGGCTGGAATTCGTAAAGCTGTATGCGGAGTTCAGCGGGAAACGGCTTGAGGCGTTGCGTCGGAAAGATGAAATGTGGTGGGAAGGCGATACGATGTTCTTCGATGTTAAGCGTTCTCGGGCGTGGGTGATGACGCGGCGCATCGCGCACACCGCGCACCATCGTGGACAGCAGATGGCGATGCTGAGGATGCTGGCGCGTGATTTGCACAGCAACTATGGCCCGACGGCGGATACCGGAGGCCTGATGCAAAATCACGCCCCGACCATTTACGCCTACTCGAGCCTCGAGGCGCTGCTGCAGGGTGAGGCGAATGGAGGACGGAAGACAAGTTTGCCAGGCGGCGGGGGCAAACCGGTGACGGAGCGCCCGTAGCCGCGTTGATGAAAGTCCCCCAGGCTCGCGGTTAGCCTATGGCCTGGCGACGACGGCGCAAGCAATGCGCGCCGGCGCTGCTGAGCCTGTGCCGCCAGATACAGCATGGATTACGATCGCGGTTCCGCCATTGCTGAAGACAGAGTGGTCATCATCTCCTAGAGTAACGCTTGGCGCGATGACGGAAACATGGGCAGTACCGTTGGCGGCGACGATAAGCGCAAAATTTGGGATGTCGCCGGCGGGGGCCGCACCGTGGTTGTGTTCAGCACCACCGGGATTGAAGTGCGGGCCCGCGGAGGTGAAGTCGGGAGTATCACACTTTGCCACCTGATGGATGTGGATGGAATGCTCGCCAGGCGGAAGATTCTTGATGTCGAGAGCGATTTTGACGCCTTTGGGAGTGCTCGAAAGCAGCGCTGTTCCCACATTCTGACCGTCGGAATTTTTGAATTCAACAGTAACTAGCTTGGAGCCGGCGTGGCTATGAGTCTCCTGGGCCTTGGCCGCGGGAGTCAGAGTGAAGAGTAGACACACCCCGTATAGTAGTGCTCTCATCGGAATTTCCTCTTTCTATTTGCGAATCGAATAGTCTAAGGGCTCTGCGAGGAGCCGTCCCCAATCACTGTAACCTGAGGGGCATTGGGGTTATTCCTGCGTGTGCCTTTTCAGATACGTGGAAAATTGAAAGTTAGGCAAAGGAAGTATTGATTACGGGAGGGGAGGTCGAGCGAATCAGTCGCCGCGATAGAGGCTGGGGAATTCCTTCTTGAGGCTGGCAAGTTTCGGCAGGTCGTTGATCACGATGTAGGGTTCGTAGGAATGGTGCTTGAGGTAGTCCTGATGGTAGTCCTCGGCCGGGTAGAAGGCCTGGAGCGGAACGACCTGCGTAACGATGGGTTGCGAATAGACCTTTGCGGAGTCGAGCTGAGCAATGTAAGCGTCGGCGATTTTCTTTTGCTGGCCGTCCGAATAGAAAATCGAAGAGCGGTATTGCGTGCCGTGGTCGGGGCCCTGGTAGTTGAGCTCAGTAGGGTTGTGGGCGACGGAAAAAAAGATCATCAAAATCTGACCGTAGGAAATTTGGGAAGGATCAAAAACGATTTTTACGGATTCGGCGTGGCCGGTTGCTCCCGTGCTGACATCCTCGTAGTGGGCGGTGTTTGCTGCGCCGCCGGAGTAGCCGGAAGTGGCGGAGACCACGCCTTTCAGATGCTGGAAAACAGCCTGAATCCCCCAAAAGCAGCCGCCAGAGACAACCGCGGTTTCCGCAGATTTTGCAGAAGCGAGAGGAGCGTCGACGGCGGGTTTAGGAAAGGCGGCCTTAGCGTTGGCGCGGCCATCGTTTGGTTTGGCGGTGGCCCAGGTGAGGACCCCAATGCCCACAAAAATTAACCCCGCAAATAGAAAGGCACGCATGGCTAGAACTCCGCAAACGGCATTCCTCTGAAGTATACGCTTGCCGCAGGAGATTGGATGTTTCGCGCATACCGTACGTTATGAGATGGAATTGACAGCGTACCGACCCAGGGTTAGGCTCCCAAAACACTGATCATTTTTTGTTCGGGGTGCTCCGATGGTGACAACTGAGCGGGGAAAAATGTTCGCGCTCATTGCTTTGGGCGGATTGCTCGGCTGTGGATTTCTTGGAACGGTTCGGGCACGGCAGACGCGTTCAGAAGAAAAAACTCTACGGGGGGATGCCGCTGTAGGAAAGCGATTGTTCGAACGGCACTGCGCGTTGTGCCATGGCATCGACGGCAAAGGAGGGCGAGGGCCGGCACTCAACCGGGTGCATCTTGCGCATGCTCCAGACGACGAGGCGCTGAACTTAGTGATCGCGGAGGGTATTCCGCCGAGTATGCCCGGTGGCTGGTTTCTCGATGAGAATGACGTGGCGAACCTGGGGGCGTTTGTGCGCTCGTTGAGCAAGATTCCTCCGGACCCTCTGCCGGGTGATCCCGCGCGCGGCGCGGGGATCTACGCCAAGAGCGGCTGCGGAGGCTGCCACGTATTGGAGGGCCAGGGTGAGGGGTACGGACCGGAATTGACGGGGATCGGAGACCGGCGGAGTGCGTCCTTCCTGAAACAGGCGATCAGCAAACCAAATTCGGCACTGCCGGAGGATTTTCTTTTCGTGAAGGCGACCATGGGTTCGGGCAAAACAATTGAAGGTATCCGGGCGAATGAAGACTCGTTTACGATTCAGATTAAGGACGCCGGGGGACACTATCACAATTTACGGAAGCAGGAGTTGAAGGAGTTGAAGAAGCTGCGGGGAGAAACTCCGATGCCGCCGTTCGAGGGGGTTCTGAGCGCGACGGAGCTGCAGGATTTGGTGGCGTACCTGGCTTCGCAGCGAGGAAAACAATGAGAGCGTTTTGCACGGGGGCGCTGAGCGCCATTTTGACTGCCGCGGCTTTCGGACAAGTGCCGTTCGAACGGATTGTGAATGCCGACAAGGAGCCGGGGAACTGGCTGACCTATTCGCGAGATCTTCTGGGCCACCGATTTTCGCCGTTGAATGAAATTACCACGGAAAACGTCGGAAACTTGAAAGTGAAGTGGGCGTTTCAGTTTCCAAACGACAGGAGCGAAGTGTCTCCCATTGTGGTGGGCGACATTATGTACGTAAGCGGGCCGAACTGGGCGGCGGCGCTGGATGGGCACACGGGACGAAAGCTGTGGACGTGGAACCGCGAGATTCCGAAGGACTATCACAACATTGGCTTTGGGCGGGTCAACCGGGGCCCAGCCGTTCTGGACGACAAGCTCTACGTAACGACTCTGGATTGTTATTTGGTGGCGCTGGATTTGAAGAGCGGAGCGGAACGTTGGAGCACAAAGGTCGGGGACTACAAATTGGGATATGGCATGACAGTGGCGCCGCTGGCGATCGAGGGAAAGATTGTGGTGGGAGTGAGCGGCGGGGAGGCAGGAATACGTGGATTCGTGGATGCGTATGATGCAAAGAGCGGAAAACAGGCTTGGCGGTTTTGGACGATACCCGGTCCCGGCGAGCCAGGTCACGAGACCTGGACCGGCGAAAGCTGGAAAACTGGCGGCGGGCCGACGTGGGTGACGGGAGCGTACGACGCCGAGCTGAAGCTGGTGTATTGGGGAGTGGGCAACCCAAGCCCGGATTGGAACGGAGACGCGAGGAAAGGCGCCAACCTTTACGCTTGCTCGTTTGTTGCTTTGGATGGAGAGACAGGAAAACTTCGGTGGCACTTTCAATTTACGCCGCACGATACCCACGATTGGGATGCAGCGCACGTTCCCATTCTATTCGACGCGGAAATTCAAGGGCGCGACCGCAAGCTGATCGCCAGTGCGAACCGAAATGCGTTTTATTACGTGCTTGACCGCGCGACCGGAGAATTCATCGCGGGGCAGGCGTATGCCAAACAGACGTGGGCGAAAGGACTCGATGCAAAAGGCCGGCCAATCATGGCAGGAGATTCCGAGCCGACCGAGAAAGGCGCGCTGGTCTGGCCAAACGCGAACGGGGCCACGGTGTGGTTTAGTCCTTCGTATAGTCCGCAGACAGAGCTGTTTTACGTTGCTGTTCGTGAGGTGGGATCGGTGTACTTCAAGAGAGAGACCGAATACAAACCGGGGACTTTCTACGCAGGAGGCGGGGAGGACGAGTTGGCGCCAGACGATGTATGGGGCGAGATTCGCGCGCTGGATGCAAAGACGGGAGAAACGAAGTGGAATTTCAGGCTGCATTCGCCGCCGTGGGCGGGAGTGCTCTCGACTGCAGGCGGACTGGTTTTCTCGGGATCGGATGAAGGGAATTTTTATGCGCTCGATGCGCGGACTGGAAAGGCCTTGTGGGATTTTCAAACCGGCGGCGCGATCGTAGCGAATCCCATTTCGTTCGCGGTGGACGGCAAACAGCGAGTCGCGATCAGCGCGGACCGTGTTCTGTATGTTTTTGGATTGTGAAGGCGAGGATTTCAGCCAAGGGGCGGAGACGGCGCCGTTCCCCCTAAATTTCCTAAGAAATCAAAGCTGGAAGTGTGCGCGATTGCACGGCAATATACTGAAGACCGAAAACTCGGACTGAGGAGAGTTTCATGAAAATGCGTCTTTGCGCCGTTTCCGCAATAGGCAGTGTTCTGATTTTACCTGCGATCCTTTCCGCACAAGTCACGCGCGGCCAGAAGCCGCAACTTCCAGCACCTTACTCCACGACGTCGGCTGGCAACGGCCCGAGCAAGGAAGCGCCGCCTCCGGGCTTTCTTCCCACGGTGCCGCAAGGATTTCGCGTGAACGTGTTTGCGGAAGGCTTCAAGACCCCGCGCTGGCTAGCAGTGGCGCCGAACGGAGATATTTTTGTTGCCGAGACGGGAGCGAACCAGATCGACATCCTCAGAGATCCGCAGAAGACGGGAGGAGCGAAGGACCGGGAAGTGTTCGCAACGGGGACAACGCGCGTTTTCGGCATCGCATTCAAGGACGACTACGTCTACGTGGGAAACACGAACGAACTGGTGCGATTCAAGTATGACCCGAAGTCATCGAAACGGCTGGGCGAAGCGGAACCGCTCATGAAGTTGCCATCGGGCGGCCACAACACACGGTCCGTTGCATTTTCGGCAGACGGCAAGCACTTGTTTGTTTCGGTTGGATCAGGTTCGAACATCAGCACGGGTGAGGACCCGATTCGCGCGGCGATTACGATTTGCGATCCGGATGGGAAAAACGCGCGGCTGTTTGCGACCGGGCTTCGGAATCCAGTGGGATTGGCGATCGAACCAGTCACTGGAGAAGTGTGGACCAGCGTGAATGAACGCGACGAACTGGGGGACAATCTGCCGCCGGATTATTTTACTTCGGTGAAGGACGGCGGGTTCTACGGCTGGCCGTATAGCTATATTGGAAGCAACGTGGACGACCGAGTGAAGCCGCAGAAGCCGGAACTCGTAGCGAAGGCGATTATTCCTGATGTGCTGCTTGGAGCGCATGTGGCTCCGCTGCAATTTTCGTTTTATACGGGAAAGCAGTTCCCGGAGAACTACCGGGGCGGGGCGTTCGTAGCGGAACACGGTTCGTGGAACCGGGCATCGCGGGCGGGATATCAGATCGCGTTTGTGGCGTTCAAGGACGGAAAGCCGTCTGCCGATCCAGTGCCGTTTTTGACCGGACTGGTGCCGAATCCGGGCGGGCCAGATGTTTATGGCAGGCCGGTGGGAGTGGCGGTGGCGCCGGACGGATCTTTGCTGGTGTCGGATGATGGCGCGGGAAAAATTTATCGCATATCGGTGGCGAAGTAGAGCGTCTGTTATTTGACAGTTAGCGACAATTGAATCGGTTGCAACTGGAGCGGCTGTCCCGATGCCGACATTGCCGATGGTGTGACCACGATATTGAAAGAACCT
>Ga0070693_100000381_pt1 | contig 20152 bp, 21 predicted proteins | sample KBSK1103metaG_FD_65472 | JGI IMG/M metagenome (GOLD analysis project Ga0070693, IMG submission 65472) | Corn, switchgrass and miscanthus rhizosphere microbial communities from Kellogg Biological Station, Michigan, USA - KBS K1-10-3 metaG | ecosystem: Host-associated > Plants > Roots >...
GCAGGATCACTCCGCCGCTGTTGTACTCAAAGCGAGTCCCCGGTGTTTCGCGCATCGGCCAGTCGAGCACGAACTTCAACCAGTCACACTGGCAGTTGTTCAATTGAAAAAGCGGCGAGCCCTGATACGGGTCCTCGCCCCAGTCGAGCCCGGTCCGCATCGTGAGCAGATCGCGCAGCGTCATTGCGGACTTGAGATCGTCTACATTTCTGATCCGTCGATACTCGGGGAAGAAACCGAGGACCTTCTGATCCAAACTCGAGATCATTCCCTGCTGAGCGGCGATTCCCATCAGCAAAGAGGTCACGCTCTTTGTGTCCGACTGAAGCGTGTGCACATCGTCGGGCCTCGATCCGTTGAAGTACTCATCGACGACGAGATAACCGTTACGCACGACAAGCAGGCTGTCGAGCCCCGCGATTTTGTTCTTGCGGATTCGCTTCACTAGCTTCTTCAGAATCCGGGCATTGAGTCGCTGTTCCTCGGGAGACGATGTCCGCCAATGACTCATTGGGTAATAATTACCGCCATCCTGCGGCCGAGCCTCGGCCGGCCAACAAGTGAGAAAAAGTCCGATGACGGCAACGAAAGCAGCCGCGAATCGCGAATACCCAAAATGCCGCAGTGCCAGTGCATGCAGTCGCCAGGTCGAATGTGTGATCGTGGGTTCTCGCATAATCGCTCCCATAAATCTCAGGCGCAAAACAAAAGGCCCTTCGCGAGGGCGCTCATTCGCGAGAGGCCTGGAGACGGCACACCCTCAGAACCTGCGAAATCCAGAGAGGGAGGATTTCGGAATGAGTTCAAACCGTCAATTAGAAAACTACTCTATCGCGTAAAGCTTTCCCGTGACCGAACCGAAGTAGACCGCTCCCCCGCCCACGGCAACGCCCGCAAGCAAGCGGCCATCGGCCTCGTAGCTCCAGAGTTGTTGCCCGGTCCTTGCATCGAGAGCATAGACATGCCGCGGGCCTTCTCTTGCCGGGAACTCGTGGTTACCTACCCCGAAGTAGACCACGCCATCACTCACTATCGGATCAGCGACCGCCCAATCTTCCGTCTTGAATCGCCACAGCCGCTCACCCGTCTGGGCGTTGAACGCGTAGAAGAACTCGTCTTTGTTCCCAGCGAAGACCGCTCCGCCGGCGACGGCAGCGGCGGACCAAACGTCGCCCTCGCCCCGGGCACTCCACAGGACGGCCCCGGTCTGGCTGTCGATCGCATAGAAGTTGCCGTCACCGCTACCGGCAAAAACCACTCCCGCGCTGATCGCCGGCCCATTCCACCACTGTGCGCTTGCTTTCTCCAGCTTCCACTTCTCCTGGCCAGTCTCACTGTTAAGCGCATAGAGAGTATTCTCCGCGGCAAGCAAGATCGTTCCGTTATCGTATGCGGCTGGCCACAAGGAGCGCCGGCCAGTATTTATTTTCCATCGCTGCTCTTGAGTAGTGATATCGACGGCATAAAACAATCCATCGGCGTTTCCAAAGTAGACTGTGCCGTTGACGATCAAGGGAGCGGTCCACACGACGTTCTTCGCTTTGAACTTCCAGAGCCGGTCGCCTGTGGCCGCATCAAGGGCCCAGAGACGATTTCCCTCGATACCGACATAGACAACACCATTGGCCACAGCCACCGGCGAGAATGCGCTGCTCGAAGGCTTCGATTTCGACGCCCACAACTGAGCGCCAGTGACGGCGTCGTACGCGTGGATCTTGCTGTCCGCTCCGCCGAAATAAAGCACGCCGTCCGCAAACACGGGTGACTCATGCACGATGGCGGGGATCGGAACGCTCCATCTGAGCCGTGGATTCTCGCGGATTGCCGGTTGAGTGTAAGCGCCAGTTCGTTGCGCATCGCCTCGATAGAGGGCCCCTTCGGAAACGGCTCGCGGGGATTGCTTAGCCGTCGTCGGGGGCGCGTAATTGGCCGCAACAAGAATTGCCACGATTGCCGTGAGCATTGTGAATCTTCGCCGCGTGATCGTGATCGACATCATTGACACGTCTTCTCTCCTCACTCGTTGGTATTGCACGGGTCTGCTGGTTTCTTGTTGTTTAGACAGCGGGCGATCGGAGTTTCTTTCAAAAAACCTCGATGACCGGGGGCGCGACTAAACAACGAATCATCACAAACACCGAACAGCCCCAAGACCCGCGTAGCGGGCGACAGCATGTTGCCCAGGGCGAGTCCGCGAGCCCTGGGTTATGCGCGCAAGACCTACAAACCCGCGTAGCGGGCGACGCGAAACCATTAAGGTTGAATGTTCTATCGCCCGCTACGCGGGTTCTAAATGATCAACGACCCGGCAGACCCAAGGCTGCGCGGACTTGCCTTGGGCTACACGCCTTTGCCCACTACGTGGGCTAGCCTCACCCTTTCCAACAGCGACCATATCGGAGAATTAAAACGTTCGGAGTTTCTTTGCGGAAGATCGATCTGTCTGTAGTACCTTTTGAAATATATTTGATGTTGCAACTGTCTAAACCAGTGAGTAACAAAGTGGGCGAGCGTTCGGACCGCGAAGCAACCGCGACTGATGAAGAGTTGGTGAGCCTAGTGGTCGCCGGCCAGGTCGACGTGTTTGCCGGGCTATATGAGCGCTTCTACGCGCGGGTCTATCGCATGGCTTACGGTATGACGGGACAGCACCAGGCTGCCGAAGACCTCGTGCAGGATGTTTTCGTAAGAGCCTATCAAAAACTAAAGCTGTTCGCGGGACAATCGAGCTTCGCGACATGGTTTTATCGTCTCGCGCTCAATCACTGTCTGAATCACTGCAAATCGGAGCGCAAACGGCTCCGGTTGCAGACGACCGATCTAGTCCCGACGCCCGCGGCTGTCCCGGCGAAACAGATGGAAGACCAAGTCTTGCGAAAAGAACTCCAGACTGAGGTTCACCGGGCGCTGCTCAGCCTTAAGCCGCGAATGAGAATGATCGTGATCCTGCGTGACATTGAAGGATTGAGCTATCAGGAAATCGCCGACCGAATGAATTGCTCAATGGGCACGCTGGCGGCTCAGCTCAAGCGAGCCAGAACGTTGCTCGCGCGAAAACTGGAGCATCTGGATGTGCGAGGGACCCCTTGATGATGCCCAATAGAGAAAAGTTTGCCGGCGTGTGCCTAAGCTGCCGCCTACGAAACATGCTCACGCCGCACATTGACGGCGAGCTCGAGGAGTTTGACCGCCAGCGACTTCAGAAGCACCTCGAGCGGTGCGCTCGATGCCGGGCGGAACATGAACGCTTGTTGTTCGCTTCTCGCATGGTGTCTCTCCTGGAGTTACCGGATCAATCACCCGCTGGAAGAAAGTCATGGTCAGTGCCCGTGGCTTCTCAATCTGATTACAGGCAGCGAGCGTGGAGAATATTGACGCCGGTGACAGCGGCAATATTATTGGTGGCAAGCGTACTGTTTGTGTGGCATCGCATACACCAGCAACCAGTCAGCCCATTGCGCGCCCCCGATGCTTCCTGGGGAGTGGTGCGCTTGTCCGGCGCGCCGTCGATCAACTCGGACCGAATCGGCAGGACCAGCGAGCTCAAACCGGATGACTGGCTCGAGACCGATAAGAACTCGAGAGCGATGCTCAATCTCGGAATCATGGGGCAGATTGAAGTCGATCCCGATACGCGAATCGGGTTGGTGACGTTGCGCCCTGATGAACAGAAGCTGGCTATGACGCGAGGGCGCATCTTCGCAACGATCATGGCTCCGCCGCGAGTGTTCACCGTTGAAACACCATCGGCCGTCGCCGTCGACCTGGGTTGCTCATACTCTCTTGAGGTTGATGATGCCGGGGAGAGCGCTTTGTATGTCGCTTCGGGATCGGTGGCCCTGGCAGACCGCGGGCGCGAGATCATCGTTCCCACGGATGCGATTTGCATATCGAGACCGGGCAGCGGACCGGGCACTCCTTATTCTGAGAGCGCATCGAAACGTCTACAGCAAGCGCTTCGGAGATTTGATTTTGAAAACGGAGGATCGCAAGCTCTCAAGGTAATCCTCGCTGAAGCACGCGCGTCCGATGCTCACACGCTCTGGAGTTTGTTGACCCGAGTCGAGGGCGTGGACCGCGATCACGTTTATGCGAAGCTCGCGGCGATTGTATCTCCTCCGACAGAGGTGACCCGAGACGGAATACTCGGGCTCGATCAGCAGATGCTTGGGCTGTGGCTTCGAAAGCTCGACGAGGTCAGGGCTGGCCGTCATTCCAGGCTCGCTCCCGGCTCGGTGAGGCTCACCGGAAATATGGAAGTTGATCGATCATGGCACCGGGCGACTCTGCTGCGTGATGGGAGAGTTCTTGTCACCGGCGGCTTCGACAGTTACGGCAATGCCCTTTCGAGCGCTGAGATCTATGATCCATCGACGGGTCATTTTATTGACGCCGGTAACATGACTTCGAGGCGCGCCACGCACAGCGCAACGATGCTGCCAAATGGAAAGGTGTTGATTGCGGGGGGATGCGCCAGCACAGATCCGGAGGCTCTTGCGAGCGCGGAAATATACGATCCCGACACTAGCCGTTTCACTGCGACGGGCGATCTTCAAGTAGCGCGGGTTGGCCACGAAGCGACTCTCCTTGCTGATGGAAGAGTCCTTATCACAGGCGGGTTGGGATCGGGCGCTGGCCCCACGGAGCTTGCAAGCGCTGAGATATACGATCCCGGCACAGGAACTTTCACTACAACCGGCAGCATGCACGAGCGGAGAGTCGACCACAGCACTACGCTGCTCGGCAACGGCACAGTTCTGGTTGCTGGAGGTCTCAGCGTAGCAGGCTCGGCGGCCAAAGTTACATCAAGCGCCGAGATCTTCGACCCTGCAAGAGGTGTTTTCACGGTCGTCGGCGGCATGAGTTTTCGCCGTTACAAGCACTCCGCTGTATTGCTGAACGATGGAAGGGTACTCATCGCCGGAGGCATCATACCTGAACCCGGAGCGCGGCATCGTTATACAACGGCGGAGCTGTACGACCCCGCGAAGAATAGCTTTATCAAGACGGGAGACATGATTCTGGATCGGTTCAAGGTCAAGAATGCTTCTGTGCTGCTCGGAAGCGGCAAAGTGCTGATTGTCGGAGGGAGCTGGGGCTATGAGGTGTACGATCCGGTTACGGGTGAATTCAGTTTGAAGACGGATGGCCTAACGATGATGCGCTACTACTCGACGGCAACGCTGCTGCCTAACGGGCAGGTGGTGATCATTGGCGGCTACAGCGGGATCAAGCCAGTGGATTATTATCACTCGAGCGCCGGCGCCTGGATTTATGATCCGGAGTGACGAAAGCCGATTCGGTCCACCTGCTCGAATCCAACTTGTTGGTAACTTCGAAGATGAGAAGGATGGCGAACTCAAGATCGAAGAAGCTCTTCAGAGGGGGCCGGGTCTTAGTGCTTCTGACTGCCATTTTGCTGATGGCCAGCTACGTCGTTCTCCAACGAGTGGCGGCGTGTGGTTCTCCCCTCGTCTCGGACGGTCTAAGCAGTAATCAGTTTGATCCCGCGACAATCAATGGAATGCTCATCGTCTGCTCAGATCGAGTCACGACACAATGTGCATTCGACTACACGCCTTGATGAATAAATTCAGTTCGTCTGTACTTCGCGCATTCGCCGCTCGAGGAATCGTCGCTCGCTGTCATTCGTGACCAACTCGAGTGCTCGCCTGTAGCTCTTCTCCGCTGCCACACCAGACCCGAGACGGCGCAGCAGGTCGGCGCGCGCGGCGTGCAAAAGATGATAGCTATCGAGATCGCCCGAAGCCGCAAGCGCATCGATGAGCGCAAGCCCCTGCCTAGGTCCATCAGCCATCGCGACCGCCACAGCCCGGTTGAGCGACACGATCGGCGAAGGCTGAGCCCGCTCGAGCAGATCATACAGCCTGACTATTTCTGACCAGTCTGTCTCATCTGCGGTCGCCGCGCGGCAATGCTCGGCCGCGATTGCCGCCTGCACCGTGAACGAACCGGGCTCGCCGCGAAATGCCTCGGCGACCAATGGCAGAGCCTCCGCGATTTGTTTCGCGTCCCAGCGGCTTCGATCCTGCTCTTCGAGAGTGACCAGATCGCCGGCTTCATCCAATCGGGCATCGCGTCGCGAATCGTGCAGCAGCATCAGCGCCAAAAGACCGGTCGCTTCCGAGGGCGTCCGCGGGGCCATCAACAATCTCACTAAACGACAGAGACGAATGGCCTCGGAGCAAAGATCGGCTCTCACAAGCGGCTCGCCTCGCGTCGCCACATAACCTTCGTTGAAGATGAGATAGATTACCGTCAACACCGCATCGAGGCGCGCTGGCAATTCGTTCGTATCCGGCACCACATACGGAATGCCGGCATCGCGTATCTTTCGCTTGGCACGCACGAGCCGCTGCGCCATCGTCGCGGGCGGCACGAGGAACGCTCGCGCGATCTCGTCGGTTTCGAGACCCCCTAACGTTCTAAGCGTCAGCGCGACCTGCGCCTCGGGCGCAAGCGCCGGGTGACAACAAGTGAAGATCAGACGAAGCCGATCGTCTGGTATCTCATCGGTGTCGTAGTCGGGCTCAGTGATGGCCGGAATCAGACCGGCCTTCACGTGCGACTCGATCTTCTCTTCGAATCGCGTGCGCCGTCGAAGCCGGTCGATGGCTTTATGCTTGGCTGTCTGGATGATCCACGCGCGCGGGACGTCGGGTACGCCGGTGGCGGGCCACTGATCAACCGCGGCGGCGAATGCTTCCTGCGCCGCGTCTTCGGCCACGTCGAAGTCGCCAAAGTGCCCGATCAAACTGGCGACGATCCGGCCCCAATCGGAGCGATAAACTGCATCAACGGCGGCGTTGGCGTCCGAGACCACGCCCTATCATAATAAAAATTTCGAAGTAGTGTCGATCCGGGCACTCGCCGTTCGACCTACTGGTGGAGGCATACGCTATGAAATACATGTTGACGAACAAGTTCTGAGCGAGCAGGAACGTGCCGAGTGTTATGTGAAATCCGCGGCGCTTACACAGGACCTCAATGCCAGCGGGAATTATGTTGCGGCCGGTCCGTTGCACCCGACGTCCACGGCGACCAGCGTTCGAGTGCGTGACGGCAAACGAATGGTAACTGACGGTCCGTTTGCCGAAACTCGCGAACAACTCGGCGGCTATTATGTGATCGAGGCAAAGGATCTGGATGAGGCGATGGCTATTGCCGAACGGATTCCCGTAGCGACAGTGGGCACAATCGAGATCCGGCCGCTGCTGGAGATACCCGGCTTACCAGATTAGTCTACGAATAGTGGGCGCAGTGAGGCTCGCGCTGGTTTGGCACCCAGTGCGCGAAAAAAGAGATGGTCGAGGAGGTTGTTATGTTGGGAAACAGAGACGCTATTGCAACAATCGCAGTCAAGGACATCGAGGTCGCCAAAAAGTTCTACGAAGGAAAGCTCGGCCTGAAGCCAGAGCCTTCCGAAGAGCGACAAGTCCTTGTGTACAAGAGCGGAAACTCACTGATCTTCGTCTATGAGTCGCAATTCGCCGGGACTAATAAGGCGACGTCCGCCACCTGGGTAGTCGATGATGTGCATGAAGTAGCGCAATCTCTCAAGACAAACGGTGTTGAGTTCGAGCATTACGATTTTCCGAACATCATTCACGAGGGCGATGTTCATGTTTCCGGGAAAAACAAAGCAGCGTGGTTCAAAGATCCGGACGGCAACATTCTCTCGATAGTTCAGGACACCAAATGATGTTCGCCTTTCGAGCGTAGCCAAAAACCTTTGAAGGAGAGACTCATGGAATCGACTCAATTCCCTGTTTCGACGAAGGCGCTCTGGGGCGGACGCATCGCGAGTGCCCTGTCCGCTCTGTTCCTGGTTTTCGACTCGGTGTTGAAGCTGGTGAAACCCGCGCCGGTCGTGGAAGGAACCGTCAGGCTCGGATATCCCGAAAGCGTTATTATCCCGCTCGGGATCGTGCTGCTCAGTTGCACCGTCCTTTATTTGATTCCGCGTACGTCGGTGCTTGGCGCGATCCTGTTGACGGGCTATCTCGGGGGCGCGGTTGCTACACACGTTCGGGTTGGCCAGGGCCCGCTTGAACCGATGCTTCCGATCTTTTTGGGTGTGTTGTTATGGGGAGGGCTCTATTTGCGCGATGTTCGAATGCGCGCGCTTATTCCCTTTCGAAGTTGATGAGCTGCCTGGGGTCTGCTTCCATCCGGTGCGAAGAAGCGAATGAATCAAGAGGAAATGATCAATGAACGACGCTAAGGCAATGGGAGTGGGTACGGATGTGATGAACGAGGCTCCGCAGCCGCGCCGCTTGCTTCGAAGCGTCATCGCCATGCTCGCGGGGTTTCTCGCGATTTTCGTTCTCTCAACTGGTACTGACTTGGCGCTCCACGCGACCGGAATTTATCCGCCCTTGAATGAGCGGATGGCCGACCCGCTATTTCTGCTTGCGACGGGCTATCGCATTGCTTACGGTGTAGGGGGATGCTACATCGCGGCTCGGCTTGCGCCCGATCGTCCAATGAAACATGCGCTGATTCTCGGACTCATCGGACTTGTCTTAAGTATTGCTGGCGCCGCGGTGATGTGGGACGCGGGGCCCGCGTGGTATTCCCTCGCGATCATCGCGATCGCGTTGCCGTGCGCGTGGGTAGGTGGAAGGCTGCGCGTCGTGCAGTTGCGCGCGGGCAATGACGGCTGATGATTAAAACAAAGGAGCAAAGCTATGGCCATCACACCGTATCTTTTGTACGAAGATGTCGGCGGCGCTTTGAAATTCTTAGCCAAGGCATTCGGCTTCCAGAAGGAAGGCCCGGAGATGAAGGCCGCGGACGGCAAGATCAATCACGCGTCGATGAAGCTTGGCGAGGACATGTTTATGATGGGATGTCCGGGTTCAACTTATCGGAACCCGAAACGGCTCGGGCAGGCGACGCAAAGTCTGTACGTCAACGTGGAAGATGTGGACAAACACTACGAGCGCGCCAGAAAAGCAGGCGCGACAATAATCGAGAAGCCTGCGGACACGGCTTACGGTCACCGGCGCTACGGCGCGGAAGATCCCGAAGGCCATCAGTGGTACTTCGCGCACGAGATTCGACCCGAAAAGCCAAAACGAAAGAAGAGCTGAGGTCGTTACCTCTGAAATATTTCTTTTGAAACGCGAGGGCCTGTCGATTCGGCGTCCCGTCGTTCGACCTATAGATAGATGCTCAAAAGCCAACACAAGGGAGATACCACAATGCAGAAGATCACGACGTTTCTGTGGTTCGATGACAACGCCGAGGAGGCGGTGAATTTTTATTGTTCCATCTTCAATAACTCAAAAGTCCTGAGCGTTACCCGATACGGAGACGAAGGACCGGGCCCGAAGGGAAGCGTCATGACCGAGAGCTTCCAACTCGATGGACAGGAGTTCGTCGCGTTGAACGGCGGGCCGCTCTTCAAATTCACCGAGGCGATCTCGCTCGTGGTGAATTGCGAAACGCAGGAAGAAGTGGACAAGTTTTGGGAAAAGCTGTCCGAGGGCGGACAAAAAGTGGAGTGCGGCTGGCTGAAGGACAAGTATGGCTTGTCATGGCAGATCGTTCCGACTGTTTTGCTCGAAATGCTCGGCGACAAAGATCCGGAAAAAGCCAAAAGAGTCATGCACGCAATGCTTCAGATGACTAAACTGGATATCAAGACACTGAAGCAAGCGTATGAAGGGGAATAGGCGGTTTGTGGTTTTTGGTTTCTGGTTTCTGGTGATGAGGAAGAAAAGGAAAACCAGAGACCAGAGACCAGAAACCAGCAACCACCTGCAAGAAAGGAGCTGACCTACATGAGCGGAGTACGAGTACTCGTTGGGACGCGCAAGGGCGCGTTCATTCTGACTTCGGATGCTAAGCGTGAGAAGTGGGACGTCAGTGGTCCTCACTTTGCCGGATGGGAGATCTATCACGCCAAGGGATCTCCGGTTGATCCGGATCGGTTGTATGTGTCACAAAGCAGCGGTTGGTTCGGACAAATCATTCAGCGCTCGGACGACGGCGGAAAGACGTGGTTCCAACCGGGAACACCGCCCGGCGAACCCACCACAACGCCTGAAGGCATGCCTTTGGCCGAGAGCAACAAGTTCGTTTACGACACATCGGAGGAAACAGGCGCTCCGCTGACCACGCATCAGTTCTACGATGGAACTCAAAAGCCGTGGGTGTTCAAACGAGTGTGGCACCTGGAACCGTCGTTGAGCGATCCCGACACAGTCTACGCCGGGGTCGAAGACGCCGCGTTGTTCCGATCCACCGACGGCGGCAAGACGTGGCATGAGCTCTCGGGTTTGCGCGGCCACGGTACCGGGCCTTCGTGGCAGCCGGGGGCCGGCGGAATGTGTTTGCACTCGGTCATTCTCGATCCGAGCGATCCCGGGCGAATCTTTATCGCAATCTCCGCGGCGGGCGCGTTTCGAACCGACGACGCCGGCAAGACCTGGAAACCAATCAACCGCGGTCTGCACTCGTTGTACATCCCTGACCCGACCGCGGAGGTCGGCCACTGCGTTCATCACATCGCGATGAGTCCGTCGCGTCCGAATGTTCTGTTCATGCAGAAACATTGGGATGTGCTGCGCACCGATGACGCGGGTGAGAATTGGCATGAGGTCAGCGGAAACCTGCCGACGGACTTCGGATTTGTGATCGACGTTCACGCGCACGAGCCGGAAACAATCTACGTTGTTCCGATCAAGAGCGACTCCGAGCACTACGTCGCCGATGGAAAGCTGCGAGTCTATCGCAGCCGCACCGGCGGAAACGAGTGGGAGGCGCTCACGAACGGGCTCCCGCAAAGCAACTGCTACGTGAACGTGCTGCGCGACGCGATGGCTGTCGATTCGCTCGACTCCTGTGGGATCTACTTCGGCACGAGCGGCGGCCAGGTATACGCGTCGGCGGACGCTGGCGATAACTGGGCTCCAATCGTGCGGGATCTTCCGCCCGTCTTGTCGGTCGAGGTACAGGTGCTGAAATGATCCGAGTCACGCTCCCGTATCATCTGCGAACTTTGGCCAGGGTCGAGGACGAGGTGACGGTCGATGTACAGGGCGAGGTGACGTTGCGCTCCGTTCTCGACGCATTGGAGACACAGTATCCAATGTTACGCGGAACGATTCGCGATCACGTTACCGGGGAGCGCAGGCCGTTCCTGCGCTTCTTTGCCTGCGAAGAGGATCTGTCGCATCAATCACCGGATACGCCGCTGCCCGATGCAGTCGCGACGGGCGCGGAACCTCTGGTTGTGTTGGGTGCGATAGCAGGCGGCTAAGATCAATGTTCGTAGTCCGGCCTTCAGGCGGAAGTTTGTATCTGTATTTTTCAACCCGATCCAGGATACCAACTTCGCCTGAAGATACCGTCTTGAAAGTCAACTGGCTGTCGCATGATTTTCATCGAACGGCTTTCGCGTTTTGAGGACACCAAACGCGAGATGAAGGAGCTTTCGCATTACGGCGCCCAGGACTACCATTTTGCACTTGCCCCGTTGTGAGAGGCGTTCGCTGAGTTGCTTTATTATCGGGTTGTATTTGAGCGCCACTACGGCCGGCATGTAGAGCGCTTTGCGTACTCGGCTGTTTCCGATCTTTGACAATCTCGAGGGTCGGCGCACCTCGCCCGAATCGTTGTGCCTGGGGGATAGACCCGCATAAGCCACCGCCTGGCGAGGGTGCTTGTATTCACGCAGATGCTCAATCTCAGCAAGCAACTTTGCGGCAGTGGTGGCGGCGATTCCCGGGATCGATGTGAGCAGATCTCGGCATTCCTTGAGGTCGGGATGGCCGTTGATGTGATCGCGAATCTTTCGCTTAGTGGCAGCGATCTCAGCGTTGACTGCTTCGATTACTGTTCGGAGCGAATTGATAACGCTCTCGACTTGTGTACTGTTGAGTCGGTTCATAAGTTGAGTGCGAGTTTCGGTTAGGCTATCCAGATGTCGAACCAACGCTTGCAGTTCGCGTATTTCCAACGGCGCTGGCGCCCACGGTTGTGGCTTTTGCTTCTCGCAAAAGCGAGCAATCAACCCCGCATCAACGCGATCGGTTTTGTTGCGCTGCAGCTCACTCTGACCGAAAGCTTTGATGCAAGCCGGATTGACGATGCTGACAACGTGTCCGGCCTGGTGGAGGTGCGACGCCAAGGCTTCGCCGTAGTTTCCAGTGGCTTCGAGGCAAGCGTGCAGATTAACGACAGCTTGCTTGACGAGCCACTGGTCGAGCTGGGTGAAGCCAGCTGAATTGTTGGGGAACTTCTTATTTCGGAGCTTGGTGTTGCGCAACAAAGCAACGTCAAAGGTTCGCTTAGCAATGTCGATGCCCAAAATATCCATTATCGTTCTCCGTGGTGATAAGAACTCAGCTTGTTCAGGCCGACCTTGTGAATACAAGCTCATCTTCTTTGGAAGAGGCATAAGATACCGTCCGACCTTAGTGAACAAGGCGGAGGAAAGAGAGTCGGTCTTCAGGTCAGGCTCAAAGGCCGCAGGCCGATACCCGGCTTCATCTTTCCTCCAAATCCAGGCGTCCCTGGATTATCTGATCTCGAAGCATCTTTCAAGCCCCCGACGCTGCAGTCCGCGCCGCGGCTCAGTTGCATGATCGTAAGATACAAGGCCGGACTACGAACAAACACTTTCGGGAGAAACGCATGCAATTGAACCCAGTTGTAACTTTCAACGGGCAGTGCGAGGAAGCATTCAAGTTCTACGAGCAATGTTTGGGCGGTAAGATTCAGACATTGATGACGTGGGGCGAATCGCCGATGGCTGAACACGTCGCGCCGGAGTTGCGAGATAAAATCATTCACGCGACCCTGATCGTTGGAGAGTCGTCGCTAATGGGCGGTGACTCTCCAGCGGATCAGTATCAACAACCGAAAGGTTTCCACGTAGCCATTCAGATCAAAGACCCGGCTGAGGGAGAGCGAATATTCCGCTTGTTATCAGATGGCGGAACAGTGACGATGCCGCTGCAGGCGACTTCTGGTCCGCCGGTTTTGGAATGCTTGTGGATCGATTCGGAATCCCGTGGATGATCAACTGCGAAAAAACCGCTTCATCTTGAAGTACGTCTTTCGGTCCGCCCGATAAAAACCGCGATCGCTTGCCCGCCAAATTGAAGCGGCGTAGTATGACGCCGCTCGCTTTTCGTTGCGGGCGACTCTCTTGCATTTGAGGCGGGCTTATTGGAGGACAGTGATGAGACTTCGTACTGTTGTAATGCTTCTCATCCTTGCGGCAACGATCCAAGCAGCGCCGCAGGATGATCGCAAGGCCGACCGCGAGGTCATTCGCGCTCACATCGACAGCATTTTTCAGGCGTTCATAAATAAGGACGCCGCGAAGCTGCGTGAGACACATCATCAGAACTGGCTTGGTTATCTTGAAGGCTCGACGACGATGATTCGCGGGGTCGACGGGTATATGAACTACAACCACGTCGATCCGAAGAGTCCATACGGGATGAAGAGCTACACGATGCGCGAGTTCGACATGATCTTCAAGGGTGACGCCGCGTTTGTGTGCTTCGTCGCCGATGTCGAATCGAATACACCGAACGGCCCGTCGAAGCGCGCTCTGCGAATCTCGGACTTCTACACAAAGCAAGATGGAAAGTGGATCCAGACCGGCAGCGATACCGCGCTTCATCCTGAATCCGCGGAGGAGCAATACCAGACGCCGAGGTCGCTCGGCCCTCAAATGAAGAAGCGGTTACTCGACGCGAGAGAAGCAGTCTGGCGCGCGTACTTTTCGAACGATCGAGCGGCGCTCGAAAAACTGATTCCGGAAGAGACGGTGACTATCGAGGCAAGCGACAACGCCTGGGGAAATCGCAAAGCGGTCCTCGACGGGGCGGAGCGGTTCGCAAGGAGCGGCGGCAAATTGATCAAGTTAGAGTTTCCAAAAACCGAGATTCAAGTTTATGGCTACACCGCTGTAGTCTACTCCAATTATTCCTACGAGCTCGAGATGGGCGGTCAACGATCGCAGCAATCGGGCCGCGTCACCGAAATATTCGTGATGCGCAAAGGGCAGTGGGTTAATCCCGGTTGGCACATGGACGGCGGGAAGTAGATCAGATTTCGGTGGGACCTCAGATGACTCGACAAATGATTTTCCATTTTCCATTTGTGATTTGTCATTTGTCATTGCTGTAACAACCGTTGGCAGCGATGACAAACTGAGGTGATTCGAGGGAAGAACATGAAAGCAGTATTCAAGGCCGCGTCACCCTATGCCAAAGACGCGTTGAATCTACCGGTCGCCGATGTTGAGGCTTCCATTCCCTTCTACCAAGAGATAATGGGGTTCAAACTCGTAACGCGGAACGATTCGCCGCATAAGTCCGCCATACTCGCGCGAGACAACATCCAGATAGGGCTTGCCGAGAACGGAGGCGACCCGGAACAGGAAGGCTGTTTCTTCGAGGTCGATGACGCCGAGGCAGCCTTCGAGGAATTGAAAGCGAATGGCTTGACGCGGCAACCCGTATGGACTGAACGCAAGCCGCCCGAGGAAAGAGAAGTGGCCGGCTTTCGAATCGATCATTATGGAGAGAAATCGTACAAAGTTTTCTTTGTCGTCGCGCCGGACGGGCTTTGTTATTGTCTCGGTGAACGGCAGACTTAGACAGGATCAGCATCATGTGTCGAAACATAAGAACGCTATTCAACTTCGAACCGCCGGTGACCGACGAAGAGATTCGGGCCGCGTCAATTCAGTTCGTCCGAAAGATCAGCGGCTTCAATAAACCTTCGAAGGCAAACGAGGCGGCATTTCACTCCGCGGTCGATGATATCGCACGGGTCTCGCGTCAGCTTCTGACGTCGCTCGAATCAACCGCGGCGCCGAAGAATCGCGAGGTAGAAGCCGCAAAGGCAAAGGCGCGCGCCGCCGAGAGGTTTAGCGCCTGATCATCGGCAGTGCACGCCCGGATTGGAGCCCTAAGTGGACGCAACGGAATTGGCCGCTCAACCTACTCTCGATCAATACGAGAAGCTGGCAGAGGACGTCGAACGTGCCTGCAACTCGGGTTCGACCGAGGCGTTGCGCCGGCTCGAAGATTACTACAAACCCGGGCGCCAGTTGACCGCGGACGAACTGCGCGAAAGAACTCGACAACAACTGAGCAGGCTGTCGGGCACTGAGCATCCTGGATCGGAGATCTCCGTCGACGATGCTCGACTGCTCGTCGCGCATTCGCACGGATTCGACGGTTGGTCGAAGCTTGCCGAATACATCGACGCGATTAAGCAACCGCACTCTTCTGTTTCGCGATTCGAAGCAGCGGTGGAGGCGGTGATCTCTGGTGATTTGCCAACGCTCGGATCGTTGCTTCGCGAAGACCCGCAATTGATTAACGCGCGTTCAATGCGCTCGCATCACGCAACGCTCCTGCATTACGTCGGAGCAAACGGCGTCGAGGACTATCGACAGAAGACTCCCAGGAACGCTGTTGAAGTTGCAAAGCTCTTGCTCGAAGCCGGCGCCGACGTGAATTCGATGGCGGATATGTACCGCGGATCGACGACACTGGGCTTGGTGGCAACAAGCGTTCATCCGATGGTGGCTGGCGTACAGATACCGCTGCTCGAGTTGCTGCTCGAACGCGGAGCAAGGATCGATGATCCGGGACAGAGCGCCGTCAACGGATGCCTTGCGAATGGACGAGGCGAGGCCGCGGCGTTTCTTGCAGAGCGGGGGGCGCGATTGGATCTCGAAGGCGCGGCGGGAGTTGGAAGGCTGGATGTGGTCAGGAGTTTCTTCGACGATGACGGCTCTCTGAAAGAAAACGCGACGGCCGAGCAGTTAAGGTCGGCCTTCGCTTGGGCCTGTCAATTCGGTCGAACCGAAGTTGCCGAGTTCCTTCTCAGTACCGGATTCGAATTGGAAACAAGGCTCAGACACGATGGACAGACAGGCTTGCATTGGGCGGCGTACGGCGGACACGCCGAGACGGTTGAATTACTTCTGAATCGCGGGGCGCCTATCGATGCGCGCGACGAAAGCTACGAAGGAACCGCGCTCGAGTGGGCGCTATATGGTTGGGGCGAGGGCGCGCCCGAATCAACGCGCGGCGACTACTACAAAGTTGTTTCGTTGTTGGTGCGCGCCGGGGCCACGGCCGCTCCGGAATGGCTTGCGCATCCGTATCGAGAAAAGCTCGGCGAAAAAGTTCAAGCCGACCCGCGAATGCTAGCTGCGCTCAAAAGCACGACATAACCAGGTGGCTAATGTCCGCGACGAACCAACGATTTCGGCTGATGAAACCAGCAGCACGGTAACGACCACCGGCGTCACAGAGCATCATTCATCCCAACTCTTCACCGACAAGTTCTTCAGCGGAGGTCGTCGCGTTTTGCTTTCTTGCAGTTCGGGAAGGGAAATCGCATCTGAAGGTTTGTGAGATTATCGTCGGCGCGAATCTCAACGGCGTTCGTTTTCACCTCGCCAATTCGGGAGGAGTTCTTGATCAACTCTTCGAGTTTTGGGCAGTTCTCGTACATTCCTGAGTAAACATAGATCTCTCCAAATACACTACCTTGCAGGCCCTTGAGAATTCTCATTTGGAATCGTCCTTTTGAGTCGGTCTGGGCTCTCGACCCTCCATCCATTCCGTTGGGAGGATTGCGCGCCTCGAACTCAATCCACTGATCCGCCACCGGCTTTCCGTCAGAATATGAAACCAAGCCTTCAACGGTGACGGTATCTTCCATCTTTGGAACATAGATGTTTATGTCACTGATCACTTGACCGAGGCCAATGTGGATGACCGCCGCTTTTTCGCGTTCAAAGACATTTGGAAAGTAGAAAGTGGAAAAGGGCTCTCTACTACTGATCCTGCCTTCCTTGTTAACAACAAGGACATAGCTCCCGGGGGGAACTCCACGAATCTCGAATGACCCGTCGCCCTCGGTACAATCGGACTTGCGGAAGTACCTTGCGACTTTTCCTTCCGCCGGCAGGATGTCGATGCAGACGCCTTTCATACCGTTACCAGCGCCATCGAATACCTTGCCACGAACACTGTTGTTCACGTTGTAACTAAAATCAAAGAAGGCATGTTTGCCTGGCTCCAAAACAACCCGATAGGACGGCTTGTTAGATTTATTTTCCGACGTCGCTGCAATGTCGCGTCGTAGTGGACCACCACTGGTATACTCAATCTTCCAACCGTCAGGAATTTCAGGTTCAACCACATAGACTCCAGCCGGCAGATCGTATATCTCATAAACACCGTCCGGATTGGTTAACAATTCAACTGTCTTCTTTTCTCCGATGATACGAACCTTTGAGCCGCGAACCGGACGGTCGATCGATTCGACTCCTTCAACCGCCGAGCCAGGGTCATAATATAGCGAGCCCGAAAACCGAGTCTTGCCCCGGGCCTTAGCCATATTCTCCAAATACAATAGATCGTCCGACGCGTATTCCAGGTTCCGCGATCTTCCGCAGATACCGGCATACCAAACACTCTGATCTTTGCTCTTGGACGACAGATAAAACAGAAAGCGCTTTCCGACGTTCTCCTCGCTGAAAGTCCAGATACAATCGCCTCCACCGCCCTGCGCGAAGATCATTTCATCGCCCGGCTTAAGATCTCCCTTAAAGACCCTCTCGACGGTCAATTTCGTTGTCTTTATGTTGTCGATATACTTCAACGACTCATCGGCTTTCTCGACTGACATGACTTGCGCGATGACGATGTTCTTCGCCGAGTCGTACTGGTCTAAGACTGTTGGCTTGGTGACACAAGAACACGCCTGTACTGTACGCGGATTAAACAGTAAGGCCACCGCTGATAACCAAAAGAGCCCGACGATCGTCTTGTACGACATAGGCCGCTCCTCTCAACAAGCGGTTTCGAAGGCGCGCCGGACCAAGCCCGGGCCTTCAAGCTTTAGGTCTTAGTGTATATCTCGGCCCCCGCTTGTTTGAATTCTTCTGACTTCTCCTTCAAGCCGCTCTCGAGCGCGACCACTTCATTCATGTTGTGCTCGGCCGCGTATTCGCGAACTTCCTGCGTGATCTTCATCGAGCAGAAATGCGGGCCGCACATCGAACAGAAGTGTGCGAGCTTGGCGCCCTCTTGTGGAAGAGTCTCGTCGTGATACTGCTGCGCAAGCTCCGGATCTAGGGCCAAATTGAATTGATCTTCCCACCGAAACTCGAATCGAGCCTTCGACAACGCGTTGTCCCAGTACTGCGCGCCCGGATGCCCCTTAGCCAGATCGGCCGCGTGAGCCGCAATTTTGTAAGCTATCACGCCGTCCTTCACGTCTTGCTTATCGGGCAATCCGAGATGCTCTTTCGGGGTCACATAACAAAGCATCGCCGTCCCGAACCATCCGATCATCGCCGCGCCGATCGCCGACGTGATGTGATCGTAGCCCGGCGCGACATCCGTCACCAGAGGACCAAGGGTGTAAAACGGGGCCTCGCTGCAGACTTCCAGTTGGCGATCGACGTTCTCCTTGATCAGGTGCATCGGGACGTGGCCGGGTCCTTCGATCATCACCTGGCAATCCATGCCCCATGCGATCTTCGTCAACTCACCAAGCGTGTCGAGTTCCGCGAATTGAGCTTCGTCGTTCGCATCGGCAATCGAGCCAGGCCGCAATCCGTCTCCAAGGCTGAATGAAACATCGTACGCGCGCATGATTTCGCAGATGTCGCGGAAGTGCGTGTACAGAAAACTCTCCTCGTGATGCGCGAGACACCACTTCGCCATGATCGACCCGCCGCGCGAGACGATCCCGGTGGTTCGCCGCGCAGTCATCGGAATGTAACGCAGCAACACGCCCGCGTGGATCGTGAAATAATCAACGCCCTGCTCGGCTTGCTCGATCAACGTGTCGCGATAGATCTCCCACGTCAACTCTTCGGCTTTGCCGTTCACTTTTTCGAGAGCCTGATAGATCGGCACGGTTCCGATGGGCACCGGTGAGTTGCGAATGATCCACTCGCGAGTCGTGTGGATGTTGCGCCCGGTTGAGAGATCCATCACTGTGTCCGAGCCCCACTTGATCGACCAACGCATCTTCTCGACTTCTTCCTCAATCGAAGAAGCGACGGCGGAGTTGCCTATATTGGCATTGATCTTAACGAGGAAATTTCGCCCGATGATCATCGGCTCGCTTTCGGGATGATTGATGTTCGCGGGAATGATCGCGCGTCCCCGAGCGACTTCATCGCGAACAAATTCGGGCGTGATGAAAGCGGGCAGCTTCGCTCCGAATGATTGCCCGGAATGCTGAAAGTTCAATGCACTTCGATCAGTCTCTTGTTGGCCAAACTCGCGTTGGCGGCCCATGTTCTCGCGAAGCGCAATGAATTCCATCTCGGGCGTGACAATCCCCTTTTTTGCATAATGCATCTGCGTGACTGCGCGGCCGGGCTTTGCGCGAAGCGGGCGCCGGCGCACGCCCGGGAACGGATCAAGCCGTCCTTTGTCTTTTGTCAGTGCGTAGTCGCGAGCGCCGTCGGTCAAATAGCCGTCGTCTTGCGGCAACACATCGCGGCCTTCGTACTCCTCGACATCGCCGCGCGCGGTTATCCACTCGCGGCGCAACGGCGCGAGTCCGTCGTGAACGCTGCAGGTGACCTCGGGATCGCCCCACGGGCCGCTGGAGTCGTAGAGCCGAACCGGCGGATTGTCTTCGAGTGCGCCGTTGAGGCTTCGAGTCTGATTGAGTCGAATCTCGCGCATCGGCACTCGCAGATTAGCCGAGCCACCTTCGACATAGACGCGGCCGGAATTAGGAAACTGAAACTCACTGGCGGAGTGATCGGAAGAATTTGAGTTGCTCATATTGGCCTCCCTTCGACGGCATTATCCGTATCAGGTTCAAGGGGTCTCCCAAAGCCTGGGACTCTCAGCCGCTTTCGCAGCTCCCCCGGAAAAGTTATGCGTGAAGCGTGATGCGTGACCGGATCGGTATCACGCACCCGCAGCCGCTTATCAAATCATGCAAAAAGATCATCAACCGGCATCGACCATCCCGGCAGCGCCGGATCGGCATTGGCGACCTCGCCTCGGTGAAAAACAGTTGGATTGTCAGGATCGTCAGCGCGATAACTTCTTACTACTTCTTCCACAAGCACATCGACATCCCACACGACGAGCGTGCCCGC